>C688J18823_10000002_pt1 | contig 321793 bp, 295 predicted proteins | sample HopSoiMetagenom1_FD_18823 | JGI IMG/M metagenome (IMG submission 18823)
TCGACTTGCTGAAAATAATGTCTTAATGTCTCATTACCCGACATGATCGTTTATTCGATCAGAAGAAGGAAATCAAACTATCCTCACTGAAACCCCTTACTGGAACGTTGTAAATTGCCATTTGTTTCCTTCATGTGCTGGCATTATTACTGGAAACGCTGCTTAAGCTCCTGCTCCTTCCATCGTTGTTCATTCACGCCCTTCACCAGGAGCCAAAAGATGAGCGATGCTGCCCCGAAGATGGCGAAAATTGCGAGGACGGGAAAAAGACGGGCGCCGAGCGGCGGATACAGGAAGGTTAGCCAACCCAAACCTCCAAGCACCGATAACATACCCAGAATGCGAGGCAGGAAGGTGGACTTGATAATGAGGTAGCCCGTGAGGATTGCATAGAATCCGAAAAATACCAGCGCGATACCAGCGCCTTTGTCATTGACCTTGAGAAAGAGAAGCGCCAGCGCCTGCAACTGTTCCGCGCTGAATACACTCAAGTAGTGCGCACCTCCCAGAATGAACAACGGTGCGATAAAAAAGACGCGGCTAAAAGTCTTGATGATGGAACCGGTAAGACCTAAGAACGCGGCAACCAAAGAGACGCTCCTGGCCGGCGGCTTAAGTAATTCATAAAAAAGAGCTGTTATGGCGATCTGGCACGCCATTTCGACGAGGTAGACCGCGAAAGCCAACTGAAACAAACCTCTGTGTGCCAGTATGTTGGTCGCCGTAGCCGCGGCGTCGCCGTTGACCACCAGCTTGCCATTCACGTAACCGGCAGAGAATATTCCCGTGAGAATGGTGATGAGATAAAGCGTACCGGTGATCCGGGTCATCAGACGCGGCGACGTTTCAACCGCAGCAACCCGCGCAAAATCGGCGTACCCCGGAGTGATGTGCTCTTTTGTTATCCCGGTACTCATACTCATTTCTCCTCAATATGAACGGACCAAGACTGCACCCGATCAGATCGGGCCACGATAGCGGCGCAACCGGACCGCCGCAAACAGGAAAGCCGCAGCTATCGCCAGGCCGATCCACAGCCCCGGCTGGCTGAAGAAATGGTGCGGAATAAGGTGCATTGGATCCATAGGCGCGCCTGCCGACATTGCCATCGCGGGATCCGGTGGCCCCATCAAGCGCTCCCCAAGCATGCGAAGAACGTATGTAGATTTGAATGCAATCTGCTCAACTCCGCAGATCACAAAGGGCGGCAAGACGGCCCATACAAAAGGCGCACGCGGTGAGGCGGCAGAGACCAGCAGCAGCCACCCATAGATGGGCGCATACCAAAGACCATGAACAGTAATGATGTGATAAAAAAGCACCAATGATCCGTGGAAGACGGAATTTTGCGTCCAGAGGGAAGAGATATTCGCGCCGCTGCCAAGCAATACCGCGCTGCCCAGCAGCAGCATAATCAACTGCGCCGCAATGGTGATCACCAGGGAGAGCAGCGGGATGAATACAAGCGGAATGCTCGCCTTGGAGAGCACAGCCGTAAGATCGGAAACCGGCAGGGACTTCCAGAACAGTATGCTGCGATCACGACGCTCCCCATAGAGCGCATCGAGAGAGTAAAAGATCCCTACGACAAGAGCTACACCCATGATCATGGCTCCGGACAATTCATGTGGTATTGGGAGCACATCGGGGTGTAGTGCCGTATTGGCCGGCCATACGCCATGCATACGATGGCGCAGATTCAACATGCTGATCACAAAGCCGAACAGAAATATGACAGCGGCTGCAAGCGGCGCAATATAAATCAGGCGGTTTTCCCAGAGTTCGCGGCGCACGGACCAATAAAACGGCCGGGCGGCGGAGAAGACCGCGCCCGGGATGCCTTGCGAAGACCCATTCATGGCACTGGACGGAGTATTCATACAGTGGCTCCTTTCGTCTCAAGGGCCTGATTGCCTACTACAGCGACAAACAAGTCAGCGATGCTCGGGGTATGGACTTCGCCCAGGGCGGCGAGTTGCCGGCGATCCGCACGATCGAAAAGCAGGATGCTGCGTCCGAGCACCTCGCGCTCATGAATCGGCTTGAGAGCACGGGCCGCCGCCACTCGCCCCGGATGCACCTCTAATTCCACATAGCGCGATTCAATCTCATCCATGCTGCAATCAAGCACGACGCGGCCGCGATCCATGAACATAAGATCGGTGAGGACGTGCTGAAGTTCTTCCACCTGATGCGTCGTCACAACAATGGTGCGGTTGCGGTCGAAGTAATCATTGAGCAGGGAATCGTAGAACTGCTTGCGAAACAGAAGGTCGAGGCCAAGCGTAGGCTCATCAAGCACGAGCAATTTCGCATCGATGGCCATCACTAATGCGAGATGCAGCTGCGCGACCATGCCTTTAGACAGGTGCTTGACCTTGCTATCGTGGCGAATGGTGGTTTTGGCGAGAAAACTTTCAGCCTTTGCCCGATCAAACCGTGGATGCACGCCGGCAACGTAGTCGAGCGCCTGAGAGACGCGAATCCAGCGTGGGAGCACGGCAACATCGGCGATGAAGCAGACGTCACGCATCAGCTGGTCGCGTTCGGTCCACGGGTTGCGTCCCAGTACACGCAGTTCTCCCTGGTAGGGCGTGAGGCCAAGAATTGCGTTGAGAGCAGTGGTTTTGCCCGCGCCATTAGGGCCAATGATGCCGAGAATGCGGCCGTCTTCTACTTGCAGATTGACGCCGTCAAGCGCGATGGTTTTTCCAAACGATTTACGGAGACCGCGAGCTTCTATGCAGGCCATAGCTTCAGCGCTCCTCTTCAGAGAGTTTCGACCCAGAAATTTTCGACCCGGAAATTTTTGAGTCAGAGAGTTTTGAACCGGCAGGCGTTGGGCCGGAAGGATTCGGATCGGGGGATTGGGACGCCGTGGAATCCGATGATGGAGCTGAGCCGTTCAGGAGTTCCTGCGCGTTGAGGCCGAGCCGCTGAATGGTTGCGTGGATGCGGGGCCAGTCTTCGGCAAGAAATTTCTGGCGCTCACCTTGCAGCAATTGATCGCGCGCACCGGCATTGATGAACATACCGAGTCCGCGCCGGGTTTCGACCAGTCCATCATCCACCAGTTGCTGATAACCCTTGAGGACCGTGAGAGGATTGACGCGATATTCGGCGGCGACAGTGCGTACCGATGGCAGCGGATCGCCCTCTTTCAGGACTCCGTCGAGGATCATCGCGACGACGCGGTCCCGCAGCTGGCGGTAAATCGGCTGACTGTCATTCCACTCACGGTCCATCAGGGTTACCAGTTATTTCTGTGAGATTTCCGCCTGTTTGGTGGCGCGCTGCAAGTCCATGTGCGCGTGCATGAGCTTGTCGCCCTTCAACTGAAACGTCCAGTCCTCGGTGTGGTGGTTCGCGTCGATAAAAGTGAATACTGCGTGTTGCATGTGGCCGTACTGCGTATTGCCGGCGACATCAAGAAAATCAAATTCCACAGTCTTGCCGTCCGGCGAAACCCTGGCCGCCATACGAGGACGATTGCCGGCGTCACAATAATGCGTGAGGATCAGACGATCGTTATCCAGATAGAACATGGTAACCGGATGATCATATTTGGTGGGATCGTCTTTTCCGGTCTCGCCCATCTCATGCACAAGCGCGTTACCGCGGGAGGTCACGCGCATTATCACATCCCCCATTTTGCCATCGCCCATTTCTTTTATCGGCGGGTCGGTGGTGAATGTGGCATGCCAAGTGCCGGCGAGGGTTTTAAGTTGATCGAAAGATTTTTGCGCGTCCGACTTTGGTGCGTCGGATTGGACAGCTGAATGCTTATGCGCGTCAGCCTGGGCAAGAGCCATGGCGGAAAGCGACAATACAGCAACGAAAAGCGTAATGCGAAGCGATTTCATATTGAATCTCCTTCAGGGCGGCTGGGCCGCTGTTTACTGTTATACTTAACTATAACAGTATATGTGCCGTCAAGAAGAATTTTACGGTCGCATCGTATCTTATTGAAAATAAGGAATTTTTGGTTGGGTGGCGGTATAAGAACCGGCGCGTCAGTATCCCGTAGCTCGACAGCGCACTGCAACGAACAAGGTGTGGAAGAAAATCTTTTTTATGTCTCAGGCATGCTGAAGCAAATTGGACTACTGCCGGGCCAAGAGGGACAAAAAGTCGGAGGCGCCGGTTCGACTCTCATCCGCTCCGACCTGGGACCTTCTTCTTCGCACCGCAAAAGCGCCGATGCTGTTCCAGGATGTAGGTGTCGGTCATTCCGGCAACGTAATCGCAGACGATCTTGTGCAGCGGCTCGCTTCGCGACTTCTGCTGGTAACTTGCGGGCAGCTCGCGTGGAAATCTCATAAAGAATGCAAACATTTCTGCAATCACCCACTCGGCTTGTTGCTTGTCACGCTGCTGCGCCGGACTGTAATAGACATTCTGATAAAGAAATTCTTTTATCTGCTTGCGTTCTGCGTCGACCTGCGGGCTGAAGGCGATAAGACGCTGTGGAAGCCGCCGTACTGCTTCCACCGAATTTACGCCTGCTTCGCCAATGAGCTTGCGGCTGTGGGTGATCAAGTCGCTCACCAGACGGTCCAGCACGCGCTTGAGCGTCTCATTAAATTGCAGCTTCTCCGCAGCCTCCGGATAGCGCTGCTCCACTTCCGCATGCAATCGCGCAAACAGCGGCACGCTCTCGCGCACCTGTTCACGCGTCAGGATCTTCGCTTCCACGCCGTCGTCCAGGTCGGCGGTTGAGTAGGCAATCTCATCGGTAAAGTCGATCAATTGCGCTTCCAGCGGCGGACGCTGGTCCAGCAAATATTCCGCCAGCTCAGGAAAAGTCGCAGCATCGTAATCGCGCGAGTGCTTCACGATCCCCTCACGCACCTCAAACGTCAGGTTCAGCCCGGGAAACTCCGCATATCGGTGCTCAAACTGTTCCACTGTGCGCAGCGCGTGCAGGTTGTGGTCAAACTGGTCCCCATATTCCTGCATCGCCATGTTCAAAACGCGCTCACCGGCATGGCCAAACGGCGGATGGCCAACGTCATGCACCAGCGCCAGCGCTTCCACCAGATCTTCATTCAGTTGCAACTCGGCGGCAATGGTGCGGGAAATCTGCGCCACTTCAATGGTGTGCGTGAGCCGATTGCGAAAATGGTCAGAGCGCCTGCCGGTAAAAACCTGCGTCTTGTTTTCCAGCCGACGGAACGCACGCGAATGCACCACGCGGTCACGGTCGCGCTGGAAAGCGTTGCGGTAAGCATGGGCTTCTTCCGGATAGCGCCGTCCACGGCTCTCTTCCGCTCGCAACGCGTAAGGGGCAAGCATGCAAAGAGTGTATCGCAGCGGCTAATCCTGCTAGACTTCTTTCCCATATGCCGGAGTCAACTGCTCTGCCGCAACCGACTGATCTTCCGCAACCAACTCCGCGCCAACGTAACTGGGCGCCATGGATTGCCTTGCTGCTGGCGCTAGCGGCCATGCTTTCCAACGCCGCTTTCTTTATGGGACTTCCCGGACAGCGTGCCATCCCATGGCTGAGCGTTGCTTTGGCGATTGCCGCTCTGGTCTGCGCCGCCATGGGAGTCATGCGCGCCTTCCGCCAGTCGCAGGTCTATGGCGGCAAAATATCCAGTTCGATCCTTGGCGTGCTGTCGCTGCTCATCTGCGGACTGGTTGCGATTGCGGCGATCACCTCACGCGCTCTGCCTGCTGCAACCAATGCGCCGCAAGTAGGACAGAAAGTCCCTGACTTTACATTGGCCGATACCAGCGGCAACAAAGTTTCGCTAGGTCAGTTGCTCGGCAAAGCCGACTCGCCAGTATCAGCATCCGCAAGCAACAGTTCCGGACAAAGTCCCTCGGTCGGCATGAGCTCGGCTACTCCCGTTGGCCTGAGCACGGCCATGCCGCCCAAGGCCGTTTTGCTGGTTTTCTATCGTGGCTATTGGTGACCATTCTGCAACCTCGAGTTACGAGGCATCCAAAAAAACCTGAAAGAGTTTGAGGCCGCCGGCGTGCGTCCTGTAGCTATCAGCGTGGACGCGCCGGAAGTCTCGCGCAACCTGGCCGGCAAAGCCGGTTATACCTTTCCTATCCTGTCGGATCCCCAGGCTGAAACCATCCGTCGCTACAACCTGCTGCACAAAGCCGGCGGAGAAAACGGCAGTGACATTGCGCGTCCGGCAGAGTTCCTGGTGGATTCCTCCGGCACGGTGCGCTGGACGAACTTCACTGAAGACATCCGCATTCGCGCCAAGGCCGACGAGATGCTGGCCGCAGCACGGGGAGTGAAGTAGCGGGCAGAAAAAGCGATACAAGCCAAGCTGTACTATGTGTTATAGTACGCGTGAATGATCTCTTTCCGAATCCATTTTCGCCCGGGCGTATCGCTGTATGAGCAAGTCGTTTACGCCGCCAAAAAAGCGATCATCTCTGGCCAACTGCGCCCCAAGGACCCTTTCCCTTCGGTGCGCGTCCTCAGCAAGGAACTTAAGATCAACCCAAATACCGCACATAAGGTGGTAATGCATCTGGCGGCATCGGGATTGTTAGAAACACTGCCGGGCATTGGCACCGTGGTGGCCGAACTGCCGGAGGCAAGCAAAGCAGAGCGCACGCAGTTGCTGGGCTCTGAAATTGAACAACTGGTAGTAGAAGCAAAGAAACTCGGGATTGATCTCAAGGACATGGTGGAATCTATTGCAACTCACTGGAAAAGATTAGGCGGCGAAGACGGCGCATCTGTGCAGCCAGACCGAGGAGGACGCAGCAGGAGATGAGCAGCGTTATTCAAACCGAAAATCTGGTCAAGAAATTTCGTCGCGTGGAGGCGCTGAAGGGATTGAACCTGCAAGTCCCACAAGGCGCGATCTATGCGCTGGTGGGGCCGAACGGCGCAGGAAAAACCACTGCCATCAAGGTCCTGATGAACATTCTGGAGCCGACCAGTGGCCGTGCCCAGATTCTTGGCGCCGATTCAACGCAGCTTGAGGGAAAAGCGTTTGCGGCGATCGGTTATGTATCAGAAAACCAGGAGCTGCCTCTGTGGATGCGAGTGGACAGTTTTCTGGCCTATCTACGTCCCTTTTATCCCACATGGGACCGGGAGCTTGAAAACGAACTGGTGAAAAAACTTGAATTGCCGCTAGACCGCAAGCTGCGGCATCTCTCGCGCGGCATGAAGATGAAGGCCGCGTTGGCCAGCGTGCTGGCCTATCACCCCAAACTCATTGTGTTGGATGAGCCTTTCAGCGGGCTTGATCCGCTGGTGCGCGACGAGCTAATTGAAAGCATGCTGGAGCGGGCCGAAGAAGCGACGGTGCTCGTGTCGTCCCACGATTTGGGCGAGATAGAAAGTTTTGCCAGTCATGTTGGGTATCTTGAAGAAGGAACTTTGTTGTTTTCTGACGAGATGGCGGCGCTGGCTGATCGCTTTCGAGAAGTTGAACTTACGCTGGACGCCACCGCCACCGTGCCACCAAACCTGCCGGAAAGCTGGATGCAGGCCAGTGCTGCCGCGTCAGTAGTCCAGTTCATCGACAGCAGCTTCAATGAGGAACGCACAACTGCAGAAATTGGAAGGGTGTTTGGAGAGCACCGAAATCTGACGTTCACTCCCATGTCATTGCGGTCCATTTTTCTGGCCACCGCCAAGACCCGGCGCGGGGCGAAGGAGGCGCATGAACCAGATCGCAAACATTTTTAAAAAGGACGTGCGGCATCACTGGATTGAGATTTTGCTTTGCCAGGCGGCGCTGATGGCATACGTATGGCTTGAAATTCATGCATGGAAGCAGGGAGAGCTATACCTGGGGTTTGGCCGTTTTTTGCCAGACGTCGTTTATATTGCACTGCCAATCACCTGGTGGTTTTTGATTTCTCGCGCGGTGCAGAGCGAGTCTCTGGTTGGCGACCGCCAGTTCTGGATTACCCGCCCCTATGAATGGAAGAAGCTGCTGGCGGCCAAGGCCTTGATGGTTCTGGTTTTCATCAACCTGCCGTTGTTCTGCGCTCAACTGTTTTTGCTGGTGCGGGCGCATTTTATGCCACTGCCTTATTTGGCAGGCGTTTTGTACATGCAGTTGATGCTGATATTGATTCCGTTTGTGCCAATTCTGGCCATGGCAGCGGTGACCAGAAATATAGCGCAGGGATTGTTGGGCGTGCTGGGAATCATTTTGTTTATCGCAGGAATGCTGGCCCTGGACACATATATGCCCGAAGCAGCAGCGGCCGATGCGAACATCAGTGACTGGTTGCAAGGTGCGTTGGTGACTATCGCCTGCATCATGGCGATTGGGGTCCAATTCAAGATGCGCAAAACCGGACGTGCGCGCATGTTCCTGGCGTCCGCCCCTATTGCATTGCTTGTTCTTTTTATTGCCACACCATATCTGGTAAGTGGCGAGAATGACCCTCCAGTCCTTTCGGGAAGCAGCGCGCCTTTTCGCGCAGCATTGAACCAGAAGCCGTCAGCTCCCACCGCGCCTCCAGACAAAGATGAGGACGTCACTATCTCAGTTCCCATTGTCACGCTGGGGCCTCCAGCCGGATACATGGCACAAGTACAAGCCGCTCGACTTCATCTTGAAAACCAGGAAGGGGTGCGATGGGATTCAAAATGGCAAAGCGCTTACAATTTTTTCCTTCCCGGGGAAAACAGGTGGACGCAGAACTTTAAGTTGAGCTACAAAGAATTCGAGAAGATGAAATCTCTCCAGTTCAAGGCCACAGTTTCTCTAAAGGTTGAGATTTTTCAAGATCATGATGCACGACAGATCAAGGCTGGCCGAGGAGAATTTGAAATACCCGGCGTTGGCCGATGCCAACTTGAAGCAAAGAGCTTGAATTCCATTTTGTGCCACTCTCCATTAGTAAAGCCTGAGAGAGTCCTCATAAAAGTGCAGTCAGCGGATTCAACATGTCCGCCTTCGCACGATGATGAAGAGGATTCAGCCCCACCGACCCCGGTCGACATAACGGCGTTTGCCTGGCAGTTGAATGGTGATGAAAGGCCGGCCGAATACGGTTTAAACCCGGTGGAATCATTCACGCTCTATATGAAGGAACGTGATGCGTATGCATCAAGTGTTCGGATCTGCCCGGGAACGCCGCTTACTATCAGCTTTCCGATATTTAGCCAATCTGCCCGCACTGGCTTCGAAATCAGCCAATTCAATCTGGAAGAGTATCGCCAGGAACCATTCAGGTTTAGTTTTGGCGGAATTACGGTAAGAAGAAAACAATCGAAATAACAGGAGCACGGAACGAAATCAGGCAGAGGGCTGCAGATTTTTGTTGCAGCATTGAGAAATGATTGCTAAAGTATTTTCGTCTTTTGTTTGTACTGTCTGATAAGAGAATCCAAGCAAGGCCACAGCCGAGGGCGGCTGTGCCACACGAGCATCGGAGGCGCAGGCGAGGGCGCCCATTCGGCGCGCTCAGGGCAGGCTCTGTGCCACATGAGAAGATTTTGAAACAAAGCCACAGCCGAGGGCGGCTGTGGTCCACAAGTTTAGTTTTCACCCGGCTTGAGGCCGGGTTTTTGCATTTTGGGGTTGCGACCCTCTGCCGATTCTTGGGTGGATTGGGTGACCTTGGGTGGAAATGGGTGTACATAGGGGGTAGGGGAGGGGGTCGGTGAAAATGGCCAGATTTGTTGGACCGCGGAATTGAAAAAGAAGGACTTGCCGCAGATTTCGCTGATAAGTGGAGATAAAAACGGACTGAATTTAACCGGAAATGGACGGAATTTAACCAGAAACGGACGGAATTTAACCACAAAGGCCACCCATTCGACTCCCCTTTCGCAAGCTCAGGGTCGCTCAGGGCAGGCTACGGAACACCGAGGACAGGCCCGTGATCGGAAAAACAAAGACTTACCACTGATCAACACGGTGACACTGGTCGGAAAGAGAACCAGGGAAAAGGCCACCGGCAAGAGTGCCGGTGCCACACGAGGGGAGGACAGTATCGGATGGCTTCGCCAATTTAGGTCCTTCATTCGCGGCAGAAACGGCCGCTCATTCAGGATGACAGGTTGAAGCGCGGCGAATTTCCACCCCGCCGAGCCAAGAGCGGGCTCATCGAGGACCCCGGTTTGCGCCGCGCAGCTTAAGTCATCCAAACGAGGTAAAATATAAGGTTCTGTCACATCATCCGCTCTCACCTGTGAGCGCAAAAGGAAATCATTTATGGCGACCCTGCTGGATATCTCTCAACCCCATCTGCGTGTACCCACCACTCCGTTCAAAAACGAGCCGCTCACCGACTTTGGCAATGCCGAAAATGCCCGCAAGATGAAAGCCGCGCTGGTTAAAGTCCGCGCGGAGCTGGGACGCGAATATGACATGGTGATTGGCGAGAAGCTGATCAAGACCACGGAGAAGATCAAGAGCGTGAACCCGGCAAAGCCGAGTGAAATTGTCGGCGTCTTCCAGAGCGCGGGACGCGAGCACGTGGAGCCCGCGATCCAGGCAGCCATGCAGGCCTTTGAGACGTGGAAGCGCGTGACTGTTGAACAGCGCGCATCGTTAATTCACACGGTGGCGGGCATCCTGCGCGAGCGCAAGTTTGAGTTTGCCGCGTGGATGGTTTTTGAAGTGGGCAAGAACTGGGCGGAAGCCGATGCCGACATTGCCGAAACAATCGACTTTGCCGAGTTCTATGCGCGCGAAGCGTTGCGGCTGGCCCAGGCCAAGACTCCTACGCAGTTGCCGGGCGAAGCTGACCGGCTGATCTACATTCCGCTGGGCGTGGCCGCGGTGATTCCGCCGTGGAATTTTCCGTGCGCCATTATGGCCGGCATGACCATGGCCGCGATTGTGACCGGCAACACCGTGGTGATGAAGCCTTCACATGATTCTCCGGCAATTGCCGCGAAGTTTTTTGAAGTTCTGCAGGAAGCCGGCATGCCGGACGGCGTGGTGAATTTCTGTCCGGGATCAGGCTCGACGTTTGGCGCCGGACTGGTGGAGCATCCGCTCACGCGGTTCATTGCCTTCACCGGCTCCAAGGAAGTTGGTCTCGACATTAACCAGCGCGCGGCCAAGCCGCAGCCGGGACAGAAGTGGATCAAGCGCACCATCCTGGAGATGGGCGGCAAAGACTCAATCATTGTTGATGCCGACGCCAACCTTGACGCGGCCGTGGAAGGCGTGGCCCAGGCGGCCTTCGGCTTCCAGGGACAGAAATGCTCGGCCTGCTCACGCGCTATTGTGGACGAAAAAGTTTATGACGTGTTTCTGGAGCGCCTGAAAGATCGCGTATCGAAAATCACGGTCGGCGATCCCACGGAAAACAAACCGATGGGTCCCGTGGTGAGCGAGAAAGCAATGCAGAGCATCCTGAATTACATTGAGATTGGCAAGAAGGAAGGCCGGCTGATTCATGGCGGCGGACCCGCAAAAGACGCGGGCGATGGATACTTTATCCAGCCCACGGTGATTGCCGATATCCCGCCGATGGCGCGCATTTCCCAGGAAGAAATTTTTGGGCCGGTGCTGGCCGTGATCAAGGCGCGCAATTTTGAAGATGCGCTGGCCATTGCCAATAACACTGAGTTCGGGCTGACGGGTGCGGTGTACAGCACGTCGCGCGACAAGCTGGAGAAGGCGCGCACGGACTTCCATGTGGGCAATCTTTATTTCAATCGCAAATGCACTGGAGCCATGGTGGGCGCGCATCCATTTGGCGGCTTCAACATGTCCGGTACGGACTCAAAGGCCGGCGGCCCGGATTATCTGCTGCTGTTTACGCAGGCAAAATCCGTGGCAGAAAAAATCGGCGATGCCGGACCGGTGACGGACACCATGAATATGAAGGTCGAAGAATCGCGGTAGCTTTATAGGGGCTGCTTTATTCTGTCGTCCTGAGCGAGCGCCTCTGAAACGGTTGAAGAAGAATTAATGACAGGCGCGTAGTCGAAGGATCCCGAGGATGAATTTGTAACCAAGCCGCTTCAGGGAGTTCTACCGAAAGATTCATGAGAGAACGCCTTGCTGCGGCATGGCATAGGACGCTGCACCGGGGGCCTTCGACTCCTCCTAAGTCCGCATGATCCTTCGCAAGCTCAGGGTCATTGTCCCGCGGAGTTCGCTCAGGATGACAGGGGTATAGTGCATTGCTGTCGATGCGCCACGCTCGGGATAAACAGAGTATTAAGGTGGCTTAGTTAAGAATATTTAAGTTCCGCTGCTTGCGTGAACCTGCGGGGTTCCAGTGTGCGTCTTATTCAAAGGTACACACAAATTCAGCAAGGAGAATTTTCACGCAATGAGGAGTAAGTCTGTCTTATCCCTACTAGCATTCGTTGCATTTATCTTTTTATTTATAGCGTCGGGCTTTGCCCAGGACTTTAGATCGGAAGTGAGCGTTCAGGGAACGGCGAATTTGCCGAAGACTTCCGACAATATCGATATCCCGCATGAGGCCACCAAGAGCGGCGGATTTCTGATTGGTTACCGCTATCACCTGAACCCGTGGTTCGCCATACAGGGCGATTACGGCTATACGCGCGACACGCAAAAGTATTTTGATCCGTTTTTTGGCGAGACCGATATTCAGGCCAACGTTCATCAGCTCACTGGCGAAGCCGTGATCTCCGCGCCGTCCAGCAGCAGAGTGCGGCCTTACGGACTGGCAGGAATCGGCGGGCTGTTTTTCCGTCCTACCAATTCCGAGAATAATTTTATTGTCGGCGTTGGCCAGGGCAGCGGCAATAACCAGACCAAGCCGGCATTTGTTTACGGCGGCGGCGTTGATTTTGATATCAGCAAATATCTGGCGTTCCGCGCTGAATATCGCGGCTACTTTTATAAGATTCCCGACTTCCAGCTGCCCGGCTTAGCCAGCGACAATTTCACCCATCTGGCCCAGCCGTCGGTGGGACTGGTCTGGAGGTTCTAAAGCCTGGGTCATAAGCTGTAGGTTCCAGGCTTTTCTGTGCGATTTTCGGCCAGAATTCCTGAAATGGGGCACTGGCCGGAAGTCCAGTCCGTCGGCGGGAAACAGGAACTAGGGTTCGGGCGAAAGAATGTTAAAAGCTGAGGGAAATGCAGGGATTATTTGACTTCAGCGTCACCGCTGCCTGAGAATAGGGCCAAGTTCTTAGCTGCTGTTTATGCAGCTAATCATTCTCCGTAGACGCGCCCGAGACCATCAGCGCGTCAGCGTTAGGGATGTTCCCAATATGGCCAGGATCCTTTGCGTCGACGATGAACCGCACGTTGTTACTTTGAAGTGCGCCATCCTTGAATCTGCCGGACACACAGTCACCGCCTCCACATCGGCCCGCGACGCCATGGAAAAACTCCAGAGCAACACGTATGACGCCGTCGTCACAGACTGGCGGCTGGGCGATGCCAACGGCCGCGCCGTTGTTCAAGCTGCTAAAAATAACAGCAGCATGCCCGTGGTGGTTGTGTCAGGCTATGTGGCGGAAGCCTTTCAGGCCGCCGAGCCGCTGGCCGATTTGTATCTGGAGAAGCCGGTCAATCCTGAAGAGCTTGTCACCATCGTGAACGAACTGCTCAAGAGCAGCGAACGCGCAACGTCGCATTAATTCGTCCGATGGCATTATTCTGCTCTATCAATCGCTTTCAATTGATTCGTGTTCACTCGCGTGAATTCGCGGCTGAAGTGTTCGCATGCGCTTGCAGCAGCGCATCTACTTCTGCATAGCCCGATGGATAATCCACGCCGCTGATCGATGCTCCTGCCTTCAACAAAGCGTCTGTTGATTCTGGCCAGCGCCGGTTCATCCAGTAAGAATCCACGCACGCCTTTACCGCGAGCATGAGGGCGGTGCGTCCTTTTGCGTCTTCCGCGTTGATCGGCGCGCCGCGTTCGATAAGCAACTTCACTGTCTTCGGCCATGCCTTCCACGCGGCAACATGCAGTGCAGTGCTGTCTTTGGCAATGTCAAAGTAAGGATCGCCATCGTACAGCGCGTCAACGGACACGCCTAGATCGAGCAGCAGTTGCACGCCTTCGGCATTGTCATTGCCGGCAAACTCAGCCAGCAGGCGTCCGCCTTTGGCCAGCAGTTCTTGCACAAGCTGCGGCGTGCGTTCAGCAATCGCGTGGACAGCCGCTGCGTCGTTGCGTGCGCAGGCGGCGATCAACCGGTCCACGTCGCTGAACTCCAAGGCGATGCCCCGCTGCTCCATCGCCTTCAGCACGTCTCCGCGGCCTCTGTGCGCGCCAATTGCGAAGCTTGATCTCTGCTCGAAATCAGGCGTGAATGGCGCCTTTACCTTGGTGACGGTCTTGATCGCCGGATCGGCGCCGTGCTCCAGCATCAGTTTGATATTGCGCAGATGATTGTCGCGCCGCAGCGCCTGATGCAGAGCCGTGTAGCCCCAACGTGTCATCTGATTCGGATCTGCGCCGTGCTCCAGCAGATACTTGATCCCCTCATGGTCGTGCACGTCGGCTTTGCGCAGGAGCATGCCGGCCAGAAGGTCCGGACGCATCTTGCCGCTTTCCACCAGCGCTTTCAGCGCGGCGTTATCGTAGCTCTCTGGCGCGTGGTAGAAAGTTTCGTTGTCGTTTGGATCAGCGCCGCGCTCCAGCAGCAGGCGCGTCAGTTCTGCGTGGTGGGCAACTCCCGCAGCTCCATACAGAGCCGTTTCGAACTCATGATATTCATCCTTGCTCCAGAAGCCGGTATTCGGATCAGCGCCCGCATCGAGTAACGCCGTCGCTGCCCGTAAAAATCCGGCTGACCGCGTTTTGTCCAGCCGCAAATACTTTGAGAGGCACAGATATACCAGCGCATCGCCGCCATAAGGCTCTTCTTTCGTTATGACGTTTCGCCGATCAGCGGCAATCAATCGCCTTACCGCCGCATCATCGCCCAGAATTGCCGCCACATGCACACTGTTACGCGCAATGTCCGGATGCGCCGCCAAAATCGCTTCCGCCGCGTCCAGCGTTCCATGCCATATTGCGGCCTCAATGAAAGCTGCCACCGGATTCGCCATCGCGGCAATCTCGCTGTTGATCACTTCTATGCGCTTGGCAAACTTCGGCCAGCTTTCAAGACCATGTTCACGTGCGATCACCAGTTGCGCGTCGGCCAATCCAAATTTGCTGATGTCAAATCCCGGTTCAGCAAGCTTTTCAAAGCGTGGATGGCTTCTTTTAACGCGGCGAATCGTCTCCACATCGGCGGAGCGATAGGCCTTCAATAAATCTTTGGCTTGTTTTTTGTATTGCTCTAGGCTGGGACGGGCGGGTAGCGGCTTGCGATCCATACGACCTTCCTTTCACGATTACACCTGTTGGGTCCGCAATGAATCAGGCTGAAAGAAAGTTCGCACTCTCAATTTTGTTCAAGGTGGGCACGGCCCTTTCCGCGGACTGGATGCGCCCTTTAGCGCTGGAGCCAGCGTAATTCTGAAAGGAGTGGGAAGTCAATGCGCTCATCCGCGTAAATAATAGCTTCACATTCGATTGTTATACTGCGCCAAAGGATCATCTCAATGGTGGACTTCAGAATTCGTCCTTTCCTTATGTTCGAAGGCAAAGCGGAAGAAGCTATGAACTTTTATGTAACGGCGATTAACGCGAGTGTTCGCGAAGCATTGGTTCGTATCAGGGCCCGGGCTTTAGCCGGGCCGGAAAGATGCCTAAAGATCCCGGCTTTAGCCGCTGGCTTTTTTCTTCTTCCGGAAATAGGCCGAGCAATAGGGATACTCTTCCGCGCTCCTGGCCAAGCCTGCTTTCACCGGGTTCTCATCGATATACTTCTTATGCGCCAGATAACTCTTCCGATCCAGAACCCGCACTTCGGAGTATCCCGGCGGCCAGATCTCTCCTGCCAGCCCGAGCTCTTTGTTCCGCCGGAATGAGTACCCGCCCTTGATCAGCTGCATCGCCCGTTCGATGCTTGTGTTCCCGTCGAGCATAACCAGGATATGGAAGTGGTCTGGCATGACGACGAATTCAAGCACCTTGAACTTGCCGGCCAGAGTATTCGACCGCAGCACGTCAATAAAAAGCTCGGCTTCGTTGTGCGCCCGAAAAAATGGCCGGTCCATGTAGGTCTTGCATCCGGCGAAAAACGTCCGCACACCCGCGACGATGTTGCGCCGGTCGGATTTTCGTGTGAGCTTTACCATACGCAGCGGCTAAAGCCGGAATTCTACTACGATCCTTCCGGCCCGGCTGAAGCCCGGGCCCTGATACGGACCAATTCAGTCACTCCTCACTTCTCTCCGCGCTTCGGTTTCCGATCACCCGATCATCAGGTCCCCCCATTCCTCATTATCTCCACCTCCTTACTCAGCTCCACCGCAGACAGTCGTACTACTGAGCATCCAGCACACAATCATGCCCCTTCCTACATAGCTTGTACCGCAAATTTGTGCGATATTCTGGCAGCCGGAAAGGGCGAACTATGGACACAATCATCGAATGGCACGAGGTCCTCATATCGGGAGGCCTGTGGGGTAGCTTGATGATGTTGTTGGAGGTGTTCAAACCTCGAGCAGCAGGCAGCAAGAATCCGGCTCTCTATCTCAACCTGCTGCTCATTGCTATTGCGGTCTTTGTATGGATTACTGGTCGTGTTCGGATTTCGCGCAACCGTTGGCCCCTTGTGACAATCACGGTGACGGCCCTCGCTGCCTTTGTGCTGGGTGCAATCATCTACCGCAAAAGGATTAAGCGGCTGCAGAGCAACAATCCATTGCACCAAACTTCTGGCATTCCCCTTCCTCGAATTTTCAAGCAAAATGATGTGAAACGTTCATGACCACCCTCAGCGACTTCAAGGAAACGGTGCGGCAGCAGGCGGACATTGTCCGCGTGATTGGCGACTACATTCAGCTCAAAAAAGCCGGCGCGAAGAATTTTAACGGCCTGTGCCCTTTTCACAATGAGAAGTCGCCGTCATTCTCAGTGAATATCGAGCGGCAGTTCTTTCATTGTTTTGGCTGCGGCAAGTCCGGCGATGTTTTTAAGTTCGTGCAGGAGCGAGAGCAAATCAGCTTTCCGGAAGCAATCAAATTGGTGGCGGAGAAGATGGGCATTCCGCTGCCCAAGATGCAATACAGCTCTGAGAGTGAAGCTGAAGATGCAGGCAAGCGCGGCAAGCTGATAGAAATGCATGAGCGGGCATGCAAGTTCTTTGAGGAACAGCTTCGGCGTCCGGAAGGAGCGCAGGCGCGGGAATACCTGGCAGGTCGCGGGTTGAACGAAGAGACGATCCGGACATTCAGGATCGGGTTTGCGCCGGATTCAGGCTTCACACTGAAAGATCGACTGAAAGCAGACTTCAGCGACGAGATGATGCGGACCTCGGGATTGTTCTCATGGAAGGAAGGCGCGGATGGAAGTGCAGGCGGGGCAGCCACAGCCGCGATGTATTCCAAGTTCCGCAACCGCATCATGTTCCCGATCGCCAATGAGAACGGAAAGATCATTGCATTCACGGGGCGGACGCTGGCGAAGGATGAGAAGTCCGGACCGAAGTATATGAACTCGCCGGAGACGCCGATCTATTCCAAGGGGCGCGTGCTCTACAATCTGGACCGCGCGAAAGAGGCGATCCGCAAGCTGGGCTACGTGATTATTGTGGAAGGCCAGATGGATTGCATCGCCGTGTATTCCGCGGGCTTTCATAATGTAGCAGCGAGTTCCGGCACGGCGTTTACTGAAACGCAAGTGCGGCTGCTGGGCAGGTTCAGCAAAGATATTGTCGTAAATTTTGATCCGGACACGGCGGGCGCGGCGGCCACGGACAAATCACTGGGCATGCTGCTGGAAGAAGAATTCAATATCCGCGTGCTGCGGCTGGAAGCGGGGTTCGACCCGGATTTGTTTATCCGCAAGAACGGCGCGGAGGCATACGCGAAGGCGCTGAAGGGGTCGGCCAAATATTTTGATTACCTGGTGGAGCGGACGCTGAAGCTGTTTCCGACGCGGAGTCCGGAGGGAAAGAAGAATGCGGTGAATTTCCTGCTGCCGCATATTCATCGGGTGCCAAACAGGATTGTGCGCGACGAACTGGCAAATGACATCGCGCAGAAGCTGAACATCGACACCACTGTGCTACGGCAGGAATTTAAAGCCGCGGCGGTGAGCCGCGCGGCCGGCGGTCTGAGAAATCAGCCTGATTTAGACGTGACGCCGGCGGAAAAAGTGCTGGTGCGGGCTGCGTCGTCGATGGTCGGAGAAGAAGCGGAGCTGCGGCGCATGGCTGTGGATGCGCTGGCAGAAGAACGTCTGCACACGGGACTGACGACGGAGGCGTTGCTGGAGGCCATTCTGCAAAATGCGTTGGCGGTGGAGCGCGGCGAAGGCGTGGACGACGTGATGGCACTGCCACTGAATGATGCGGAACGGCAGAGGCTGACCAAGATCGTAATGCGGGAAGATGATCCACTCACGGCGGACCTGCTGGCGGGCGCGCTGAATGCGTTGCGGCATCGGCGGCAGATAAGCCAGCGTGAAGGCGAGATTAAGCGCGGGATCGTGGAAGCGGAGCGCAAAAATGACGTGGCGGCGCTGCTGCGCCTGAAACAGGAGAAGCTGGAGCTGGATAGAAAGCTGGCGTCGGGAGGGTAAGTGCTTTGGCTGCTTCGGTTTTATAGGTCTGTAATCCTAATTGGCTAAGCCAAAATATGGCCGGTGGGCGGATGAAAAGGATACGAAACCTTAGAGCGTGCGCGGCATCTAATCTTCAAGGCGATTCACAGGGCAACGGCTACGGTATCTTCTTTGTTTTTGCGCGGGTGGCAGGGTAAGGTCCTTTTCTTGTTGACCGGGTTTGTGCTAACCTTAGTACTCTCGGGACGTGCGCGCATTCCAAACCTAAATGCCTGCCGATATGCTTCAGTGGACTCAAGCGTACAGCCCCGTATTGCCATGAAAATGAGGTCCGTGGTTTGGCACTAGAAGACAAATTTGACGACATAAAAAAGTTGATTGATGCAGGCAAGGAAAAAGGCTACCTGACCTATGACCAGGTAAATGACCTCATTCCTGGAGACGTTCATTCGCCGGACGATCTCGACGATTTGCTTACCACAATTGGCACCCAGGGCATTGACGTTCTGGAGAGCGGCAAGGGATTGCCCTCTGAGCAGAAGTTTGAAGACATTGAAGAAAGCGAAGATGTTGAGCTTGACCTGACGCCGGGCGCGCTGGAAAAAACCAACGATCCTGTGCGCATGTACCTGCGCGAGATGGGCACGGTCCCTCTGCTCACGCGCGAAGGCGAAGTTGAAATTGCAAAGCGTATTGAGCGCGGCCAACTCCGCGTGTTGAAGGCGCTTTCGCGCTCGCCGATCGTGATCAAGGAAATTCTGGCGCTGGGCGAAGACCTGAAGCGCGGCGTGCGCTCCATCAAAGAGCTTGTCGCGTTCGACGAAGAAGAGATCACCGACGAAATTGTGCAGGCGCGCCTGAAAGATTTTGTCGGACAGATTGACGACATTGGCAAGAGCTATAAAAAAGTCCAGCAGCTTGAAGAAAAAGCTGAAGCGGTAAAGCAGAAGAAGAAACCAAAAGAGTCGCGCAAGGTGCGCTGGGCCCTGGGACGCGCCCACGTGCAAGTCTCTGGCGGCATCCGCAAGCTGAAGTTCACCAATCCGGAACGCAAGCGGCTGATTGACCGCGTAAACAAAACGGTCGATTCCATGCGCTCGCTCGACCGCCAGATCAACAATCTGGAAAAAAAAATCGAAGCAACGCGGATTGAGGAGACCAAGCGCGAGTACCGGCGCATCCAGCGGCAGCACCGCAATGATCTGGAAAAGCTTGAGGCCGACACCGGCGTCAGCTACCAGGAACTGCGGCGCACGCAACGCGAAATCATCCAGGGCGACGTTGACGCGGAAGCCGCGAAGCGCGAGCTGATTGAAGCCAACCTGCGCCTTGTGGTCTCGATTGCAAAAAAATATACCAACCGCGGGCTGCAGTTTCTCGACCTGATTCAGGAAGGCAACATCGGCCTGATGAAGGCCGTGGACAAATTCGAGTATCGCCGCGGCTACAAATTCTCAACGTATGCCACGTGGTGGATTCGCCAGGCCATTACGCGCGCCATTGCCGATCAGGCCCGCACCATCCGCATTCCAGTACACATGATTGAGACTATCAACAAGCTGATCCGCACGTCGCGGCAGCTGGTACAGGAACTCGGCCGCGAGCCAACATCAGAAGAAATTGCCAAGCGCATGGATATCCCTGTGGCCAAAGTGCGCAAGGTGCTCAAGATCGCGCAGGAGCCCATCTCGCTGGAAACGCCCATTGGTGAAGAGGAAGATTCTCACCTAGGCGACTTTATTGAAGATCACTCCATGGTCTCGCCGGCTGAAGCGGTGATCAACGTCAACCTCAAGGATCAGACCGCGCAGGTGCTGCGTACGCTGACTCCGCGCGAAGAAAAAGTCATCAAGATGCGCTTTGGCCTTGAAGACGGCTCTGAGCACACTCTGGAAGAAGTGGGACAGTCGTTCGCCGTCACCCGCGAACGTATCCGCCAGATAGAAGCCAAGGCGCTGCGCAAACTGCGGCATCCATCGCGATCACGGAAATTGAAGGCGTTCATGGATGGGATCCGCGAGGCGTAAGCGGTTCACCGCGGAGACGCGGAGACGCGGAGAGAACATTTAATAGGTGCTGCGGCAACGCGGCGCCTTTTCTTTGTGATCCTTCGTGACCTTTGTAGTTGGCTTTCCTGATCAGCGTTTTATCTGCGTTCATCAGCGGTAAGATTTTGCGGATTCTCCTGCTTTATCTCACCTTCGCTGCCTTACATGCCGCGTCAAAGTCCGAGCGGACGCCTTCGCGCAGGGTCACCGGAACGGTTTCGCGGCTGTTAGGACGATTCTTGAAATTGCCGGTATAGAGCGAGCCGTCGGGTTCAAAGGCGTGCGAGAGCGAACCCTGGTCGTCCCCCACCAGATTGGGATTGTCCCATTTGCCGAAGAAATGGAGCTTGGGCGCGCGGTACTCGCCCAATTGGCGTTCCACGAACGAACTGTTGCTGGCACCAAGCCACACCTTCCTACCCTGGAAGTCGAGGCCGAAATGGTTTTCAAATTCTCCGCTCACGTTCAGGTCGTACTTTTCGCCGCGAGGCGTGCAAACAGCGCCATTGCCTTTCACCTGCGGGCCGCCGTGTCGCGCAGACCCACCCGGAACAATGCTGACAAACAGGATGAAGTCGCCGGCGGTGCTGGAATGGATGCGTCCCCAGCCCTGCCATCGGGGATACAGGTGGAACCGTCCGCCCATGAAAAAGCCCCATGGGGAAAAGACCGCAGTCATGGCAAAGCCGAACACCACGGCGGCCAGAATGCCGAAGATGATCAGCCGCAGGCAGCCGCGGCCAGACGTTCTGGGAGATGGGACGGAAGACGTTTCCAATGAGGGATCCATGAGGCGTAAGTAAGTTTAACGCATCCGAGGAAGCTAATTCTTACCACTGATTACACGGATCAACACTGATCAGGAAAACCTTACCGCTGAGCTGAGAAAAAACGAAGCTGAAAACCAAACCTTTGAAACACAGAGGTAGCGGAGTAAGCGGAGCGAATTTAAAAGGCGCTGCCAAGAGCAGCGCCTTGGGTTTTGGCTGATTGCTGATTGCTATTTGCTTTCTTACGCTACTTCCGCGCGCAAAGCTCTCGCCCCGATTCCCTCTTCCACGGCGCTGCTTTCTGAGCCAACGTCGTAAAGGTCGGAAACAAAACCTACCGCGGAGGCGCAGAGACGCAGAGAAGAACCAAAGAGGCGAGGTCGGAAAATAACCTAATCGTTCCCACGGGTGGCAAAGCTTTTACGCGGAATTTACAAACCCCTGCCGCGCTTTGACTCCGCGCCTACGTCGATTAAAAGGCCGTTGGATTCAGATAGTTGCACAATGCACTCACAGACAGCAGTGACTCTGCATCCAACATTACGGACGTGCCGTTACTCTGGCAGACGGCCATCTACGAGGCGTAAAATTTACAAGACGCTTTGCTTTTAGCGCAGCGGATTTGTAACTAGAGGCGTATCCCTATGGGAAGAATTTCAGGACTTTTATTCGGCTTTATGATGCTGGTAGTGGCGGTTGGATGCGGCGGCGGTGGCTCGAGTACGCCCGCACCAACGCCAACCCCAATATCCCAGACCTTTCCTAACGACGAGCAGCTGGCGCAGACAGCTCCCGTAAAAGTGGGCACTTCAGGAGCAAATGCAAATGACCTGGGCGCAAAGGTCTGCTGCATCGGCACATTGGGAAGCCTGTGGACTGCGCCCGGCCTCGTCAATCCTGTCATCCTCAGTAATAACCATGTGATGGATCGTTCTGATAAGGGCGTGGCCGGAGAAGCCATCAACCAGCCGCTGCAATTGGCATGCACGGCTACCGCAGCGCCTCCACCGCTTACGGTTGCACATCTCACAAAGGGTGCGCCATTGAAGCCGGTTGCCAATGAACCTGGCAAGTGCGGGACCTCGAAAGCGGCTCTTTGTGGACATTCTCCCAGCAATGTGGACGCGGCGATTGCGGAAATCGTGCCCGGCCAGGTTGACCTGAGCGGCAACATTCTTGATCTTGGCCCGGCAGGCTCCACCAGCATTGCCGCTGCTCCTCCTTCCAGCATACTTGGAGTTCCAACTCTGGGGGAACCAGTGGGAAAGAGCGGAAGAACTACCGGCCTTACGTGCTCCACTATTGCCACAATCGGTCTCACAGTTGTCATTGAATATGAAGGGACCTGCGGCGACTCTTCCGCGAATCCGCCTGTTGCCCCGGCGTTCGCATCCTATTTCAACGGCCAGATCAGTATTGCAGGTGGAGGGTTTAGTGGCGCTGGCGATTCTGGATCCCTGGTGGTTGATACGGCCACAGCCCGCCCTGTAGCTCTTCTTTATGGCGGCAGCCCCACGGATACCGTGGCCAATCCCATTCAGGACGTCATCACCGCATTTGGAGCCAACTCACCTCTTTCCGTTGTCGGTGGTCCGGACCATGCAGTGAGCTGCGCGCATACCGCGCGTGCCAGCTCCACACAAGTAGGCGCTGCGCAAGCAGCACTGGTTCCGCAGGAACGTCAACGCGTTACAGCGGTCCTGCAGCGGCGCGCCGCCCAACTTGCTCAGGATTCTTCCATTCAATCGGTCAGCGTTGGCGCCAGTGCGGACAACGCGGGTGAAGGCGCTCTGCTGATCCATGTCTCGGGAAACACAGTCCCACGTGTTGCGCCGGTGATTGACGGCGTCCGGACCCGTCTGGTGTTCGATACGCCAGCGGATCAGGCGCTTCCATCGGTGGGGAAAGAGAAAGTCACTCAAGCTCTGGCAATAAAGGAAGCCAACGTTGCGAACCTGATCACTCAACCGGGCATTCAAGGCGTGGGAGTTTCTCTGAGCCTCGATAATCCTACGGAAGCTGCAATCTCCATCTATCTACTGAAGGGCGCTGCTCATCCGCCCATTCCGGCGGTGATCGATGGCATTCGCACACGGGTCTTTGTCAGCGAGCGCTTTAAAGCGTTTTAGGTAATTGCATATTAACCGTCGGTCTCAGACGGAGAAGCCGAGGGCGCTATCAGACATCAGCCTCGCAGAGAAAAGCTGCGGTTTTTTACCCGATTCCCAGTTCCCGTGCCGCTTCGCGGGCGATCTGCGGCATCATGTTCATCGGAGCAATGTGGATGGCGTTCTGCTCCAGCGTTGCGCGGGCAAAGCTTATCAGTTCATCGTCCTTTGGAAGATCGTCTTCCACGATAGCCGTAAGCTGCGCCTGCTTGCCTTCCGCTTTGTGAATTCCCTGGGCAAGTTGCGGGAAGCTGAACGCCAGGACCTTGGCGGCATTCACATCATTACCGAGTGTCACCGCGTGAAAAAGTTTTACCGTCCCGTTCGGACTGTAGCCGCAATCAATCTTCAGCGGATCGCCGCTGCGGGTGTAGCGCGATACCGGGATTTTCTCCTGCATCAGCGGCCATACGCCGGCAGCTTCAAATTCTGAACGCATGCGCGCCACAATCACGGCGCGTCCGCTGGGCTCACGTGTTACCTGTCGACGCCGGGGACGTTCCAGATAAAGCCGCGCCAGTTCATCAGCTTCGCTCGCCGGCGATACTGCCAAGCACGCTTGAAATTCCGAGGGCTGGATGGCGTTGGAAAAAGAATCCTGAATGCGGCGGAGAATGAGATCGTTGTCGCCATTCATCTCGCGCAACTGGTTGCGCAAGTCGCTTTCCAGAGCTTGCAGCATCTCCACGTCGGCTTCAGGATCAAGGCAGAGCACTCGCGACCAATCATGGGTGAAGCGCACCTGCGCTCCACCGGCGGGCGGCAGCAGCACCAGCCCAACGTTGATGAATTCATTCTTGACCACGTCTGGAGCGTAGCGCAGCACAAAGAAGCGGCATGGGATTCTTTCGGCCATCACTGCACCGCCGATCTATTGGTCTGCGGCATATGCGCAATAGGCTGTCCCCATAAAGGAAAGGGCTGGCGCGTTGAATTGCGAAATGCCGTAATCAGCTCCCGCACCTTGCTTCTGCGTTCCACGATTGCCGCAGCCAGAGCTTCCATTTCTTCCCAGTCGTTGCCGGTCCATTCCGGCGGCGTGGCGCCCACGATTTCATGAATCACCGCAGGATCAAAGTTCTCCACCCGACTGAGCCAGGGTTCAAACGATTCCCATCCGCGAACTTCCTGATATACAAAGTTGCGCGAATAAACGCCGCGCAGCGCCGAGTCAGGAAAATTCCATTCTCCGGCATTGAAGCAATAACCCTGGTCGATGAACGTAGCTGTGTATTTCCGCTCGTTTGTTTTCTTCCAGAACACGGCTTGTCGTCCGTTGGCGTTGCCTAGCCACTTATCCACCACCAGCATACCGGCAAATGCGGCAAGGTTCTTCACTTTGGCAAACATGCTTTCCGGCAGGTAGTCAAAGACCTGGCCCTCAGCGGGATCGCAAACGTAACGCGCTCCAAATTGCAATCCCGGCTTGCAATGAGATGTGAGTCCTGAGAGATCGACGCGCAGCTCCGGCGTGTTTTTGATCAGCCACTCGCGCACTTCAACAATATCAGTCACCGGCACCAGCAAACCGATGCTTTCCGCGAGGCGCGTGGCCAGCAACTCATTGGCGAGTACGCGCAAATGCTGCGGATTATTCTGGAATTTTACGACGTAAAAATGGCCGTCATCCGCGCGCATCAGGTGCGCCTGCGCTCCTCCGCGCATTCTTCTTACGTGCTGGACAGCCTCTACCGGCATGGCGGAATTTTAGCATTCATCAATCAGCAATCAGCATTCAGTCCGCTAGTCCTCTCTTAAGGCATGGAAGCAAAACCTTTAAACATGGAGGAAAGGTGTTAACGGAAGACAAACAGCGTCCCGATTTTCAACCTCCTCTGCTCCCTCCGTTCCTCCGTGTTTCAAGGGTGTTGCTGAATGCTGATTGCTTACCTGGGATTCGTATTGGCCGTCTCGTAAACTCTCATGAAATTCTCAACGCTCTCAACGTAGCATTCGGCGAAGTCAACCACGTAGCGGAGTTCCTGGATCAGATTTTTAGCGTCCTGCAAGGACCACCCCAGTACGCGCATGATCGCCAGCGTCATCATGGGCGCGCGATGCACACCGGCGGCGCAGTGTATATAGATCTTGCTTTTTGGCTGTTCCATGGCCTCAAGGGCAAACTCCACGCCTGCCTGAAAAAGCGCTGGGGGCTTAGGCATAAAGTCGTCGTCGGTGGGATTGTTGAGCACCTTGACTGGATAGGGCTCAGCCAGCGGGCGGTCGTCAAACTCAATCTGCATGTTGATAATATGCGTGACGCCGCGCCGCACCAGTTCTTCCATATTCTCGTCGTTCCAGATTCCCCCACCTACCGCTATCCGGTCAGTCACCCACGTCATGTCCATATTTAAATGTTAGCATCGCCAAGGCTCATTCATGCCGCAACGCCTGCGTGGGGTTTACTCTCGCCGCTCGAGCCGCAGGAATATATCCGGCCAGCAGCGCCACCGCTGTGAGGATCACTACGGCGCTTACCATCGTCACCGGATCAAGGGCACTCAGGCCAAAGAGACTTGACTTGATCAATTGCACACCCACGGCGGTGAAAATCACTCCCGCCACCACGCCGAAAACGATCATGATGCCGGTTTCGCGCAGGATCATCTGAATCACGCGGCCTTTGCCGGCGCCCAGCGCCATGCGAATCCCAATTTCATTGGTGCGCCGCGCCACGCCGTAAGAGAGCACGCCGTAAAGTCCGGTAGCGGCCAGCAGCAGGGCAATGATGCCAAAAATCGAGCAAAGGCGCGCCACCATGCGCGGCTGCGCGTTGGTGCGGTCCACTGACATCACCACAGGGCGAGCGTTTTCCACCGGCAGGTCCTCGTTTACAGAAAGGAGCGTCTTGCGTATTGATGCGATCATCTGCTCGGGATCGCCGGCCGTGCGAATCTCAAACGTTGCCCATTCATTGGGACCGTCCATTCCCTGGTCAGCGGGGATATAAAAGCGGGCAGGAACGTCGCCGCGCAGGCGATGGTCACGCGCATTTTTCGCCACACCGACTACTTCCATCACGTTCTTCTTGTCGCCAAATTTTTCCGTGATGTGGCGGCCTAGCGGATTGCGTCCATTGAAGAACGTCTTAGCCAGAGCTTCATTGATGACACAAACGTGCGGAGACGCGGCAGTGTCCTGCTGGCCGATGTCGCGTCCCAGAAGCAAAGGTATTCCGACAGTGGAGAAATATTGCGGGCCGACCGTATCAAAGCGAGCAAACTTTTCTTCCCGTTTGGACGCGGTAAAACCTTCAACATCAATTTCATCCGCCGACTCTGACCCACTGAAAATGCCGTTGGTGGAATAAGTTGCACCCTGAACACCTGGTAGGCCGCGCAAGCGCTCCGTAAGATCGTGCCACAGGTTTGAAAGCTGCGGGCCTTTGTAGCCGGCGGAAACTCCGTCGGCCGTGATCAGCAGCAGATGTTCTTTGGGATACCCCAGGCTGACCGACTGAAGGTTCCATAGCGTCCGTAGAAATAAACCTGCGCCCGCAACCAGCAGTAGAGAAAATGCCACTTGAACAATTACCAGCCCCTTGGCCAAATTCAGGCGGCTGCCGGAAGCGGTGGTGCGTCCGCCATCGCGCAAACTGTCATTCAGATTTACCCGTGTGCTGCGCAGGGCCGGAACGAGCCCGAAAATAATTCCCGTGACCAGCGTTACGCCCACGGTGAATCCCAATACATGCCAGTCCATGGTTGGTGAGAGCGCAAAATCCTGTCTACGCTCAGTGAGCAGCAACACCAGAACGCGCGAAGCGCCCCACGCCAAAAGCAATCCAGCAGCGCCGCCCAACAGAGAAAGGACCAGGCTCTCAGTAAGAAATTGCCGGACCAGCCGCATCCGGGAAGCCCCAATAGAGAGCCGTACTCCCACTTCCTTAGTGCGAGAAGTGGCGCGTGCCAGCAGCAAGTTGGCCACGTTGATGCAGGCAATCAGCAAGACCAACATTGATACGCCGAGCAGGATTTTTAGCTGCTGCGCAAAATCATCACGCCCGCCAAAGACGCCCGTGCGTGCATCGTGCAGCTTGATGCGCTGGTCCAGGGCCTGCTTGCGAGTTTCCGCATCAAGCGTGGTGGGATACCCGTTTTCAATGATGCCACGGAAAAGCACGTCAATCTCCGTTTGTGCGCGGGATTGCGTGACTCCCGGCTTCAGTCGTCCGAATGCGTGGAGCCACATTACTTTTTCAATATTCTTGTTCAGATCTTCATGCAGCCAGTCGCGCCCGGGCATAATCAGCGGCTGCATCATCATCGGAATCCAGAAATCCGGTCTGTCCGCCACACTCTCCCCGGTGAATCCCGGCGCAGCCACGCCGATTACCGTAAGTGTGGTTCCAAGCATTTTTATGGGCGTGCCCAGCACGGAAACATTGCCGCCAAAGCGCTTCTGCCAGTAGTCATAGCTGATGACGGCGTAAGGATCTTCTCCGGGGCTCTTCGCATCTGAGCGATTGAAGAAGCGTCCGATGGCCGGATCGACGCCGAGCACTGAAAAGTATTCTTCTGAAACCATCCGGGTATGCGCATCTTCCGGCTGTCCCCCGGCAATTCTGACCTGCGAACGGTCCATTTGTGACTGAACGGCACAGAGGCTATCGAGCGTGGTGGCATGGTCACGCAGTTGCGTAAACTCTGCATACGTCAGCATGCCTCGCTCCCCGGTAGTCATCCCCGAGCTCGTGCCAGTCTGGTTCGGGTCCGTCAGCATGATAAGTCCCTCGGGATCGCGAACCGGCAAAGACTTAAGCATGGCCGCATTTAATACGCTGAAAATCGCGGTGTTTGCGCCGATTCCGATTGCCAGTGACGCAACGGCTACTGCGGTGAAAACCGGGTTGCGAACGAATTGTCGCGCGGCATAACGCAGATCTTTGAGCAGGTCCTGAGTCCAGGCGGTAATAGACATTGCTTCTTCTCCGGAATAGCAGACAGTCTTCCCCGGTTAGTATGACTGTCGAGGTGCTAACAGGTTAGCACATGGGAGAATTATATTTTACGAGAGAAGCAGCGGGGCGCCCTTATTGATTCTCTCCGGCGATTTATCCGAGATAGCGCAAATCACAATTCCGTCTTCATCTCAGGAAGTTTCTCCGGATGTGATTCCCTATCGAATCGCAACTCTTTGCTTCTGCTCCGTCAGCAAGCCCAGTTGATCCACTCCCGCTGCGCGGACATCATCCACTGCCTCGACTAAAAAGCCGTACCTGGCGCGTGCGTCGGCTCGCATGTAAACAGTCTTGTTGGCGCGATTCACGACTTGGTCGCGGACTTTCTGTGTCAGTGCTTCGCTGGTCACGCTCTCGCTGCCCAAAAACATTCTTCCGTCGCGCATTACTGACAAAATGAGCGCATTCGGCTTGCCGGCATCTGACATCGTAATCGGGTTGCTGGTCTTGGCAAGGTCTATGGGGACACCGGGGTGAAGCATAGGCGTGATCACCATAAAAATAATCAGCAACACCAGCATCACATCCACCATGGGCGTGACGTTGATATTGGAATTGATCTTTGAGCCTTCATTGCGTAAGACAATTGCCATAGCACGCTCCTTACCTGCCGCTAAATTCTGCTATCTCTTTGCGACCACGACCCGCTTTAAAAAGTAATCAACGAGCTCGCTGGAAGAGTTGTCCATCTCTACATCGAACGCTTTGATCTTGGTGGTGAAGTAGTTGAACATCATCACCGCGGGGATGGCGACAGTCAGCCCAAGAGCGGTGGTTACCAACGCTTCAGAAATTCCGCCCGCGACGGCGCTGATGCCGGTCGCATTCTCACCCTGGATTTCCCGGAAGGCGTCGATGATCCCGATCACCGTTCCTAGTAAGCCGACGAAAGGCGCGGTCGATCCTATAGTGGCGAGCCCGCTTAGGCCGCGCTCCAGTTCCGCGTGGACAATCGCAGAAGCCCGCTCCAGTGCGCGACGGCTGGCCTCAATCTTGTCGCCCGGGATTTCTTCAGATTGATCATGCGCACGGAATTCCAGCAACCCTGCGTTTACCACCTTTGCCAGATGGCTTTTCTTGTTACGCTCGGCTACGCGGATGGCCTCATCCAGCTTGCCTTCGCGCAGAGCTCCGGCAACAATCGGAGCAAACTGCCGCGACTGCTTGCGCGCCGCCTGAAACGCGAGCCAACGGTCCATCATCACGCCAAGCGACCACGCCGACATACCCAGCAAAATAATGGCAATGGTCCGGGCCGGCCATTGCATGTGCAGCCACATTTGCCACAGATCGAACCGTTGCGCGCCTCCGGCGGATTGAAGCAGCAGTAAGGCAATCACGGACGTTTTCATGAAGATGGAACTAGCAAGATTCACGACGAGCATAGTGACAATCCTCCGGGAATTATCGGCCACTGTTCAAGCCGCTGGATGTTTTGACACCGTAAGAATAGCTTTTGCTCCCGGAGCGATCCTTTCTTTTAGAAAAATATGGCTTAGAACGCTAATCGAAGATAAACTCTGTTGCCATGCTGCGGACCAAGCTACTGTTGACTCTTGTTGCGATTACCAGTCTGTCTACGCCGTCGAATGCCAATGCCGACGATAGCGCATTTAAACTGGCTCTTGTCGACCATCCAGGCCAGCTGAGCTGGTTTGCCGAAGGATTCAAAATCATTGAATCTTCAGCCAAGCCGGGCGGCCGGGAGATCGGAATACGCGGTCAGGATCAATCAGGCCGGGAAACTTTCCTGGGATTCCTGTTTCTGTTTCCTGAAAAAGCCCCTTTAACCAGCGCAAAATGTCTTGACGGCGTCATTGGGCCGGAAAAGAAAAGCAATGCGTCGCTGAAGATTGTAGGGACGGAGGAAATCAGCCAACCCGGCAACCTGCCGGTATCGCTGGTAAGCTACACGTCCAGAGGCGAGGGCGGCAAAACGCTATATCTGGTTCGCGGCTTTGTCGCCAATGCGGATATCTGCGGCGACCTTGAAATTTATAGTTACACGCCGCTCAGTCTCCAGGATTCCGAGGTTAAAAAAGTCTTTTCCAGTTTTCACCTCAACGATAAATACGCCCCAAGGTTTGCCGATCTGTTGTTTTACGCACAGATTCTTTACCAGCATCACATGTATGGCCCCGCAGCTCCAGTGTTTGAAAAAGCGCTAGCCAAGCTGGATGAGGGCCCGGGTCAGAATACAAAAACGATGCAGCGGGTCATCACCGACCAGGCCGGAATGTCATACGGCATGTCGGGGAACATTCCCAAAGCACGCGCAATTTTTGAAAAAGCAGTTGCAGCCGACCCTGACTATCCGTTGTATTACTACAACCTTGCATGTGCGGATGCAGAAGAAAACAATCTGGCTGGCGCAAAGATACATTTACAGGAAGCATTCAACAGAAAAACCAACGTCATTGCCGGCGAAAGCATGCCCGATCCCACGCGGGATGATTCATTTCTGCCTTATCGCAACAACAAAGAGTTCTGGATGTTTGTGGAAGGGCTCGGCGGAAAGTGATGCGAGGATCTGAGCCAGCAAGGACGGCATATATGGGGACCATGGCAGATCGCGAAATATCAGCAGAGCGATGAAGGCCTCAATCCATGATTCGTCGCCAACTGGCTTTAGCCTCATAGGTTATTCTGACGGTAGGGTTCACTCGCTCCGCTTTGGATAAAGAAAGACAAATGAAAGTGACGCGCCGTTAAAGATGATAAGAAAGTGAGATATTCCAATGGGCCTTGAGACTTGTCCCGACTGCACACGCTCCATATCGCAGAAAGCGCGCTTATGCGTGCATTGCGGTGCACCGATGTTCAGGCCAACCGGCACTGATAAAGGATTTCATCTACTTTATTGGGGGCTCTCCTATCGACGAAAGTTTATTCGTACGCTGTGGATCCTATGCCTTACACCGCTATTGCTTTTCATCCCTGAACGAAACGCAACGCTTGGGGTGTCGATTGAGTTCTGGTTTGTGACTGTCCTCGTATTGGGCGTTGCTCAGCTCATCTATACATATGCCATGTGGCAAACTGTCGAAGGAGGATGAACTCTCAGTTGCCACACGGCAGCGCTGTTGAGATGCTCCATGCTGGTTCTTGGAATTGACACATCGGGCCAATCCGGCGGCATTACGCTGGCCGAAGCGGACAAGGAATTGTTTCGCGTGGTCGAGTCGGCATCTATTGCCGGTGGGACGTTCTCTGCGCAGTTGATTCCCACGCTCGCCTCGCTGCTCAAGAAAAATGGCTACGGAGTAAAAGACCTAGGCGGATTTGCGGCTGCATCAGGGCCAGGATCATTCACCGGGCTGCGCGTAGGACTAAGCGCGATCAAAGGTCTGGCAGAAACCTTGCATAAGCCAATTGCAACCGTATCGATCCTGGAAGCTCTGGCGTCATTGGGGGATCGGACGGGAACAATCGCATCAGCAATCGATGCCGGCAGAAAAGAAGTTTTTCTCGGCTTATATCAGAAGGATGGAGCTTCGTCCGCAAAGAAATCTGAAGGTGCATTGCTGAAACAGCGCGAAGAACTGCTGACGCAGCAGGATTTTCTGGCCACGCTAGCGATAGAGCGCCCCGCCGTGATCATCACCAGCGATCCTGCGCTGGCCGAACTCGCTTCAAGCTCTCACTCCGCAGTTGTTGTGGTTACAGCTCCGGGCAGCGAAGTGATTGCGCGTATCGGCGCCGGAAAATTGCTGGCGGGTGAAACCGTTTCCGTGGAAGCACTAGACGCGAACTATCTCCGCCGGTCAGACGCTGAAATCTTCTTCAAAGGACTCCGCTGACTTATGGTCCGCGTGCGTCCGGCCAAGCCCTCTGACCAGCCGCGCCTTGTGGAAATCGCGTCGCACTCGGCTACCGCCGCGCAGTGGAACCCGGCTGAATACCTCAAGCTGTTTTCCCTCGATGAAGCTGAGGCTCAGCGCCAAGTCAATCCCCAGGTCGTCGCTCCGCAGATCGATCACCAGACCCAAACCCAGCCACTGTCCCGAACTGCACTGGTTGTGGAGCAGGATGCAAGTGTCGTCGGTTTCATCGTCGGACGGCAGTTAGACAATGAATGGGAGATTGAAAACATTGCGGTTACGGGCGCGGCGCGGCGGCACGGACTAGGCTCAAGGCTGGTGGGCGAGTTGCTGGATATCGTTAAAAGTCACGGTGGCGATACGGTTTTTCTTGAAGTGCGGGAATCCAACCGGGCGGCGCGGTCTCTTTATGAGAAATGGGGATTTCTGGAGGTTGGACGTAGAAAAATGTACTATCAAAACCCGCCAGAGGATGCCTTGCTGCTGAAATTTAAATTTCCATAAAACAGGCCTTTTTGATTGAACCAACCCTGACCGTGTGTTAACGTTCGATGAAAGAACACGCAGGAGGTTCTTCAAGAATGGTGGATTCCGTTCGCGAACAGCTTCTCGCCAGTCACGAAGAGTTTCGTCGGCTGGCCCAGGAACACACTCAATACTGCCAGCGCCTTCACTCCCTGATTGAAAAAAGATACTTGACGGAAGATGAAAAGCTGGAAGAAGTGCGCATAAAGAAGGTTAAACTTCGGCTAAAAGACCAGATGCAAATGATCGAGCAGGATTACGTTCGATCACATCAAGGGCAAGTGGCTTAAAGCTTCTTACCCTCGATCAAGTCCCTGATCTCACAACCTCTCTTCAGGCGGTCTATTGATTCGTCAGGAGAGGTTTGTTATTTGTGGCGGACGCGCAGAAATCTTGCAGCCGAGTTATGTAAGGTCGGCAACTGAGGGCAATACTATGGGATTTCGCTTATGCCATCCGCAGTCAGCGCCTCATCATCCTCAAACTCAAACTCTTCCTGCTCTGTGCCCTGGCACATCCATACCGGAGCGAATGACAGCCGGTGGAGCGGCGTGGGGCCAAGCTCATTCAGCGCGGCCAGGTGTTTGGGTGAGCGGTAGCCTTTGTTCGACGCCAGATCATACTCCGGATAGACCGGGGCCCAACGGCGGATCATTTCGTCGCGGTGGACTTTGGCGATGATCGACGCCGCGGCAATTGAGATGGAAAGCGCGTCGCCATGGATGATCTTGGTCTGCGGGCACTCCCAGTTCACGCGCACCGCGTCCACTAGCAGATGGTCCGGTGCAGGAGAAAGCAGCGCCACGGCTTCTCGCATGGCCAGCAGTGACGCCCAATAAATATTGATTTGGTCAATCCGCGCCACGTCCACGGCTGCAACCGCGTAAGCGATGGCGTGCTGCTTGATTCGCTCGGCCAGCGTCTCGCGGGTCTTCTGATCTATTAGTTTGGAATCACGCAGGCCCTTGATGCGATAGCCGGGCTCAAGAATCACTGCTCCGGCCACAACCGGCCCAAACAGGCAGCCACGCCCGACTTCGTCCACGCCAGCCACCAGGCGCGCGCCGGATTCCCAGGCCAGCTTTTCAAATTTCTGTGTGCACTTCAGCCGCTTGAGCAGCCGCATCTTCATGGTGCCTTTGGAAAACGGCAGCCCCGTCGCGGGATTTACCGGGATCACGCGCTTCTTGCGCTTGACGCGTACGGGTTGGGGAGCAGCGGACATTATTCCCAGACGCCTCCATCGGCGCTTTCTTTCCAGAGATTGTAACCCTCAAGCTCTTCAGGCTTCAGCTCAGCATGCGTCAGGAAAATGGGTTCGCTCTCCATAAAAGTTGCCAGCCGGAGCGGCAGATGCCCCATCCCAAAACCATCTTTATCGTGAATGGTTCCCAGGGTGAGCGCAGCAGGATCGATAGATCGCGGGCGCTGCGGAAAGTGCTGCTTGTAGATCCTGACGTGAACGATCTCCGCCTCAAGCTTCAGCACCTTGGCGATACTAAACGTTTCGTCGTCAATGATGGAGTAATACGCTCCCTCAAAAAGCTCTGACGGGGCATTACGAGTGGAAAGAGAATTAGCCATGAAGATCGATAGACACAGAAGGTCTGCCGTTTATTATGCCCCAGCCGAGGGTGGAAAAATATAAAGCTGCGGAAATTTCTTCCGCAGCTCCTGAAGCGTATAGAAAATTATTCTGCTGAGCCGGCGGTCTCAGCCTTAGCGGCAACGGCACGATGGTCAACTTCACGCAGACGCGCGGCCTTGCCTTTGAGGGCGCGCAGGTAAAACAGCTTGGCGCGACGCACCTGATTGGAGCGCACGATCTCAACTTTATCCAGCACCTTGGAGTTGAATGGGAAGATGCGTTCCACGCCCTGGCCAAAGCTGACTTTGCGCACGGTAAAGCTGCCTTGCGGGCCGCTACGCATGGAAATCACGGTACCTTCAAACGCCTGTACGCGCTCTTTGTCGCCTTCTTTGATCTTTACCTGAACGCGGACGCTATCGCCCGGCTTAACGTCAGGAATGTCCTTGCGCTGCAGCTTGGCAGCGAGTCTTTCCATAATTGGGTGCTGTGACATGGTCTTTTCCTTTTCAATTCAAGGACGTTCCTACGTCCGAAGTTTCAAAACTTTTAGCCGCGAATTGCGCGAATCAATACAATTTTACCTGCCCTGCTTCGGATTCGCGATCTTTCGCGTTTATTCGCGGCCGGTCTTCTTTCTTTCGATACCCGCCAAAAACTTTTTATCTTCGTCACTCAGCGGCTGCCGCTCCAGCAGGTCCGGACGATTGCGCAACGTCTTTTCCAGCGCTTTGCCGCGGCGCCACTTGCGTATCTGCTCATGGTTGCCGCCGATCAGCACTTCCGGCACCGCCATCCCACGAAACTCCGCCGGCCGAGTGTAATGCGGATAATCCAGCAGTCCGCCTGATCCGCACGTGCTATCCGGCCCAACGACGCCGGCTTTTTGGGAATCACTAAAAGAAGCCCTGCTAAAACTTTCCTGCCTTGCCGACGCCGCGTTTCCCAGCGCTCCCGGAATCAGCCGCGTGATGGTGTCAATCATCACGGCCGCGCCCAGTTCGCCGCCGCTCAGAACGTAGTCGCCGATCGATATTTCCTGATCGGCCAGGCACTCAGCCACGCGTTCGTCCACGCCTTCGTATCGGCCACAGATCAAAACAATCCGTTCGAGCGCCGACATCTCTTCCGCCACTGCCTGCGTGAACATCCGACCTTGCGGTGAGAGCAGAACAACAGTCTCTTTCGCCTCGCCCGCCAGCCGTTGTTCGCGCGGCGGCAGTTGCAGCGACTCCACGCATTCAAACAGCGGTTCCGGCTTCAACACCATGCCTTCACCGCCGCCAAACGGACGATCATCCACGGTCTTGTGCCGGTCCGTGGTAAAGGCCCGCAGGTCGTGAATCTTTATTTCAATGAACGAGGCTTCGCGCGCCCTGCGCACAATGCCGTAATCCAGCGGCCCGCTAAAAAAGTCCGGAAAAATAGTTACAATCTCGAACTTCATTTGCAAGGACCTGATCAAGACTTTTCATGCTGCCGCTGCTTTTCTTCCTGGTTCAGCGGCGCATCCAGCTCAAGCAGACCTTCCGGAAGTTTCATCTCCAGGCGCTTCTGCTCCAGCACAATCTTCTCAATATAAGCGGCGGCAAAGGGGACCAGATATTCCTTTTCGCCCTCAATCACCAGCAGCGGCGCTTCTCCGCTGCCAAACTGCACATCTTTAATGCGTCCGATCTCTCGACCCGAATCAGTCACGGTGCAGCCTGCCAGATCGCTTACGTAAAATTCATTGCTGCCCAAAACAGCGCGTTCGCTGCGCGGAATCTGGATCTCACTTCCCACCAGCGTTTCCGCATCGCTGATGGAATCCACGCCGGCAAACTTAAGCACTACCATGCCTTTGTGGAACCAGTGCTCGTCCAGCTCCAGCTTTCGCCGATTCGGCTCAGCCGCGCCGCTTTGCTTTCCGCTATCGCCAAGCGCAAAAAGCTTCCTGCGAGTTTCAAACAGCTCAGGGAAATCGGTGAGCAGGGTTGCGGCAACTTCGCCGTGGCGTCCCTGCGTTTTGGCCACCCGGGCAATCGTGACGAACTCAGCTTCCTCAGTCATCCGCGCGCCGGGCCAGATCAGGGCAGAAAGATTAGTAACTACTCCGCCGGGCCAGTTTCCTCGTCATCTTCATCTTCAATAATCTCCAGCATGTAGCGCTTCTTATACTTCATGCTGGCCGCGCCCAGTAAAGTGCGGATCGATTTGGCCGTGCGTCCCTGCCGGCCTATCACCTTGCCCAGGTCTGTCGCAGCCACGCGCAACTCCAGGATCGTGGCATCGCCATCTTCAACCGGGGTTACTTGAACTTGTTCTGGAGCGTCTACAAGAGCCTGAGCAATTTGCTCCACGAGCATACGCATATCGCCGCCCGTTTCCGTCATGGGGAGTCCTTCACCTAGCTAAGCTTGGGGCCCAAAATTCTCTTACTCTATGTTCCGGAAAAGAACTGACTCCTTGCTTCTTGCCTAGGCCGCCGGCGCCGGTGCGGCTTTTGCCTTGGTAAGCAGACGGCCCACCGTGTCAGAAAGCTGCGCGCCTTTTGAGACCCAATAATCAATGCGATCACGTTTCAAGTCGATTGTAGTGGGATTGGTCCGGGGATTGTAAAGTCCAACCACTTCCACGGAGCGTCCGTTGCGGGCGCGCTCCTTATCAATCACCACCACACGGTAATAAGGCTGCTTGCGCGCACCAATGCGCGCCAATCGAATCATTAGCACAGTTGCACTGAATCCTTTCCTGATTGACGCCCAGAAATACTGGGCAAGTTGTTATTATCGCGTAAGTTGCGGGGATTGGCAAGGCGGGGCTTGCTGCAACCAACAACCTTTTTCGTCGGGCCAATTTCAGCGAACAGTAGCAGGGAGAGCCTTTTCGACTGGCTCAACAGAGGGGTCGCTCTAAAAGTGGCCCTTCGACTTCCGCAGAATGATAAAAGGTAGGTAATGCTTGCCGCTTAAGTTGTTGTGAGTAGGGAGCAATCGCCCCCAGACTCTCAGACATTCTCAGGCATTCAGCCGCGGCAGCTCTGGTCCAGCACTTCCTTTTCCTTCGCTTCTGACAATTTGCCGAGCCAGACCTTCTGCACTATGCCCTTACTGTCGACCAGAAGCAGGGTGGGTGTCCCGCCAACCTGTAACGACTGGAAATCCGCATGTTTGATTTCGTCCACCTGCACGTTCTCTGCATTCAGATAGGCTTGCGCTTCCTGGGGAGTATGGGGGAAGAAAGCAACCGTTCTTGCATGGCTCCGGCAATCCTCAACCAGTTTGCGATAGAACCCGCTGCTCTCTTTGCAAAAGTGACAAGTGGTGGAGAGGACGAGCGCGACATTTTTCGGACTATCATGCCAGTTCACAGGTTCTCCTGTAAGCTTGGCGCCGGCGGCAATGGTAGGAGGCGACGTTTTTGAAGCCGAAAAATAATTCCGGGCGAAAACGATCACGATCACCACGGCCACGATGATGATGGAGATATTTGCGGCAACTTCGAGCCACTTTGTGGCTGGCCTGGGAGAGCTGTTTTCCATGAGTTACCTCACGAGTCAAAAGATCAGGAAGCGGGCTGCCAGCGTTGCCACTGGCAAGCCGCTGTTAACTGTCATTTAAAGACCGCCGCACTCTTCGGGATCGGGTACCTCGGATCCGTCATCTTGATAACAGACCCCACACTCTTCCCTGGGAGCATAACCGCAATGACCGCCGCCCCCGGCGCTGCAAAGGTTAAACGCGCAAATGGGACCGGCTTTTGCCGGAGTAGCGGCTACGTGGAGCGTAGCGAGACCAAGCGCCAGCACGGCAAGTTTGAGAATGAGTTTTTTAGAGTTCATATCTTCGAAACTCCTTTCGAACAAGAAAATCTTAACGCGCCATAAAGAAGGAGAGATGGGAGAGCTCTGGTTTTTCTGTTTCTGAAATCCCTTAATGGGAAAACAGAGTCTCTGGGTTGGGGCGGGGAAACTTCTTCGACAGGAGAAGATCACACAGCCGATTACTGCAATTCCTCAGGATTAGACGGCTAAGATAGGCCTAAAGTGCAATTTGCGGCGCAGCATCTCTACCATCAATCCAATGACCGTATAGCTTGCGGCATCGATCAATGGGACCCACCAGAAATGGAGAGGAACGTGCCGAAAGGCAAAGCCTGCCGGAAAGCTGACAAGCGCAAACGCTTCAACAGCCGGTTTTCTTAAGTTTAGATAGAGGTAATCGGGAGGCATTAGAAAGGTAAAGAGTACAAAGCAACACGAAACAGCAAACCCTATGCCCGCCCAGATTGCAATTCTCTTTTTCATGGCGACACCTGCAGTCTTCATGATCTCACTTTATCCCCCCTTGAAATCCATGCCTGGGCTGACAAATCGGAAACGGCTGGTCGAACCGGGCCGCAGACGAGCGAGCCGCCGTCGCGGATGAGCATGCCCATGCGCTTTATAGCTTCCCCAGTTCTTCCAGTATTTTTGCCAGCGCATGCCGCACGTCTTCCGCCGACCTTACCTGAAACGTTCGTATCTTCAGCGGTTTCAACATCTTCTCCACGTTCCCTGCGGCGCCGACGTATCCCTGGCGCTCAAGATGTTCAAACCTTCTATCTCTTTTGTCGCGTCTGTCCCAGCTATCCTCTTTGAACCTGATCTCTTCATGCTCAGAGAAGTCGAATTGCAAGTAATAGATAAAGCAATCCTCTTCACTGCCAGTCTCGATTGCAGGCAGTGAGGGAAAAGTATATGTATCCATGGGGTTGCCGATCAAAACAATCACATGCAGCGGCTTTTCCCGTCCCCTGGTTTTCTGCTCTGTATCCGCTTTGATCCGGCGCACAATTTCTTCTCGCAGATAAACCGGGCTTTGTTGCCGGTTTTTCAGGTCCTTTACGCTCACCGTTCCCGGCCCATTGTCCGGCGCAAGGGTCTTGCGCAAAACTGCCCAGTCCAAGTCCTTGCCGTCATTCTGCTCGAAAACAATTCGGCGCTGGATCAGGTCCAGGGCCGCGGCGCGGCGAGAGCCATTCTTGATCGTGATCTGGTTCAGAAGCTTGAACGTCGGCAGTGCCGCGCCCAGATAATGGTTGTAATAGCCGTAGTTGCCGCGAAAGATTTCCGCTGAGGGCGTCATGTCGAGCAACACATCCATCTCAATCGGGCGCCGCGTAACCAGCGCCAGATTTGGCCGCCCCTCGATATCGGAATGAAACATGTAATCCGGGCCGTCGCGCTTGGTTGACCAGAATTCGAATGCCGGAAGCCCGCGCCACATCTCAGGCAGCGGATCACCTTTATAGGCTTCCACATGAAACAACCGTCGCAGGAAATTATGCTCGCCGGTTTTTTTGTCCCACAGCGCCACGGAAAGTTCATACTGTCCCGGCACGGCAAAGGCCTGCCAGGCAAATTCAATGTCGCTGCGCTTCATCTCCGGCTTCAGTTCAGCCAGATCCAACAGGCCAAAATTCCGTGAAGACACACCCTGGCCATTCCTCACTTCCACCAACAATGTAATGTGCTCGTCATGGCTGCGCTTCAGCAGCTCCGGCCCCGGTACCTGAACCTGGATGGTGGCGATCAGTCGTTGATGAAAAGAAAGCCGCTCGGCCGACGTTTGCACATGCCACGGGATCTCCTGGTGGTTGCCTTGTGCCGTCCATTTATCAAAAGGCGCCTCGGCGAAAACTGAATCGGTGGTTGGCTCCACTGCTTGTTGGGATGTGGCCACACCACAGCCAAGAAACAACAGGATCAGCAGACGGCTGAATGACCTCGATGTAACTTTAATTGGCATTCTTGGCATGAGACCGTCCTCACAGCATACGTGGAGTCACGAATGGCGCACAAATCTCTCTGGCCCAGCGCCCACCTATCCTTGTTCGTTAACCTGCTGCAATTTGTCGAGCGCCGCACAAAATTGCATCCGGTTTGCCGGAACAGCCGTCTAACAGCGACAATGGTCGCCATGCGCTTAAAGCTCATCCGTCAGGCCCTGGCCTGCGCCTGCTTGCTTTTCCTGTTTGTCCCCACCCTTTATTCAGATACACGTCCGCTGCCGGAAGACCTGGGCGCGCTTCATCTTGCACAGTTGTTGACGAAGCTCAAGACCACGGCACGCCTGATGCAGACCACGGCCCATCCTGACGATGAAGATGGCGGCATGCTCACGCTGGAAGCGCGCGGCAAAGGCGCGGAGGTTGAGCTGTTTACTATCACGCGCGGCGAGGGAGGCCAGAATAAATTCGGCACGGAGAGTTCAGACGAGCTTGGCATCCTGCGCACATTGGAACTGCTGGAAGCCGACAAATATTACGGTGTGCAGCAGCGCTTCAGCCACGTCACCGATTTCGGCTTCTCCAAGACCGTCGAAGAGACGCTCAGCAAATGGCACGGCCATGACGTTGTCGTTGGAGATATGGTACGATCCATCCGCACGTTCCGTCCGGATGTGCTGATCGCACGTTTCAGCGGCACCAGCCGCGATGGACACGCGCATCATCAGGCATCTGCGCTGCTCACGGTGGAAGCGTTCCGCGCTGCCGGAGATCCCAACAAATTTCCGGAGCAAATAAAAGAAGGCCTTCTTCCCTGGCAGCCAAAGAAGCTGTATCTCGGTAATCCGCCACGCATGTTTCAGGGCGGCAACGTGGCCGATGAAGATTACACGGTGAAGCTCAACATCGGAGAATACAGCCCGCTTCTGGGAATGTCTTACACGCAGTTCGCGCTGGAAGGTCTTTCGCACCAGACGTCGCAGGGCACCGGCGGCATCCGCGTGCCTCCCGGGCCGCGCTATACGTATTACAAGCTGACCGATTCAACGCTGCCAAAACCGGCAGCGGCGGCGCACGAAAACGATTTCTTTGATGGCATAGATACTTCGCTCGCCGGGCTCGCTTCCCGATTGGGAACGGAAGAATCGAAAGTGCCGTTTCTGAGACCTGCGCTTGAGTCTTTGCAGAAGCATATCGACGCGGCCAGCAAGGCTTTTCCCATTGAAAATCCCTCGTCATGCGCGCCGGAGCTGATCGCTGGCCGGACGGAGACTGAAAAGTTGATCAAGCAAATCCAGGAATCTCAGCTCGCCGGTCCGGCAAAAACGGAAGTGCTGGTCTCGCTGCGTTCGAAGCTTGAGCAGTTTCAGGCCGCAGCCAATGAAGCATTAGGTAGTTATTTCGAAGCTACAGTCAATCCTCCCGGGCCGCCTCCGGGACCTTCCTATTTTCCGCGCATGGAGCAGACCATCAGTATGGCTGTGCCAGGCCAGACTTTCCGGGTGACAGCAAGACTGTACAACCGGGGCAAAGTCACCATTATTCCCACCGGATTCAAGGAGAGCATCGCCCCTAACTGGAAAATAGAACCGCAAGGGGCCCCAGCCGATTACAACAAACCGCTGAATCCCGGCGAGGAGGTCAGCTATCCTTTCACTGTCACCGTTCCTGCGGATGCGCAATATACCCAGCCGTACTGGAGCCGCGGCAATCCTGAAACCGAAACTGTGTATGCCGTTTCCGATCCCAGCCTGCTCACACACCCATTCTCCCGCTACCCGCTTGTAGCAGGCGCGACGTTTACGGTTGGCACTCAGCTACAACCATTCGGCGCCGCTGAAATCGGCGCGAGTGAAATTTCCAACGTCGTGAAAGTCAAATTCATCGACCCCACTCTCGGCCAGTCAGAACGTCCGCTTGCAGTCGGCCCGCCGATATCCGTCCTGCTGTCATCACCTGTCGCCGTAGCTGCGGTCGGCGGAACCGGCAAAACGCTAATTGGCGTGACCGTGCGCAGCAATGTGCAGAGCGCCGTGCACGCCAAATTAAAATTAGAAACGCCACAGGAGTGGAAGGTCGAGCCCTCTGAAATCGCCGTCGATCTGGATCGCGATGGCGACGTGAACAATTACGCATTCCAGATCACGCCGCAAAACCTGCATGAAGGCACGTACAAAGTCACCGCCCGCGCAGAATATAACGGCAAAGAGTATGCGGAAGGGTTCAAGGTCATCACACGCCCGGATCTTGATTCTTATTACGCTTATCGTCCGGCGACAGAAAAGGTGCAAGCCGTGGACGTAAAGCTGCCGCGACAACTCAAAGTCGGGTACATCATGGGTGCGGGCGACGAAATTCCTTCCGTGCTGCAAAGCGTTGGGCTGAACACCAGCATCATCACGCCGCAGGAACTGGCTGCGGGCGATCTCAGCCACTATGGAACAATTGTTGTCGGAATTCGCGCCTATGACACGCGTACCGATGTGCGGGAGCACAATCGCCGCCTGCTGGATTATGTAAATCGCGGCGGCACGCTTATCGTGCAATACAACCAGAGCGTCGGCGCATTCAATGAAGGTCATTACACGCCTTACCCGGCGACCGAGGCCAACGTAAGAGTCTCGGTGGAAGAGCAGCCGGTGGAAATTCTTGCGCCGGAAGAACGCGTCTTTAACTGGCCCAACAAAATCTCACAAAAAGATTTTGATGGCTGGGTGCAGGAGCGTGGGCTCTATTTCATGTCGCAGTGGGACCCGCAATTCAAGCCGCTGCTCGAATCACACGATCCCGGCGAGCCGCCGCAGAAAGGCGGCCTGCTGCTGGCTCACTATGGCAAAGGCATTTACATCTTCTCCGCGTATGGATTTTCGCGGCAACTTCCCGCCGGAGTTCCCGGGGCCATCAGGCTCTTTGTAAATCTGGTCAGCGCGGGACATCAATGACGCGTTGCAATGATCAGCATTGCGATGCTCTGGGGCCACAATGATTAACGCCCCGCAATCGCCATTGCCTGGGTTGGCTCGTGATGTCGGCTTGCGTGAAGCCACCGCGCTCAACATCATTGACATGATCGGCGTGGGGCCGTTCGTCACTATTCCGCTCATTATTCATGCCATGCATGGCCCACAAGCGATGTTGGGTTGGGTGCTGGGCGCATTTCTCGCCATGTGCGACGGACTAGTCTGGGCGGAACTCGGCGCATCCATGCCGCAGGCCGGCGGCTCATACCAATATTTAAAAGAAAGCTACGGCGCAAAGCGGCTGGGCCGCTTGATGTCGTTCCTGTTCGTCTGGCAGCTGATCTTCAGTGCGCCGCTTTCCATCGCTTCCGGCTGCCTGGGAATCGCACGCTACGCGGAATATGTCTGGCCGTCGCTGGCGCATGTGGTCGCCGATCATACCGTCTCTCTCGGACTCGGACCGATGGGAGCGCTTGAGTTCCGTCTCTTCATCACCCACGGTACTTTTGTAGCGATGGGCAGTTGCCTGCTGGCTTTGTGGCTTCTTTATCGCCGCGTCTCTGTCATCGGACAGCTTGCCCGCTATCTATCTGTCGGAGTGCTCGGCGCGATCCTGCTGGTGATCGTGGCCGGACTGAGCCACTTCAACACCGCGCGCGCTTTCACGTTTGCTCCCGGAGCATTTAATTTCTCTTCTGGATTTATCACCGGCCTGGGGGCGGCCATGCTGCTGGCAACGTATGATTACTGGGGCTATTACAACGTCTGTTTTCTGGGAGCGGAGATCAAGAGGCCGGAACGCAACATTCCCCGCGCCATCCTGCTCTCTATCGTCATTGTTGGCGCATTGTATTTAGTCATGAACATCAGCATCCTGGGCGTACTGCCATGGCAGGAACTGGACCAGATCGGCGCGAATGAAGCCCGCTATTACATTGCGTCCACGCTGTTGCAGCGCACCTTCGGGACGTGGTGGGGAATGTTTGGGACGTTCCTCATTATGTGGACGGCCTTTGCTTCCGTGTTTTCGCTCATGCTGGGCTACTCGCGCGTGCCGTATGCCGCCGCTGAAGATGGAAACTTTTTTCGCGCCTACGCCAAGCTGCATCCCAAACATCAATTTCCGCACCGCTCATTGCTGACCCTGGGCCTGGTTACCACTGCATTCTGCATGCTGCGCCTGCAGGACCTGATAGCGGCGCTGGTGGTGATCCGAATCATGGTGCAATTTCTCATGCAGGTGTTCGGGCTTCTGCTTTTACGGTCGCGACATCCGGAGTTCCCGCGCCCTTTCCGGATGTATCTTTATCCCATTCCGGCGCTGCTGGCTGCTTTGGGGTTTGTTTATATTCTCTATGCCCGCCCGAATCTGAAAGAAATCCGGTTCGGCGCGGCAATTGCATTTGTTGGGATTATCCTCTTCCTGGTGCGTTCCTGGCGACGCAAGGAATGGCCATTTTCAGGGCAGCCTGCTCACAATCCCGTGGGAGAAGCAGTCCAATGATTTGTTATGTCCGCCAGCCCCACGAGGCCCGCTAGATCCATGGAGACCCCGGTTTCGGTTCAGCCTGTTGCAATTCATGATTCCGTCCTCTCGCCCTTGCGCGAGCCGCTCTTCCGCAGCTTGTGGATTGCCGCCGTGATCTCCTATACCGGAAGCTGGATGCAAAACGTTGCCACCGGCTGGCTCATGACCTCGCTCACAAGTTCTCCGATGTGGGTTGCGCTGGTGCAGGTAGCCGTGAGCTTGCCCGTGCTATTAATCGCGTTGCCGGCCGGCGCGCTGGCAGACATTTTTGATCGCCGCAAGTTTCTGCTCTTTACCCAGGCGTCCATGGTGGCAGCCGCGACCGTTTTGGGAATCATGACGCTCACCGGAACCGTTACGCCGCAGATCCTGCTGGTCTTTACTTTTCTGCTTGGCGTGGGCGCGGTGATGAACGATCCGGCATGGCAATCGCTCACGCCAGACCTTGTTCCTCCCCATCAGCTGGGAGCCGCTGTTGCGCTCAACTCCGCTGGATTCAACATTGCCCGCGCAGTCGGCCCCGCGCTGGGCGGATTCGTAATTGCCACCTGCTGCCAGGGCACTTCAACCGGCTCAGGACAGGCTTTCCTCATCAATGCAGTTTCATTTTTTGGCGTGATCCTGTTTCTTTATCGCTGGAAGCCCGCAAAAACGGAAGCTCGCAACGGGACCACCACGTTCATGGGAGCTATTGGCATCGGGCTGCGGTATGCGTGGCAGGAACCGCGCATTCGCACCGTGCTGGTGCGCACGTTGCTATTTTCCATTTTTGCCAGCGTGTTCTGGGCATTGCTTCCGTTGATCGCCAGCAAGTTTGGCGCGGAAGGCTTTGGCGCAATGCTGGCTTTCTTTGGACTGGGCGCCCTGGGCGGCGCAGGAGTTCTTGCTTTGGCCAGGCGGCGTTTCTCGCCCGATGCCGTGATCGCTTACGCAACCGTGGTTTTTGCCGTCGCATTGTGTGGGCTGGTGCGTTCGCCTTCGCTGGCCATAGCGTCAGCGTTTTCCGCCGCAGCAGGACTGGCATGGATCAGCATTCTAGCGACCCTCAATCTTGCCGCGCAGACAGCCGCTCCGGCATGGGTTCGGGCGCGCGTAATCTCAATGTACGTACTGGTACTGCAAGGCGGACTGGCCCTTGGCAGCGCGGTTTGGGGAGTTGTGGCCTCCAATGCCGGCCTGCACTTTACGCTTACCTTTGCCGCCATTGCCCTGACTGCTGGTTTGTTGGTCTCGCCGTGGTATCGTTTACAGCAATCCACCAATTCATAAAACGAGAGAAGAGGAGAACCAAAATGAAACATCTGAGAATTTTCTGTTTGCTCGCGCTGGCTTGCTTTGCCATGAGCGCATTCGCCCAGGCCGCCAAGCCGGCTGCCACGCCCAACGCCGAGGCGAAAAAGACTGCTCCGCCCTCCATCGCATCGGCCGTTGACCAGCAAGTCAGCATCGTTGAAAGAGAATTTGTCAGCGCTGCCGAGGCCATGCCTGATGAGAAGTTCAATTTCACCCCTGTTTCGCTCAACATCCCTGGCAGCGAATATAAAACCGTGAAGACCTTTGCCGAGGAAGTGAGACACGTAGCCGCCACTAATTATCTGCTGTGGGGCGCGATCACCGGCGACAAATCTCCAATCGAGTCGAAGGAGGACAACGGTCCTTCCGAGCTAAAGACGAAAGCCGAGATCGTGAAATACCTGAAAGACTCTTTCACTATCGGCCATAAAGCTGCGAAGTCGCTGAACGCGGAAAATGCAGCGGCCCAGGTGCCCAGCCCCTTTGGTCAGGGACAGACAACCAAGCTGTTCTGCGCTACGTTTGCCGTGGCCCATGCCTTTGATCACTACGGGCAGATGGTGGAATATCTGCGCATGAACGGCATCATTCCGCCCGCTAGCCGGAGCGGCAACTAAACCCTTTACCACAAAGGGCACAAAGGGACACGAAGGGTCCGCCGGAGCATGACACTCTGCCGACCTTAATGTTCCTTCGTGTCCTTCGTGGTTTCACCTGTTTGGGCCGTCTGGCGCAGAGGCAGACCGCGTGATATCTTTCTCCGTCGCCTGAGATCGCATATATATGAGGAGAGTTTCAAAATGAAACAGATGAGAATGTTTTGCCTGCTGGCTATCCTGACCTTTGCCGTGAGCGCGTTCGCGCAAGGCGGAACAAAGCCTGCTGCTCCAACCGCTTCACCCGCGCCCCAGGCGCAAGCTTCACCTGCAGCTCCAGCCACTTTCGCTTCGCTGGTGGACCGCCAGGTGAGTCAATACGAAAAGAACGTGGTGGAAGCCGCGGAAGCTATGCCGGCCGAGAAGTTTGACTTTACCCCAGCCAGCCTGAATATTCCTAACGCCGCTTACAAAGATGTCCGCACCTTCGGACAACTGGTAAAGCATACGGCCACGGCGAACTATCGTTTGTGGACGAACGTGACTGGAGAAAAGATGCCGGAGAACATCAAAGGCACCAATGGTCCAGACGAGTTGAAGACCAAAGCTGAGATCATCCAATTCCTGAAGGACTCCTTCGCTGCGGGCCATCGCGCGGCAAAAACTATTACCGCACAAAACGCCCTTGAAGAGATCCAATGGTTTCGCGGTACAGCGCCGCGTTTGTTCGTGGCCTCGGCAGTAGTGATCCACGCCGCTGACGAATACGGGCAGATGATTGAATATCTGCGCATGAACGGCATTGTTCCGCCGGCAAGCCGGGGTAACTAACCTTAGCTATGGAGTTCACAAAGGGACACGGAGGCAAAGTAAGCTCCGTGTTCCTCTTTTTTGCAGCTAGTTTAGCTTGATGAAAACGTTTGCGGTTTTTTGATGTCACTACTGCGGACAATCCCATTTAGCCGCAGGTATTCAATCATCTGTCCGTAGATGTCCCACGGATGGGAAATGGCTGCGGTCACCACGGAAAGCCGAGGCACCCGTCCACCGCCAGGCAGCTCCACCACCTCCAGAAGATTGTGTTCGTTGACCGTGGCGATTGCCTTGTGCAGATAGATAAATGATTCCCGCAAAAACTTCACCACGTCGGCCTTGCTGCGAAGCGAATCGGGGCCATTGTCATGCGGGCCGGGTTCGATCGGCACTTTTTCTCGCAGCAAGGCGGCGCCCATTTGGTAGTTTGCGACTGTAATGTGCGTGGCCAATTGCGCAAATGTGCGGACGCCCTTGAACTGCCCCTGGGTAGGCACAAAACTATAGAGAGACTCGGGCATTTTCTCTGCCAATGCCAGGGTCGCTCGTTCCGGCCCGTCAACGGACCTATCGAAGATTTCTGTCACCGAGGTTGGTGGCGTAGTCTTTTTCACCTGGCCAAATACGACGGCGGTGCAGCCTAACAGCATGAGGCATTCCATTCGCGCAAAAGTCATAGCTGTCTCCGTACATGGGGTTCCAAAGGCAGAACGCGATAGCAGATTGGAACTTGCAGACAAACTCTATGCCGTTCTTAGCTCTAAATCTATAGCTTCCTGGAAAGTAAGACTGCAAAGCCTTTCCTGTTAACCATCCCGATACTTAGACCTTTCTTACGGAAGGCATAAGCTGTTACGCTAAAAGTGCTCTGGAGTTCGCGCCGCTCTAGAAAATTGGCCGACTCCTTTTTTACTAGCAGGCCTCCGCTACTCGCTTCCCAGGTCCTGGCCGAACTGGGTCCCGTGTTAACGGGTGAGCGAGACCTTTCCCAGACCGCCAATGGCGCGCTGGAAGTGGTGATGGCGGCAATACGCGCCGGCTCAGGCGCGCTGTTTCGCTTTCAGGAAAAACCGGCCATGCTGGCGTCCATTGCGGCGCAGGGTTTTGTCGTCTTCCCCCAGACGGCCGTTTTCCCGCTGCTCTCCAAACATGTGCATGCCCTCACCAACGTCACCGGCCCTCAGAGAATTTCCCGCGAACGATGTGACACCTTCTTAAGTTCCACAGGAAATATTTCAAGCGTATGGTTCCGCTGCATTGCGCCGTTGAAAGTCCATGGCAAGCTGATTGGCGCGCTGCTGCTGGGTGAGCGTGAAGCCGGAGCGGAGTACACCCCTGAAGTCCTGAAGCTGATAGGCGACCTGGCCCCGTTCATCGCGCTGGCCATGTACAACCATCAACTCATGATGTCACTGGAAGAGCGTACAGCCGACAATCTGAAATTGGTCGCCTCTGTCCACTCTTTCTGGGACGACGCTTTAGCAGCCTTCGCGGCCACCATCGACGTAAAGACCGTACAGATGCATGGCCACTCCTTGCGCGTGGGCCGTTATGCCGCCGGGATCGCGGAATCACTGGGTATGAGCGCCGCTGAAGCCAGCGAAATGCGCGCCGCCGGATACCTGCACAACATCGGCATGGTTACAGTGGATAAGCACCTGCTCAGCAAGCCCGCCGCGCTGGAGCCCGGAGAATTCCAGGAGATGGCCGACCATACCGTGCAGGGGCATCGCATTGTTTCCACCGTACAGTTCCCGTGGCCCAAAATTCCCGAGGTGGTGCGATCCCACCATGAACGCGCCGATGGCTCCGGCTATCCTGACCGCCTGCACAATGACGAAGTTTCGCTGCCGGTAAAAATCGTGGCCGTGGCGGACACCTTTGACGCAATGTTGAGCGAGCGTCCGTACCGCAAAAAACTTTCACTGGGAGAAGCCGCCGCGCAACTGAGCTGGCTGGCCCCCGCCAAGCTGGATGGCGAAGTTGTCCACGCCTTGATGGTGCAGTTGCGCCGTGATGCAGTGAGCCATGTCTCGCCGCCGCGACCGTGGTCATCTGCCGGGGAAACGCGGACACGGAAAATGTTCCTTGACCCCAGCGTGGCCTGCAATATTTCTCCGCCGGACATCGATCATATGGTTTCCGAGCTGAACCGCCGCATGACCCGCGGAAGAGTGACACTCTCGTAGGACACAAAAAACTTTCACCACAGAGGACACAAAGGATCACAAAGGAAGAACACCTATTCCTTCATTTTGTGGAGTCCTGCGTCTTCTCACCCGGCGCGATGTTTGGACGAATGACCAGGATTCCTCTGTGTTCCTTTGTGTCCTCTGTGGTGAAAGGTTTTTTCCACAACTTTTACCTGGCCTAGGGTTAGTATTCCTGATTAAGAAGAGTTCCTGGAGCGTCTATGCCCGCTGAGCGCAAGCAACTGATTTTGCTGGGCCTTATTGTGCTGATCTCCACGGCCGTGCTGTTTGCCGGCGACAAAAAATCCAAGTCTCATCGATCTGATTCCAGTGCATCTGCGGCTGCGCCGATGCAGATGGAAGACGACAAGCGGATCATCCACGCCTTGAATCGGTTTACCTTTGGCGCGCGTCCCGCCGATGTTGAAAAACTTCGGGCTGAGGGACTGGACAAATGGTTTGATGAACAGCTCCATCCGGAAAAGATTGATGACGGCGCGCTGGAATCACGCCTGGCGCCGTTCCGCACCTTGAAGATGAGCACCAGGGAGATGGTGGAAAATTTTCCTCCGCCGCAGGTGTTGAAAGCCATTGAGAACGGGCGCATGTCCATGCCGCACGATCCCGCAAAGAAAGCGGTGTATGAATCGCGCATGGCGGCTTACCAGCAGCGCCAGCAGAGCAAAGAAGATAAAGCTGCAAGCGGCAATAACAATTCGACCGATCCTGAGATGTCCGCCGCCAAAGCCCAGCCAGCCGCAATCACGCAAACCGCTGGATCGAAAGATGCGCCAGCAGAAATGTCCACGGGTAATGAGCCTGCTGGAACGGCGGACCAGCGCAAGCAACAAAAACGGCGTGAAGACGCCATGTATGCCGATCTTGATCCGGATCGCCTTTTGAAATTGCCACCCGATGATCGCTACAAAGCCATTCTGAAAATGCCAGTCGACGAACGCCTGGATCTGGCCAAGACATACAAAGGCCCGCGGGCGATGCAGCTGGTGGATGACATGAAGCCGGAGCAGCGCGAGACCGTGGAAGCGATGATCCAGCCGCAGGCTGTCATGGGTGAGCTGGCTGAGGCCAAGCTGCTGCGCGCGATTTATAGCAATCGCCAGCTTGATGAAGTGATGACGGATTTCTGGTTCAACCACTTCAACGTCTTTATCGGCAAAGGGCCGGATCGCTACATGGTGAGCGCCTATGAGCGCGACGTGATCCGTCCGCACGCGCTGGGCAAGTTCAAAGATATTCTGGCCGCTACCGCGAAGAGTCCCGCCATGCTTTTCTATCTCGATAACTGGCAGAGCGTGGGACCGAATTCCGAGCTGGCGCTGTATGGGCCGCAACGTTTCGCCGGCCGGCGCGGGCGCTTTCCGCGTCCTCGCCCGCTGCAGGCTAAAAACCGTCCCAGCGGGCTGAATGAAAATTATGCGCGCGAAATTATGGAACTGCACACGCTCGGCGTGGACGGCGGCTATACGCAAAAAGACGTTACGGAACTGGCCAAGGTTCTTACCGGCTGGACGATAGAGAAGCCGCAGCTAGGTGGCGGTTTTAAATTTAATGAGCGTGCGCACGAGCCGGGTCCTAAATATGTCCTGGGCCGCAAGATTGGCGAACACGGTGAAAAAGAAGGCGAGGAGATGCTGGACGTGCTGGCGCATCATCCTTCAACCGCCAAATTTATTTCGCGCAAACTGGCCATGCGCTTTGTGTCGGACAATCCGTCGCAAGCCCTTGTTGACCGCATGGCTGACACCTTCCTGAAGAAGGATGGTGACATACGCGAAGTGCTCCGCACCATGTTCCACTCGCCTGAATTCTGGGCCGCCGATGCCTACCGCGCCAAGATGAAAACGCCGTTTGAGTTTGTGGCTTCAGCCGCGCGCGCGTCCGGCGCTGACATTCAGAATGCGCTGCCGCTGGTAGCCACGCTCAATCGCATGGGCATGCCGCTCTATGCTATGCAGCCGCCAACCGGCTACTCCATGAAAGCGGAAGCATGGGTGAACTCATCGGCCCTGCTGAACCGTATGAACTTCGCGCTGCAACTGGCTTCCGGCAAGCTGCCGGGAACGTCGCTTGATCCGCAAGCTCTGATCCCTGGCCCTGCGCCCGCGGATTCACAAGCGGCATTGGCAGCGCTGGAGAAGTCAATCCTGGCAGGCGATGTTTCATCGCAGACGCATGCCGTGATGCAGAAGCAGTTAGGCGATCCGCAAATTTCCCAGCGCAAGCTGGACGACTCGGACAAGAAACCAAACTATGGCGCGATTGCCGGGTTGATTATGGGATCGCCGGAGTTTCAAAGAAGATAGCAGTTAGCCATTAGCCTTTGTTTTTTTAGATACCTGCAGGATTGGCTAAAGGCTAAGGGCCAAAGGCTAATAGCCAAGAGCCAACAGCCTGAGGAGCAACACAATGTTGATCACTCGCAGAGTTTTCCTGAAGAACGGCGCGTTGGCCATCGTGGGCACCAGCGTGGTTCCCAGCTTTCTTGCGCGCGCTGTTTATGCCGCGGAAACCGCCGCTCCGGGCGCGAAGCGGTTGATCGTTCTCTTCCAGCGCGGCGCCGCCGATGGGCTGAACATCGTAGTGCCGCACGGTGAGCAGGCGTATTACAACATGCGCCCCAGCATTGCCATCCCTCGGCAAAGTGTGCTCGATCTTGACGGCTTCTTCGGGCTGCATCCATCCATGTCGGCATTCAAGCCGCTGTGGGAACAGAAGCATCTCGCCATCGTGCATGCCGCCGGCTCTCCAGACAATACGCGCTCGCACTTTGACGCGCAGGACTATATGGAATCCGGCACGCCCGGCGTGAAGTCCACGGAAGATGGCTGGCTGAATCGCGCGATTGCCGGCGTGAAGGAGCCGGACGCTTCTCCGTTCCGCGCCGTCGCTATGGGAGGGGCGCTCCCGCGCACATTGGCAGGGCCAGTGCCCGCAGTCGCCATGGATAACATTCGCGCCTTTGCCGTGGGCGGACGCGGACCAAAAGCCAGCGTGGCCAGCAATACTTTTGAAGCCATGTATGAACAATCCGTCGATTCAGTGTTGCATGGCACCGGCAATGAGACATTTGAAGCGGTAAAAATGCTGCGCTCAGCCGATCCGGAAAAATATTCGCCCGCTGCCGGAGCTAACTATCCCAACGGCCGCTTTGGTGACAGTTTGCGCCAGGTGGCGCAACTAGTAAAAGCCAATCTCGGCGTTGAAGTGGCGTTTGCCGATATCGGCGGCTGGGACCATCACGTAAATGAAGGCAATGTGCAAGGGCAGATTGCAAATCTCACGCGCGAATTTTCGCAGTCGATTGCCGCGTTGTGGACCGACCTAGGCGATCTGGCGGAGAACACCGTGATCGTCACGATGTCAGAGTTTGGACGAACGGCGCGGGAAAATGGCAATCGCGGCACGGACCACGGCCACGCCAATGTGATGTTTGTTCTGGGCGGTCCGGTTAAAGGCGGCAGGATGTATGGCCGTTGGCCCGGCCTTCAGCAAGAACAACTTTATGAAGGGCGCGACCTAGCAGTGACTACGGATTTCCGGCAGGTGCTGAGTGAAGCCGTGGCCAATCACCTTGGCAATAAGAATCTGACGAAGGTGTTTCCGGGTTTTGACAAAAGCACGCCGAAAGATTTTCTTAGGTATCTCGGATAGTTTGGCTTTAGAGAGATAAGGGCATTTGCCGCCCGAAGCAATGTCACACACCCGTATGCGGCACAATTTCAGCCAGCGCTGATCGGGCAATGCATGGGCCCAGCATTTTCCGCTTCTCCGCGCTAAACCCCTTCCGGCACGTCCTGCACCAATTCCAGCAGCACGCCGCCGGTGCTGGATGGATGGACAAAGACATAAAGGTGTCCGCCAGCGCCGATCTTAATTTCTTCCGACACAAAGCGCGTGCCGGTTTTCTTGAGATTTCCCACGGCCTGCGTAAGATCGGGGACATGGACGGCCACGTGATGCAAGCCTTCGCCGCGCTTCTCCACAAACTTTGCGATGACGGAGTCGGGGCTGGTGGCTTCCAGCAGCTCAATGCGGCTTTGACCCAGCGGAATCATCGCGACCTTGACCTTCTCATGCGGCACGGTCTCTTCGCTCAGGACTTCCAGCCCGAGCTGCTCGTAAAATTTGCGCGCCTGCGCCAGCGACTTAACGGCGATTCCGAGATGGTCAATGGTGTGCATGAATACAGCTCCTGGGAAATAGCTCTTAGCCTTTGGCCTTTAGCTCTTAGCTATTGGGTTTCAGCTCTGAACATTATTCTGAAAAATGGCAGCGACGTGAATATCTCCAAGATGACGACTAATCGATTCCGATCTTTTCTTTTCTCCGTGTCTCCGTGCCTCCGTGGTAGATTTTGCCTTCAACAATCTCCTCCACCAGAGAATACGGATCGCGCTTGTGCTCGGCGATTTCGGCGGCCAGGCGCGCAATCTCTTCTTCTGGCAAGCGCTCGCTCAACAAGCGTTCGAGCAGACCATCCCGCAGCATCTCGATCAAGCGCTCGCGCCAGCTTGAAATCTTCTTCTTTAACAGAAGATCTTTTTGTTCAAGAAACTGTTCGTAGTTCACAATTGCCGCGGCAAGTTCGGGAATTCCGCGACCGTCCATGGCCACGGTCTTGATGATCGGCGGAGTCCATTTGTCGGACCGGATGGCGAGCGACTGCATGGAGCGAATCTCGCGCTCCACGCGGTCCGCGCCTTCGCGGTCACTTTTGTTGATCACAAAAATGTCGGCAATTTCCATGATGCCAGCTTTGATGGTCTGCACGTCGTCGCCCATACCAGGAACGAGAATTACCACGGTTACATCGGCCAGACGGACGATATCGATTTCATCCTGGCCCACGCCGACAGTTTCAATCAACACAACATCTTTTCCCGCGGCGTCGAGCACGGTTGCGGCGTCCGTGGTGGCGCGGGCCAGTCCGCCAAGGTTGCCGCGTGTAGCCATGCTGCGGATGTAGATGCCGGGATCGGCGTGATGGGACTGCATGCGAATGCGGTCGCCCAGGATTGCTCCACCGGTATAAGGGCTGGTGGGATCAACGGCAAGGATGCCAACCGTGCGCTCTTGCTTGCGATATTCGCGAGCAAGTTGATCGACTAACGTGCTCTTGCCAGCGCCGGGAGCGCCGGTCAGACCGATCACGCGGGCACGTCCGGTGAAGTTGAAGAGCGCTTTCAGCAGTTCGCGCGATTCAGGACGGTTATCTTCAATGGTGCTGATGGCGCGGGCCAGCGCGCGCACGTCGCCGGCGCGTATGCGGTCGACCCAATGTTGGAGTGTTGCCGTGGAATGCAAATTATCGGTCCTATTAATTTCCAATTTTCACCGCAAAGGGCGCAAAGGACGCCAAGAAGGATTGATTTTCAGCCTCAGACGAACATCCCCTAGATCGCCAGGAACCTTGTGGTCAATTCTTTTCTCTTTCATTCACTAGCGGCCTTCGCGATCTTTGCGGTGCATTCCTTTGCGGCCTTTGCGGCGAAACTCATGATTTCAATCCTTCAGCAGCTGCCGGGCAATCACCAGCCGCTGGATCTCGCTGGTGCCTTCGCCTATGGTGCAGAGCTTCACGTCGCGATAAAACTTTTCCGCCGGATAATCTTTGATGAAGCCATAGCCGCCGTGGATCTGCACGCATTCATTCGCGCACCTCACCGCTACCTCGCCGGTATAGAGCTTGGCCATGGACGATTCCTGCGTCGTCTTCATCCCTGCGTCCTTCATGGCGGCGGCGCGCATTGTGAGCAACCGTCCGGCGTCGATCTCTGTGGCCATGTCAGCCAGCTTCCATTGTATGGCTTGAAATTCACTGATAGCTTTGCCGAACTGGCGGCGCTGCTTGGAATATCTGAGCGCCGCTTCGTACGCGCCCTGCGCCATTCCCAGCCCGAGCGCAGCAATGGAGATGCGGCCACCATCGAGCACGCGCATGGCATCAACAAAGCCCTGGCCTTCTACGCCGACGAGCGCATCTTCCGGAATGTGGCAGTCTTCAAAGATCAGCTCAGAGGTATCGCTGGCGCGAAGGCCCAGCTTGTTTTCTTTTTTGCCGGGACGAAATCCCTTAGTACCTTTTTCCACGATGAACGCCGAAAGGCCATGGGTGTGCGCGGTCTTGTCCGTGACGGCAATTACCACCGCGACATCGGCATGATGGCCGTTGGTGATAAATGTTTTTGTGCCGTTAAGCACCCATCCGCCTCTCTTGCCTTTGCGCACGGCGCTCATGCGCGCGCCGCCCGCATCAGACCCGGAGCCCGGTTCAGTCAACCCCCACGCGCCCAGCCACTCTCCCGTGGCCAGCTTGGGAACATATTTCTTGCGCTGCTCTTCATTCCCGGCAAGAAAAATATGATTGGAGCAGAGTGAGTTGTGCGCCGCCACTGTGATACCAACGGAACCATCCACGCGGGAAAGCTCTTCAATGGCGATCACGTACTCCACATAGCCCAGGCCGGCCCCGCCATATTCAGCAGGAAAGATCATGCCCAGCACGCCCATGCGACCGAGTTCCTTGATCGTCTCAAGTGGAAAGTGATTGGCTTCATCCCACTTCATTACGTTAGGAAGGATTTCGCGCTCGGCAAACTCGCGCAGAGATTTCTTGAGCTGTAATTGCTCATCTGTCAGTTGGAAGTCCATTAGTCTCCATACCTTCATGCGGCGGCCCAGCAGGCGGCCACCAGCACATGCAAAAGCACTTGTGCCACATTTCTTTGATGCTTCAGGCAAACTCACAATTATTTCACAAGCAGAGCAGCTGCGGTAATCGCGAGCGAGGCGCTCCGCACGGTTCTGCCTCGGTTCAGCCGTCGGCGTGATCGGCAGAAATGGCGGAATACCGCACCAGGCCGCCTGAAATAAGCGTCCGGCGGGATGGCATACCCAGACCAGAGAAGCGCATCCAAAAAGTCGATGAGCCGCATAAACAAACAGTTATTCCTTACCGTTATTTTTTATATAGGCATCTTTTGCGCGCCGCCCCTTACTTCTGCGCAAACTACGGGCGGCGTGCCGGACAATCCCGCGCAGTCGACGCGCCCCAAGGGAGACAGCAGCACGTCACCCGCGGCCCGAGATGTCACGTGGAAAAGCCTGCCCAAGGACTTCCTTCGCGACCAAAAAGATATCTGGACGTTTCCTGTGCAACTTGGCAAAGGACACCATTGGCTGCCAACGCTCAGCATCACTGGCGTAACCGCTGGGCTGATCGTCGCCGATCCGCACGTGATGCCGTATTTTCAGGACCACGCGCGGAACCTTGACCAACTGAACGACACCTTCGATAGCACAATCACGACTGCCGAGGTAATAGCGATTCCCACGACTCTCCTGATCACGGGGTATGCGCGGCAGGACCGGTATCAGGTAGGCACAGCGATACTGGCCGGCGAGGCTTATGGCAATGCCGCCGTTGTGGACCTGGCGGTGAAGGCGATTACGCGCAGAAAACGGCCCAGCGACGTTCCTCCCGGAGGCGATTTTCACAACACGTTTTTTGCCGGCGGCAAGTCGCCATTCAAGGGGAGCAGCTTCCCATCCGGACACGCGGCGGGGGCATTTTCAGTGGCCACGGTGATTGCTAGCCGCTATCACAACCATCGCTGGGTGCCCTGGGTGATGTACGGAATGGCCACGGCCATCAGCTTTTCCCGCGTGACGACCAGCTCGCACTTTCCGTCCGACGTCTTTCTTGGAGCGGCGCTGGGCTATACGATTACGCGCTACCAGGTGCTGAAGCCGAGATGAGCTGAACGGTCCGGGCATCTGGGACAAAATGCACATCCCTGGTTCGGCAACAATTTGATCTGACATTTTTCCAACAGATGCGGGACAATAAGTCCCTTCATGCACTCGTCTTTAAAACCGTTAGATTCCCAGAAATCGGCGACTCCCGCCAACCCCGAGAAGCCCGCGAACCCTGGCACGCGTCTGCTGTCCATTGACGCGCTGCGCGGACTGGTGATGATCATTATGGCGCTGGATCACGTGCGCGATTTCTTTCACGCCGACGCAATGGCGTTTTCGCCAACGGACCTCAGTCGAACCACACCAATCTTGTTCTTGACGCGCTGGATCACCCATTTCTGTTTGCCGGTGTTTGTGTTTGCCGCCGGCGTTGGGAATATTTTTCTACGGACGCAACCGTACAAAAGGCCAGCTCTCACGCTTCCTGTGGACGCGCGGGCTCTGGTTCATCGCGCTGGAACTCACAGTGATGCAGTTTGCCTATAACTTCAACTTTCCCTGGCGCTACCTTATTCTGCTTTTGATTCTCTGGATTTTTGGCATTTGCCTGCTTGCCATGGCTGCATTGGTCTACCTTCCCGTGCGCTGGCTGGCCGTGCTGAGCGTGGCTGTGGTGCTGCTGCACAATTGCCTGGATGGAATTCCGGCAGCAAAGTTCGGACCTGCTGCGTGGATATGGAACCTGCTGCACCAACCGGGCGTGATCCCAGTGGCGGGCAAGCTGGTGCTGGTGACATATACATTCCTGCCGTGGATCGGCGTGATGGCTGCAGGCTTTTGTTTTGGCCGCATATTCCAACTGGATCAGGAGGCGCGCCGCCGGACCATGCTGAGGTTTGGGCTGGCGATGACGATTGCTTTTATCGCGCTGCGGGCGCTGAACCACTATGGTGACCCTGTGCCGTGGGCGCATCAGAAGTCAGCCGTTTTTACCGCGCTCTCTTTTCTCAACACCACCAAATATCCCGGATCGCTTGACTTCCTGCTGATGACGCTCGGCCCGGCCTTGCTGGTGCTGGCCTGGTTTGACCGGCTCGCGTTCAAGGCTGCCAATCCGCTGATTGTCTTTGGGCGCGTCCCGATGTTTTATTTTGTTCTGCACTTTTACCTGATCCATGTGCTGGCAGCTTTGGCGGCGTATCTGCGCTATGGCAGCTCGGCAACGCGGTTCGTGTTCAATCCGCTGCCGTCGATGGTCGGGCCGACGAAGTTATTTCCGTCTCCTTTTGGCTACAGCTTATGGGTGACTTATGGAGTGTGGTTGCTGGTGTTGGTATTGCTTTATCCGGTGTGCCGATGGTTTGTCAACGTGAAAAGCACGAGACGCGATTGGTGGTTGAGTTATCTGTAATCGAAATGGTCGGTTTTCTTCTGTCGCAGACGGGAGAAAACCTCTTCTCCATTGATAGGCTTCACCCTTCCACTTTTAATGCCGTCGTAGCGGGAATCGAGTGTGTCGCGTAATTCAGACAATTCAGCCAGATATCCGGTCATCGCGTCCTGAACAAGCTCTTTTTTCGCGCGTCCGGTCAGCGGAGAGCTGATTCAGTTTTGCTTCCAAGTCTGGCGTCAAACGGACTTCCATAGGCAAAGCGTAGGTAAACGGTGCCTATCTGTCAATCACATTAGAGCGTTTCCTGAGTTGGCTGTATCCACTACACACGTCGCGGTTAGCGATCCCTCTCACCCGGCGACGTGCCATCCTGAGGCGAGCCATGCGAACTGCAAAGTGTTTCGACAAGGTTTCCGCGAAGCCGAAGGATCGGCTCCGGCTGCACCGTAGGGCCATCCAAGACTGCTTGTATGATCGGCTGCCCTGAAGAGCTGCGGAGCAGATCCTTCGTCTCACATCCGGAGCATGGTAAAGGAGCAGAGCATCGTGCTCGGCTCAGAATGGCGCATTCATGAGGGTAGAGATTGGTGATTCGGGATGCAGCAATCCTAGAACCCGCTTTAGGTACAGCGGAAGCACGATAGCTACTTTGCCCGCATCACCATCACGTCTGTCGATTTCACCAGCGCGGTGGCGATCTGGCCTTTTTCCAGGCGCATCTCGCGCACTGCATCGGCGGTAATGATTGCCGTAAGGCGCTGGCCGGCAATTGAGAGCGTAACCTGCGCCATCAGGCCTTCAATTTTTAGTTCAACCACGCGTCCGACGAGTTGATTGCGTCCGCTGATGCTGCGGAAAGTTTCTCTGCGTGCCTGCACGGGGCCGCGCTGCGGGACGGCGGGCAGCAGGCGGTCAATTTCATTTTCTGGGATGCGATGATGGCCGCCGGGAGTTTTTACCGTCTTGATCTTGCCTTTGTAAATCCACTGCTTCAGCGCAGGATAGCTCACGCCCAGAACCTTGCAGGCATCGCGCAGCGGGTAAAGTTTTTTGGGTGATCCAGATCGCATTTGTATAGCTCCTTTGTGGCCGAGCGGAGCGCAGGTTCATGGCAATTCTCATAACGGCGCCAACAGTGATCCCAGCAGCGGTGTTGCCGGCGATTTGTACAGTTCAGTCCACGTGCCGCTCTGCACGATACGACCTTGCTCCAGCACAATAGCTTGCTGCGGGCAGAGGCGTTTGAGCACTTCTGCCTGATGATCGACGGCGATCATGCTGAAGCCGATCTGCCGGCTCCAGAAGATCAGATCGTCTATCAGCTCGCGAACAAGCTGGCGGTCGAGTCCGGCAAAAGGTTCGTCGAGCAGGACGAGTGGCGGTTTGCGTGCCAGCATGCGCGCCAGAGCCACGCGCCGTGCCTGTCCGCCGGAGATCAATGATGCTGGCGCGTGCCACAGTGGAGCGAGTTGCAGACGGTCGCGCAAAGTGTTGATCCACTGTTGTTGCTGCGGGGTGGCCGCCAAGGCTTTGGAAATTCCAAAGTGAATGTTATCGCTCACGCTCAGGTGAGGAAAGAGGCCGGGCTCTTGCGTCATGTAGCCGAGTGGCCGGTGATGCAGCGGCAGCGAGGGCGGGAAAAGCTGCAAACCGTTCAACTGCACAAAGCCGTCATCCGGCTCTTCAATGCCCGCGATGCATGCCAGCACAGTGCTCTTACCCACCCCGGAAGCGCCAAACAATCCGAGCGCGCTGCCGGAGTCCAGTTCCAGCGCGACATCAATTTGAAGTTCGCGGCGTTTCTTGATGATGTGAGCTTTAAGCATGGCGCTTTCTCTGGGCCAGCACATGCACCAGCCACGGCAGCGGCAGGGCCACGGCCAGAAAGACAACCAGCAGCGGCATGACGGCGGGCAATCCAAAACTTTGCAGGTTCACCCACAATTGCACCGGCATACCGGAAGGATAATAAGCAGTGACCACGACTGCACCGAATTCTCCGATGGCGCGCACCCAGGCGATGCTGAGCGCTACAGCCAGCCCCAGCCGTGAGAGCGGCAGCGTGACACGCAGAAAAACTTTTGCCGGTGGAAGCCCGAGCAGCGCAGCCTGCTTTTGCAGGACGGCGGGAACGGCATCGAACGCAGCGACCGCGCCCAGAACGTAATAGCCCATGCCAACGTAAACCTGCGTCAGGATAAAAGCGGCAGCGCTGTTGGTCATGTGAAGACCTATATGCTCGAGCATCGCGCCGATAGAACCGTAAGGCCCGAAAGCCAGCGTGAGCAGGATGCCGAGCGCCAGAGGTGGCAGCAAAATCGGAACCAACAAAACGGCTTGCCACCAGAGGCGTTCACGGGTGGAGCAGCGGGCGATGTACGCAGCTACCGGCGTGCCCACCGCGACAATAATCAACATGGCAACGCCGGTGAGCAGGAGCGAGACGCGCACCGAGGCAAGCGCAGGGCCGCATACGTCCGCGCCCCACTGCCACGGCCCGATGCGAACCAGCAGCGCGGTGAACGGATACAAAAGCGCCAGCGCAAATAGCGCCGCGCCAGCTCTGGCAATCCAGCGGCGATGCATCACGCGTGAAGGGAAGAAGCGTCGCCCGGAAGATCGTAATTATATTTGCGGAAAATCGCCTGAGCTTCATTTCCTTTCAGCCATTCGACGAACGCCGCCGCGCCTTTGGTATTGGGCGCGTCTTTGAGAACGGCAGCGTAATAGATGAGCGGTTCGGGAGTATACGATTTTGCTCCAACAGAAAGCGTTACGTCCGGATGTTCCGCACGTAAGCTTTGACCGCTGAGGTTGATTTCGGCGGGCAGAGGCACGTAAGGCAGATTCAGCGGGCCAGGCTGGATCTTATACGCCGATGCGGCATCCAGTTCGCCGCTCTGCAGTCGCGCCATTACGGTTGGCTCAGTAAATATCTGCTTCTCATTGATGGCCGGACCAAGAATTTTTTCTATCAGATCCGGCTGCCTGGTCGCTTTGGCGGCCAGCATCAATGCAAAAATAATGTTGCGGCCCTGGGGATCGGTAACGGGATCGGTGCGGCCAAAGCGCAGGCCGGGCTGCTGAAGAATTTTCCATAAATCTTCTTTGTCCTGCGCAGCGGCGGCAAAGAGGGAAGCGAAACGGCTTTTAGGGCTATAGGCAATCACCATCTCCGTATGCGCAATGGGCTGCGCGGAATCGGCTTTGCCAGCACGCAGAATTGTCAGCGCAGGCCCAGGCGTTACCGGGATAAATACGTCCGGGCGAATGCTGCCGCCCGCAATCAACTGCGCCAGCGCGCTGGATCCCTGAGCACGGCCATGGAAATCAATTTTCAAGGTACGCGCTGCAGCGGATTTTATCGGCCCTTCCATCATTGAGCCCATGGAACCGGCGTAGGCGACGTCGAGCACGCCGAGATCTGCGCCGAGCAGGCGCAGCGGAAGACCGACAAGAGCTGTCCCCGCGGCAAATGTCAGGCCTCGGGTGAGCGCTTCACGTCGAGTAAGTAAGCTTGCGGACCGTAACACCGAAATTCCTCTTTATGAGCCAGAGATAATGATTTAATACGAATCAAATCGATACTGTCAAATGCATTTACCTTCTTCGATTTTTTTGTCATCGCATCAAAAGCATTTCCACGTCTCGCCGAAAGGTTGTCTTCTGGCCCACCTCACTATTAACCCTTCTTTACGAAACTTCCCGACGCTTGGGCGGGTTAAAGCTCGCAGGCAAGCAAAATCGGTTTTTGGGAGGAACTGGCATGAAGCGAGCGTTAATAAAAAGAACTTTAGCAGGATTGATGTTTCTGGTTTTTGCGGGCGCCGGCAGCATGATGGCGCAGAATGGCTACTACCATCGTGACCGCGATTTGCGCGGCGACTATGCCGACCGGCGCGCGGATATCCGCGATATTCGCCGCGACGAAGCCAAGATCGCGCATGACCGCTGGGAGCTACGCCGCGATCTGTACGAGGGCAACTATCGGGCCGCCGCGCATGAGCGGGAAGAACTGCGCCGTGAATATCGCGACATAAACCGCGACCGCGCTGATGTGTATCGTGACACGCGCGACATACGGCGTGACGAGCGCGATCGCTACTGGTACGGCCGCTAATAAAGGTGCCAGGCGGATCTGAGGTGAAGTCAGGGCAGCTGCGCGGCTGCCCTTAATTTTTGCCGGCAAAATTCTTGCCGACAAAATCATGCTTCCTTAACGCCACGCTTCTTGCCGACTGCGGTGTTGCGATACACTTACTGCCGCTAAGAGCCGTTCAGGAGCATCGTGTGAATCCTTCGTCTTTCCGTCCAGGAATGCCGGCGCGCCGCAGGTCCGGTCCGGGATGCATTGTGCAGATGCTGGGTCTTTTCGCGCTGGGCGCGGTGCTAGCCATCGGCATCTGCGCGGTGTTCGCGCCGTGGGCGTTCTATATGGGCGGCCACTTTCACCTCATTCCTCAATGGAACGGCTGGGGACGCCTCCATTCCAACCTCGCCGGCGACTACGTTCTCTATGTGAGCCTCTCGCCTACCACTAACCGCACCGGAACCGGCGGCGTCAACCACGGCAAACCGCAAATTTCCGGCCGGGGATTTCTCTGTACGCCGCGCGGTGAAACATACAAGCTCCGTCTCGGCGGAGACTTTGACAAGGCTTCCGGCACCGATCTCCAAGGCAAGTCGGCATATCTTTATATGAACCACTACTCGCCCTTCGGAGGAAGCAATGCGCCGTCGCTTGAGTTCCGCGGCAAGTGGAACAACCCTGACCTTGTGCTTGACGACCACGGCTCCATCACTCGCGCCTTTGATCCCGGCGGCACGCTGGTCACCAATCAGCATAAGCGTCCTTACATACAGGAGGTGGCGCCGGTCACGCTGCATGAAGGCCCCTACTCAGACTTTGAGGCCGCCTGCTCCGCGATGAAAAGCAAGTAAGATGAAGGTACGTGGATTGGGTGCTTGAAATAATGCAATCAATGTAACGTTGTGCAATGGCTTTGGACGCTAAATAATAAACAAAGGAGACCCACCATGGTTTTTGGCATGTCCCTGGCGACCTACACACTGATTCACGTGATCATCAGCCTGATTGGCATTGGCTCCGGCTTGATTGTTTTATTCGGGATGTTCGGCGGCAAGAGGCTTGATAGGATGACTGCGCTGTTTCTGGCAACCACTGCCCTGACCAGCCTGACCGGCTTCGGCTTTCCTTTCGAACACATTACTCCCGGCATCATTCTTGGAGTGCTGTCTCTGATTGTGCTGGCGATCACCATTCCTGCCCGCTACTCTTTCCAGATGTTGGGCAGGTGGCGCGCTATTTACGTGGTTACGGCCGTGATTGCGTTGTACTTTAATTGTTTCGTGCTTGTCGCACAGAGCTTCCTGAAAGTTCCGTTGCTGCACGCGCTGGCGCCAAAGGGAACAGAGCCGCCTTTTGCGATTGCCCAGGGTCTCCTGCTGGTGCTGTTCGTTGTGGCAGGCCGTTTGGCTGTGAAAAAGTTTCGTGCCGACGCGGCGATCAACATAGCGCGAGCGGCCTCAGGTGCGAAATCGTGAACCGGTAGCGACTCACGCGAATCTATAATGGCAGCAGCGGAACTAATGTCCTGCTCGGCCCACCAAGGGCTGCAGCCAAAATCCCCGAGGATTCAAGAGATGTGCAGAAACATCAAAACGCTTTTCAACTTTGATCCGCCTGTGACGACTGAAGAAGTCGAGGCGGCGTCACTGCAGTTCGTAAGAAAGATCACCGGCTTCAACAAGCCGTCCAAGGCCAATGAAGCGGCGTTTCAGGCAGCGATCGACGAGATAGCTGCCATCTCCAACCGGCTGCTGCGCTCGCTGGAAACCACCGCGCCGCCCAAAAACCGTGAAGAAGAAGCCGCCAAAGCGCGCGCCCGCGCCGCCGAAAGATTCGGCACCTAAAATCCTAAAACTGTCAGTTTTGCCACTGAGGGCCGCGTAACAATTCGGCCTACCATCGTTCCAGAGCAGTGGAAAGCCGACAGTACTGCGCCCACACGAATGGCAATGGCATGAAAATCGTCAGTGAAGTCCGGCAGGAACTGCAAGACAGGCCTATGCCACAACTAGTGAGTGAAGAGCCGCCTGATTTCTCGCTGGTGATGGGTGGTCCTATCTTCCAGTTGTTTCGGCGGTCCCATCTTGCCGGAGATGGCATGGACTTAATGGTTCGCCGGATCATGGTAATCACGCTGATCGCGTGGCCGCCGTTGCTGCTGCTCGCGGCGCTTGGCCACCGTCTGGCAGGTGCAACTGTGCAACTTCCATTCCTGCGTGATATTGAGGCCCACGTGCGCCTGCTGGTGGCATTGCCTGTACTGATTGCCGCTGAGTTGCTGGTTCATTCACGCATTCGTCCCATTGTGAAGGCTTTTCTATCGCGCCGGATCGTCCGCCAGCAAGACCTGCCGAAATTTATTGCCGCCATTGACTCGGCCATGAACGTGCGCAACTCTGTCCCGCTGGAATTGGGGATTCTGGCCTTCGTCTACAGCATGGGGCAGTGGAGTTGGCGAACCCAGGGAGCTCTTCTGAGCACTTCAACCTGGTATGCCATACCTCAGGACGGCCACCTGCACCTCACGGCTGCCGGGTATTGGTATGCCTTCGTGACCATCCCAATTTTCCAGTTCATTCTGCTGCGCTGGTATTTGCGATTTTTTATCTGGTTCCGTTTCCTGTGGCAGGTTTCCCGGCTGGACTTGAACCTGATTCCCACTCACCCTGATCGGGCGGCCGGCCTTGCTTTCCTGGGCAAGAGCGCTTACGCCTTCAGTCCAATCCTCTTCGCACAAGGCGCGTTACTTGCAGGCCTGATTGCAAGTCGCGTCCTGCACGGAGGCGAAAAGCTTCTCTCCTTCAAGATGGAAGCCATAGGATTTATCGCCTTCTTCCTTGTGCTTGTGCTGGGACCGCTCACCATGTTTACGCCTCAACTCGCCGGCGCCAAGCGGAAGGGGTTGAGCGACTACGGCCGATTTGCCAGCTCTTATGTGGAAGCATTTGAGCAGAAATGGGTAGTTCGAAACCCTTCTGCGGATCATAGCCTTTCAGCGAATGACGAGATCCTGGGTTCCGGCGACATTCAATCGTTGGCCGACCTGGGAAACAGCTATGCGCTGGTTCGCGACATGCGGCCGATTCCCTTTGACATGCAAGATATTGTCAGGCTCGCTGCGGTGACGGCTGTACCGCTTCTCCCCCTGGGCCTCACAATATTTTCTCTGGAACAACTGGTGACGCAGATACTCAAGATCCTGTTCTGATCACCTGAATGGTTGCGCCTCTTCGTACCTTTCAGCTTCTCTGTAATTTTCATAAATTTTGCCTTGACAAACATACCGACTGGTCTGTATTGTAAATCCATGACGCGGACGCAAGCCCAGAGAACAGAAACCATGCGGCAAAGGATATTGATGGCTGCTTTTGCCGAGTTTTACAAAAATGGCTTTCAGGGCGGGAGTTTGAACCAGATTGTGGAAGCCGCGGGTATCACCAAAGGCGCGTTGTTTCATCATTTCGCCGGCAAGCAGGAGCTTGGCTACGCCGTGATGGATGAGATTATTGGCCCTATTCTGCAGGAGCGCTGGATCAAGCCGGTGGCCAACTCTGCCGATCCCATCGCCGACCTGAAACGCGCGTTCCGGCAATTTGTGAAAGAAGACATAGCCAGCGGGCACTATGTGCAGGGATGTCCGCTGAACAACATGGCGCAGGAGATGTCACCGCTCGACCAAGGTTTTCGCCAGCGCATTGACAAGTTGTATGACACCTGGCGCAACAGTTATGCGGCTGCGTTCGCCGCAGGAATCAAGGTCCGTAAGGTGCGGAGAGATATTTCGCCGCGCAACGTAGCCGCCTTGGTGGTGGCGTCGCAGATGGGAATCTGGGGCACAGCGAAGAGTTCTCAGGACCCGCAATTGATGGTCCATGCCTGCGATGCCATTTGTGACTATCTGGACGGGCTGAAGCCTTGAGGCGATTTAGTTCGTAGATTTCTATATCTCAATCGATAGGAAAAAAAACATGCAAGCAGAAGCAATCCAAGCTAACTTTCCAGTTGTAAAAACTTCCACTTCCAACAAGGCGCTCTGGACCGGACGGATTCTCAGCGGGCTGATGGTGTTCTTCCTGCTGGTAGACGCCGGTTTCAAATTGATCAGGCCATTGCCCGCGCCGGCAGTCGCGGCTTTCGGCAAATTGGGATATCCCGTTGAATTCGCCGCCGGAATCGGCGTTCTTCTACTGAGTTGTGTCGCTCTCTATTTGATTCCGCGCACGTCTGTACTTGGGGCGATCTTACTCACCGGATATCTTGGCGGTGCGGTGGCAAGCCATGTTCGTATTGGCGATCCATGGTTCAGCCATGCGCTTTTTCCTGTCTACATCGGCCTGTTGATCTGGGGAGGCTTGTACCTGCGCGAAGAGCGGCTGCGGATGCTGATCCCACTTCGCGCGGCGGCGAAGTAACAAAGATCGAAGTACAACATCAATATTCCTCAAATTTGAATAGGAGAAATAGATATGCGATTCATGGTGATAGTAAAAGCCAACAAAGACTCGGAAGCAGGCGTTCTTCCCGATGAGAGACTGCTTACGGAGATGGGCAAATACAACGAGGAGCTGGCCAAAGCCGGTGTGCTGCTGGCCGGTGAAGGGCTCCAGGCCAGTTCCAAGGGAGCGCGCGTCCGGTTTGCCGGTGACAAGCGCACGGTGGTTCAGGGACCATTCCCTGAAAGCAATGATTTGATTGCGGGCTTCTGGCTCTTCCAGGTGAAGTCGAAAGATGAGGCCATTGAGTGGGTCAAGCGCATTCCCTTTAATGAAGGCGAGGTCGAAATCCGGCAAGTATTTGAAGCTGAAGATTTCGGGCCAGCGCTCACCCCAGAATTAAGACAGCAAGAAGAACGGCTGCGCGCGCAGGCGCCGGCGCCGGCGCGGAATTAAGTTTCTGTTCGCAGAGCAAGTTGGTGGCAATTTAACTCATCATAGGAAATGGAGTGAATCATGAAGGAAATCAATGCATATCTCATTTTCAACGGAAACTGTCGTCAGGCAATGACGTTTTACCAGAAGTGCCTTGGCTCCGATCTGCAACTGATAACGTTCGGCGATATGGGCGGCAATGCACCTCCAGATTCCAAAGACCGGATTGCCCACGCCAGAATCACTAAGGGAGCTGCCGTTTTAATGGCCTCAGACAATATGCCGGGTATGCCATTCAGCGCGGGCGACAACTATTTTGTTTGCGTACATTGTGAATCAGGACAGGAAACGGACCAACTGTTTGCCGCTCTCAGTGAAAAGGGCAAGATCCTGCAAGCGCCGCAGGAGACACCGTGGGCTAAACGTTTTGCCATGTTCACGGACCAATTCGGGACCAACTGGATGTTGAATTTTCCTAAGGCATGATCTGGCAGCGATTACGGAATCGCGTCGAACATGGCGCGGTTCCGCGTTCTCACATATTCCGGTTGGCAGCACAGTCTCTCGCCCGCAAATCTCTCAACTTTGTTAAAATCCATAGGTAAGCGAAACTTTTCCCGTCCCAGATTTCCCAGGATATCTTTTTAGTCTGCGAAAACAGTCACGGGCGAGGAGTGTGCATTTCCAGTGAAGCGCGGCAAGACAGCTGTGATCGTGGGCGCCCAGTGGGGCGATGAAGGCAAAGGCAAAATTGTCGACGTTCTGTCGCACAACTTTTCCGTGGTGGCCCGTTATGCCGGCGGGCATAACGCCGGGCACACTGTCATTATTAAGGGCAAGAAGTTTGTGTTGCAGTTGGTTCCATGCGGCGTGCTGCGCAAGGGCTGCCGCTCAGTCATCGGCAATGGCGTGGTGCTGGACCCGCTGGCCTTTCTGAAAGAAGTAAAGATGCTGCGTGAGGCCGGTGTGCAGGTGGACGGAAACCTTTTTGTCTCCAACCGCGCCCACGTGATTCTGCCCTACCATCGCATGATTGAAATGGGAGCGGAGAACGCACCAGGACGCGTGAAGATCGGCACTACCTCCCGCGGGATTGGGCCGGCGTATGAAGACAAGATGGGGCGCCGCGGCCTGCGCGTGGCCGATCTGCTGGATTCAAAGCTGCTCAAATCGACGATTGAGAATGCGTGCCGCGAGAAAAACATGATCGCGCATGCGCTGTTCAACTCCGAGCCACTCGATGCCGACAGCATGTACACCGAGTACGCTGAGGCTGCCAAGCAAATCGCGCCGTTCGTGGCTGACACCGCTGTGCTTTTGAACCAGGCTCTGGCTGAAGGCGGATCAGTGATGTTTGAGGGCGCGCAGGCCACCATGCTCGATATCGATCATGGAACGTATCCGTTTGTCACGTCGTCAAGCTGCACCGCAGGCGGCGCAGCCACCGGAACCGGCGTTCCACCGAACGCGATTCAAAATGTAATCGGCGTGACCAAGGCGTATTGCACCCGCGTGGGCGGTGGCCCGTTCCCCAGCGAAGTAGAAGGCGCAGTGGCCGATCAGCTTCGCGCGCGCGGCAATGAATACGGCGCAGTTACAGGACGCCCACGACGCTGTGGCTGGATCGACTTGCCGCTGCTCCGCTACGCGCAGATGATCAACGGCGTGAACTGGTGGGTGGTGACGAAGCTTGACGTGCTAGATGTGCTGGATGAAGTTCCGGTCTGCGTGGGCTACAAGGTCAAAGGCAAAAAGTACGATTCGGTCCCCGCACTTGCTACAGGCTTTGAGCAGGTTGAACCGATTTACGAAAAGATGCCGGGCTGGAAGAAATCCACTGAAGGCGTGGCCAGCTTTGACGATCTGCCGAAGAAAGCGCAAGAGTATTTGCGGTTTGTGGAGCGCGAGAGCGGCGCAAAGATAGGAATGGTTTCTACCGGCCCCGACCGCGACCAGACAATGCTGCTGCCGGAGTTCGAAGCGGAGATCATTCATGCTGGGGACAAGCACCCGTCGGAGAAAGCTGCTCCCAAAGGCGCGAAGGCGAAATGATGGTCCTAAATGGCTGTGCACACAAACCCCAAACCTCACCACAGATAGCACTGATAACACTGATTTACACGGATCAAGAAAGTTCAACAGAGCCATTTTTTGAATTTGCAAATCCGTGTCATCCGTGTTCATCCGTGGTGAGATTTGCTTTTTGTGCAAACCGACCCAAATTCAAAATAGTTAAGAGGAGACGCCATGGCGACCTCGGCCCCTCCCATTGTTGAATGTGATCAAGTCCATGCCGTCCTTGCGGTCAGCGACATTCCCACCGCCATCGACTTCTACACGAAAAAGCTAGGCTTCAAACTGGCGTTTACATGGGGTGGTGATCCGCCGACCTACGCGGGCGTGAACCTGGGCAAAGTGCAGATGTTCCTGCAGAAGGGAACGCCCGATCCCAAAGGATGCTCCGTATCCTTCCTCGTCGGCGATGCGGACCAGCTCTATGCATTCCATCGCGCCAACGGAGTTGAAGTCACAGCCGAGATTGACGACAGGGAATACGGAATCAGAGACTACGGCGTGCGTGACCTGAATGGATACCATCTCTCGTTTGGGCATCACCTGCTCAACGCCGGGCCGCCGATCAAGATTGAACGCGTAGACGTGCCGGTGCGGCTGGAGAAGCGTCTTGCCGCTCTGCTCCAGGACTTGGCAAAGCACAAACACATGAGCGTGAACAGTTGTCTGGAGGAGATGCTGTTGCATACGAATGATGGCGTTGGGCCGCACACGCAAACGACTCTCAGCTATATTCAGGAACTAAAGAAGAAGCACGGCATTGACTATGACAGCCACGGGAGCTATCGGTTTGTGGAGGGGTGATCGTTTTGCACAAACCAAAACCTCACCACAGATAACACTGATTTACACGGATCAACAAAGTTCAATAGGACCATTTTGAATTTGTAAAATCAGTGTCATCCGTGACGTGGTGAGATTTGCTTTTTGTGCAGCAAAGGGTGATTCAATATGATCGTTCTTAAAGTTGACATGCTGGTGAAGCCCGGGACGGAAGAGAAGTGCCGCGAGTACATCAAAGTCCTGCAGGAGCATTCGCGCAAAGAGCCCGGATGCCTGCTGTACATCGGACACCAATCGACGGAAGACCCGCGCAAGTTTCTTTTCTACGAGCAATATAAGGATGGAGCGGCGCTGGAAGCGCATCGAAATGCTCCGTACTTCAAGCAGTATGTTATGGGCGGGCTGGATGCCATTATGGAGCACCGCAGCCGCGATCTGTTTGAGCCGGTGGACTAGGAAAACTCGGTTTGTTCTGCCGTACAGCCGCGCCGCAGCTCTGCTAGAATCCTCACGCCGTGCCGAATCATCCAGCTCTCTTCCCACGCAGTTTCAAAAAAAAATATCCCATTGCTGTTCGCGGAGAAGGCTGCTGGATCACGGCGGCTGACGGAAAAAAATATCTGGATGCAGCCGGGCAGGCTGCGGTGGTCAACATCGGGCATGGCATTCGTTCCGTAGCGCACGCCATGGCCGAACAGGCGTTGCAACTCGGCTTCGCTCACAGCTCGCAGTTTCATACAGCTGCGGCAGAGAAACTTGCTGCGCGCCTGCTGGCTCTAGCGCCGGAAGGTATGCGCCGCGGCCGCGTCTATTTCTGTTCCGGCGGTTCTGAAGCGAATGAAACAGCTATCAAGCTGGCACGCCAGTATTTTATTGAGAGCAATCAGCCGGAGCGGTTTCGCGTAGTCAGCCGACGGCAGAGTTACCACGGGAGCACTCTGGGCGCGATGGCCATGAGCGGAAATACCGCTCGCCGCGAGCGGTATCAGCCATTACTGCCGGAGTGGGGACACATTGATCCGTGCTTTTGCCAGCACTGTCCACTAGGATTGCGTTTCCCCGAGTGCAAACTGGCTTGCGCCGAGGAATTAGAAACTCTGTTGCGCGACGACCGCAAGAAATCCATCGCGGCATTTATTTTTGAACCTGTCGTCGGCGCCACTCTTGGCGCGGCCGTCCCTCCCGATGGCTACATTCAGCGTATCGCCGAGATCTGCCGTCAGTACGATGCGCTCCTCATCGCCGATGAGGTGATGACCGGCATGGGCCGCACGGGCAAACCATTCGCGGTGGAGCACTGGGGTATTGCGCCCGATCTGATTACATTCGGTAAAGGCGCAGCCAGCGGATATGCGCCGTTGGGTGGCGTGATTATCGGCCCACGTGTTGTGGAAACTTTTGAGCGCAACTCAGGCGCATTTCAGCACGGCTACACCTATCAGAATCATCCTGTATCGATGGCGGCGGGAAATGCAGTGCTGGATGTACTGGAGGAGCAAGCGCTGTTTGCACAAGTCCCGAACGCGAGCCGTGAACTTTTTGCCGCGCTGGAGCCGCTCAAAGCGCATCGCCACGTCGCCGACGTTCGCGGCCTGGGTCTGCTGGCTGCAATCGAGTTCGTAAAAGACAAGGCAACACGAGAGCCGTTTCCTCGCGAAGAAAACATTGCCGACAGAATCTTTCAAGCTGCCATGGACGAAGGTGTGCTCACCTATCCGACGCAGGGCTGTGTGGACGGGACAAATGGCGACCACGTTTTGCTGGCCCCGCCATTTATCATTACGGCAGAAGAATGCCACATTGCAGCGCGCGCGATTGCAGCGGCGATGGAAAAAGTGTTCTCGGCCAAGTAAGGCAAATCAGTTTGGCAAACCAAGGTTGAAAGTTCTTGAGGGAACCATGATTAGCATTCTGAACCGACGCTCCATCCGATCTGCCATTGCCTTTGCCGTTCTGGCTCTGCTTCCGAATATGGAGTCGCACACGCAGGAAAAAGTGCAGTCGTCGACCACGGATAAGAGCGCGTATCTCCTGGGCTTCACGCCTGCAGGCGCGGCCATGGAGCGCAACATAGAGGGCCAGTTCCTGAAAATTCCTTCTCCCGACCGGGCGCGTGAATGGCATCGCTACTTCACGGCAGAGCCGCATCCAGCGGCTTCAGCCCGCAACAACGAACTGGCGGACTACATCGCCGACCAGTGGCGAGAGCAGGGATGGGAAGACGTTGTGCTGCGCAAGTATGAAGTGGTTCACTCTGCGCCGCGCGAAATATCACTCGAGATGATAACCCCAGTGCACTACAAAGCCACGCTGCGGGAAGAACCCTACGACTCCGATCCGGACACGAAGAATGCGCGTGTGTCCCAGGCATATCTTGGCTACTCCGCATCGGGCGAGATCACGGCGGAAGTGGTCTACGCGCACAGCGGCAACCCGGAAGATTACGATCTGCTGCGGAGCAAAGGCATCAGCGTGAAAGGCAAGATTGTTCTGGTGCGCTACTCCAATCCTTATAGCTATCGCGGCTTCAAGGCACTGACAGCGGAGCGCGAAGGCGCAGCGGCGATGCTCGTCTATTCTGATCCGGCAGAAGATGGTTACACGCGCGGAAAAGTTTTTCCTGATGGCCCCTGGGGCCCGGAGAGTCACATACAGCGCGGCGCCATCACGTATGACTTTATTGTGCCGGGCGATCCCACCACTCCGGGCTGGGCATCCGTCGCTGGCGCAAAGCATATTCCCGCAGCGGAAGCGCGCTCATTGCCCAAGATCATGGCCTTGCCTCTTTCCTGGCATGATGCCAAGCCGCTGCTGGAAAACATGAACGGCCTTAAAGCGCCGGGCAACTGGAAAGGCGCTCTGCCGATTCAATATCGACTCACCGGCAGCGTGAAGGTCCACCTGAAAATCGATATGGACTCCAGCATTCAGCCCTATACGGTTGTTGAAGCGCGCATACGCGGCAGCGAGTTTCCAGACGACTGGGTGCTGCTCGGCAACCACCGCGATGCCTGGGCGTTTGGCGGCGTTGATCCTTCGAGCGGCACCGCATCCATGCTGGAACTTTCACGTGCGCTGGGCGAGTTGAAGAAGAATGGTATGCGTCCCCGACGCACTCTGGTGATCTGCAGCTGGGATGGAGAAGAATACGCGCTCACCGGCTCAACCGAATGGGGAGAGCAGTTTGGCGATGATCTGAAGAAAAACCTGGTCGCTTATATAAATGTCGATTCATCCGCTTCAGGCCCGGCCAACCGCACCGGCAACGCCGTGCCGGACTTCCATGCTGATGCTGTTGCCTCACTGGCGCCGATGATCGTGGAAGCCTCACATTCCTTGAAAGCCCCGACCGGCGAGCCGCTCTACGACGTCTGGCGCAAGACGCGCGCTCAAGAGGAAAAGACCACCGCGCCGATCGCCGACAATCGGCTGGTCAACACGCGGATCGGCAGCGGATCAGACCACACGGTTTTCCTGAACCATCTTGGCCGCCCGACTGTTGGCCTGGAATTTGACGGACAGTACGGCGTCTATCACTCCATGTATGACGACCATTTCTGGATGGAGCATTTCGGCGATCCGGGATTCAAATACCACATTGTGATTTCCGATCTGTGGGGGCTGCTGGCATTGCGGCTAGCCAATGCAGATGTGCTGCCTTTCGACTTTGCGGCCTATGCGGCGAACATTCGGGATTTTGTGAAGGAACTGGACCACAAAAACAAGGTCCAGAAGAATGTTGATCTGCGGCCTCTGCTCAACAAGATCGGCGAGTTGGAAAAAACGGGACGGGAGTTGAATGCCACAGTCATGATCGCGTTGGCGGCCAACACTTTGAATACCCAGGCTGCGGAAAAAATCAGCCGGCAGCTGATGCAGGTGGAATCCAACTGGCTCACGCCAGAGGGTATTCCCGAACGGCCGTGGTTCCAGCATCTTCTATACGCGGCCCGTTACACTTATGCGCACCTGGAGCTGCCCGGTCTTACGGAAGCAGCGGAGCATCGCGACTGGAAAACTGCACATGCGCAGGCTGCGCTGCTGGAGGCGGCCACGGAGAAAAACACACGTCTGCTGCGCGAGGCGAAAGCTGATATCAATAAAAGCGCTACACCATCAAACTCGCGGCCCTAGCCGGACAAGAAACACTATTACATTGACTTTAGACTCGCGTGCCGCGCGAAGGTTAGATGGTCCAGCCAGAAAACCAACTTCAGCTATAAAAACGTCTTCAATGGGCGCAAAACACGCCATCCATGCTGCTATGATTATGCGCAGCACCCCTTGAAGCCTGATGAATCTTTGCTGCGCCCTTTTCTCTCACGCATATTTTGGAGAGCTGCGTCAACGGGGAGCCAGACCTTTTGTGGGACTTTGAAACAAAAATCGCGTCGGCATGATTGCCGCCGCCGTCTACACATTTTCCGATAATCAACATGGAGGCACCTTGAGAAGCAAATTCATGCACAAAATCGCTGGCCTGGTCCTGGCAGTTGGCCTGATTGGTATTAATTCTTTTAGCCAGAGCGCTCCACCCAAGCCAGCGGCTGGTCCGGCGCCCAAGGCGGCTGCGCGCTCTGCGGCCGCGTCACCGCAAATCCCTATACCTGATATCAAGTACACAAAGTTCGTTTTAAAGAACGGTCTTACCGTACTGGTACATGAGGACCACAAAGCGCCCATCGTGGCCGTGAACACCTGGTATCACGTGGGATCTAAGAATGAGAAGCCGGGCAAGACCGGATTCGCTCATTTGTTTGAGCACCTGATGTTCAGCGGCAGTGAAAACTTCAACACTACTTATCTGAATGCCATGGAGCGCATTGGCGCTACCAACCTGAACGGCACTACGAATAACGACCGGACCAACTACTTTGAGAATGTGCCTACCTCCATGCTGGACTATGCACTCTTTGCCGAGAGTGACCGCATGGGCCACCTGTTGCCGGTGCTCGACCAGAAAAAGCTCGACCTGCAGCGCGGCGTGGTGCAAAACGAAAAACGCCAGGGTGAGAACCAGCCTTACGGCGTAACGGAAGAGCTGATCGTAAAGAATACTTATCCGGTGGGCCATCCTTATTCATGGACAGTCATCGGCGAGATGCAGGACCTGGATGCTGCTTCCAAAGCAGACGTGGACGAATGGTTCAAGACTTACTACGGCCCCAACAACACCACATTGGTGATCGCCGGCGACATTACTCCAGAAGTGGCGCGCCAGAAAGTTGAAAAGTATTACGGTGAGATTCCTGCCGGGCCGCCCATCGCCAAGCAGGAAACATGGATCTCAAAGCGCACAGGCACGCATCGCGGATGGGTGCAGGACCGCGTTCCGCAGGCGCGTCTTTATCGCATTTGGAACGTTCCGCAATTTGGATCTCCTGAAGAAGCGCAGCTAGATCTTGCAGCGCAGGTGCTGGGCCGGGGAAAAACTTCCCGGCTTTACAAGCGTCTTGTCTATAAAGACCAGACAGCCACCAGCGCCTCCGCGACTGACGACACCAACGAAATCGGCGGCCAGTTTGATTTCACCATCACTGCCAAGCCCGACCAGGACCTGCAAAAAGCCCAGGCGAATTTCCGCAACTCTGAGAAGGCGGCGGATGAAGAACTCAAAACTTTCCTGAAGAACGGTCCTACTGAAGCTGAACTGCAACTAGCCAAGACACAGATTTTTGGCAACTATGCGCGCATTGTGGAGCGTATTGGCGGCTTCGGCGGCAAAAGTGATCTGTTGGCACGCTGTCAAACTTACACGGGCAATCCTGATTGCTATAAGGACTACCTAAAGTGGATCCAGGCAGCTACGCCAGCTACGGTAAAAAAAGCTGCCAATGACTGGCTCAGCGATGGCGACTACGTTCTTGAAGTGCAGCCGTATCCAGCCAACCTGAAGGCTGACGCCAAACTAGATCGTTCCAAGCCGCCGGCCACGGGCGAACCTATGTCGCTCAAGCTGCCGCCCATGCAGAAAGCCACGCTTTCCAACGGACTGAAGATCGTGCTGGCGGAGCGCCACACCGCGCCGGTCGTAAACTTCTCACTGCTGGTCGATAGCGGCTATGCCGCCGATCCCGGCAGCGCGCCCGGAACGGCCAGCTTTTCACAGCGCATGCTGGAAGAAGGCACGCCAACGCGCGACTCGCTCAAGATCGGCGAAGAACTGGAATCGCTCAGCGCAAACTTTAATGCAGGGGCAAATCTTGACTGGGCGTTTGTCAATCTCAACACGCTTACGCTCACCATGGATAAAGCACTCGACGTCTATGGCGACCTCATTCTGCATCCTGCATATCCGCAGAAAGAGTTTGCGCGATTGCAACAGGACCGTCTTGCGATCATCCGGCGTGAAAAAGTGCAGCCGCAGACCATGGCCCTGCGCGTGGTGCCGCAGCTTCTCTATGGCAAAGGGCATCCTTATTCATTGCCTTTTACCGGCACCGGCACTGAAGCCAGCGTAAGCAAGCTCACGCGTGAAGACCTGGCCAAGTGGCATGACACTTGGTTCAAGCCCAACAACGCTACGCTGCTGATTGTGGGCGATACTACTCTGGCCGCCATCAAACCCAAGTTGGAAAAACTTTTTGCCGGATGGAAGCCCGGTGACGTGCCGAAGAAGAACGTTACAAAGGTGCCGGAGCCGGAGAAAAACGCCGTCTATCTGATCGACCGGCCTGATTCCAAGCAGAGCATCATTTTTGGCGCGCAACTGGCGCCGCCGCGCAACGATCCTGACGCAGTTCCTCTGCAACTGGTGAATGATGTCTTCGGCGGCACCTTCGGTTCGCGCATCAACATGAACCTGCGTGAAGACAAGCACTGGTCATACGGAGTCTTCAGCATTATGCCGGCCGCGCGCGGACAGCGTCCTTACTTGAGCATCTCTCCGGTAGAGACTGACAAGACGAAAGAGTCTTTGTCCGAACTCGTCCGGGAGTACAAGGACATTGCCGGCGGCAAGCCTATCGCGGAAAAAGAGCTGAAAGACGAGCAGGACAACGCCACGCTGGGCCTGCCCGGAAGCTTTGAAACCGTACAACAACTCGCCGGAGCCTATAGCCAGATCCTGCAATACGGCCTGCCGGAAGACTACTTCAATACCTTTACCGAGAAAGCGATGTCGCTAACGCCGGAATCCGCCAATGAGATTGCCAAAAAGTTCATCCTACCCGACCATCTAGTTTGGGTGGTCGTGGGCGACATGAGCAAGGTTGAAGCCGGCATCCGCGATCTGAACCTAGGCGAGATCCACAAGATAGATGCGGATGGAAACACCATGCAGTAGATAGATTAGTTTTTACTTATGAAGCCCGCCGAAAACATTGGCGGGCTTTTTTGCGCCGCAAAGGGTAGAGTCCCCCGCCGTAGTGAGGGAAAGATAAAACAAGAAAAGCTTGGGCTCCCCGACAAGCTGCGTATCCCAGTAACGGAAAGGCCTGAAAAAGAAGGCATGAGTGCTATCGGACAATCTGAAACGAGTTTGTCCGGCTGGGAATCGCTGCCGTCTCGGACTTAAGATGATACTGTCAAGACATGCAGTGGTAGCTTTTGAGAGATCGTGTTCCATTTTGGTCCAGTCTCAAGCAAGGCATCGAGTTTTATAGATAGCCACTGACTCTTCAAGGCGTACAATTGGCCGCGAAACTTTCCGAGGTGCTGTAATGTTGCAAATGCGAACTGCCCTCCTTGTAATAGCGTGCGTCTCCACATGTTTCGGCCAGGGACCTGCTAATCCCAAACACTCCGAGCTTAAGAAAACTTCCGCCGCCACCTGCGACACAACAACCGTACCTCCTCCGGATTCCAATTTTCCCAAAGGGTTCGACTATCCCCAGCAAGTGCAATCCTGGGTGCAGACAGGCAATGGCGAGCGCATGCGCTTGCACGGATGGTGCCTTTTCGCCGGTCTGAACACGGCTTCCAAACCCAACGGGCCGCTTCACTGGCAGACGTGGAAAACCTCCACCCAGGCTTTTCCCTACCAGTACAATCCCTGGAAAGGCGTGGGCGGAGCCGCAGTGTCCAAGCGGCTTACGGGGTTGAATGCTCGAAGACTTGCCGATGCAAAAGTCGGCGGCGCCAACGCCATCAACAATCCAGCGCCTATGTACCCAATCAACGCCGCGGTTGCTAAAAAATATCCAGGCTGCAGGGTGTCGATGGGCCTCAAGGACCATCCTGACTGGTACCAACTTAAAGACGGCGTTCACATGCAGAGCAATGGGGACATCATGGTGGCCGGAGTGATCTACAACGATGCCGCCATCAAGAATATTCTGGGAACGAACCTGTACAACGCAGTCAAGCTCAATAGCCTTTTGCCTCCCAATAAGACCAGCCCTCCCAACGCGATCCCCGAGCTTCCCTCTTCTTCCATCGCTCTCAAGCCGATGTTCTGGCCGGTACAGAAAGGTGGGTTCACTGCTCTACCCGTTTGGGATTGGGACGATCATAAACCCGGTTCCCCGGCCGACGGAAAATACGCGGGTTACGAAATTCAGCCGCTCTGGAGCCATGCCGTGGCCATTACCGATCTCCCTAACCCAAAGGTGCCGCCGATCATCCGATATCTCTATGGAGTCTATGACAGCGATGGCAAGAACCTCATTGGGCCGGTCGCCTATAACAACACAACACAGATTTCACCGCCGGCCTTTCAGGTGGTCTCCGTCAATGACTTTTACCATCGCCAGTTGAATGCCGCCGAACTAAGCCAGCTTTCCACTTGTGATCGCGCCCTGCTGGATGCGTCCGCTTACTGGGCATATAACCGGGCCTTTCAACCCGGCGACTATATCGTCCTTGTCGCCATGCACATCATGACCAAGGAACAGCAGGACTGGACTTTTCAATCGCTGTGGTATCACCCGGATGCCGATAAGTCCGAGACATGCCGTTACTGCCAGAGTCGGCCAACCAACCTCACGGACAAGACGTTCCGGCATTACCTTCTCACCACCACCTATGGCACGGTCCAGCAATCGCCGCAAAGCCACTCCAACTATTACTCTCCTCCTAATACAAAACCGGGCGCGGCCATCTGGCCTGTTGCTTACAATCCTTATATCGAACTGGCCGCGTCGCATCCTATCACCACCAACTGCATGAACTGCCACCACCGGGCCGCGTGGCCGCCGTTCATACCCGGGAGGCCTGATGAAGGCCGCATGTCCTCCTACTTGCAGGAGTCACCACCCAATCCGAACCCGCTGGAGGTTTTTCAGGAAAATAACTCCATCTTCAACGGCTTGGTTACTCTTGACTCGATGTGGGGTGTGAGCGACCGCGGTGGTTATCCACCGAGCTCAACAAAGAGCACAACAAAAAAGAAATAACGCGCTGGGGGCCCTTTGTTGATCGGAAAAGCAAAACCTACCACCGAGGCACTGAGATGCGGAGAACAGCCAAGGTCGGATGATCGAAAAGACGAAAAACCTTACCACGGATTAACACGAATGACACGGATCAGGAATGGGTGACCGGAAACCCAATATCTTTACCACAAAGGGCACCCGTACAATTCCTCTTTCGCAAGCTCAGAGTCGATCAGGGTAGCTACGAAACACAAAGGAAATCTGTTGATCGGACGGCGAACACCTATCCTCTCATGACCCAGACCAGCACCGCGATGCCCACGATGATCCGGTAAATGGCGAATGGCGTGAAGCCCCGCTGGCGGACCCAGTTCATGAACCATGCCACCACGCCCAGCGCCACGATGAACGAAACTACGAACCCGATGATGAGCACGGTCCACTCATGCGCGTCGATGGGCATGCGGCCCAGGGCTTCAGCGCCGTGTTTGGGATGAAAAGTCTTGAGCAGGTCATAGCCGGTGGCGGCGATCATGGTAGGCATGGAGAGAAAGAAAGAAAACTCCAGAGCGGCGGTGCGAGACATGCCGGCAACTTGTCCGGCGGCGATGGTGGACATGGAGCGCGATGTGCCGGGAAATACCGCCGACGCTACCTGGCAGATGCCGATCCAGATGGCCTGGACGAGCGAAACGTCTTCCATGCGTTCTGTCATGTGGCGGCCCACGGTGCGCGGCGAGCCAAAATAAGCGTCGACGATCCACATGATGATGCCGCCCACGAGCAGCGACACGCCCATTACGGTAAGGCTTTCAAGATGCTTGCCGATCAGCTTGGTCAGCAGCAATGACGGCACAGCAGTACAGACAAAGGCGATCATCACCAGTGAAAGAGGATGCGTGAGCGGGGTGCGGTCGCCGCGCTCGCCGCGTGGGAACGTGGAAAGAAAGCGCGCAATACGCGCACGGAAATATATTGGCAGGCAGAGGATTGCGCCCAGCTGGATCACGATGGAATACATCTTCCAGAACGGATCGTCGAGATGGATGTGGAGCAGCGCTTCTGTGATACGCAGGTGCGCCGTGGAGCTGACCGGCAAAAACTCTGTAAGACCTTCAACAATGCCTAAGAATAAAGAGAGCAGATAGTCGTGCAAAACTCCTCCGGGTTATTTGCGATCAGGTTCCGCCGTGTAGGTGGGAATACCTTGCTGCAGTGCGTAGATCAGTTCCGTGGCGCGCGGTTTCCAGTCCACCAGCTTGGGATCACCGGCCGGCGCGTGGGCCGCAACTTCCTGCGCCAGGTCCATGGCTTTTTTGCGCGCCTTGTCGCGTTCTTTATCGTGCTGCGCACCGTACATCTGGACTAGCGCTGCCTGTCGCCATGCGGCATTAAAGAGCGCTTCTGCCACCTTGGGAGATTGCGGATGCTCGCGCGCATATTTCTCATACAGCTCTGATTCTTTTTCCGGACACTTGGTCTCGCCCTTCCATGAGCCGCAGAGCTTGTTGTCGATCATGTCGTACGCTGCGAGATCAGCAAATTTGGTGTGGGGAAACTTCTTCATCACCAGCTTCATGTTCTGATCGTCGAGAGGAGTGCGCAGGTCAGGATTCATCTCGCGCGACGAAGGCCGCAGGCGCACATCGGCTTTTTCCAGTTGCCAGCGGATGTCGGCTGCGCGCCACAATCCTTCACCCGCAAGCGGCGAGTTTGGCCAGTAATCGTAGACGCGATAGTAAAGCCGCATGGCGTCTTCCGCCGCGTGTCTGCGTCCCCCGCGCATCTCTGCCTGGTTTTCCGAATCTACTGCTTCACCAAAAATAATCTGGTCGCCGTTCAGCGTGGCCGTGCTGATCACAACGTTGCTTGGCACCCAGCCTGTGATCTGGCGCGTGGTCTCGCGGTCGCGATCAACATCAACAATAATCAGCACGTGCGCCCATGTTTGTTCGCCAATCTTGGTGCGCTCCATTACCAGCGGAACGTCTCTTCCTCGCGTCGCTCGCGCCAGCTTTTGAGCATTCAGGTCCGGCGAGACATACATCTGCACGTCATTGATGATGGTCCCTTGTTCTTTCTGCTGCGCCGGCACGATGGAAGAGAAAAATGAAATGGCCAACAGAAGCGCGGCTGCTCTCAGCTTCATTTCGTTTCTCCTGTTTCCACCACGGCCACGCCATAGACCGGGATTTTCTTTTCCAGCTTGTAGATCAAATCTGTTGCTCGCGTTTTCCAGTCGGGGTCTTGTTGCTGGCTTTGTATCTGCTGCGCCAGCGCAATGCCTTTCTTGCGTGCCGCTTCGCTTTTGTCGCGATCATTATTAATGCGGTAGATATCGGTGAGTGCTGCCTGCCGCCACGCCGCGTTGTATAAAGCTTCCGGCGCCTTGGGTGACTGCGGATGCTCATGCGCATACTGCTCATACAGCGCCGCTTCTTTCGTAGGACACTCGGCCAAGCCGCGCCACTCCGGACATAGCTGGCCATCGAGCAAGTCATACGCGGCCAGCTCCGCCTGTTTTGATTGCGGATACTTCGCAATGACCTCTCTCAGATATTTCTCTTCCATCGCCTTGCCCGACCGCACAAAGTCCGTCTTCGCCAGCTGCCAGCGAATGTCCGCACCGCGCCACATTGCTTCCGCCGCCAGCGGCGAGCCCGGAAACAGTTCCGGAACACGCGAGTACAAGCGCAACGCATCTTCGGCAGCGCCTTTGCGTCCGCCACGTTGTTCGGCCTGCTGTTCAGAATCCACTGCCTGGCCAAAAATGATTTCATCGCCACTCGCGGTGGAGGCCGTTACTACTGTTTTGGCCGGCAGCCATCCTGTAACTTCTCTGCTAACCTGCGCCTCCGGGTCTGATGCCATTGAAATCTTTACCCACGGCTGACCGTCAGCCTGGCTGCGCTCCAGGATCGTAAGCGCCGTGCCCCGACCCACCTGCGCGGTCTTCTGCGCATTCGCTCCAGCCGAGCCATACAGCGATTCTTCACGAATCAATGTCGCGTGCTCTGCTTCTGCGGCAAAAGCGCTGGACACGAAAGCAGCCGCCCCTGCAAGCGCCACCAGGAACAAAAAGTCAAATATTTTGCGGTTTGTCACCATCATTTACCTTACACGGTTTGCAGAATCATTTCAGAAAAAAGCTGCGGCTCAATGTTGCCTCCGGTCAGCACCGCCACGGTTTTGCCTGCAGGCAGCTCTTCTGCGTGGAACATGGCCGCTGCAGTGGTCACGGCGCCGCTGGGTTCGGCCAGAACGCGCGCTGAAAACAGCAGCCGCCGCATCGCTCGCCGGATCTCGTCTTCTGTCACCGTAACAATCTCGTCCACATATTTGTGGATGTGCTCAAAGTTGATCTCGCCAATACTCTGCGACCGCAATCCATCCGCCGCGGTGCGCGCCGCACTCTCGCCAGAAATGGATTGTATCTTTCCCGATCGCAAACTCGCCTGCGCGTCGGCGGCAAACTCCGGCTCCACGCCAATCACTTTGGCCTTCGGGTTCGATTCCCTAATCGCCGTGGCAACACCGCTGATCAACCCTCCACCGCCAACCGGGACCAGCACCAGCTCAACGTCGCCCATGTCTTCAAAAATCTCCAGCCCAATCGTTCCTTGTCCGGCGATGATCTTTTCGTCGTTGTACGGCGGCACCGGAACCAGCCCACGCTCTTGTTCAAGTTCTTCCGCTTTCTTGATGCGATCTTCGCTCGCTGGCCCTACCAGCACAACTTCCGCGCCCATCGCGCGCGTTGCGTCCAGCTTTACTTTGGGCGCCGTCGATGGCATCACGATCGTGGCTTTCACTCCCAGCGCTCGCGCCGCAAACGCCACGCCCTGGGCATGATTGCCGCTGGAATGCGCCACCACTCCGCGTTTGCGCTCTTCTGGCGTGAGCGATGAAATCTTGTTGTAAGCTCCGCGCAACTTAAATGAACCGACGGGCTGAAGATTTTCCGGCTTGATAAAAATCTGCCTGTCCTCAGGCAGTTTGCACAGGACCAGCGGCGTTCGGACTGCGACTTTGTGCAGCAGGGCACGGGCATTTTGGATATCTCTGAGAGTCACCATATATAAGAAGGTTCGAATATCCATGGTAAATGAGTCTGCGGGCATTTCGTCCCAGCCCGCAACGACGATCGCAAAAAGACGCTAACAATCCGGGAACCCCTGGCAGCTTTTCAACGTATTCGCAAGAAGAGGTCGAGGTCTGCCATGCAAAAACTGCTCGGGAACCTGCGTTACGTGTTGCGTCAGTTCCGGCTGTCGCCTGTCTTTACCGTAGCAGCCATGCTCACGCTGGCCTTGGGAATCGGCGGGACTACCGCGATCTTTACCCTGATCCATGCAGTCATGCTTCGTTCCCTGCCGGTTGCCGATCCCAGCGCCCTTTATCGCGTGGGTGAAGGCGACGACTGCTGCGTACAAGGCGGCCCCCAGGACCAATGGGGAATGTTCTCTTACCCTCTCTCGGAAAGGCTAAAAGCTGAAACTCCTGAGTTCAACCAGGTAACTGCGTTCCAGGCCGGCATGGGACGTCTGAGCGTGCGGCGTGAACGAGTAGAATCGTCTCCCCGGCCGTTACGCTCCGAGTACGTAGATGGAAATTATTTTTCAACGCTTGGGGTAGGTGCTTTTGGCGGGCGCGTATTTACTGCGGAGGACGACAAGCCTGCATCGGCCCCTGTCGCGGTTCTAAGCCACCATGCCTGGCAGACGACCTATGGCGCTGATACTTCTGTCGTGGGTTCCACTTTTGTCATTGAAGGTCATCCTTTTACCGTGATTGGCGTGGCGGCTCCGGGCTTCTTTGGAGAAACTCTGCGTAGCGACCCGCCTGACATCTGGATTCCTCTGCAACAGGAGCCTTTAATCAACGCCGATGGTGCGTTGCTGCATCAGTCGGTCTCCGCATGGTTGCGAATGATCGGCAGGCTTCGCCCCGGAGCTTCGACTGTTGGAATGTCTCCGCGGCTAACCGGCATTCTCCGGCAATGGATGCAGCATGACTCTGGCTATCCCGCCAACTGGATGCCCGACATTGTACGCGTGCTTCCCAAACAAGTGCTCAACGTTGTACCGGCAGGCGCAGGCGTGGCTGTCATGAAAGAGGAGTACGGGCGCAGCTTGCAGATTCTGTTCGGGGTTTGCGCGCTGGTGCTGCTCATTGCTTGTGCCAACGTCGCAAACCTGCTGCTGGCACGGGGAGTGGCCCGTCGCGGGCAAACCGCCATCCGCATGGCCATTGGCGCGTCGCGAAAGGAAATCGTCCTGCAGGCGCTAATGGAAAGCGTTCTTCTCGCCATTGGCGGAGCAATCGCCGGCCTGGTGGTTGCGATGTTGGCCGCGCGTCTCCTGCTGGCGCTTGCGTTTCAGAGCGCGCATTTTCTTCCCATCAGCACCGCTCCCTCGCTGCTTGTTCTTGGGTTCGCTTTCGTTGTGGCTTTAATCACGGGAGTCATCTTCGGCGCGGCGCCGGCATGGTTTGCCACCCGCACCAATCCCGCGGATGCGTTGCGTGGATCGGGTCGCGGCAACAGTGACCGGTCTTCTTTCACGCGCAGAGCGCTGTTGATCGTGCAGGCCACGTTCTCCGTTGTGCTGGTGGCCGGTGCAACCATGCTGGCACGCAGTCTCAACAAGCTGGAGCACCAGGACTTCGGGTATCAAGTGCCCGGGCGTATCGTAGTCGCGGTGCATAATCCGCCGGCAAGTTACTCCCAGGCCAAATTGGCCGCGCTTTATCGCCAGCTTGAAGAACACGTCACCCATTTGCCCGGTGTACAGGGCTCGGGCCTGGCGCTGTATAACCCTCTCACCGATAACTGGGGCGAACTCATTCTCATTGCCGGGCATCCCACGGCAAAAATAGAAGAAGACTCGGGCGCTTCATGGGACCGCGTGAGCGTCGATTACCTCAAGAATTTTGGCATTTCTGTTTTGCGGGGACGCGGCTTTTCCGCCGCCGATAATGAAACTTCAGAACTGGTGGCGGTGGTGAATGAAGCCTTTGTAAAACGTTTCTTTAAAAACGGCGAAGAACCGCTGGACCAGCACTTTGGCCTGGATCTACCCAAGTATGAAAAAACATTCCGGATTGTGGGCGTGGTGCGAGATGCCAAATTCGCCGGCTACCGCCTGAGCAAGCCGGCTCAACCTATGTTTTACGTGCCGCTGGCGCAGACGGTCCCCTATAAGGACGAACTGATGACCAAGATCGAATTGCGCTCACACTCCATTGGCGGCATGATGCTGGTAACCAACGCATCTCCGGGCTCGCTCGAACCGCTGCTTACCCGCACATTCGCGGAAGTTGATCCCAATCTCACAATCATCAGCGTCCGTACGATGCAGCAGCAGGTGGATTTTTCCTTCAACCAGGAGCGCGCCGTCGCCAGTCTCGCCGGACTGTTCGGGATTGTGGCCCTCTTACTGGCCGCTGTTGGACTGTATGGCGTTACCGCCTATACTGTCGCGCAAAGAACGCAGGAAATCGGTATTCGCATGGCCCTAGGCGCTGACCGAATCAACGTGGTTCAGATGGTCCTTGCCGGAGCATCCAGGCGGGTGTTAGTTGGACTGCTCCTGGGTGTGCCGCTCGCGATCGGTGCCGGGCGACTCATCTCTGCCCAGCTTTACGGCGTTTCCAGTTGGGATCCCATGGCCCTTGGCATTGCCGCTGTGGCGCTGGCGATCTCGGCCTTTTTTGCCGCCGTGATTCCAGCTCGCCGCGCAGCATCCATTTCTCCGATGAAAGCGTTACGGACCGAGTAGTGGATGTATCAAGCCTGAGTATCGGAATATTCATTCGCGGCGCTCAGTGCGTCTAGGCAGAATGCTTTGGGGAATTTCATTGGGTAGCACAGATAGCCATTTCACCTGGAAGTTCCCTTTATATCCAAAAAGACGACCCCAAGTCGGATTCCTTACAACAACCTCAATACGAAAACAGCGTTGACTTTCGTCATACCATTCGCAAACGTCTGCGACACCGGAAAAGACCATTGGGAAAGTAAAACCCAGGAAGCCTTCGTAAAATCTCTGTGCGCCAGAACGCAGCCGCAGTCCGCCGTTCGGATCAACTTTGATATCGATGTCGACCGCCAGGTGTTGATGGGTTCCCAGATAATCGACAATGCAATGCCGCTTTTCGCTGTTGATCATGTAGGCATCAAAGCGGCGAGGCCGCTTCGTGTGAAATGTCCTAAGCCATGTCACGGTTTCTCTACCTAAAGAATCCACATAGGCGTAATTAGCAATCTCGAAAGGGATATTTTTTCCACTCTCTGGAAACATAATGCGCCGCCATGAGCCCAGATACAGGAATGGAAGCGTATAGGCTGCTCCATGCCAGATCTCTTCCATCACTCCGGTCCCGATTGCCGCAGTGTTGTCTTTGCTGGAAAAGCCGAATCGTCGTTGGATTTCAGGATGCAACCGGGAAAAGTCCGGGCCCAGAACTTGTTCATAGATGGATCTCACTTGGATTCTCCAGCCGGCTTACGCAGGCATCGGGATGCGGATGGAAGGTCCACCGCGGCGAGGTAGCCAATGAATGAAAGCGACAACATTGCCGCATTCAACGTAACAGGATTAAATGCAGTCACAAGGTAAGCAGGGCTACTTAAGGCGACCATGGCAAGCGCGACAATCATCGCGAGCGCGTTTAAAAGAAAGAATCCGCGCCAGCGCCAAAATGCCAGAGCCGCCGCAGCAAGCACCAGTTCAGAAACACCAATGTAAAACAAAGAGGGAACGTGTAAACCCAGCGCCTCCAACATTGCTACTTCGTCACGGCTGGGAAACAGCAATTTCGGCATCAACCCCTGCCATAACCAGATGAATGCGATGCCCACCCGGGCGAAAGCGTGAATCAAGGCGAACCGGAAGCTGGCCTGCGGCGGAATACCACGCTCGATCCAAAGTCGCAATCGATCAAAGCTCCACGCAGTCGCCCAGCCTATCAGCGGGCGGAAAAGTACCCGATCAAGCAGACGGCCCGCTGCTCCAAATCGAGTTTGGTAGTCATACCATGTTAGGAACCGCGTTCCGTTTTGTGTCGGTACATAGCGCCAGTAACCTGAACCTTCTTCAATTAACGATTTTGCATCGGAAGACCAGAACTTCAGCGCCGAAGTGCGAACTCCCATTGCGTCTTCTTTTGTACCTGTGCTTTCGCCTTCGCCATTGATGCTCAGACCAAAGCCAAGGCGGGTCGAATAGAGAAATCGTTGAGGATCGTCCTCTGACTGCTTTGGCAAATATTGGATTCTGGTAAACCGCAAATCCCAAAGCTCGTGTAGCTCGGGGACTTGAGTGCGGCGCCAGATCTCATCCACATCTCCAGAAATCAGGATTTCAACGTATATTCCGGCATCGCGCACCATGAAGAAGACCATAGCATGTTAGCAATCGAATACGAAGCAACGAACGTAAGTCACTGCTTATTGGCCACTTGGTTACTCTGTTCCGATATCCGCCGTCTCGGCATTATGGTGGATCGTGTAACATCGCTCCTTCATGGATGTTTACCTGATCGACGGCACTTACGAACTGTTCCGGCACTTTTTTGCCGTCCCCTCGGCGAAAGACGCTAGCGAACAGGAAATCGGCGCGGTGCGTGGCGTGCTTACCTCGGTCCTCTCAATGATTGAAAAGGGCGCAACCCATCTGGGTGTTGCCACGGACCACGTCGTCGAATCTTTTCGCAACGATCTTTATCCCGGCTATAAAACCAGTGAAGGCGTCCCAGCGGAGTTGCTCTCGCAGTTTCCTATCCTTGAAGAAGCGCTCGAATCGATGGGTATTAAAGTCTGGCCGGAAGTTTATTTTGAAGCTGATGACGCGCTTGCCTCAGCCGCTGTCAAAGCAGCGAATGATGAACGAGTGGGGCAAGTCTTGATCTGCACTCCGGACAAAGACCTCAGCCAGTGTGTCGCCGGGAACAGAGTCGTCCAACTCGACCGCCGGCGCGACATCCTGCGTGATGAAGCTGGCGTGATAGAAAAATTCGGCGTCAGGCCGCAGTCGATTCCCGACTATCTTGCCGTTGTCGGTGACAGCGCTGACGGCTACCCCGGCGTGGCAGGATGGGGTCTGAAGGCCGCGACTCTCGTCTTATCCCAATACCCGCATCTTGAAGACATTCCCACAGACTGGCACGCTTGGCATCCGTCGATCAAGAGGGCTCGCGCTTTATCCGAATCTTTGTTCAGCGCGTGGGATGATGCGTTGCTCTTCCGCACACTGGCAACGCTGCGGCTCGATGCGCCGGTATTTGAGTTGGTCGAGGACCTTTTATGGAAAGGCCCACGACCGGACTTTGAGGAAACCTGCCGGCGACTCAAGGCGCCTGAACTGCTTCGGCGCGTTGTTCTGCGTGCCCAATCCAAGCCACGGAGTTAGAAAACAAAAAGCCCGCCAATGCGGCGAGCCTTCGTAAAATCCTGGTGAGATCTATTTTTTCACTGCGGCCACGCGGGCGCTCAGGCGGGATTTATACCGCGAGCCGGTGTTCTTGTGGATGACGCCCTTTTTCACGGCTTTATCGATCATGGAAACGGTGGTGCTGAAGGCTTCATTGGCGGCCTTGGAGTCGCCGGTGGCCAGCGTCTCACGCAGCTTGCGCAGCGCGGTGCGCAGGCGGGAAGTGTTGGCGCGGTTGTCCTGGGTGCGTTTGGTGGTTTGGCGCGCGCGCTTCAGCGCAGAAAAATGATTTGCCATTGTGACTGTATGGTTCCTATCAAATAAAGAGTTTTTCGGAGGGTCAAGCCGAAGATGCTATTTTACTTGGGTTTAAGGGCCTGGGTCAATGGCGGGAGCGGGGAAGACCCAGCCGCAGATTTGCGCAGACAGGCGCAGATCAGAAGGAAATCAGTCAGTGGCATCAGGTTGAATGCTGGGCGGAAACGATATCCGCAGCGGCAATAGTGTAGGCACATGCAGGATCATAAGGTTGAGAACGCGTGGATTCCAGAACATTGACGATTATGTCGTCATATTCCTCGTCGGCAAAGCAGACGAAGACTTTGGCAACTTCACCATCAACCATTCGAAGGGTTACGGTCTTATCAACAAACTGTTTAAGGTCGGAAAGTTTCATGGTCTTGACGGGTTCAAAGTTGGTGCCCAGCCATAGTTCTCATCATCGGCCACTGGCGGGATGGCAGGACGTCAGACTTTTTCGCCTTGGGCTTTTTAACTGATCGGCGAGTGAGAGAGAGGGCCGCTCATCCTTAATTCTGCTGCCGAAAGCCCCTGCCGCGCATCTAATGTTAAAGCGGGATTAAACCCGCAGAAACTTTGTTGACTTGGGCAAATAACGGCGGTACTCTCAGGCCAATGGTATTACCTCCGTGTTCCGGTGGGCCAACAATCCTGCATTTCCATGCACAAAGCAATCTTATGTTCTCTGTGCGCAAGCGGCACGGAGTCTGGCGATTACTGCGCCATGAGAGGGTAACCCCAAAAAACTGAATGAAGAAAAATATAGAAATCGTCCCCAATATCCAAAAGCTGTTTGGTATCCGCGATGAAAATCTCCAGGTGATGGAGAGCGGCCTGAACGTAAATATTGACCTGAAATCCGATTCCGTCCAATTGGAAGGCGCTGCCCGGGACGTGGCCCGCGCTGAGCAGATCTTTACCGACTTTGATCACCTGGGCAGTACAGGTCAGGAATTTACTGATGCCGATCTGAGCTCGATGCTGCGCGTTGTGGTGGCCGACTCGACCGCCACGCTGCGCGGTATGGCTGAGGCGGGCAAGCAGCGGTCGTTTGGCAAGCGGCAGGTGCAGCCCAAGAGCATGAATCAGCGTCGCTATATTGACGCGATTGAAAAATATGACATGGTGTTTGGCGTCGGGCCGGCTGGAACAGGCAAGACGTACCTGGCTGTGGCGATGGCGGTATCGGCGCTGAACGCGAAACGCGTGAGCAGGATTATTCTGGCGCGTCCAGCAGTGGAAGCAGGCGAGCGTCTGGGATTTCTCCCGGGAACGCTGCAGGAAAAAGTCGACCCGTATTTGCGTCCGCTGTATGACGCGCTTTATGACCTTATGGACCAGGAGCGTGTGGATCGCTTCCTGGAGAAGAACGTCATAGAGATCGCGCCCATTGCTTTTATGCGTGGCCGCACGCTCAATGATTCGTTCATCATTCTGGATGAAGCCCAGAACACAACCCCTGAACAGATGAAGATGTTTGTCACGCGCATGGGCTTCAACTCAAAAATGGTCGTCACCGGCGACATTACGCAGATTGACCTGCCCAACGCGCGCCGCAGCGGCCTGCTTGAGGCCATTGACGTGCTCAAGCCGGTGGACGGCATTTTCTTCAACTTCTTCTCTGAGGAGGATGTGGTTCGCCATAATCTGGTGCAGCGCATTGTCCGCGCTTATGACGAACGGTCGCGCAATCAGCAAATGTCGCTGGAGCTGCCGCGCGAAGTACAGGCGGAGCAGGAGCCCAACGAGCCCCCTCTGCAACAATAGCGATTTAGTAGAATATTGGCGGGAGGGCAGTGATGGCCCTCCCGCTTTGTTTTGACGAACACGGTTTTCAATTTGGGGTTTTCGCGTTAATGGTCCGACGATGGTAATTTTCGATCCACCTATCTCCGGTGCTTCCATCCGCAGCGTAAGCGCGGCACAACTTCAGCGCTTTGCCCGACGCGCACAAACGCTGGCCCGGGTAAAAGGTGAGGTGGATATCCTCGTCTCCAGCAACCAGCGCCTGCGCGACCTCAACCGCCGCTTCCGCCACAAAGACAAGCCGACTGACGTGCTCTCTTTCCCTCGACCATCCGGCGGTGACATCGCCATCTCTGCCCAGATCGCCCTCAATAACGCTCAGCGCTATGGCCACAACTTGGCCACTGAGCTAAAAATTCTGGTGTTGCACGGCATGCTGCATCTCGCCGGCTATGACCATGAATCGGACAACGGACACATGGCGCGAGCGGAATCTCGTCTGCGCTCTCAACTCAAATTGCCTGCATCGCTTATCGACCGCGCGCATTTCAGCGGCGAATCATCTAAATCCGGCCTAGCAACCGCCACCGCAATGCCGCCCAAAAGCTATCAAAAGCCGGCAGCCACCAAACGCGCAACCTCTTCCGCTCGCAGGAGCAAGCAATGACCCTGCTCGCTCTATACGCGGTCGTGCTTCTGCTCTGCGCATTGCTGATACTCGTCTCTTACGTTGAGCGTCTTTACACGGAGAGCGGCAAATTCCTGAGCCGTGAATTTCAGGAAAACATTGAAGCCTTTGAAAAGCTTGTCGAGCCCCGTCTGCTTCGCTCCAGCCAGCGCGCGGCTCTGACCTTTTCCGTCCTTACGCAGCTCAGCACTGCCTCAGTCGCTTTCATCATCGGCCATCTTGTCTTTCGAGACCCGCATTGGACCTGGCCGGAAATCGTTCAAGCCATTATCGGCATCGTTCTGGTCATTATTGTTTGCAACCGGCTCTTGCCTTACATGCTGTTCACGCGGACGCGCGGCGTGTGGCTGGTTAAGTTCATACCGCTTTTGCAAGTACTGATCTATCTCATGCTGCCCATCACCGTTGCTCTTGGCTTCGGGCTCTCTGTTGCCGCGCTGGCGGAGCCGCATGAGCCGGAAGAGCCGGAGCATCCTTCAGAAGCCGTGGACGCGCTGATTGAGGCCGCGGAAGAAGAAGGCATCCTGGAAGAAAGTGACCGCCAGCTCATTCAGTCCGTGGTGGAGTTTGGCGACAAGACAGTCCGCGACGTGATGACGCCGCGTCCTAACATCTTCGCCGTGCCGTCCACCACCACCATTGAGCAATTCACCTCCATGCTGCGTGACAAGCCGCATTCCCGCGTACCCGTCTACTCCACCAGCATCGATCAAATGGAAGGTATGGTGCTGGCGCACGATCTCATTCAGCTTCCTGAAGCCGATGCCCGCACCACCACCGTCGCCAAGCTTGTGCGGCCCGTGCTGTTCGTGCCGGAAACCAAAATGACCTCACAGCTTCTGCGCGAGATGCAGAAAGACAACATCCACATGGCCATTGTCATTGACGAATATGGCTCCGTGGCCGGCTTGGTCACCTTGGAAGATCTGGTGGAAGAAATCGTCGGCGAGATTCGCGACGAGCATGAGCTTTCGCATGACATCGTTCGCGAAGGCGATCAGGCCTATGTCATGCAAGGCACGGTTGACGTCGGCCGTCTGCAGGATCTTTTTGATATGCGCCTTGACCAGCGTGACACTACCACCGTCGGCGGCCTGGTCAGCGCGATTGCTGGGCGCATTCCGCAACCCGGCGAGGTTGTTGAAGACGAAGGCCTCCGTTTTGAAATTCTTGAATCCACAAATCGCAAAATAGAAAAGGTCAGGGTTTGCCGGTCGCAGCCGGAAAATGCTGATTCTCCTCCCCGGCAGGCAGAAGCATGACAGGCAGAGCATAATGGCGCAGAAGCATTCAGGTTTTGTATCGATTATCGGGCGTCCCAACGCCGGTAAAAGCACGCTGCTCAACGCGCTCGTGGGCGAGAAAATCGCCATTGTCACGGAAAAGCCGCAGACCACGCGCATGAACATCCAGGGCATTCTGAATGTCAAGCCAAAAGGCAAGCGCCCCGGAGGCCAAATCGTTTTCATTGATACTCCCGGCGTTCACAAGCCGGATAGCCGTCTCAATCGCAAGATGATGCAGGAAATTCACGCCGCTCTGGAAAGCCGCGACCTCGTTCTGCTGCTCGTCGACGCCGCTGACCGCTTCGGTCCCGCCGATGAACAAGTCCTTGAACTCGTAAAACATTCCGGCGCGCCGGTCTTTCTGCTGCTGAATAAAGTTGATCGGCTGCACAAAGAGCGCCTGCTGCCCGTCATCGAACGCTATAGCAAGCTGCATACATTCCAGGAAGTTATTCCCATCTCTGCCTTGAAAGGCGAAGGGCTTGAAGTGCTGCTCGATAAAGTCATCCGCGGGCTGCCGCAGAGCCCGCCGTATTTTCCTGAAGACCAGCTTACTGACCAGCCGGAGCGCTTTCTGGCGTCAGAAATCATCCGCGAAAAAGTTCTGCTTCAAACGGGCAAAGAAGTTCCTTACGCCACGGCCGTTATCGTTGAGCGCTTTGAAGATAAGCCCAGGCTGCTGCGCATTGCCGCCGCGATCTTTTGCGAACGCGATAGCCAGAAGGCCATCCTAATCGGCAAAGGCGGCCAGAAGCTCAAGCAGATGGGCACCTCCGCGCGCATGGAACTGGAAAAGCGCTTCGGCAAAAAGGTCTATCTGGAGCTATTTGTGAAAGTAAAAGCCGGCTGGCGACAATCAGCGGCGTTTGTTGAAGAACTGGATTGGCGACGGCAGTTAGAAAACCTGGCAGGACTGACGCAAACGGAAGAAGAATAGGTCTCTCCAAATTCCCGAGCTAAATCTTCAGCCGAGTATCTCTACTTCCGTGTAAGTTCCTGGCTGAGCGGCGTTCACCGCGTTTACTACACTCGATATCACTGGCCGAATAAGCCTCCACCTGCCTTTGCCTAACACGACTATAGCTATCCTGCGCGCTTTGAGGTTCTGCTGATAACGAAGATTTTTGTCGGTAGTGAGCAGCACATCAAATCCGGCTTCCTCCGCTGCAATCAGCAATTCGCCGTTGGTCAATTTGTCCCAACCTTGGGATTTGGCTTCCCTAACCGTATGGTTAGAGAGCGAGTCGGCTATGCCCCGTGGCGTGCCTTGGTCAAAGAGAATGAGCATTAATGGCGCACAGGAGCATCGAGGCTTCGAGCGGCAAATTCAAGCACCGCCTGGATTTGGCCCCGGGTCACGTCGAATTGCTCCATCACTTCTTCAATTGTCATCCCATCTTCAAGGTTTTCGAAAACCGTGGCCACCGGAACACGCGTGCCACGAAAGACCCATGCGCCGCTGACCTTTCCAGGGATACTCTCGACCACAGGGCATTTTGACCAATCCAACATAGCCATGTCATCTCCTGGCTCTATTCTAGTTGGGTTAAGCCGCCTCGCTAGTAAAAAGTCGCATTGCGGTCCGGATAGTTCTGTTTGACTTGCCCTGGCCAAATCAGGGCGAATCTCGGTCCGAACGTGCCGAACCCTACTCCGCCCTCAGCGCCTCCATCGGGGAAACCCTCGCCGCGCGTCGCGCGGGCACATATGCCGCTACCAGCGCCACCACCACAAAAATCAAAGGCGTCGCGATAAACGTAAGCGGATCGCGCGGGCCAATCCCAAACAGCAGACTTTTCATCAGCCCGGAAAGCGCCAGGGCCGCAGCCATTCCAGCCACCGCTCCAATCATGACCATCCGCGCCCCGCTGGCTACCACCATGCGAGTAATCGTCAAGGGCTCTGCTCCCAGCGCGATTCGCACACCAATTTCCCGCGTACGTTGCGTAACCGAATAAGCCAGCACCCCGTAAACTCCAATCGCGGCCAGCAGCAGAGACGCAAGTGAAAATCCTCCCAGCAGCACCGCGCTGAATTGCTGGCTGGCAAATGTTTGCCGCACTACGGTTTCCATTGTGCGCACCTGCGAGACTGGCAATTCGGAGTCCATTCCGTTGATGGTTTTGCGTGCGGGCTCCGCCAGGGCCAGCGCGTCATTCTCCGCCCGCAACACAAACGCCATTTCCCCGTACACCAAGTGAGAATGGATTAATAGACGGTAGGCGGCAGCTCGCTATCCAGCGTCTTATCACTTACGTCGCCCACTACGCCCACGATCTCGCCAAATGGATTCTCCTTGTTCATTTCGACGCTGATCTGTTTGCCCAGCGGTTCTTCGCCAGGCAGATACTTGCGCACAAACGCTTCGCTTACGATGAAACGATGCGGCGTGGATTCCACGTCATCGGCTGCGTTGAAGTCGCGGCCGCGTTTTAACGGTATGCCCATGGTGCGAAAGTATCCGGGAAGAACAGTGCGAATAGTTGCTCCAAGTCCTTCTCCCGGTTTGGCTGGTGGCTGGCCGAGTATCTTCACTCCGGTTCCAGCCCCAACGCCGTTCAATGGCAGGTAGCTGGTGGCGCTGGCCGAGCGCACACCTGGCAACTGGCTCAGCTTGTCTGCGGCTTGCTGAAAGAACTCAATCTTTTTCTGAGGCTCCTTATACCGCTGGTTCGGCAACGACACGCGGAAGCTAAGAACGTTATGCGCGTCCAGCCCGGGATCTACATTCTGTAATCCCACCAGCGTCCGGAACAGCAGCCCAGCGCCGGCCATCAGCGCTACGGAACATGCAATCTCCAGCGCTACCAGCCAGCTCCGCATTCGAGTGCCGCCGCCAGTACTCGTGCGGCTTTCTTCGTGCAGCCCTCGATTCAAGTCGCCATGGGACGCCATGAGCGCAGGCGCCAGCCCAAAGATAATGCTGGTCACCAGCGATAATAGAAAAGCAAACACTACGATGCGCAGATCAAATGTAATCTGCACGGAGCGAGTGAGATCGCGCGGCGCCAAGGCCACCAAGCCTGAAACCGCGAAGTACGCCAGCGCCACACCTGAAACTCCGCCAGCCAGACCCAGGATCACGCTTTCTGTAAGCAGCTGGCGAATTAACCGGCCGCGTGCAGCGCCCAGCGCGCCTCGCACAGCCATCTCTCGCCGGCGAGCGCTGTAGCGGGCCAGCAGAAGGTTGGCTACATTGGCGCAGGCCACGCACAACAACAATGTCACAGCGCCCAGCAGGATCATGAGTGAGGTCTTTGCCTCGCCTACAAAAGAATCGCGCAAGGGTACAACGTCAACACCCCAATTCTTGTCGAACTCCGGATAGGCGATTTCCAGCCGCTGCGCGATGCCGGTCATTTCCGCGCGCGCCCGGCTCAGTGATACTCCAGGCTTGAGCCGCGCCATTGCCCACATCCATCGCCCTTGCGTTTTGCGCAGATTGTCTGCCGGGTTCAGCCCCAACGTCAGCCATACATCGCTGGTTCGAGTATTGAAATAAAAATCCGGTGGCAGCACGCCGATCACGGTAAACGGACGCGAGTTCACCTGAAGCTGGCGGCCTATCACGCTCTCATCGCCGCCAAACCAGTTCTGCCACAATCGATAGCTGATCACCGCCACATGCGCATCGTCTTTGTCTTCTTGCATGGTAAAAAGGCGGCCGCGAATCGGCTGCACTCTGAGAGCGGGCAACACTTCACCGCTCACTGCCTGCGCATCCTTTTCTTCTGTCCGCTTGCCGTCTCCCAGGATCACGTGAAAATCAACGAATCCGCCAATCGCGTTGAAAGATGAGCTTTGCGCCTTCCAATCAAAATAATTTCCCGGCGAGATCACATTGTGCGCAAACCCGTGGTGAGGGTTCATTTCATACAGCATGACCAGCTGCTTGGCGTCAGGATAAGGCAGCGGCCGCAGCAGCAGATTGTCCGCGACTGTATAAATCGCCACGCTTGCTCCAATGCCGAGCGTCAATGAGAGCACGGCAGTAGTGGCAAAGCCCGGATTCAGGCGCAATCCACGGAGCGCGTAGCGCATGTCACGGACTGCAGTATCAATCCACATCAACCGCGAAGTTTCGCGTACGGATTCCTTTGCTGCCTCCATGCCGCCGAATTTCACCAGCGCCGCACGTCTGGCCTGCTCCGGATTCATCCCTGCTCGGATGTTATCGTCAATGTGCAGTTGCAAATGCGATTCAAACTCCTGCGCCATTTCGTGGTCTTGCCGGTCCTTGCGAAACAGTCCGGTCACGCGCGCCCACACTCGCCACAATGCCTTCATAAAGATTCCTTTGCCGCCAGAAACCGGGCCACGATCGCTGACGCTTCCTGCCAATCCGCTGTTTCCTGCCTGAGCTGTTTGCGGCCTGCCGCCGTGAGCCGATAGTACTTGGCTTTGCGATTGTTCTCTGACATGCCCCATTCGGAAACAATCGCCCGCTCCTGCTCCAGCCGCAGCAAAGCGGGATAAATGCTGCCGTAATTCAAAGACAGGCGGTCGCCGCTAATCTGCTCGATGCGCCGGGCGATCCCGTACCCATGCAGCGGTCCCATGGCCTCCAGTGTTTTCAACACCATCAATGCCATCGTGCCTTGCCAGACGTCACTTTTGCGGTTTTGTTCAGTCATATAGGTAAACTATATGAACCATTAGACTCCTATAATGTGACAATAGGAAGCAGAGTCGACAAGAATTTTTTTTGAAAGGGTTAGGTATGCTTAGGAGAGTGGTATTAATGTCACGACCGATCAACAACATTCGATTCGCGTTTATTCGCGGCTGATCCTATTGCGGCGTAAAGTCTCTCAGATTTGCCACGGTCTTGGCGTCCAGCTTTTGCAGCACGGCCACCAGCAGGTCCACCATCTTGTCGAAGTCGCCGCGATTCATGATGCCGTTGTGCGAGTGCGTGTAGCGCACCGGGACCACCATGTTCACGGTGGGCGCCCCGCCGTTGCTCTTCTGCATCTCTGACGAATCGTCGCCATAGCCCTGAATCAGGTCACTTTGTAGCGGAATGGATTTTTCTTTTGCCGTCTGCTTGATCAGCGAAACAAATTTCAAGTTTGGCAGCGCGCTGGAATCATAAAGAAAAATTGCGGGTCCGCCGCCCAGGAGTTCCTGCGCCTCTTCCGGGTGCACTCCGGGCGCATCGCGCGTGACGCCGCCTTCAATGGCAATTCCGATCTCCGGCTTCACAATTTCGCTGGAGGTGTGTGCTCCCCGCACACCGATCTCTTCCTGCACCGTTGCCACCCAGAAAATCTGGTTCGGATGCGGCGCGTGCGCCAGCTTCTTCATGGCTTCAATCACCACGGCGCAGCCCACGCGGTCGTCCCAGCCTTTTCCCAGGTAATTCTGGTTTTGATAATTTTGGGTCCCGTTCATCACGGCAAACGGCGCGTCCGGTACCACGGGATCACCCGCCTCAAGCCCCATCGCCGCAACTTCAGTTGCGTTCTTCGCGCCTACATCCAGAAAGATCGATTCACGTGGATAGACCTTCGTGCGCTCTTCCTGCGGCACAATGTGAATATCGCGAATGCCCGTGATCGCACGTACCGGCCCTTTCGATCCGATAATCGTCCAGCGCTGGTCCACCAATGCCTGGTCCAGCCAGCCGCCCAGCATCTGCATGGTGAGATAACCGTCATTGCTCACGCGCCGCACCACGCCGCCGAGTTCGTCCATGTGCGCGTCCACCATAATGCGCGGGCCGCTCGAGCCCTGCACGGCGATCACCGATCCCAGGCCGTCATAGCTCAACTTTTCCGAAAGCGGCTTCATGCGCTCCACCATGATCTTGCGTACCGGCTCTTCAAAGCCGGAAGGCCCGGGAGCGTCTGCCAACACTTGCAGGAGTTGTTGTGTTTCATCGCCCGCGGGCACCGGACGGGATTGGGCAAAGCCGGCCAAAGGAAAGAGCAGAAGCAGTGAAAGGCAGATTTTCATAGCGGCAGCATAGTATCAGACGCGGGCATAGATGCCGGAACTTCGCCGATCGTGCAATTCGTCCCAGGATTGAAAGCTGTTCGGGGGATGGCATAATATCAGCACATTTCAGCAGCCGATTGAACAGATATCGGGAGGTGTCTTTTGGCAGATCACGCGCAAGTTGCCCTGGATTCAACGCTCCAGCCAGCGGAGGTTCTGGAACAGGAATCTGCTGTCCCCAAAGAACGCTGGGGCCTTCTTCCCCGCATTGCCTTTCGATTCTGTGTTGCTTATTTCACGCTTTTCGCCTTGAGCAATCAGATCCTGGGTGGACTGTTTCCCATCCCGAAAATAGACATTCCGGAGTTATCTGCACACTGGCCTTTGCGGCACATCACATTCTGGACCGCTACTCACATTTTTCGCATTAAGCACGAACTCGTTTACACCGGCAGCGGTAGCGGTGACAAAACATTCGATTGGGTGCTTGCCTTTTGCCTGCTTGTCATGGCGGCATTGATTACCTGTGTATGGTCTATTCTTGACCGTCGTCGGGAAAATTACGTCATGTTCCACAAGTGGTTCCGGCTGGCAATGCGCTTCATGCTGGCTTCGGAAATGTTTCTTTACGGGCTCGACAAAATCATCCCATTGCAGATGCCGTTTCCCCATCTCACGCGGCTTCTGGAGCCTTACGGTAATTTCTCTCCTATGGCGGTGCTCTGGTCATCGGTAGGAGCTTCTCATTCTTATGAGATTTTCACCGGTTGCGCTGAAACTCTGGGCGGCATTCTGCTTCTCACTCCACGCACCGCAACTCTGGGCGCGCTCGTATGCCTGGCCGACATGATTCAGGTCTTTATGTTGAACATGACCTATGACGTGCCGGTAAAGCTCTTTTCCTTTCATCTAATATTGTTTGCGCTCTTCCTGCTGGCTCCAGAAGCAAACAGGCTGATAGGCTTTTTTTTCACCGACCGTGCCGCTGGTCCCTCCCAACAACCGCCCCTGTTCCGTTCTGTGCGCGCAAACCGCGTGGCCGTGACCTTGCAAGTTGCATTTGGCTTGTACCTGATTGGAATGGGCATCTATTCGGGCATTCAAGCGTGGAGTATTTACGGAGGCGGCCGGCCCAAATCTGCGCTTTATGGCATCTGGAATGTCGATGAGATGTCTGTGGATGGCCAGCTTCGTCCGGCATTGTTCACCGATCATGATCGCTGGCGCCGCGTGGTCTTTGACTTTCCCACTTTCACATCTTTCCAGCGCCCGGACGATACCTTCACTGGCTATGGCTCCGCGATCGGCGAAAAAGACAGTACGATCACGCTGACCAAAGCCGCAGACAAGGACTGGAAGGCGAGCTTTACTTATGCCCGTCCCGCGCCGGACCAGCTTGTCCTGAATGGCTCTATGGATGGCCATCAGGTGCAAATGAAGTTGAAGCTCTTGGACCCCACTAAATTCATGCTGGTCAATCGCGGCTTCCACTGGATCAATGAATTCCCATTCCAGCGTTGAAAGGAGAGCCTTAGGAGGTCTGCTCGGGATCATCTCCTGCGTCATCATGCTCTGAGCGTTTGCGGTCACGTTCTTCAATCACATGGCGATGTCCAGGCTCTACCAGGGTTTGCATTTCGGAAAGAGCGCTGTTCAACCGGCTGCGTCCTTCCGTTCCTTCTTCATAGATGCCTTTGTGCATCACCTTGTCGAAAAAGAAGTACCCGCCTATCAGCAGAAGTACGCTGGCCACGATCCAGGTCCAACTGTCCGCGTCGAGCAGAAAATATGCAGTGCTCAAAATGTCTTCTCCGAATCCAGCATAATCGTCACCGGCCCGCTGTTAATTAACTCAACTTCCATCATGGCCTGAAACTGGCCGGTCTCGCAGCGCAGGCCGGCGGCGCGGATTCTACCCACAAAGTATTCGTAAAGCCTTTTTGCTTCTTCCGGACGCGCCGCTGCGTCAAAGGACGGACGCTTGCCTCGGCGCACATCGCCATAGAGCGTGAACTGTGAAACCACCAGCACCGCGCCGCAGGAATCCTGTACGGAGAGATCCTGCAGCATCTTCAAAAATCCGGAGGCCGATGATCTTCTCGACAAGGTAGTCCGCTGCCGCTTCATTGTCCGTCTTGCTTACGCCCAGTAACACCAGCAGGCCCGCGCCAATCTCGCCGACGACTTCGCCTTCGACCGTTACACGGCAACGGCTCACTCTTTGTCCTACGGCTCGCATGCCGATAATGTAGCAGACAGCGGTCAGCAGTCAGCCAAAGCACTTAGCAATTGGCAGCCAGCCAAGCAAACCCGAATCAACACCAAACACGCGAACATTTTTAATTCGTGGCTACTAGTCCTTCATCTGCGCAAAATCAGTGAAAATCTGCGGCGATATTTTTTGACTGAATGCCGAGGGCTGAATGCTGACTGCCAACCATGGGACGAAATGCACAGCTGAATTGCTGATTGCCAATTGCAAGCTGCTCCCATAGAATCGCGGGTTCTTTCATTCCCTCCCTCGGAGTTCAAACAACATGCCGCATCGCCCTCGTCTGTACCGCGCGATGCTGCTGTCATTGTGTTGGGTGCTGAGCAGTTTTGCTTTTGCGCAGCAGCCCCAGACCACGCAGCAGCCCTCGCCCGCATCGCAGAATCCCGCCAGCCCGGAGCAAGCCACGCCCGGAACTGAATCCAAAGCCAACCCCGCCACTGAAAATGCCACGCCCAACAAAAAGCCGGCGCCTGAAACGCCTGCCATCCATAACGATGTGGTCATTAAAGGCGGCACCATCCTCACAGTGACGCACGGCAAGATCGAGAACGGCAGCATTTACATTCACAACGGGAAGATTGCCGCCGTGGGCCAGAGCGTGAATGCCCCTGCCGGTGCCACAGTGATCGATGCCAGCGGAAAATTTGTGATGCCCGGCATCATTGATTCCCACTCCCACATCGCTCTCGACGACGACGTAAACGAAGCTACCAGCCCTATCACGCCGCATATGATGATGCGGGATGCCTTCGACTACAACGACAAGGCAATCTATCGCGCGCTGGCCGGCGGCGTTACTACATCGCTACTGCTGCATGGCTCAGCCAACATGATTGGCGGCCAGGCCATTGTGATCAAGCACAAATACGGCCTCGGGCGCGACGAGTTGCTCTTCCCCGGCGCTCCGCAATCCATCAAGTTCGCCAGCGGTGAGAATCCCAAGCGTACTTATGGCGGCAAGAATCAGCTGCCTTCCACCCGCATGGGAAATTTTGAAGTGATGCGCGCCGCTTTCATTGAAGCCCGCGAGTACATGCGCACATGGGACGACTACGACGCCAAAGTGAAAAAAGGCGACAAGGACGCCACGCCGCCCAAGAAAGACCTGAAGCTGGAAGCGCTGGCCGACATTCTTCGCGGCAAGTTGCTGGTGCAGATCCATTGCTATCGTGCCGATGAATTTCTTACCGAGATGGAAATGGCCAAGGAGTTCGGCTANAAAATCCGCGCCTTTCATCATGCGCTGGAAGCTTACAAAGTTGCTGACAAGATTGCCGCCAACGGCGTTGCCATTGCCACTTGGCCGGATTGGTGGGGCTTTAAGTATGAAGCGTGGGACGGCATTCCCTGGAACGCAGCCATCTCCGCACACAAAGGCGTACGGGTAGCTCTTAAGAGCGATTCAGAAGACGTGACTCGCCGCCTGAATCAGGAAGCCGGCAAGGGAATCCATTACGGCCTTACAGAAGAAGAAGCGCTGAAAGCCATTACGCTCAATCCGGCGTGGATCATTGGCGTGGACGAGCGTGTCGGATCAATTGACGTCGGCAAAGATGCCGACATCTCGATCTGGAACAGCTACCCACTATCTTCTTCCGCGCTGGTCGATAAAGTCCTCATCGATGGCGACCTTTACTTTGACCGTTCGCTTCCCGGACTTGGTCTTACCCACTACAAGGAGGTCCAGTAACCATGCTGAAAAAATCAATCATTGCGATCGCCCTTGTAGCAAGCGTTGCCGCGCAAAGCGCTGGCGCGCAAAGCAAGAAAAGTAAATCGGCGTCTGCCACAGCACCAGCCGCGCATTCAAGCGCCACGGCTGCTCCTTCCAGTGAAACCATTGCCATAAAAGGCGGTAAGCTGCTGACTATCACACATGGCGTGATTGAAAATGGCGTCGTGGTGATGCACAACGGACGCATTACTGCAGTCGGCGGAGCTGGAACAGCAATTCCTGCAGGGGCCAAAGTGATTGACGCAACGGGTATGACGGTCTATCCCGGCCTCATTGATTCTGAAACGCACCTGGGCTTGACGGAAATTTCCGCCGAGCGCATGACCAATGATGAAATCGAGCTGAGCGACGAGATCATGCCGCACATGCATGTCTATGACGCGTTCCACGCCGAGACCACGTTGATCCCCGTCACGCGCTTGAATGGAATCACTAACGCCATCGTCGCGCCGGCAAGCGGTGACACGCTGCCCGGTCAGGATTCCTTCATTCAATTGGCGGGCCCTTCCGCCACGGAGATGCTGACCGTGCGCGATATCGCAATGCCGCTCAACTTTACCGGCGCGCAACGCCGTAATCAGAGTTTTGAACAAGCCAAGTTCCCCTTCACCCGTATGGGCATGGCGACACAACTGCGCCAGGCTTTCATTGATGCGCTGGATTACGATCAGAAAATAGCCGCTTACGACAAGAAGAAATCCAGCTCAGATGCGAAAGACAAGGACAAGGCCGGTACTCCGCCCAAGCGCGACCTGAAATTGGAAGCGCTGCTGCCTTACCTGCACGGCAAGAAACCCGTAGTTCTGGCCGCTGAGCAGCCCAACGATCTGCTCACCGCCCTGGAGCTGGCCAATGAGTTTCATCTCAAGGTAATCCTCAACCATGTGACGCACTCAGCCAGCCTGCTGGATAAGATTGCCGCTACCGGATTGCCTGTAATCATCGGGCCCATATACGAACAGCCGAAAGAATCTGAACGGTATGACGCGGTTTACAGCATGCCGGCTCAGTTGGCCAAACGCGGCGTCAAAATCGCGTTTGCTTCTTATGACTCGCATCAGGCGCGCAATCTGCCTTACGCTGCCGGGTACGCGGTCGGGTTTGGATTACCCGCCGACGAAGCGCTCAAGGCCATGACCATTAACCCAGCGCAGATATGGGGCGTGGACAAAGACCTGGGATCGCTCGATATCGGCAAGATGGGCAACGTCGTTGTGGCCAACGGTGATCCGCTGGACGTGAAAACTGACGTGAAACATGTCTTCATTCAAGGCCAGGAAATTCCGCTGGTGAGCAAGCAGACCGAGCTGCGTGATCAGTACTGGAAATAATCCAACAATCGGCGCTGGAAGCTGCTGCTTCCGGCGCCGCTCTGGGCTGAGAAGGCCGCTACTACTCTCGGGAAAAGTCACACGCGCCACTCATGTTCTGCGCAGGCGGTGTTGGCGGTGTCGCCCAGGGTTTCCCGGTGAAATCGAAGAACTCCGTCATGTCAGGCATAGACGCGTCGCGCGCCGTCAGTGTGGGCAGGCTCCAACGCGCCTCAATGAATCGCAGATAAGCTGTGTAATCCATTGGTGTGTGCGAAACGAAATTCTTTTTCGTAAACGGGGAAATCACCATGTTTGGCACGCGGCTGGCGGTGATAGTGAAGTCTCCAGGCGCATCGATCGACAAGAGGTCCAGGGGCTTGATGCCGTCCGGGCTCGGCACTGAGAGGGGCGGCACGTGGTCGAACGTTCCTCCGCCCTCATCGTGGGCGAAGAAGAGAACGGTGTCACTCCATGATGGCCCCTGCATTACCGCGTTAATCACGCTTGACGCGAATTGCGCGCCCACCTGGATATTGATCGTGGGCTCGCCAAGCGCCGGGTTGTCTGCATGGAAATTGCTCGGGTGCTCGGAAAGACCGTCGTGCAGCCCTGGTTCGATAAACGAAACTCCCGGCAGCTTTCCTGCGGCAGCATCGGCGAAGTACTGTGCCATCGGGGCCACATGGGATGCTACCCCGGGCTTATTGAAGTAGGCAAAATCCGTGAGGAAGGTAAACATTGAAGTATCGGCCGAATAGATCTTCCAGGTAACTTTTGCCGCATCCAGCTCCTCGAAAATTGTCTTCGCCGTCAGAGTTCCCGGGCCGGGCCCGTTGTGCACGAATCCCTGAGATGTTGCGGCGAACAAAAAATGCCGGTTTGCCGGAGTGTCGCTGGGAATGGGCGCGAAGAAATGGTCATCGATGGCAAACTGTGATGCCATGAAGTAGTAATAATTCAGGTCATTAGAATCGAAGAAGCCCATCACGCGATGCCCGTCCTGGTCCGTCATATGGATGCCCAGTCCGGCCGCAACCTTACTGATGTTGAAAGCGATTGCAACAAACCCATCCATTGGCGAATTGGTGGGAGCTGCTGCCGGGTTCTGCCGGTTGAAATTGATGTGCGACGGCTGCCAATCGGGTGTGAGGTCTTCCGTACAGACTGAACCGGTGTGATACGGCGCGATCACGGCTCCCGTGGCGGGCGAGACATTGGAAAATGCTCCTGCGCTCTCGTCTTCGATCGTTGCCGGCGAGCCGTTGATGGGGATGCCATTGGCTTTCCGATATGCCGTCATCTGACCGAAGTAGTGGTCGAACGAGCGGTTCTCCTGTATCAACATCACCACGTGATTCACTGCCGTGATGCCGGCAGGGGGCGGCCCTGGCGTTGGGCTCGGCTTACCTTTGCCGGACACGCCGCCGCAGCCGATGAGCAGCATTGCAAATGCCGTGCATGCGAGGAGAGTGCTGAATCTGAAAGTCATATGTTCACACCTTCTTTGTTCTTCCGGGGAACTCTTAAAGTGAGATGCCTTCGGTCAAAGCTGGTGTTGGCCCCTATCCGACGGCCGGTTCGCGTAGAGGCAGCAAAAGAAAATAGAGCGTGACATGCTGCTCCGCCGCATTCTGCATATGAGCGATGCTCAATACCAGCAGTACTGGAGAAAGAGACGCCAGTCCGATCCGCGCGATGCCGCCACTTGGCGGACGCCGCCCGGGTTCCGCAGCTTACCGCTCAGGAGTTCCGCTATTCGATAGCCCACCGTACGGTCAGATCTCCAGCATTATCAGGGCTACAATAATTCCATTGGTTTTTCTGAAAATGACTGATTTGGGAAAATTATTGTTGGTTCTGGGCAGCGTGATCTTTCTAGTCGGCGCGGCACTGTTGCTGGCAGGGCGTTTCAATCTGCCGCTGGGTCGACTGCCCGGCGATATTGTTTATCGCGGAAAAAACACCGTCTTCTACTTTCCTCTGACCACGTGCATCGTCATCAGCGTGTTACTCTCTCTGCTTTTCTGGTTATTTGGACGTGGACATCGCTAGCGGCCTTTGTTGATAAATTCACTCGCACACAATTTCGACCTCGCGATTACCCTCTAGTTTTTAGCCTATTTCGTCGGAGCAGGAGGAGGGCCTTCCGGCTGGCAAACGCCTGTGGTGCCGCCCAGGCCAAAGAAGCAGCCGCATGGACGTTTGCAGATGTCGCCGCGGGTGCATGGGCTGCCACACGCCACCACTGCGTTTGTACCTGTTCTCAATTGGTGGAGAGATAGCGCGCCCGCCGAAAGAGTGGCTGTGAGCATCGCTGCGAACACTAGTTTCTTTGCCATGTGCTAACTCCTTAGGTAAAGTGGGTATTCACATCCTGTTGTCGTAAATCCAGAAATAATCGTACCGCCGCTGCCGGTTTTCCGCACCGTTTCTGCAGGAAAAAATTCGCGACTAGAGTCATTTTGGAACTGCAGCTCTCCTGTTGTTAGACTCAGTTAGTTAAACTCACTTAAATGTCCTTCGCCGACCAACTTGGCTTTACTTTTGAGCAAGCGCCCACACGACGCATCTGGCGCGTCGCCGATTTGGTCAGCGCCGTACGAACGGCAGTCGAGCGCGCCTATACCGATGTCTGGGTGGAAGGCGAAATTTCAAACTTCCGGCCGGCGGAATCAGGACATCTTTACTTCACCTTGAAAGATGGTGACGCGCAGCTGCGCATCGTAATGTTCCGCAGCCAGGCGCGATTGTTGCGTTTTCGTCCGGAGGCCGGCATGCAGGTGATTGCCCGCGGTCGCGTGACTATCTATGACGCGCGCGGCGAGCTGCAACTCTCCGCTGAATTTCTGGAGCCTGTGGGCGCTGGCGCGCTGCAAGTAGCGTTTGAGCAACTCAAAGCACGGCTGGCGCAGGAAGGCTTGTTTGACGCGACTCGCCGCAAACCCATTCCGCCGTTGCCTCGGCGCATCGGCCTGGTAACTTCTCCACGCGGCGCGGCCCTGCAGGACATGCTCAACATTCTGGCCCGCCGCCATGAGAACGTCGGCATACAGATTTATCCGGCGCAGGTGCAGGGTGAAACGGCGGCAACGGAAGTCGCGGCCGGCATCAAGCATTTCAACCGCGCTAAAACCGTGGACGTAATCATCATTGCGCGCGGCGGCGGATCCATTGAAGACCTTGCCGCATTCAACGGCGAAACGCTGGCCCGCACTATTTCTGGTTCGACAATCCCCGTAATTTCGGCCGTTGGCCATGAGACTGATTTCACGATCGCGGACTTTGTCGCCGACCTGCGCGCTCCCACGCCTTCTGCCGCGGCTGAATTAGTGATTGAATCCAAACACCGCCTGGCGGAACACCTTGCGCATCTGCACCAGCGGTTGGGCCGCGCGACGCGCTATCGCCTGCTCATGGCCCGTAACCGTTTACAGGAACTTGCACAGCACGGCGCTTTTGCGCGCATACAGGACCTCATGGTCCGGCGGTCGCAGCGGCTGGACGAACTTTCCTATCGCCTGGCTGCCAACTACCGCACGTTGCTGCATGAGTATCATCGCCGGCTTGATATTGCCGCGGCCCGGGTGCGGCACTTTGACTTTCGACGTTCTCTGGCTGTGGTAAGGGGCCAACTCGATGCTGGTACTGAAGCGATGGTCTACGCTTTCCAGTCGTATCTGGCCGCACGGCGTTCGCACGCGGAACGGCTAACAGCACAGCTCAATGCGCTCTCGCCGGTGAAAATTCTGGAACGCGGTTACGCACTGGTCTTTGATGAAAGCGGCACGCTGGTGAAGGATGTTGCGCAGCTTGCGGCGGGCTCAGAAGTTTCCGCACAGGTGGCACGAGGCAGGTTCACCGCTGAAGTGAAATCGACAAAGGACAATTAACCACAGAGGGGCCAGAGAAAACGCCGGGAACTTCCGGAAGCATCTCTGTGCTCTCTGTGTCCTCTGTGGTAAAACCAATAGCAGGGAGCAGCGTTGAGAAAACTTTTTGGCACTGACGGTATCCGTGGTGTTGCTGGCGAGTATCCGCTGGATAAAAAAACCGTGTACGCAGTTGGCCGTGCGCTGGGCGATCATCTTCCGGTTGGCCCGCGTCGTGTGGTCATCGGCCAGGACACGCGCGAATCGAGCGGATGGATGGCAGATGAGCTTGTCTGCGGCCTGCGCGATACCGGGGTCGATACCGCCAGCGCGGGCGTGGTTCCCACACCGACCATCGCTTACCTGACGCATACGCACGGCTTTTCCGCAGGCGTGGTGATTTCCGCTTCGCACAATCCCTGGCGCGACAACGGCATTAAGGTCTTTGGCCCGGATGGCTTCAAGCTGCCGGACGCAGTGGAACTGGAAATAGAAACTGAAATTTTTACTCTGCTCAATGAGGGAATACCTCCCGGCACCGCTGAGCCGGCAGGGCCTTCGCTTCCCGGCGATCAAGCTTTGCGCACGGACTATCTGAACTGGCTGGCGCGTACGATTGCGGGGGCGGAGAGGCTGCATATTGTTGTGGATTGCGCCAACGGCGCGGCCAGCACCGTTGCTCCGGAAATATTCAAGCGCTCAGGCGCTCATGCTGAGTTCACGCATCGCACGCCGGACGGACGCAATATCAACGAGAACTGCGGCGCGTTGCACCCTGAGATTGTGGCGCGGGAAGTTTTGGCGCGGACCGCCGATCTGGGTATCTGCTTTGATGGAGACGCCGACCGCGCGCTTTTTTCCGACAGCAATGGACAAGTGGTAAACGGCGATGCCGTGATGCTTCTGCTGGCGCGCGATCTCAAACAGCGCGGGGAGCTGACGAATGACACGGTGGTCGCAACAACCATGTCAAACATGGGGCTGGAAGCGGCGCTACGCGAATCCGGCATCAAGATGCTCCGCGCTCCCGTCGGCGATAAATACGTGCTGGAAGAGATGCGGAAGACCGGCGCTGTGCTGGGCGGCGAACAGTCCGGTCACATTATTCTTTCCGGTGAAGCCACCACGGGTGATGGCCTGCTTACCGCCATCCGAGTGCTGGAAATTGTTGCCGCAAGCGGTCGCTCGCTGGCTGAGCTGGTTTCAGGCATGAAAGTTTTTCCCCAGACCATCAAGAATGTTCGCGTCAAGGAAAAACGCCCTTTGGACCAGCTTCCGCAGGTGATGTCAGCAATTGAAAACGCCGAACGAGAATTGAAAGGAAACGGTCGCGTGAATGTGCGCTATTCCGGCACGGAATCACTGGCCCGTGTGATGGTGGAAGCCGAGACCGAAGAGATCGTCGAGCGTATTGCCGGGCAGATTGCCACAGCCCTGGAATCCGCTATAGGACTGGGTGTGTCTTCTGCCCATTGAACTGGTGCCACCGCGCAAGAAGCCGCTGTCTCCGCGGCTGGCGATTTTTGCCCTGATTTTGCTCGCGGCATTTGCGTTTGTTCCCATGCTGCGTTCAGCCTTGCGCGCTGGAGTGGGAGTAGCAACCGGTGCGGTTTACGTTGTGGCTTACCTGTTTGCGGTAGTCATGCTGCCACTTATGTTCTTTGCGCTGGCACGCTTTGGCTACTCAGTTTTTCTGCGCCCGTATCTGCGTGCGTGGCACATCAATCGCATTCGCAATGCCCGCTATATGAAGGATGTGATTCGCCGGAGCCAGCACAAGAGACCGCAGCGATAAGCGGTTACTTCACGTCGCGCCAGTTCGGCCCCACACCCAGTTCCACCAGCAATGGGACGCTCAGTTTGTGCACGCTTTCCATCTTTTCGCGCACCAGCCCGCGCATCAGCTCGATTTCATTTTCCGGCACTTCGAAAAGCAGATCATCATGCACCTGCAGCAGCATGCGTGACTTCAATTTGCGTGAGCGCAGCTCTTCGTCAATCTGGATCATGGCCAGCTTGATCAGGTCCGCGGCGGTGCCCTGCAGCGGAGTGTTAACGGCGGTGCGCTCAGCAAAGCCACGCATGTTGGCGTTCTTGCTGTTGATGTCAGGGATGGGACGCGTGCGTCCGAAGAGCGTTTTTACGCTCTGCTCTTTGCGCGTCTCTTCCAGCGTGCGGTCAATGTAGCGTCGGACACCGGCATACTTTTCAAAATATGCGTCGATAAACTTTTTGGCTTCGCGCTGGTCGATTCCGAGTTGCTGCGAAAGACCGAAGGCCGAGAGTCCATAGACAATCCCGAAATTTACGGCTTTGGCACGACGGCGATGTTCAGCGTCAATCAGCATGGGCGGCACGCCAAACACCTGCGAAGCGGTGAGCCGGTGAATGTCATCGCCATTGCGAAAAGCTTCCACCAGCAGCGGATCTTCAGAGAAATGCGCCAGCAGCCGCAGCTCAATCTGCGAGTAATCCGCCGACAGCAGCGAGTAACCCGGCTCCGCAATAAAGGCTGCGCGGATCTCTCGGCCCAGCTCCGTGCGGATAGGAATGTTTTGCAGGTTCGGGTTCGTCGAGGACAAACGCCCCGTAGTGGTGCCGGTCTGGCTGAAGGTAGTGTGTACGCGCCCAGTCTGCGGATCGATCAGCACCGGCAACGCGTCAACATATGTGCTTTTGAGCTTGGAGAGTTGGCGGTAGTCCAGCACCAGGCGCGGCACTTCATGCGTCTCTGAAAGCTCTTCCAGCACGTCGACGGCGGTGGAAATCATTTTGCCCTTGCCGTATTTAACTGGCTTCGGCAGGTTGAGCTGGTTAAAGAGCACATCGCCAAGTTGCTTGGGCGAATTGATGTTGAACGTGACGCCGGCTTTCTCGTGGATCTCGCGCGCCTTGGCGTTGCATTGTGTTTCCAGGTCGACGGAAAGTATGCCCAGCATCTGGCGATCAATCTTTACGCCTGCCTGCTCCATGCGCACCAGCACCGGCGCCAGCGGCAGATCGATCTCCTCATAAAGACGCATCTGTCCCGCGGACTCAACTTCTTTACGCAGCACCGGAGCAATGCGGCCGGTCACGTCCGCCGCTTCCGGCACCGCCAGTGACAGCTTGAGGTTAAAGCTGCGTACGGCAATTTCCGCCAGCGCGTGGTTCGTGTATGTGGGGTTGATGATGTAGGAATACAGCATCGGCTCGTCGCGGACGCCCGCGAGCTCCACGCCGTGTGCTTCCAGTTGCCGCAGCGCGGATTTGTAGTCATGAACAGCTTTGGGGATTTTGGGATCGCTGAGCAGCTTCTTCAGTTCCGCGGAAATTTCATCGTTACCAAGGATCATGGTGAATGCTTTGCCCGGTTCAGCAGAGATCGCCAGCTTGAGCGGAGCAAGGGCGCTGGTTTCCGGTGGTGGCGGGCCATCAAATAACAGATCACCGGATTTCTGATCGCCCTCTGCGGACTCTTCTTCTTCGACCTTTGACTTGGGCGCGGCGGTGAACTCAAAGGCGATTGCCAGCGGTGCTTTGGATTTGGCCAGCGCTTTTAGTTCATTGAGAGATTTCAGCTCGCGATAATCAGTTTCACGCACCTCCATTACCGGCACCAGCTCTTTGAGCAACGTGGTGAACTCGAGCTCACTGAAGAGTGAGCGCAACGCGTCCATGTCCGGTTCGCCGGCAATCATCTTGTCGAGATCCAGAGCGATGTCAACGTTCTGGTCGATGGTGACAAGCTGCTTGCTCCACAGGATGGTGTCTTTATTATTCAGCAGCGATTCGCGGTAGGTCTTGCGCTCAACCTCTTCGGCGTGGTCCAGCGCGTTTTCGAGCTTTCCAAACCGCTTGATGATCTCGACTGAGCCTTTGTCGCCGATGCCCGGCGCGCCAGGAATGTTATCGATCGAGTCGCCCCGCAGCGCCATCACATCAATCACCTGCTCCGGGCGGACGCCCAGAATTTCCTCGACTTTATCCGCGTCGCATATCAAATTATCTTTCGGCGGATTGAGCACGCAGACTTTGTCATTCACCAGTTGCAGCATGTCCTTATCGCTGGAGACGACAAACACTTGATAGCCCTCGGCTGCGGCTTTGCGGCCTAGCGTGCCAATTACGTCGTCGGCCTCGAAACCCTGCGACTCGAGGATGGGAATGCGATAAGCCTCCAGCGCGCGCCGTATATAAGGAACCTGCTGAACGAGGTCATGCGGCATCTCTTTACGCTGCGCCTTGTAACCCAGATATTCGACGTCCTTGAACGTCTGCGTCTTGATATCGAACTTGCGGACCGAGGTGACTGCTTTGGCCTGCTCGTCGCGGAACGTAGGACCGGCAACATCAAACACCGCCGCCAGATATTCCGGGTTGAAGTCCGCGCGCAGCTTGCGCAACATGTTTACAAAAACGTAAGTCGCCGCGGTGGGCACGCCTTTCTTGGTGGACATGGGCCGTTGCCGCGCCATGGCGTGATAAGCGCGAAAGATGAAGGACATCGAGTCCATGAGAAAGACACGGCCCTTCTGTGCGGGTTGGGGGTTAGTTGCCAAATGACTGGTGGCCAATAGAAAATTCTATCCTAAACAGCGCGTGGAGGAAGTTTGTTAGAATCGCTCCGTGAGCGATCTCAATACCACCCTTGTCCGCGACTTTGAGCGTAATTACCGTGAAGCAGCAGAGAAGATATGCGCTCTGGTTGAGCCGCTGACCGACGAGCAAATATGGACACGGCCGTATCCCTACGGCAACAGCATCGGGCACTTGCTCCTACATTTAACCGGCAATCTCAGCTATTACATCGGCGCGGAGATGGGTGGCACGGGATACGTGCGCAACCGTCCCCAGGAATTTGCAAATACAGCGCGCGCTCCGAAAGCGGTGCTCCTCAAAATCTTTGACGGCACCATTGCTATGGTTGCGGCGGTGTTGCAGAAACAGTCAGAGAGCGATTGGTCCACGGCATACTCGGCCAAGGGCATGGAAGATGCCGGCGACCGCTTCACGGCTTCCCTGCGGTGCGCCGCGCATGTTTCCCACCACACCGGGCAGATCATCTATCTGTGCAAAGAACTGGAACGGCAAAACCGCGCATAAATTTGCTGGAGAGCCATATCGAACCTTTCAGGCTCAGGCCGCTTATTTACCAAATCGTAAAATCTCATCAGCGATCTTTACCGCTTCCACGGCTGGCTTCACGTCATGCACTCGTACCATGTGTGCGCCTTGCAGGACTGAAGCTGTGGCGGCTGCGAGTGAGCCGTGAAGGCGCTGGTCAGACGGCGCATCTTTGCCATCGACGGCCAGCGTGCGTCCGATGAAAGACTTTCTGGAAGTACCCACCAGAAGCGGAAAGCCAAGATCGTGCAATTGGTCCAGACCAGCCAGCAGCGGATAGTTCTGGTCGAATTTCTTGCCGAAGCCAATCCCCACATCAAGCATGATATGGCCTTTGGCGATACCCTGCGCCAGCGCGGCCTGCGCATAGTCGCGCAACTCTGCCTTGACCTCGGCCACGATATCGGCTGAGGGCCCAAGGTTGCGCCACTCCTGCGGACGCCCACGCGTGTGCATAAGGATCACGCCGCAATCCAATTCTTTTGCCGCCGACGCCATCTGCTCGTCCCAGCGCATGGCGCTCACATCATTCACAATCTCGCATCCGGCATTTACGGCGGCGCGGGCGACCTCGGCTTTATAGGTGTCCACCGAAAGAATTGCGTCAGGCCGCTCGCGCAGCACGTCTTCAATCACCGGCAGGATGCGGCGCAACTCTTCCTCGGCGGGAATTCCGCTTTCAGCTACCGGAGTGCCCGGACGAGTGGACTCACCGCCGACGTCCAGCAGGTCTGCGCCGTCATCGAGCATCTTGAGCGCGTGGGCAACGGCATGGTCGCGCGCCAAAAATTTGCCGCCGTCTGAGAATGAATCCGGCGTGACGTTCAGGATACCCATTACCAGCGTGCGATTCCCAAGTTCCAGAGAGCGCGAGCGCAGCTTCCACAGATAAGAAGGTCTCTGCATGGCGGCGATTGTATAATTTCCAGCAATCCCATGCTGCATCGTTCTGCAAGAGCGCTTTGCGCGCTGGTCCTGCTCCTGTCACTCCATGTCTCCGCCGCCGGAGAAAAAAAGCCTGCGCCTAAAAAAGATTTAGGCAAAGATATTGCCGCCGTCTTGAGCCAGCCGCCGCTCAATCGCGCACACTGGGGCCTGGATGTGGTCGATCTGGAAACGGGCAAAGCGATCTACTCGCAAGATTCAGACCAACTTTTTCTTCCGGCTTCAAACGCCAAACTTTTCACCACTGCTGCCGCACTGGCCATCGCGGGACCGGATTATCGGTTTCGCACCACGGTGGAGGCGGAAGGGAAAATTGATGACAACGGAAGATTGCTGGGTGATCTGGTATTTTTTGGCCGGGGTGATCCCAATATTTCCGGCCGTGTCCTGCCCTACGCGTTAAAGACGCAGCGCACGCCTCCGCACACGCAGATTCTGGAAGAGATGGCGGACCAGGTAGCGCGCAACGGCCTGAAGATTGTGGATGGCGACCTGATTGGCGACGATACGTTTTACGCGTTTGAGCGCTACGGCGAAGGCTGGGCTTGGGATGACCTGCAGTGGATCGATGGCGCGCCGGTTTCCGCGCTCACCTTTAATGACAATGTGGTGTTCGTCAACGTTCTGCCGGGCGAGCATCCGGGAGATAAAGCCGTCGTCACCGTCGAACCGGAGACCAATTACTACGAACTGGATAATCGCGTGATCACTTCCTCCGCAGGAGTGCCGAAGCGGATCGGAATGCATCGTGATCCCGGCTCAAAGAAGATTGTGCTCTGGGGATCGCTGCCGCTGGGCGATGCCGGCATGAAAGAGCCAATGTCCATTGAAGACCCGGCGGAATTTGTGGCGGAGCTTTTTCGCACTATGCTGGAGCGGCGCGGCATCACCATTCGCGGCAAGACGCGGGCGCGGCACGGAGAAGACGCGCAGTTTTTTGATCCCATCCCTCCACCGGCGAAATTGCCGGCTCCGGGTATAGATAGCCCGGCGGCGAATCGTCCTGCCGGAATCCCTGAGACGGCAGCCGCTGTGTCGCAGCCCGCAGCAACGCAGACCGAGAATCCTCTCTCCGGCACGCCCGCCCAGCGCGCGCCGGAAGCCGAGAGTCCGCCGACAAATAAGGTTCTGGCGGAGCATTTTTCCGGCCCGTTGTTGGACGATATCCGCGTGACCAACAAAGTGAGCGAGAACTTGCACGCCGAGCTTGCTCTACGTTTGGCAGGCAAGCTGCGCGGATACGGCGGATCGTTTGAAGGCGGCGTTGCCGCGGTAAAGCAATTTCTGTTGCAAGCCGGACTTAAAGAAGATGAATTTACTTTTCTGGATGGCTCCGGCCTTTCGCGGCGCGACCTGGTCACGCCCGCCGCAACGGTGCAGTTGCTGATCTATGCCGCGCGCCAGCCATGGGGCCCGGCATTTGAAGAGTCGCTGCCGGTGAGCGGCGTAGATGGATCGTTATCTGACCGGTTTCAGAAGACACCGGCCGTGGGACTGATCCATGCCAAGACAGGATCGCTGAGCCATGTGAATGCGCTTTCCGGTTATGGGCAGACGCAGGCAGGCAAGCGGTTTGTGTTTTCGATATTCTGCAATAACCACAATCAGCCCGCGAGCAAAGCGCTGGGCGCGATCGATGCAGTGGTGCGAGTCGTGGTGACGGAGGGCAACTCGACCAAGTAAAAGTAAAGACAGAGAAAATCCAGCGGCTGTTTTCGGATTATTTTTTATTGCCGCTTCCCCTGCCGGCAAGTTGACGGATAACAGCCTTATGGACAGCCGGTTGCGACCGATGCCACAGTATCGCACGATACCTTGGTCCAATCGTTTTGCCTTTCCTCGTCAGGCTTAATAGGCAGGTATGAATACGAAAGAATAGAATCAGCGGATGAGGACTGTTTATCGAGATTGGAGTCGTCAATGAACACCGCCGTACAAATAGAACAGAAGAGCTATGAGATGCCCCCACGGGAGGGGATCAGCATCGCGCATTTTCTCACCGTAGCCGACATCGAGCGATCGGCTCGCTATTACGAAAAGTCTTTGGCGCTCGCATTCTGAGCCTGGGTGACGGCAACGCGCCTGGTTACCTTCAGCTTGCGAATATCTGGATGATTGTGAACGTTGGAGGCGGGCCGACCCCGGATAAGCCGACGGTAACGCTCAGCGTCCCCGACCCGAAACACATCAACAGCTTTATGAATTTCCGGGTTGCGGATATTCAAGCGTGCTATGAATTATGGAAAAGTCGAGGAGCGGAGTTCATCACGGAGCCGATCCCCAAGTACGGCGAGACGCGCTGCTACATCCGCGATCCTGACGGATATATTATCGAGGTCGGACAGAGCACCGATCTCACGTACGGCTGACGCTCGGCCTACTTGCATTCATTTTTATTCAAAGCGCTAGGTTAGAATCTTGCGATGCAAGCTCGCCTTCCACTTGCCGGCATACGCGTGATTGATTTTGGACGGTTCATTGCCGGGCCGTATTGCGCCATGCTGCTGGCGGACATGGGCGCGGACGTGATTCGCGTGGACCGCCGCCACGGGAGCGAAGACCGCTACATTGCCGCGATCACGGAAAGCGGCGAAGGCGGCGGTTTTTTATCACTCAATCGCAACAAGCGCAACCTGACGCTCGATACATCGAAGCCTGAATCGGCGGAGATCATTCGCCGTCTGGTGAAGGGCGCGGACGTGGTGGTGGCGAACCTGCCCAACAACGTTCTGAAGAGCATGCGGCTGGACTACGAGTCGCTGAAGGCCATTAAGCCTGACATTATTCTTGCCCGCATTTCAACTTTTGGTCCCGATGGTCCCTATGCCAATCGAGTTGGTTTTGACACGGTAGCGCAAGCCATGTCCGGCGCCATGAGCCTTACGGGATTTGTCGGCACGCCGGTGCGCGACATTGTTCCATTTGAAGATTACGGCACGGCGCTGCATACGGCATTTGGCGTGATGGTGGCGCTTTATCATCGCGCGCAAACCGGCGAAGGACAGATCGTAGATGGGTCTCTGCTGGCTACGAGCATCACATACGTCCAGGGCTTGCTGGCGGAGCGGTCAGTGCTCGGCATAGAGCGGCGACAACTGGGCAATACAAGTTTTTATGCTGCTCCGTCTGACGCTTACCAGACCAAAGATGGCTGGATTGTGGTTTCAGCCGTGGGCAATGACATGTTTGCCCGTTGGGCTCGGCTGGTGGGACGCGAGGATCTCATCGGCGATCCGCGCTTTGCCGGCGACCAGCTTCGCGCCGACAATCGCGCGGCCATTACCGAAGCGATGAATGCCTGGCTGGCAACGCGCACAACAGAGCAGGCCATCGCCGAATTGGAAAAAGCCCGTGTCCCCGCCGGACCGGTACTCGACTTGCAGCAGGTGCTGGATGATCCGCAGGTGAAGTCGCGAGAACTGCTGCGTTACGTTGAGCACCCAGGTGCGGCAAAGCCGGTTCCGCTGGCAGACACGGCGGTGCGATTGTCAGCAACGCCGGGCGGCATTCGCACACGAGCTGCCGCGCTGGGCGAGCACACAGATGAAGTGCTAAGAGAGATTGGTTACAGCGAAGAACAGATTGCGGAGTTGCGCAAAGGGGAAGTGGTGTAAGTTGGACAGACAAACTCGAGCCGTACCATTGTCATCCCCTATGAAGCTCTCTACGAAAGTTTGAGGACACGTGTGTGTCATGAGAACCACAAGAGACTGAGATACCGCCTGCGATACAAAGCGCTATCCTGGAATATTCCAGGAGCGCAAAGTCGTCCACTCTGCACCCGGCTCAACTGGCAGAACCCGCCATTGTATCCGGACAAAATCGGCTCCAATCGCTCGACTCCGCCTCAGCAATTCAATAATCTCATAATGATTGCCAACATTGGGTTCGAGTTCCGTACAACTGGCGCTCCCGGCGCCACAAACGATCAATCTGAACTCTCGTCTCTTGCTGGGATCAGCCTCTTGCACAAGGCTTTCTCGAAGTTGAGGTTTGTGCTTGTGCCCATGCAATACTAGATCAAATCCGAGTCTTTCAAGAGAACGCTCAACAAAGCCCGCATCCCTGATCGTTGAAAGATCTAGCCAGACTTCATTGCCCTCACGCTCCTTTAGAAGCTCCGGGAACGGGTGTAGGTGATGATGAAGTACTGCAATGCGGGTGACTCGCTCGGATAACTTAAGATCAGTTATCAGTTCTCGCATCATCTTTAGTTGAGTTTCACCGACGAATCCATAATGATGTTGTTCCGTTTCATAAATGCACGAGTTTAGGCCCGCGATCAGCAGCCCGGCATTACGATCATAATCGACTGTAAGAATGTCGTGGGCAGCAGGACGGTTCTTTAAAGTTAGAGGCCATACAATCCGTGGAAATTTTGAGCGAAAAAGTTGCTCACCGTAAAACTTCTCCAGAAATACCAAGTAATGGTCGAACCGGTATGCTTTGTTATGAGCGGCTAATTGCCAATTAATATCATGATTGCCGGGCACAACATGGACTCGCCGTTTGTCTATACTTAAGCTTTCGCAAATCTCATTCAAAGACTGGAGCGCCTTTTCGTACTCTGGCTCCGTCCCGGTGTAAGTGAGGTCACCTGAGACGATTAGGTGCAACCGGTGACTCGAATACGAGAAATGAGAATTAGACTTTCTAAATTCTTCCGCAATATGTTTGCTCAATGGCTGGGAATTTTCGCCTTCATAGAAGCGGTGCATGTCGAGTTCTTTGCCGTTCTTCTGAAGCGAGCCAAAATGCAGGTCAGAGAGGTGAATGAGAACCGGCAGGTTGGCCGCATGGTCGTCTTCTTCTGAGGAAGCGAGGCCAACCTCTTGGGCATAGGTTTGAGCCTCCGTAGTCCTCTGGCGCAAGAGGTTTGCCAGCCTGAATGCAGATTGGGACTGGAAGCCCGCCGCCGCAAAGACTTCTAGCTGTCGAGCAGCCGAGATGACGTTTTTAAGGGAGGTAGCCTGAGTTGTCGCGGCCGCGTAATGTTGGGCGGCCTTCTGTTCTTTCCCCAGCGCAAAGAGGGCTTCGCCCCAAACTAACTCCGTCCATTCGTCCGCAGAGGCAGCTTGCTTTTGCTCAATTCGATCCGCCAATTTCTTGTACAACTCAATACCGCGGTCCGGTTCGGCAGGATTAGACAAGATAGCGAGGGCGGCTTGGTTGACAAGCATATAGAGACTGTTGGGAGAAACTCGAGCCCCTTGAGCATAAAACTGTTCAGCTTCAGCAAGCTTGCCGAGGCGCTTGGCGCGCCCGCCCATCATGCCGAGCGTCTCAGGGTCTCTTGGATTGAGGTCTAAGGCACGTTTGAACGCTTGTTCTGATTCTTCGTCTGCCTCCGGTCCAAGGAATTGCAAACACCATCACAGCTTTCGATGGACTTCAAAATCCCTTGGCTGGAGTTTGACGGCAGATCGCAGCAAGTCAGTGGCCGTAGTCCATTCCTCGAAGTCCGCCAAGCGATCTGCCAGAGTTAGCAAGGGAGCGACGGGTATCGGAGATAGGCTTCGAGCCCATTGCCAAACCGCTATAAGTTGGTCAACATTGCGACTCCGTTCGATACGACTTGCAAAATCACGTTCAAATGCCGTCGGATCCTGGATCGGATCTACTGCGACCGCGATTCTTTCCAGAAAACGTCGGATTGGGTTCTCAAAAGGCTGAGTTAGGTGGAAACTTAGAGATTGAGATATCTGTTTTATCGTCGATTCCCACTTGCTTTGATCCGAACTGTAAGAGATTATCCGCAGTGAAGCCAAGTCGAAAGGTATGGGGGTCCGGTCTGCTGCAATCAGAATGGTCGGGCCGGTGGAAATCGCATGTCGGATTCCGAGTTCATAATACACATTGCCATTTGGCAAACTGATGTCGGCTAGTACCATGTCAGCTGCAAAAATTTCGCGCAGGTACTGGTCACTTATCATGCCCGCCTCCGCCACCTCATCGATGCGAAGAGGTTCAAGTCCAGCCACTAGAGCTGCAGGGCGAATCAACTGGTGATATACCGAATCAAAATCCAGATGTCCACCTGTCACGTGGTGAACCGCCTTGGTGCCGAAAGGCATAATGACAAAGAGTTTGGGCATGAGTTCTTTCAGGAGCGACCGCTAGTATAGCTGCGTCCGGAGTCCTTGCTGACCGAAATGCCAGGACAAATTCACGCTCGCCCATGCTCCGGAGTGGAAAAAATTAAAGTTTACCGTTTCTCCCTGTTAATCGCCGTACAGTGCAACGTTCCATTCTGGTTGGCGATATCGCCATTGCACTTATTGGCATCGCGCATGGAGGTGCTGCGCCAATGGTCTTTGCCGTCATTGCAGGTGGCGGAGAGCATTGATCCTTGCAGCTTCACGTCTTTGCAGGTGGCAATGTACGACCCGGGCGGCAGCACGCCACTGGATTCACAGTTCAGAATACCGTTGATATTGGCTACGCCCTCAGCGCAGCGGTTGGCGTCCTTGAGCGATGTCGGCAGTTCGCGTCCATCCAGGCTTTTGCAAACGGCGTGCAGCGTGTTTCCTTTCATTTTGATATTTTTGCAGCTTTCCGTATAAGGTCCGCTTGGCTGTGAAGGCGCTGCAGCGGCCTGGCTTTCGCCGACACATTCGAGCTTGCCATTTTTATTGGCGATGTCTGAGCACTTTTCATAATGCGAGAGTTTGGCGGAATGAGATTTGCCGTCCGAGTCCTGACATTTCGCGGAGAGGGTTCCTTTTTTTACAGATATATCGCTGCACGTCTGCTGGTAGGAACCAGCCGGATTGGCTTCCTGCGCGGCACTAAAGGCGGCTGCGCAACCCAGGAAAATCATAATGGCCAAGAGATTAAGAATACTGCTCGAACGCATGGGTCATCCCTTCATCGCTGCTGTTCTTGCCCAGTATAGTGGAGGTTCTGAGCGTGGCTGAGCGAATAATTTCAGCGGCAGGACATACTGTTGTGATTTATAAACAAGGTTGCATGGGACGAACACAAGCGTGACAACTTCTACCAGGCCGGAAGGCCCGCCCGCTCCTGCGGCGCATCCCGGAGTAGGACGGCATGCCTTTCTGGTGGCGGCGGGAATCTTTCTGAGCCGCATTGCTGGGTTGGTACGCGACCGCATCTTTGCTCATTATTTCGGCATTACCTACGTTGCAGACGCGTTTAAAGCGGCACTGCGCATTCCCAATACGCTGCAGAATCTTTTTGGAGAAGGAGTGCTCTCGGCGTCGTTTATTCCGGTCTATGCCAAGCTGCTGGCCCAGAAAGATCGCGAAGAAGCTGGCCGGGTGGCGGGCGCAGTCTTCTCCTTGCTGGCGCTCATCACGTCTGTGCTGGTGCTGGTGGGCGTGCTGGCAACACCCTACATTATTGACGTGATTGCCTTCGGGTTTAAAGGCGAGACACGCCGGTTGGCGATTCAACTCGTTAGAATTTTGTTTCCAGGCGTCGGCCTTTTGGTGATGTCAGCCTGGTGCCTGGGGATACTGAACAGTCACGGCAAATTTTTTCTGTCTTACGTTTCCCCTGTTCTCTGGAATGCGGCGTTCATTGCAGCCATGCTGGCATTTCGCGGCAGCGATATGTCGCACCTGGCGGTTTATACCGCGTGGGGATCTGTGGTGGGAAGCGGATTGCAATTTCTGGTGCAGCTTCCCATGGTGCTGCGGCTGGCTCCGGAGTTGCGCATCTTCTTCACTGGGCTTACGGAAAATGTGCGCGTGGTGATCCGGAACTTTGTTCCCGTTTTCTTTAGCCGGGGCGTGCTGCAATTAAGCGCCTATATTGATGGATTGCTGGCCAGCCTATTGCCTGTGGGTGGCGTTTCCGCGTTGGCGAATGCCCAGACGCTCTACACGCTGCCCGTGAGTTTGTTTGGTATGTCTATTTCGGCGGCTGAACTTCCGGCGATGTCGAGCACGCTGGGAACAGACGAGCAGGTAGCAACAACGCTGCGCCAAAGGATCGCCGCCAGCACTAAACGGGTTGGTTTTTTTGTGGTGCCGTCGGCCGTAGGGTTTATTGCGCTGGGCGACGTAATTACCGCAGCCATTTACCAGACAGGAAAGTTTTCTCATGCCGACGCAGTGAAGGTGTGGACGATTCTGGCTGGCTCTGGCGTTGGCTTAGTGGCTGCGACCGTCGGCAGGCTTTATTCATCGGCTTATTACGCGTTACGCGATACGCGAACGCCCGTGCGCTTTGCGATTGTGCGCGTGATACTAACGACGGTGCTCGGTTATCTCTGTTCGCGGCCATTGCCACGGCTGTTGGGCGTCGATCCCTTCTGGGGTGCTGCAGGGCTGACTGCTTCTGCCGGCTTTGCCGCGTGGGTGGAGTTTGTATTGCTGCGCCGCGGAATGAACCTGAAGATCGGACGCAGTGAGTTTCCTGCTTCATACTTTGCCAAGCTCTGGCTGGCTGCGATCATCGGGGCGGCAGTGGCGTGGGGAGTAAAATTGGGCTTGCACCCACAAAGGCCGGTCATCGCAGGCTTGGTGATTCTTATTCCTTACGGCGCAGTATATCTGGGCTGCACGGCAATGATGGGAATTGAACAAGCTGGGGGACTGGTGAGGCAGGTACTGCGAAGGGGCTAAACCCCAAAAAATCTTGCCGCTGATTTACGCAGATAAACGCAGATCAAAATTAAGACAAGAAGTAAAGATTCGAGGAATGGCGCGCCATCGAATAATAGAGCGCGTGCTGCGCCGAAAGAAAAAGCCAAATCAGCGTCTATCTACGCTGATCTGCGGCGAACGGTTCTTTACTCAATCACCCGCATATTCGCCCAGTCATACTGGAATTTGTGTCCGCAGTCCAGGCACACAACGTAGTGTTCGCCGGCGGGAGTGGGGACGTCCCAGTCTGAGTTGACGGCGCGGCGTTTGGGCGCCACTGCTGCGGCAAAAGGCTGAGAAATCTTTTTGTGCGAGCAGCGAATCGAGAGCAATTGAAGAATTTTATTGACCATGGACTTCTTTTTTACCGAACCCATTCCCGAGTGCTCCCCGCAGGAAGCACCCGGAAGCGGGTAAATGGGACTGCCTTCCCAAAGAAAAATTATGCAGTGGCCGTTGTCATGCGCGGCGAATCGGCGATTGAAGTGGCTTCCTTCGCAGCGCCATTCATTTCTTTCGTGCCGGGCTTCCGGATGTCAATCGAGCCCTTGAACCATGCGCCGTCTTCGATCGAAATTCTTTGGCAAACCACGTCGCCACCCAGTGAACCTTCATTGCGGATGTCAACCCGGTCGCTGGCCGTGACGTTGCCTTTTACCTTGCCCAGGACCACGACTTCCTTGGCATTGATGTTGGCCTGGACTTGGCCATTGCGGCCAACCGTAACGCGGTTGCCGGGCAGGTTGACGGATCCTTCTACGCGGCCATCGATGTAAAGCGATTCAGATCCGGTCACTTCGCCCTTAATGACGAGTGATTTTCCGATGGTGGCTTGTTCGGTGTTGTTAAGAACGGCATTGCGAGGCGCCGCTACTGGCGTTGGCTCGCTGGTCTGAGTGGGGGTAGTGCTCATAACTGGTTTCTCCGGTTCCGCTGCGGGTTTTTGGTTCGGATTCGTCGTCGGCGTCGTGCTAGCAGGCTTCCACATTATTTTCTACATCCTTTCGGTTCTATGGTAATGCGCAGCCAGCTTCTCTTCGCCCGCTGCTATGAAATACATATTGGCCGTTGGGGGGACAACCAAGTAAGGCGATGGCACGTTAATAACCAAACTCCCGGTCATCACGCCAACTCCAGAAACTCTGGTTTGGCGATGCCTTCACGCAGTGCCCTTGCACATCCATCTCCCCGGACACTGCTTGACTGGTGTAAATATTCCTCCGTTGTTGGCATTTCTTATATCGGGCAAGCCCCTTAGAAGGAAAATCCTTTTCGCGCTAGGATAGGATTAAGAGGAATCGGTGATCTTTTGCAGCGTCGTGCCTGCTCCCACTCGCCGGTTCCACGATTTGCGGTTACCAATTTACCATTAACCAAATTGATAATGCCATGCTTTTACCCGATTCTTGCACTTAATCATTTGAATGCTCACTGAACAGCAAATCCTCCATTACGTCTCGAAACAGCCTAAGCACATGGCCGGCTTCAAGCAGCTCATCCATGACCTTGGTCTGAAGGGAAAAGATCGCCGCATCCTGCAACAGCTTTTGCGCGACCTCACGCGCCGGCGCAAGCTCATCGCCATTGGCAAAGAGCGCTGGGGCCTACCGACCTCCGCCAGCAATCAGGACTTGGTCGTGGGCCGGTTACGTATGCATCGCGACGGCTACGGCTTCGTCATCCCCGAACCCGGCTCCCTTCCCGCCCGCGCCCAAGGCAAGCTCCAGGGTGACATCTTTATTCCTCCGCCAGAAGTCGGCAACGCCATGCATGGTGACCAGGTATTGGTCGAAATGGGCCGTCTCCGGCATGACGGCAAAGCGGAAGGCCGGATCGTCCGCGTGATGGAGCGCGAGCAGGAAACCGTGGTCGGCATCTTCCACTATGGCCCTGGCCGTAACTTCGTCAGCCCGATCGATGAAAAGCTGGCCATGGAAATCATCATTCCACCCGGGATGGAGTACCCGCAGGTGGAAGATGAGAAATCTGCGACTCACTACCAGGATCGTGGACCATCCTCCGATCACCAGATCACCGGATCACCCGATCACCCGATGGGAAAAGCTCCCACTCCCAAACACCCCGCCCGCTCCAGCCCCCACCGCGTCCTGGGCAAAGAAGCCCAGCGCAAAAACTGGGACGACCTGGAAAACGTGGTTGTCGAAGTAGAAATCATCCAGTGGCCTTCCGCCACGCAGAGCCCACGCGGACGCGTCACAGAAATCCTCGGCTATGAGGACGATTTCGGCGTTGACGTGGAAATGATCATCCGCAAGCACCACATCCCGCACGTCTTCCCGGCGGAGGTGCTGGAAGAAGCGCAGGAGATCGACCCTGTTGTTCCGCAAAAAGAAATCGCCGCCCGCCGCGACTTCCGCCACCTGCCTATCGTGACCATTGACGGCGAGACCGCCCGCGACTTTGACGATGCCGTGCTGGTCACGCGCCTCGATAACGGCAATTACGAGCTTCAAGTCCACATTGCTGACGTGGCTCAATACGTGGACGATGGCTCGGCCATTGATGAAGAGGCGCGCAAGCGCGGCACGTCCGTTTATTTTCCTGACCGCGCCGTCCCCATGCTGCCGCTGGAACTTTCCACCGACATTTGCAGCCTGCGCCCCGACGTTGAACGCCTGGTGCTGAGCTGCATCATGGAAATTGAGCCCAACGGTGAGATCGCATATTACGAGCTGGCGGAAGGCGTGATCCGCTCCGCCCAGCGCATGACCTATACCGACGTGAACGCCGTGATTGAAGGCGATAAGCCTATGCGCCAGAAATATTCTGCGCTGGCAGAAAACTTTGACCTCATGTACGAGCTGGCGCAGATTCTCAATCGCAAGCGCGTCAAGCGCGGGTCTATCGATTTTGACCTGCCGGAGCCGGTGATCGAGTTTGACGAGTTTGGCCTCATGAAGAGCGTTGCGCCGTCAGAGCGTAACTGGGCGCATCGGCTGATTGAAGAATTTATGCTCGCCGCCAATGAGACCGTGGCCTCGCACCTGGAACAGCGCGGCGTGCCCAGCCTGTATCGCATCCATGAAAAGCCTGATGCCAAGCGCATCTATGAGTTTGAAACTATTGCGGCCAGCTTTGGCTATTCGCTCGGCGTCGGTGCGCTGCCAATTAAGCGGGTTCAAACGCGTGGCGATAAGCGGCATTACCAGGGCTCAGGCCGCCGCGCCCCCACTGTCGAATTGCCGGAAGAAGTCCACGTAACGCCGCGCATGTATCAGAAGCTCGTCCAGAAGATTTCCGGCAAGCCGGAAGAGCGCGTGCTTTCTTTCCTGATGCTGCGCTCGCTCAAGCAGGCGCGCTATTCAGAAGTCAATGACGGCCATTTTGCCCTGGCCGCGCCCGCTTACACGCACTTCACCTCGCCCATCCGCCGCTACCCTGATCTCATCATCCATCGCATTCTGAAATGGGTGCTGCGGAATGACGAGAAAGCGGGTGCCGCGACTTCCGATCACCAGATCACCGGATCACCCGATCACCCGATAAACGCTGCCCGCCACTCACCTTCAGAAAGCGGTGTCCCTCTCCGCTTCCGCGCCCAGCAATCGCATGAAGCCGCATCCCCGTGGTCCAAGCGCGCAGAAAAAGGTTCGTCGGCCAGGCGGCGACTTTCCTCCACGCCTCTCGGCGGCCCCATCTCTGAGCCTGAACTGCATGAGATTGCTGAAAGCTCCAGCACATCAGAGCGCGCCGCCGCTGAGGCCGAACGCGAACTGCTGGAATGGAAGAAACTCAAATTTATGGAACAGCGCGTGGGCGAGGATTTTGACGGCCTGATCGTCAGCGTCACCAAGTTCGGAATTTTCGTGGAGTTGACGGAGTTGTTCATTGAAGGCCTGGTGCCGCTCAACTCCCTCTTAGATGACAATTATTCCTACCACGAAAACACCCGCCAGATCATCGGCGCCCGATCAAAGAAGACCTACTCCATCGGCGACAAAGTTCGCGTGATCGTTGACCGCATTGACCACATGCAAAGAAAAGTCCAGTTCGCCGTGATGGAGGACAAGCCGAAGCGTGCGGAGAAGCGGCATAAGAAGAAGCGAGGATAATGCCGTGTGGCACAGAGCCTGCCCTGAGCTTGTCGAATGGGCACTCTTGCCTGTGCACCTAAATGCTTGTGGACCGCAGGCGCCGGGGTCCCCAGAGCGCGAAATTTTGCGCGATGGGGTGGAGGTGCCCTCGCCTGCGCTCGAAAATCGTGTGGCACAGCCGCCCTCGGCTGTGGTTGTGGCTCTGAATAAGTTTTCGGAACACGAAAAACTCTCGTTCCAAGGTTGGCCCAGCGCCGGAGGTGCGAAATGAGTTAGCCCAGGCTAAGGCGAGCGAACGCGAAGCCGTAAGCCTGGGTAAGCATAAAATAAACGTGAGCCCCAGCGGGGCGGCACAAAATGTCTTAGGGAGCGTGGATGGCTAAACCTGGGCTGATGATGCCGGATCTAAATCGAATCCTCCGGCAAAGAGCTGCTGGATGGACGCTCTGTATCGGTGCAGGCACATCTTATCCGATGTTCCCGAACTGGTACGCATTAGTGTTCGGCTTAATTGCACAAGACATCGGCGTTGCCAAAGCCAAGGGTCTTACGTCTAAGTTGAGCTCAGGGTTTGGACTTGATGCCTTAATTCAGGCAGCTCGCGATCGTCTCGGCCTGTCCTCAGATGCATTCGCGCAGCTACTTTCGGAAAAGTTATATGCCAATATCAAGCAAGATCTAACAGCGCAAGAATGGAAGATTTTCAGGCGAGGATTGGCTGCCTTCCACCCTGGTAACATGACACCTCCGATGTGGAAGGACTTTGAGAGCATAATGTTGTCTCATTTTCAATCGGTTTCCGCAATCCAGCTTTCAAGGGTTGTAATTGATTCTGAAGCTGCTCATTTCAAGCCGGCCGCAATAATCTCCTTTAACGCCGAACCTCTCTTGTATGCATTAATCAATGCCAGGGCCTCAGCCACTGAGCCGCATAGTCCGAAGGCTCTACTCGACAGAGTAACGCGATCAGTCTCAAATCGAAATTTAGACCGCATTCCATACATCTTCTGCCACGGGTTGGTTCCCATCGAGGGACACCCGTCTTCTAACTGGCACTCGACCGACAAGCTGGTATTTTCCGAAACTGAGTATTTACAGGTGGCAAATAGTGGTTTTACATGGCAATCATCGATTTTTTTTGAAAGCTGCATGTCACGACCGGTGGTCTTCGTTGGATTGTCATTCTCGGATCCCAATCTGAGACGTTGGTTGGGAATCATGCATCAGAATCGTCTTAGAGAATTGCAGAGCATTCAACAAAATGCTGCTTCTTCCACTCTCCATTACTGGCTCAACAAAATTCCCGATAGCCCTGAAGAGAAATCTTGGATTGAAGCCGCAGTAGCTCATCTCGGCATTAGGTTGGTCTGGGTAAACGATTGGCATGAAATTAGTTCGGCTTTGCGAAGCATGCTCGGACTTAAATCATGACCCTCCTCACCCCAACCTCTTCACCAATCCCTTCAGCTCAATCACCGGCAACGGACACTCCGGCCAATTATGCGTCCAGCACACAATGATGTCCGCTTTGCTTGCATCATGAAAATGCTTCAAAAAGTTTCGGCTCTCGTACTCGAACTCAATCCACACCCGCTGCCACCTCTCCAGGCCCACATTCCGCAGCGCCTGGCAATCCGGGAACTCCGTCCTTATCAGCTCCACCACAAATCCCAGGTCTTTCGCCAGCAGCGCAAACAGAAACAGCACCCCTTGCTCGTTTGTCGGCCCGCACGACATGTGCATCGTCGTCAGCGGAGGCCCATACACCGGACGGTCCGGCAGCTCATACGCTCCCGTTGCCTTTAAATCCACCGGACGCTCCAACATCCATGCAGACTCCGGTTCACCCTTGTAATGCTCTTGAATCATGTTCATCACGTCCGCATACTCGACATCCAGTTTCTGCTGCCGCGCATATTCATGCATACCTCGCGGCATCTGCGCCCACCTCTTGAATCGCCCCGTCAGCGGACGCACGCTGTACCTGCTTTCATGCTCATATTCCGTCATGGTGGGCAGCTTCTTCATTTTGCGCACGATCAACGCCCATTCCCGGAACAGCTCGTCCATCGCTACCTCAAAGCCCGACCCCAGGCAGTCTATGCCGGCCTCCCGCAGCGCCAGTGTGTACGTCCCGGCATATTTCCGGATCGTGCCCATTTTGATGGTTGGAAACGCGCTCGTGAACTCCGAGAATTTCGGTGGGCGTCCCAGCTTCTCGGCGGATTCCTTGATGGCAGCAATGATTTCTTCTTTGGCGATGGTCTTGTTTTCGTTCGGCATGTTTTTCTCCAAATAAAAAGCCGCCCTTCCGGGTGGCTGTTGATTTTTGCTTTTCGATTTTTTGGCTGCTACATTCCAGTGTTCAACGATGCCATTTCAATCTGTCATCCTGAGCGTCACCGCGCGACGAGAGGAGCGAGGTAAAGTCGAAGGGCCCCGGTGCAGCCGATTGTGACAACGCCGCGTCAGGGAGTTCTACCGAGACATTATCGAATGCCTTGAGGCAGCAAGGCAGGAACACATTTCCTGACTCCTGCCTCTTTAGGCAAATTCAATTACGGCGATTTTGGCACTCTCTTCTAACTTTCCCCTCTACTTACTAGTGTCGAAAAGGCCCACCCTCCGGGACACTTTTTTTCAACTTTATTTTTGCCGCCTCCCGTAACCAGTCCATCCCATTCCGGTCAAAGCGTTTCCAGGCCGCCTGCAGCGCCTTCCGCGACTCTTCGTCCGGCAGTAGCCCCATGGCCTGCTCGCGGCTTATCCCGGCAAGTCGACACCTGAGCACCTTTTTCTCCCATTCGTCCAGCCCAGCCGCTGCCGCCCATTTGTTCCAGTCGGGCCTTATCGACGGCCGCGCCTCAAGATCAAGCCCTTCAAAGCTGTCGTTCATTTCGCGGACTGTGGTTTTCCATTCCTCTGACGGCGGCGTCACAATCGCAAGTTCCTGTGGCATTCCAGAAGCCAGCCATTCCCGGTAACTCTCATGCTCCTCAATGGGATCGCCGGGATCTGGCGCTCCCCCCGCTCCAGCCCGCCAGATTCCGTCTTCCCCTTTGGCGGCTTCGGCGGTGTCGTAATGGTGCCCAAGATATTCCAGGGCTTCCTCGCCTGATGTTTCCTCGCCTTCGTTGCGGCTGCTTCCGACCTGCACCAGATCACGGCTTGCGTCGTTCACCATGCCGGACTTCAGCGCCTGCCGTCTAGCCGCTGTCTTCAGATAGGCTTTTGGGCTCTTTGCCGTTTGCCATCTGCCTTGCTGGACCGCCTCTCGGACCGCCAGAAAGTATTGCGGTCCCAAGCCCAGTTCCTGCATGATCCACACCCAGACCGCGCTCGACTGCTCGACGCTAAGCTTGGCCGCCGTTTCCAGCGCCCCCAGCCATTCCGCCTTGGTAGCAGATGATCGACTCATGTTTCCCACTCAAGACTATGGAAAAGAGTCTACCTCACAGGCGAACAAAAAGCAATACGATTCACTATGCTGCAATTCCAAACACTTCGGGATGGACACATTGGTTGCCCCTTCTCACTGTCCGCTCTCTTGTTACAATAACGCCATGGCTCGAATGGTCAAATGCGCAAAGCTTGGACGCGAACTCCCCGGACTGGATGAGCCCCCTTTCGATACCGAACTGGGGCAGAAGATTTATGAAAACGTGAGCGCTGAAGCCTGGAAGATGTGGGCCGAGCACTCCAAGATGCTGCTCAATGAATACCGGCTCCAGCCGTGGAAGCCCGAAGCGCAGCAATTCCTCGTCGAGCAGATGCAGCAGTATTTTTTTGGCGCGGGAGCGCAGCTGCCCAAAGAGTTTGTCCCGCCACCCAAGTAGGCCAATCAAACAAAAGCGGCCGAAGAGTGGGCACTCTTACTGCTAAGAATGTTGCGTTTGGTTCTGCAATTCACTCAAAAAATCTGCATCGCAGCTATATTTTCTCAACGGCAAAGCTGCACTTATACCGATAGCTGCTCCATTCGGGGTTGATTATTCACCAAATCGACCCCGCAACTTTTCCTTCATCTATCGAGCTGCCTGTATTAAGCTGCCTGCTCGTTTTGATTGGACTTTTTAGCCCTCAAATCCTACGCCCCTAATTTCCCAGGTACCAGTGTCACTCATTTCTGATCTGGGGGAACCTCAAGTATGGGTCCATGTGGCTTCTGGGGTTGCACGACAGGCTCGAAGCTGGACTTTATGTATTCATTCGCGCTGGTTTCGTAACAAGGCAGAGGAATACGTCTGCGATCAAGGTCCTCTTTGGGCACATTGCGAGAATAGATCAACGGCTCATGGCGATTGGGCAGGCTCCGTGCTGTGAGCTGTGCAACGGTCTGGTCGCATTTCTCGTCTCGCGAAGCAGATACCTCGTGGACCACTGAGTAGTCAAAGCCGGATTCCGATAGCCGCGGTTCGTACGGAAGAAAGGTGAAGACGAGCTTGATGAGAGTCGACTCATCGTGGGCAATCTCTGTTTCGGCAACAAAGACTTCCTGGCTGGAGAAGAAAGAAGAGCGCGGGTGGTCTGCAGAAGCTATGGCTACAAGACGCAACCGTATGGGCGCTTTCCTGGGCGGATAGTCCCAGCGAAGCTGTCCTTTCGCTTGCTTGCCTGGACCTCCAACACAGGTTGCGGCAAGGAAAAGCAGGGCTGTAATCCAGTTCTTCATCCCTATTATTTGGCTCTATTCGCTGGGATTTGCCACATAGACACAAAAGCTCAACAACCGGAGATCCTTCTGCGGCTGTCCCTATTTTAAGATGCTTTATCTAAGATGCTCTCTAGCAGACGAGCGGAACTTGAGAGTTGCTGCCCTGCGGCAATCCCCGGGATTACGAAAGAAAGAGCGTGCCAGAAAAAAAAAGTGTCGGAGTACTAAGTAACACTCTTAATCCTCGGTCGGTGTAAGCGCGACTGGAAGCCGCACAAAGAAGCATCAAGGGGGAAACATCCCCGGCTATCAGAAATTGGTGCAAGCCTGGAACATTTTGGGTTCCAGGCTTTTTGTTTCATGCTTGATGGCTCAGGCTACCTTCTCTCCGGGCTGCACCATCCCGTCGCGCATGTCGCGGACATAGTTATGGGCCTTGAGAACGCTATCCGCCTGGCGTTGGATGATGTCGCGCAAGTCACTCGGAAGCTGGCTGGCAAGCGCTTTCTCATAGTCCTTTTTTGCCCTGTCCTCCCCCTGTTCAACGCTGTTTAGAATGGATTGGTCGCCCATACCAATTGTTGCCTTGGTCTCAAACCACACCCGATGCAGAACAGCAGACACGCTGCCGGAAGCTTCAGGTTTATCGCCCAGCCGCTCTGCTTCCACACGGAGTTCCTGGCCAAAGCGGGCCCTTTCCAGGCTTTGCTCGTTGAAATAGGCTTTCAGCTGCGGGTCTGTAGCGACGCCTGCCGCATGAACATAACCCGTCTCACCATCTTTGCAGGTCTCAATAAGGTCTTTTAGTAGATCCAGAGTGTCATCTGCCATTTCAATTCCCCCTTTGCTGTACCTGGAATGAGAAAGATTTTTCTTGTGAGAAGATGCCTCCCTCGGGCCCGAAAAGGAGAGCTGGCGGGAGGCGTCCCTGCGCATCAATCAATAAGGAAATAAGGCTTTCGCCAGATGAAGCCGCTGGTTAGATCGGCCGTTTCCTGCACTTCTAAAGAGTCGCTTTCATTCGAAGCAAACTAATTTTGTCGTCAGATGAGAGCAAAATGCAGAGATCGACGCTGGCAGCTTTCACCGTCCGGTAACGTGAAAATTCCCTTCCGGACGTTCAACCGCGAGCCGCACGATACGGCGTGATTCGCGTGTGGGGCGCGAAGCTTCATACTCCAGAAAATGCTGGATCACGGCCCGGGCATCGCAATATCCCTGCACAATGATGGGGCTGACGATCTCGCTATCAAAATCAAGCGCGTCGGCCGGGAGCGGCTTTTGTGGAGCAATGTTGAAGAACTTCACAAACCGATAATATTGCTTGCCGATCTCCAGTTCCACTTGCTCCGGCTTTACGCCCATCTCAGCCGCATATACCGTACACAGGCGATTGATGCTGCTGAGCATGGCAATATCCGATTTGAAGTTTTTAGAGATCAGGATATCCACGGCGTGTACGCCGACATCAAGAAAAGTTTTGATGGCTTCCGTCTGGTCTGCGCCTTCGAGCGGCGCGATTAGAACAAGAAAAAGCACGTCAGCCCCGAGGCGAAGCGCCGGCAGTACCGGCTGGTTCGTCATGATGCCGCCATCCGTCCACAAGCGGCCGTCCATGGTGACTGCTTCATAAGCGAACGTGTAGGCGGAAGATGCCACCGCAGCCAGCACCAGATCTTGCGGGCTCTCAACTTCCCTGCGGATAAATTCTTCATGGGCGCCGGGATCGTTGACCAGAGTTTCAACCGTGGTATTGGAGAAAAAGCGCGCAGCTCCGCGCTGAATATCAGTGGCGGTCATGATCACCCGGATGGCCGAGTTCCGCAGCTTATCGTCAGGAATGCGGGCGCGCAGAAACTTGATGCGATCGAAATTGGGAAACAGGCCGGTGCGCAATGGCATCCGCAAAAAACGGTGGCTAAGTTTGCTGAGTGGGTCCTGCAACAAACGATACAGCCCCAAGGCAATCAGAATGGCAAAGATTACTGGGACATGCGGCGTCATACTGTACGAGCCATTCCCATCCAGCGGCAAATGGATATAAGTGAAGCCCACAAAAAGCACGATAAAGCCCCACACCAGCACGTTGGCGCCAAAAGAAACCCAGGTCTTGCGCCAGTCCGGCTCCCACTCCCGCTTGCGGAGATATTTCAGGCCAACATAGCCGACGTAAGAAAGTTTGTCAGCGAAAAGCAAAATGGAAATTCCGGCAACGCCCAGAGACAACCATGTGAGTTTGGGATGGTGCGCATGCAGAAAGATGCCGTGCTCCTGCATCCATAGCCAGAGAAAGTTGCCGATGCCGGCTGAAGCTGCAATGAGTCCAGCCAGAAGAAAGATGTAACGCGACCAGTCAATGCCCAGCGTGGCAGGCGTAAGGTCCAGCCATGCATCGATCAAAGGCTCCGCTTTGCCGACCAGCCCTTCAGCCTGTGCCGCGAATGAGGCAGCATTGATGCTGCCGACGGAAGTAGCTGCAATGATGTGCGTGGGCACTTGCGCGTCTTGAAATGCCATGAGCACGCCGGCTTCATAAGCTCCGCGCGCACCGCCGCCGGAAAGCACCACGCCCACGCGCGAGGAAAAGGCCGCTGGCCTTTTGGTGCTCGCGATGGTTGCGCGGAATTCCTCGCGCAAAGCGTCCAGCTCCNCCAATGCGGCCGAGCTGCGCGGCTTGGGAAGGCTGATTGGCATAGTTAGGCACAGCTTAACCCAGCTTTAGGCAAAAGCCTATGCGCAACAGTGCTGCTCCGTATGGGAGCATTATCGCGGAACAAAAAACCCGCCGGGAAGATCCGGCGGGTAAAGAAACAACTTCATCGGAGCTTAGAACCTGAATGTAAGTCCGACGCGAACAATGCGGTTGCCCAGAGCATTTCCCACCACGTCATTGGTCACGCTGGGATCAGCAAAGCCCACAAATGGAGCCTGCTGGCTCTTTGTAAGCCCGACGTTTTCAATGTTGGGATCGATGCTCTGGAAGTTGGGATGATTGAACACGTTCTGGAGAGTGGCGTTAAATTCCAGGCTGGCGCGCTCATTCATCTTGATGTTCTTAAACAGAGCAAGATTGGCGATGTTCGTCGGCGCGTCCTGTGAAAGATTGCGGCGGCTGCCGAATGGAGTACCAAAAATGCTCTGCGCGGTTGAGGCGTTAATGATGTAGCGTACTGCATTTTGCTGTACGGCGGTTCCATCAACGCCGCTTTGGACATCCTGGCTGAAACTAACGAGTTGGTTCGCAGGCAGGCCACAAGAGCTGCCAAAGAAGCCACAGGCATCACCGGCAAAGATTCCCACTGCGCCTGCGGGAGCGCTCAGGCTGCCCACGAATGGACGGGCCAGATCGACTCCAACATTGTTCAGCAACCAGGTGCGGTCATAGTTATTGCTCGACGCGGTCTGGAAGGCCTCCCCAAATGTCTGGAGCGGCGTGTAACGCTGGCCTGACGCCCATATATAGTTTGCCGAAACGGACCAGCCCCCCAGCACATGGCCAAAGAGTCCATGCTGGCCGCTGAAAAAGGGCAGTTGTTCCGTGGCTGCGATGGAGAACTGATGCGGAATGTCCAGTCCGGAATTAGAGTACTCGGCGTGGCCTGTATCCCATGGGTTCTGGGCAAAAGCCAGCGTGGTGCCGCCCACTCCGGTGCTGAAAATTTCGCTTACGTTATCGAGTGTACGGCTATAGGTGTAAGCAGCGCGTATGCCGAGTTGCTTGAAAAGATTGTTGGCACGGAATTCAGCCTGCAGTCCACTGTAATTAGAGTAGCCGCCATTGTTGCGCTCCAGCACAAGGCCTTTAGAGCAATCAGCACGGCCCAGCGCAGGATTCGCTGTCTGTCCCGGACCAAGCAGCACCTGCGAATTAGTGCAGCCCGTGAGTCCAGCGGGCGCGGTGGAATTTCCCGTGACAATCGGATTGCCGTTCACGGTTTGGAAAAGGTTATAAGCGTGATTGCCCACGTAACGCACTTCCAGGGCTGAGTTGCGGGTGACCTCGCGCTCAAAACCGAGATTCCAGCTGTTTACTTTGTCCGGACCAAAGTTGGGTGAGATGGTTACTTCGCCCGCGCCAAGGCTGCGTGGATCGAAAACCAGCTTCTGCAACTGTGGTGAGAGCTCAGCCCTCACGTCCGGCCCGAACGGATGCGCAGGCAGGATCATGCTGGGCGTGATCTGCGAACCGGTGAAGGTATTCAGGAAAACCACCGGAGCGGAGTTGGCGATGTTGAGATAGATATTGTAAAACGGCGGATCATAAAGGAAGCGATAGCCGCCCCGGAGAACGGTCTTGCCATGCCCAGTCAGGAACCCGCCCCAGCTGGGTGTATACGCAAAGCCCAGGCTCGGACCAAAGCTCTTGGTTGGGGCGTCCAGTTTGGGAGAGGTGCGCTGTGAAAGAGGAATGTCCTGGCGCCAGAACGCAGTAGCAGGATTGCTTTCGCGCTGGGTAGTCAGGTCATTGAACAAGTTGGCCGGCTGTCCGTAATAGGTCCATGTCAGTCCCAGATTTAACGTCAGGTTCTGAAGGACCTTCCAGTCGTCACCGGCATAGAGGAATGTGTCATGCTCGCGGAAATCCAGCGTTGGAGTTCCGGCGGCAATGCGGACACGGTTTGGGGTGTTCGCGGCAAACGATTCCCAGTTAGCAAAGCGGAACGCGCCGTTAAGATTCGGCAGAAAGGTATTGGGCGAGCGCTGATAGGTATAGTTCACGCCGGCTTTGAAAGTATGTTTACCTCTTACCCAGTTGAGATTGTCCTGACCTTGCCAGGTGTTTACGATGCGTCCTTCAGGAAAAGCGCCGTTCAGTCCAAAAGGCAAGAGACTTGGATTGGTAAAGGTGACGCGGCTGATTGCCTGATCAACTCCGGTGTCCGATGGCACTGTGCCGATGGTGTTGGTGGCAAAAACAACATTCAGCCGGTTGAAGCCGACACGCAATTCATTAACCACGTGCGTGCTAAAGTTGTGCGTGTCACCCAACAATACAGCCTGGCTCAGTGCAGGCACGCTGACCGGGAATCCGGCGGCAGCATCGCCAAAGTCAAGGTTGAAGTTGTTGCCGCGATTAAACAGGTAACGTCCCATAATTGCATCGCTACCCAGTTGCAGGTCCATGCGGGTGACCCAGTTAAAGTTGTGGGTATGCGTAGGCAACGTACGTTCCACGCCGCCAAGTTCCACTCCCGGGCAGGCTGGATTGTTGTTCAGGAACGTGCCGAACGGAGTGGGATTGCCGGAAGAAATCGCGTATGGCCCAAAGGACTTCAGCGCCGCCATGCTCTGGCTTCCAGGGAAACAAGCTGAAAGTGTGGCAATGCCATTCGGCGTGGGCACATTGCCTGCGCTCGTGTACAGCGTATTTTGTGAGATGAGCTGCTGGTCGAATCCGCCAAAGAAAAACAGCTTGTTCTTGACGATCGGCCCGCCAATCGTGAAGCCGCCAAACTCGTCATTGGCGCGGGGAATCGATGTCAACGGATTACCGGCTGCGTCGGTCGCAAACCGCTTCTGGAAGTTTGTCATCGAGTTGAGGACTGTGTTGTTCTCATGCGCGTAGACACTGCCATGCCAGGCGTTGGAACCTGACTTTGTGATGATGTTCACCACGGAACCGGCGTTGCGCCCATACTCCGGACCAAACTGGCTGGTGACCAGAATGTATTGCTGAACGAATTCCGTATCCGATACGAAAAGACCCGGGCCGCCAACGCTGTTGTCATTATTATTCTGACCATCGATCTGCTGGTCATTGTTGCGCCCGCGCAGGCCGTTCACGGAAAAACCGGTCCCGCCATTGGTATTGGAGAGTCCGTTGTCGCGTGCGGCGCTTACGCCGGGAATGAAGAGGGCCAGATTGTCCAGCCCCTGGTTTTCAGTGATGCCGGCAAACGTGGTCAATTGCGTTCCGGCAAAAGTGTTTGTCACCTGTGACTGTGTCGTCTCAATTAAAGGTGCGTCGGCGGTGACTTCCACTGCTGTTGTGACTTCGCCTACCGTCAATGGAATTGCGCCCAGACCACTATCGCGTCCAGCAGCCACCACAATATTGTTCTGGACGGTTGTCTTGAAACCCGCTGCCGTCATTTCAACTTTGTAAGTGCCAACTGGAATCAGATTGAAATGGAATGTGCCGGAACTATCGCTGGTGGTGGCGAGCGTGGCTCCCGTAGCGCTATTGATCGCCTTGACCGTTGCTCCGGACACCACTGCGCCCTGGGGATCAGTTACCGTGCCGGAAATAGACCCTTTAACAACTTGGGCCATTAATGGCGCCGCGCAAAATAGCGCTAGTGCCGCTATAGCAAGAACCAGTCGCTTGACTGGGTGTTGATGATGATTCATGTGCTTCTCCTATGAATCTGCGCCGATGCATTGATTGTTTGCGCAGTGTGATCTTCACAATGCAATCGCTATTCCAATGCCGGCCAATGGAGAAACTCTTGAACGCGATGTGATGAAAGGCAAATCTGTGATGACGAAAAGGATTGAAAAAGTGTTCAGTAGAAATCAACACCAAGCCTGCAAAAATCATATTGCTATGCATCTCAGCGTGAAGTGATGAGATGCTTTCATTTTTGGGAAACTTCCTTGGCATCATCTACACATTTCTGGAAGTTCTAATGGCAAATGTCTCTTATCGCTTTCCTTCTGTGCTCTGAGTTCGCAATCACTATCTAAACTCTTTAGAAAAAGAATTGTGACCATTTGTTACCTGGTTCGTCTAACACGCCAGAGAAAGCAAACCAGGTGTAGTGTATGAGCACATTAGAAAACGCAGTCACGAGCGGCAGACTACCTATTAAAGACAGCGGGCGGACGGTCTTTGTTCCGCTGGACGAAGTCGAATACTTTGAGGCATCCGGCAACTATGTGCGTGTGCATGCGGGCGAGGCACACTATAAGGTTCGCGAAAAACTGAGCACCATGGAGACACGTTTGCCGGAGCGCGACTTCGTGCGCATCCATCGTTCAGTCATCGTGAATCGCAACCGCATTCATGAACTGCGGCGATCATTCAGCGGCAAGTACCTTGTGACTTTGGTTTCCGGCAAACAGGTCACGCTCAGTCGCAGCCATCGCCAGCAGCTTTCCGCCTTGAAAGAACCTTAACGCCCGGATAAAGCTCAAGGTACTTTGGCGACATAAAAAAAGGCACGCCTTTGCAGCGTGCCTCTGTTTTTTGAAAAATTTATTCTTGCGTTCTATTTGTTTGCAGATTCCTTGTTTTTGGATTCGCGGAACGCCTCTCTGACGTCGCTCAGGAACAGGCTTGAATTCTCATTGCGTGGGCCCTGGCCCATCAGCGTCTCCTGTGGGGAAACCGGCTTCCCGTAATAGGCGCGAGTGGAGTCGTCATCCGGTTTTACGGCAGCGCCGCTCAAGTCAATACCCGCAAACAATCCCTTCGTGCGTGAGTACACCAGAATCTTGTTCTTAAGTTTCCAGTCAGTGCTGGCCTGCGCTTCACGTCCAATCGGGCCACCGGCAACTCCAGCTTCCGCACCCAGCTTGAACTGTGAAGATAAAAGCTGCTGCATTCCGGCGTCGCCCAGAAACACCATTACCAGATCGACCGACTCCAGACCGATCTGCGCTCCCCAGGTTCCACCAGTTATGGCGAAGAATGATGGCTGGCTCCAGCCGTTTCCAGTACGGCAAGTGCCGACTCCCCGTCCATGATTGGCGCCAAAAACGAATCCGCCTTTTACCATGTCCGGAACCACGGCAATGCATTTTGCATCGGCCAATACGTTCTGGGGAATAGCGCTGTCTGGAGCGTTCATAAGTTGTTTTAGATCGTCGCCTGCGTTGCGCAGCCGTTCGATGATTTGTGCTTGTTCGCCATAGACAGTTTTGCCGCTGGCAGTAGAAGCCACATGGTGCTGAGAGCATCCGACCGTGAAGGCCACGAGCGGAGCCGCTATAAGTGCCGCAATAATTTGTTTCATTTGATTCTCCCCGTGAACTGTTTAACTTGGTTAAGTGATAGGACGTAAACCGCGAACGAGAGAGTTGCATCATGTAAGAACACTTCGGCAGCTTCCTCTCTCAACCTGTGTCTCGGGTTGAAAGTTGCTGCTCCAAGTTGCTGCTGGATTGCGGTAATCCTGCTCGGGCAACTCGGAGTCCTAGGTGTGAATCCGATGCACCGAGGTGAATCATGCGATTGAAGTTTTTATCTGCGATGCTAGTGGCCTTAGCACTTTCTCTGGGCGCCATCGCACAGCAAACTGACGACGGAATCAAACAAGATACGAAAGATGCCGCGCACTCCACGGGCAAGGCCGCCAAGAAGACTGGTCATAAGATCAAAAAGGGAACTAAGAAGGTGGTCCATAAATCCGCCGATGCCACAGAGAAGGGCGCCGACAAGGTAAAGGACAAGAGCGCGCCCGCTCCAACCCCGCCCCCACAGAAATAAAAACTCTGGGAGAAGCGGAAAGGCGTTTATTTCGGTTGACGGCTTACCGTTATCGGACTTAATATCCGCTTATCCGCTTCGTCCGTGGACCACATGCACAAACTTGCAAAGACACCCGCCCGGAAACAAGTTTCCGGCGAAGTCGTCATTCCGGACAAGCTCTACTTTCGCATTGGCGAAGTCAGCCGCCTCTGCAGCCTCCCCAGTTACGTGCTCCGCTTCTGGGAAACCGAGTTCAACCAGCTCAAGCCCTCCAAGAGCGGCACCGGCCAGCGGATGTACCGCAAAATTGATGTGGAGAACGTGCTCCGAATCAAGAAGCTGCTTTACGATCAGGGCTTTACCATTGCGGGGGCGCGCCAGCAGCTAAAGGCTGAGACCAAGCGCAAACAGTCACCCTTACCCTTTGCTGTTCCCGCCACCGGCCGGGGTGAGTTAAAGCAAGTCCGGCAAGGACTTAGAGAGATTCTGGGAATCCTGAGTTCCCGGCATTAAAAGCAAACCAAAGCCGCAAAAGATTGCAAACGGGCCATTCTTTAGAATGGGACGATCTGCATCAGGGGCAGTAACTTAAGATTTTCCTGCTCCTTGGAAAGCTGAGCTGCATCCAAGAAAGATAGCTATAATGAAGTAGTAGCTCGCCTTGCAGGCGTTCTCCCGTCTTATATAAGAGAAATAAAGGTCGGTTCCTGATGTCGAAAAAGATCCAAGTCCTCCTTCTGACCAGTTCCATGTTGATCATCGCTTTTGTCATGGTTGGCAGCCTCGGCGTACATGCCTCCGGCGCCAGCAGCAGCGGTGACGTTACCCTGAAACACATTGGCGTTTACAGCGAGGTTCTTTATCGCGTTCGCGCGGAATATGTGGAAGATCCCAACATGAGCGCGGTCACAAACGGCGCGCTGCACGGTCTGCTGGAATCGCTGGACGCAGACTCCAGCTATCTCACCCCTTCTGAATACAAAGTCTTCAAGCAGAAGAAGGCGGAAGGCAAAGCCAATATTGGCGCTACAGTTTCTAAGCGATTTGGCTATGCCGCAATCGTTTCTGTGATCCCCGGTGGCCCAGCCGACAAGGCCGGCTTGAACTCCGGTGACATCATTGAGACCGTGGAAGGCCTGAGCACGCATGATCTGTCACTCGCTGCGGTGAAAAACCACCTGGTTGGCGAGCCCGGCTCACGACTGGAACTGACGATCATTCGTACGCGCAAAATTGAACCGCAAAAGATCACCGTGGTTCGCGACACTGTCGCTCTTCCGGCAGTAACCGAAACCATGGCGGCGGACAACACGGGCGTAGTCAAGGCTCTGGTGATGACTAAAGGCAAAGCCGCGGAAATCGCTGAGAGGATCAAGTCGCTGCAGAAAAAGGGCGCAAAGAAGCTGGTGCTTGATCTCCGCAACAACTCTGAAGGCGACGAAGAAGAAGGCGTGGCCGTGGCCAATCTCTTCCTCGGTAAAGGCACCATAGGCTCCCTGCAAGGTCAAAAGGTTGAAAAAGTAACTTATACAGCTGATCCGCAAAAGAAAATCACTGACCTTCCGTTGGCTGTGCTGGTAAATCGCGGTACCGCTGGTCCCGCCGAGCTGGTAGCGGCGGCACTTCTTGATAACAAGCGCGGCGACGTGCTGGGCGACAAAACTTTTGGCGAAGGCTCAGTCCAGAAGCTAATCGAAGTGCCGGATGGATCGGCGCTGATTCTCTCTATTGCCAAGTACTACACCTCAAACGGCAAGATCATACAGGATACCGGCATCACGCCGAACATCCTGGTGGCTTCCAATGACGATGTTGTTGCCATTTCTGATGATGATGACAGCACCACAACCGAAGAGCCACAGAAGACGCAGCCTAAAGAAGACGAACAGCTGCGGCGCGCAATTGAAGTCCTGAAAACGAAAGCTCAAAAAAGCTAACGCAGGTGGTAGTAGATGAGTTCCAAAGGCGCGCCTTTACGAGGCGCGCTTTTTGTTTCTGCCATAAGTACATGTTGCGTTTCCCAACTCACATGTCCTGTTGGCATGATGGATAGCGCGTGAAACCGTGCTATTCTGGCCTTGATCTCACCCCATGAACGCCGTTGCAGAGCCTACGCCAGACAAAGTAGCTGGGAAACCGCTCGTAGGCAGAGTTGTATTCACTGTACTGGTCTTGACAGCGGCATTTCTGGGGACCACGGCGGGTCTGCTGATCGTTTACTCCACTGATCTGCCCCAGATCAGCGAGCTGGAGCGTTATCGGCCCAGCACGATTACCGAACTTTATGACGATCAGGGGCGGCAGATAGGATCGTTTGCCTTACAGCGGCGCGTGCTGGCTTCCTACGAGGACTTTCCCAAGGTACTGCGGGACGCCATTATTTCCACTGAAGACAAAACTTTTGAAACGCACTGGGGCATCAATTTCTGGCGGGTCTTTGGCGCAACGTATCGCGACATAACATCAGGCTCGCGGGCGCAGGGAGCTTCCACGCTCACCATGCAGCTTTCGCGCAACTTGTTTCTCTCTCCTGAACGCCATTTCAGCCGCAAAGTGCAGGAAGCCCTGCTTGCCTTGCAGATTGAGCGGCGCTTTACCAAGCAGCAGATCTTCACGCTTTATTGCAACCAGATCTTTCTAGGACACGGCGTATATGGCTTTGAAGCCGGAGCGGAATACTACTTCAACAAGCACGCAAAAGATCTGAAGCGGGAAGAAGCCGCGCTGCTGGCGGGCTTGCCCAAAGCGCCGGTTTTTTACTCGCCCATCAATTTTCCTGACAAGGCGTTGAAGCGCCGCAACCTGGTCATCAACAACTTGCTGGAAGATGGCAAGATCACGGCCGAAGAAGCTGGCCGCGCCAAAACCACGCCGTTGCACTTGAACATCCAACCTGATCGGTCACCGGCCCCGAACTTTGTAGAGGAAGTGCGCCGCTTTCTGGAAAAGAAATATGGGGCGGATGAAGTGCATGAGGGCGGCTTGCGGGTTTATACCTCGCTCGACCTTGACTTGCAGAAAAGCGCCACGCAGGCAGTACTGGACGGACTGGCCGCATACGAGCGCCGCCACGGCTGGAAAGGCCAGTTGAAAAATGTGGTGCAGAACGGCGAGAGCATCAGCAAGTATCAGGACGCAGACTGGCAAAAGCCACTGGTTGTTGGAGATTATGTTCACGCGCTAGTGGTGGATATTGGGCTGCAATTCTGCAAAATCAAGCTGGGCCGCGCCAGCGCTTCTCTTGGTCCTGCGGAGCTGGCTTGGACCGGCCGCAAGTTGCCCAAGAACATACTTGCCGTTGGCGATATTATTTACGTCAAAGTCCTTGCCCTGAATTCTGATGGCTCCGCAAGGGTTTCTTTGGAGCAGGATTCAGGCGCGCAGGGGGCGCTCTTGGCAATCGAGAACGCTACCGGCGATATCAAAGCCATGGTCGGCGGCCGCGATTACGACGCGTCAAAATTCAACCGTGCGACGCAGGCTTCGCGCCAGGCAGGGTCTTCCTTCAAGCCATTCGTGTATACCGCAGCCATTGATCAGGGCGCGGAACCGGATGACATCATCCTGGACGCACCAACTACCTTCAACAGCGCGGGCGTCCCCTATTCTCCGCGCAACTTCGATCGCCGGTTTGAAGGCAACATCACGCTCCGCCATGCCCTGGCGGAGTCGCGCAATGTTCCTGCGGTTAAATTGGCTCAGCGCGTCGGTATGCCCACCGTGGCCGATTACGCGCGTCGCTTCGGCATCACATCACCAGTCCTGCCATTTCTGCCGGTGGCGCTCGGCGCTGCCGATGTTACGCTTTACGAACAAACGTCCGCGTACACCGTCTTTCCCAACGACGGGCTGCGCATTGAGCCGCGCTATATCCGCAAAGTCACGGACTATGAAGGCCACGTGCTGGAGCAGGATTTTCCTGACGCCAAAGATGTGATCAGCCAGCGCACGGCACGGACTATGGTGTCACTGCTGGAAGAAGTGGTGAAGCACGGCACCGCGAGCAGCGCAAAAAAATTGAACCATCCCGTGGCGGGCAAAACCGGCACAACCAATGACTACACGGACGCTTGGTTTGTGGGCTTCACGCCCAGCCTGACTTGCGGCGTTTGGGTGGGCTACGACGAAAAAAAGGATTTAGGAGAAGGCGAAACCGGCGGCCACGCGGCTTTGCCCATCTGGATGGATTTCATGCGCGCCGTGGTTTCCGATCCAGCGCGGAAGGGTGAGACCTTTCCTACTACAGGCATCGACAAAAAGAAAACCGCGGCAATCAAGCGCGCTGCCATCACGCCGCCTCGCCATGCCGGAGACGCGGAGGCCCACTAATTGCTGCGCAAAGTAATCAAGTACTCTTTTCTTGGATTGGTATTGCTGCTGGTATTTCTCTCCTCTGCATTACTGGCTATGCGCTTCGCCATCCAGGGGCGAGAGGTTCGCGTGCCAAGGCTCACCGGCCTTACTCCCGCTGAAGCAGAGCGCGTCGCAAATTCTGATGGTCTGGTTCTCTCCGTAGAGAGCCGCTTTTACAATCCATCCGTGCCTGCGGGAAGAATTGTTTCACAGTCGCCCACGCCCGATGCGACGGTGCGTCGCGGCTGGAAGATTCGCGTCGCAGCCAGCCTGGGAACGCAACACGCAGCGGTGCCAAACCTGATCGGTCAAAGCCAGCACGCTGCCGGCATCAACGTAAGCCGTCGCGGGCTGGAAGTTGGCAGTGTCGCGACCATACATCTTCCCGGCGCGAGCCCGGACTCCGTGCTGGCGCAGTCGCCATCGCCCGAAGCGGCAGATGTAACATCACCAAAAGTAAGCTTGCTGATTGCTGCCGCCGATAACGGCCAGAGTTATGTGATGCCCAGCTTTGTGGGAAAGCCTTTAGCAGATGCCAACATTGCGCTGATCAAAGGCGGCTTCACACTGGGCAAGGTTCGTGTTGTCAGCAATGGTGATGACAGCAATGCTGCGGAGAAACCGGGGATTATCCTGCGGCAATCGCCTGTAGCAGGACAGCGCGTGGCGGCAGGAGCCGCGATCAGCTTTGATGTGAGGAAATAGTTGGGACTAACCACCGAGACACAGAGGAACACGGAGGAAAGATTCAATGCAGGCTATTGGTTATTGAATATGGGGAAGCTTGTTTCGTAACGTTCTTCGATTGAAGCGCGACAAATAAACCTCTGTGTTCCCCGTGGCATCAGTGGTTAATGCCTTTCTATAACAGCAGCGAAGAAGCCATCGCAAGGATGAACACCTGGAATTGTACGCAGAAAATCTCCGCTGATCAGCGCATCGATATTTTCCCAGACCAGCTCTCCTGAATCCCGCAACCGTTGTAATTCATTTCGAACCGGAATGACTTTGAACTCGGACGCGCCGAGTAGTGAGCCGGCAATCACCTTCTCGTTCTCTTCCGGCTCAAGAGAGCAGGTGGAATAAACCAGCCTCCCGCCGGGCGAAACGTGACCCATTGCTGCCTTGAGAATTGCAATCTGGCGGTATTGCAGATCGAGAAGATCTTCCGGCTTAAGCTTCCATTTAATTTCCGGATTGCGCGCCAGCGTTCCTGTGCCGGAGCATGGGACATCGGCCAGCACGCGGTCAAAGTCTGCGCCATACGGCAGAGCGAGCGCGTCTGCCGTCACTACTTCTACATTTTGCTGTGGGGCCAATCTTCGCAACAGTGTTGCGCGATGCGGATGGATTTCCGTGGCGACGATCTCTGCTTCCGGCAGCCGAGTGGCCATAGCGGCAGTCTTGCCGCCGGGAGCAGCGCAGCAATCGAGTATGCGACGCCCCTGGCCGACGAGCGCAGCCACCAATTGAGAACCTTCATCCTGGATGGCAAGGTTTCCGTCGCGGAATAATGGCGTCGCGGTGACATCGCCACAGGTCACCATTCGTGCAGTTGCCATGAGCGCACCGGGGGCGATTTGAATTTCCTGTGCGGATAAGAGCTTTTCGTCTTCAGAGCTGCTTAAGCGCAGAACCGTCGGAGGAATGCGCTGGTCGTATTCGCAGACTTTCTGCGCAATACCATGGCTGAAGAATGCCACCCATCGCTCCACCAGCCAGCGAGGGTGAGCATACGATACGGATAAGTAGCTTGAATCCCTGGAAACAGACGTTGGCAATTGGCTGCCAGCCCGACCCACCTTGTGCATGACGGCGTTGACCAGACCGGCGGCTGAAACTTTCTTCGCCTGCTTGACCAGTTCCACAGTTTCATTCACGGCAGCGTGCGCCGGTACCTTAGTAAGAAATTGTTTTTGATAAACGCCCATACGCAGGGCCGTCAGGACTTCGAAATCCAGTTTCCTCATTGGAGTAAAACTGAAGCGGGCGATCACGTGGTCGATTGCAGACCGCCAACGCAGCACGCCCATGACGATTTCCGTGGCAAGATTACGATCGACAGGAGAGAGCTCGTCGAGCAGAGACGAATGCAGCAGTTCCACAGCATAGGCAGACTCTCGTTCCACGCGTAACAGAATGTTGAATGCAACCACGCGCGCTGGAGAGACTGCCACGTTCAGGCTTCCTTAGCTGAAACGAGCTGTTCGCCCGGAGCGGGATGATAGCCATTGATGAACTCGCGCGCCGCCATGATTTTCTTTCCTTCCGGCTGGATCTGCAGCAGCTGCAGTACGGTGCGCTGGCCACAACCCACAAAGAGTTTCTCATCGCCAACCCGAAGTTCGCCGAGTTCCAAATTAGACGCAGCATCTTCCGTTATGGCGCTGATTAATTTCAAACTCTTGCCGCGAAATTGGGTGTACGCTCCGGGCCAGGGCTGAAAGCCGCGCAGACGATTGTGAATCTCCGTGGCGGTGCGGGTGAAATCGACAAGTCCATCTTCTTTCTTCAGAATCGGCGCAAGCGTGGCTTGTGTGTGGTCCTGCGGGACCGGCGTAATACTTTTGTCCTCAAGTCCATGCAGCGTTTCAACTATCAAATCAGCGCCCATTTCAGCCAGTCGCGGCGCATATGTCATGGCAGTATCTTCCGGACGGATGGCCATTTCTTTTTGCAGCAAAATGTCGCCTGTATCCAGACCTTCATTCAGCAGCATGGTGGTAACGCCGGAAACCGTTTCACCATGCGCGATGGCCCATTGCACCGGCGCAGCTCCGCGATATTTCGGGAGCAAAGACGCATGCACATTGATGTTGCCGTTTCGCGGCAACACCAGCATCCACGGCGGAATAATTCTGCCATAACCGACGACGATGATTGCATCCGGCTGCAGAGCTTGGAGCTGTGCCTGAAATTCTTCGTTCTTTTTGATTTTCTCAGGCTGGATCACCGACAGGCCGAGCTTCAACGCCGATTGCTTTACCGGCGGCGCAGTCAATGTCATACCGCGCCCCTGCGGGCGGTCAGGCTGGGTCACAACAAGTTGAATTTCAAACCCGGCGGCGTGCAGGCGCTCCAGTGACGGCACGGCAAACATCGGCGTGCCGCAAAAAACCAGCTTCATACCCACTCGCCGGCGCGCACCAGTTTCTTGATCTTGCGCTTGATCAGGTCACGCTTGAGCGCGCTCACATGGCTGATAAACAGCCTGCCGTTCAGATGATCAATCTCATGTAGAAAGGCGCGAGCCAGCAGGTCGTCGCCGGTTTTTTCAAACCAGTTTCCTTCCACATCCTGCGCGCGAACCGTCACAATATTGGCGCGCGTCACATTCTCACGAAAGTCTGGAAGGCTCAGGCAGCCTTCCTGCCCGTTCTGCCTGGCTTCACGGGCAATGACCTCTGGATTCACCAGCACAAGTTTGGCATTGGGGTCTTCTTTGAATGTGGTATCGATCACCGCAATGCGTTTGCTGATGCCAATCTGCGGCGCCGCCAGTCCCACGCCATGGGCCGCATACATGGATTCAAACATGTCATCGACCAGCTTTTTCAGCTCAGCATTGAATTCGGTGACGGGTTCGGTCGGCCGCTCCAGCACCGGATCACCATAGAGTACGATTGGATAAATCATTCGTTGTGCTAGAACTCCCGCAATTGTTGTTGATAGCAGGCAAAATTCCGTCGCGTTTCGGTGATGGAATCGCCGCCAAATTTTTCCAGCGCGCAGCGCGCCAGCGTGAGCGCAACCATGGCTTCAGCGGCAACGCCGGCCGCCGGCACCACGCAAACGTCGGAGCGCTCATAGGCAGCCTTGACCGGCTCACGCGTGGCAAAATCCACCGATCCCAGCGGACGCCGCAACGTGGAAATCGGCTTCAGGTAGCCGCGCACCAGGATATCCTGGCCGTTGGAGATGCCACCTTCAATTCCGCCCGCGTGATTGGATGCACGAGTGAAGCCGGTAAAGTGCGCCTCGCTGCTCTTGTTGTAACCGATCTCATCATGCACGCCGGAGCCGAATGAAAGCGCCGACTCAACTCCTGTGCCGATTTCGACGGCCTTTACGGCCTGCAATGACATCACGGCCATCGCCAGCATACCGTCCAGACGCTCATCCCACTGGGCAAAGGTGCCGAGGCCGGGGGGCACATTGTGCGCCACAACTTCAAACACTCCACCGATGGAATCGCCAGTACGCAACGCGTGATCCACTTCAGCTTTCATGCGCTGTTCGGAATCCGTATCCGCGCAGTTGAGAAGAATCTCTTGCCTGTCATGTAGTTCCTGAAGTTTTTCCCACGGCACTTCCGCGTTGGCAAGAGTGGCCTTGCCTACGGCGATTACGTGGCTCAGCACCTCAATGCCAAGCTCCAGCAAGAAAAGTTTAGCGATTGCGCCGATGGCGACGCGGGCAGCGGATTCGCGGGCGGAAGCGCGTTCCAGAATGTATCGGGCTTCAGGGAAGTTGTATTTCAGCGCACCCGCGAGATCAGCGTGTCCTGGTCGCGGAGAAGCCACGCGTTTGTGCTTTTCAGGATCGCCGGACTCGACCGGCAGCGACTCCTCCCAGTTCTTCCAGTCTTTGTTCTCCAGCAGAATTGCAATCGGCGAGCCAATGGTTTTGCCGTGACGCACGCCGGAGATGATATGAACCTTGTCGGTCTCAATCTTCATGCGTCCGCCGCGGCCAAAGCCCTGCTGGCGACGCCAGAGTTCACGGTTGAGAAATGCCAGGTCAATGCTCAGACCTGCAGGAACGCCGGATAGGAAAGCCACAAGGCTTTCTCCGTGCGATTCTCCGGCAGTAAAGTAGCGCAGCATGGTTGGTATACAGCTTTGCCCGAACAAAAATCCCCAGCAAAACATTTGATTGTAACGTATGTTTCTGCCGCTCCGCTCAGGCCACCGAAGGGCCGCATAATAATAGAAAAGAAAAAAGGCAGGCTGACGAGGCCCGCCGAGACGAGAAGACTTGCGAGGAATGAAACTTCGTGTGGCGTTACGCCACTGGCTGGATCAGGCAGCGTGACGAATCTTGCTGCGTACTTTGTCGCGCGTTTCGTCGTCAATTGACGTCATATTGTGTTGCTCGCGGCCATGCTGTTCGGCCTTGCGCAGCACTTCATCCGGACTGGAGCCTTTCGCTTCCCATGAGCATCCGGTGAAGCCGGCGTCGGCGCAGCGGAATGAATAATTCTCGTTTCCTGTATCAGTGCGGTTCGGCTGAGTGATATTGGCCATTTTTACCTCCACAACCATTTTCCCGCGAATCCAGAGCTGAATGGGGCAAGATCGAAAGCTGCTGTTGGAAATTGTGAGCAGATCACGAGAAAACAATTCTTAACTTTTTGTGTTCTATCTGATTGAAGGCAAATCGCTTCTATGCAGATACCGTTTACTTAAAACTGCATCCAACCTGTTATGCTGCGATAACCGAACAGGAGAGCTCTATTGTCAGTCGGTACCCACACCAGAAAAACGTTAGCGGCACTCGCGATCATCGCATTATCCTGGCAAGCTTCCGCCGTGGCCCAAAGCGCAGCTAATCCCACCATCTCCGCGCAGACACAAAATCTGGATGCACTGCTCGATCAAAGTTACAACGCCATGTACAACCTGCGGTTCGATGAAGCGCTTCGCCTGGCTGAATCCGCTAAACGCATGGCCAATGACGATCCCGTTCCGTGGATGGCGCAGGCGTGCGCTGTTCTTTTCCGCGAATTCGATCACATGCACATCCTGCGCAGCGAGCTCTTTGCCGCCGATGACAAATTCATTGACGGGCCGCCGTTTACCTGGGACACACAACGTCGCAAGGACTTTGATATTGCTCTTGCCGGCGCGGAAAAGCTGGCGCAGGATCGCCTGAAGCAAAGCAAAGACGATCCCAGAGCGTTGTTCGCGCTCACGTTGGCCAGCGGGCTGCGCGCCGACGATGCCGCGCTCATTGCCAAGAAAAAATTCAGTGCGCTCTCTTACACCAAATCGGCAAATGGTTACGCCGAACGCCTGCTGGCGCGCTCGCCTGACTATTACGACGCCTACATCGCCACCGGCATGGGCAAATACATTATTGGTGGCAAGGCTGCTCCTGTCCGATGGATGCTCCGCCTGGGCGGACTCAAAGGCGATCAGGAACAAGGTGTAAAAGAGCTGACGCTGGTTGCCGACCACGGCCGCTTTCTTATGCCTTTTGCACGCATTCTGCTGGCTTTTGACGATCTCCGCCACAACAATACCGCTGCGGCCCGCAAAAAGCTTGAATGGCTTCGTGAACACTTCCCCAACAACCCGCTCTTTATGCAGGAAATCGCCAAGCTAAACCATCCTGTCGGCGGCCCCGGCCAGAACTAAACGGCAACTCTCATTTACAATAGAAACATCCCAGATTGAACAACCTGCCCCGAACATTGCCCCCTGGAAGGTGCATTTGTTGTGCATCTGCGGGGACATACCCTTTCGTACATCGGCAAAAGCCCATGCGACCTGCTAGCATTCCGATACGCTGAAGGACCTTTGGAGAGTACTTTTTGCAACCTACTTTGGAACCCAGAAAACCCTTGAAAACTGCTGCTTTCCTTGCTTTTGCCATGCTGGCTATGACTGCTGGCGCATCGGCGCAAATGCAGACCGTCGCCTCCAAATCGCCGACCGTTGAAGACAAGCTGGCCCAGTCATACCATGCAATGTATGACCTGAAATTTCAGGAAGCTTTCAAGGCCGCCGACGAAGCCAAAGCCGTCGCCCAGGACGATCCATTGCCTTACGTAGCGCAGGCTTGGGTGGTGTTCTTCCGCGAGCTTGATCGGTTGCACATTCTTCGTAGCGAGCTGTTTGCCACCGACGATAGTTACAATTCCCGCGACAGCTACGTATGGGACGCCGGCAACAAGAAAATCTTCGATAGCAGCCTTGATCAGGGTGAAAAGCTGGCGCAGGACCGCCTGAGCCGCAATCAGAATGATCCTCGCGCGCTGCTGGCACTTTCGCTCATCAATGGCCTGCATGGCGATGATTACGGCATCTTCACCAAAAAAGACCTCAAGGCCATCTCTTATATAAAAACCGCCACAACATACGCTGAGAAACTGCTGACCCAGTCCCCGGATTCCTATGACGCTTATGTGGCCACCGGAATGGGCAAGGTGATTGTGGCGCGTAAATCCGCTCCGGTGCGCTGGGTGCTTCGCCTTGGCGGACTTAAAGGCGATGAAGGCGAAGGCGTAAAGGAACTTACGCTCGCCGCCGACCACGCCCACTACCTTGCGCCATTCGCCCGTCTGCTGGTGGTCTTCGAGGACGTGCGCTTCAAGAATACTGACGATGCGCGCCGCAAGCTGGAAGCTCTCCATCAGCAGTTCCCCAACAATCATCTTTTCCAGGACGAGCTTAATAAGCTGGGACGCACATCAGCGCAGCTGGTCCGCCAGGGCAACTGAAGCCGCGCCGTCAATTTTTCCGCTGGGTCCGTTCTGCACAAAGACGATCGCGCGCAGGTCGCCGCGCTTCCAGTCTTTCTCTAGCTTAAGCGGCACTGTGGTTTCGATTGCGCCACTCTGCAACGAACCCACTTGGCGCAGCTCACGCACCACAGCCGCGTGGTGCAGCATGCGTCCGCCGTTCTCGCCTGATCCCACTTGCGTCGATAAATTGTCCTCGGTGATCGCCAGCATCACCAGCGCATTGCCGCTCGATGGCCCCGCAGAGCCTTTGACCTGAATGTTTAATTGGTCCGCGCCGGCCAAAGCAATCTTCACCTGTGCCGCTTCCAAATGGCTGGCTTGCTGCCGGATTGTGCGTTGGGCTTGCCCGGCATCATTACCCACAAATTCCACTTCACCATCCACCACCATCTCAGGCGTGTACGGGCCATCCACTTTCAGGGCATGCGTATATTGCTCCTGCCGCTGGGTAAAATCCGCTGAAGAAAATCGGTCTTTCCATCCCAGCGAATTCCAATAATCCACGTGAAAGCCAAGCGGGATCACCTGAACGTTTTTCGCGGCAAGGTCCTGCCGCAATCGCCCCAGCAACTCATCCGCCGGCGGACAACTGGAGCATCCTTCAGAAGTGAAGAGTTCGACTACGACCGCTTTGCGAGGGACGGCGGGTTCTGTCGTTTTGCCCGATATGAGTGATATGTAAGCAATGCCCAGGCAAGCCATACCAACTAAAGTTGCCAATGCTGAAATTTTTCCTATGCGCATACGGTGCACAGCTTTCCTTTTATTGCAAACGTATCTTAAGTACGTTCAACCGAGCGCGCCGGATTTACGTCTTAGTAAACTTCTTCCAGCCCCACTACTAAATACCAGCGTCCGCCCTCTACTCCTTCACCGCAATCCCCAGCGTTTTCATCTTGCGATACAGATGGCTGCGCTCCAGGCCCAGCACCTCCGCTGCCCGCGTGACGTTGCCGTGGTTCTCATCCAGTTTTTTCAGGATGTAATCGCGCTCATAGGCGGCGCGGGCCTGATGCAGCGTGGAAAAGCCCGCCGTAGAAGATCGTCCGCCTTCACGATGGATCAGTGGCGGCAGGTGCTTGCGTTCAATCTTGTGCGCCGTAGGATTCATGATGACCAACCGTTCAATTACGTTGCGCAGCTCGCGGACATTTCCCGGCCAGGAATAGCGGGTAAGCGTTTCAATGGCTTCATCCGTGATTTCGCGCGACCGGCGGCTATAAGCGGCGGAAAATTCTTTTAGAAAATGTTTTGACAGCAGCGGAATATCTTCCTTGCGTTCGCGCAGCGGCGGAACATAAAACGGAATCACGTTCAGCCGGTAGAACAGGTCTTCGCGAAAATTGCCGCGCGAAATTTCTTCGTCCAGGTCTTTGTTTGTCGCGGCAATCACCCGCACGTCCACTTTCACCGGATCGTCATCGCCCACCGGAGTAAATTTCTGCTCATCGAGCGTGCGCAACACCTTGGACTGCGTCTTCAAGCTCATATCGCCTACTTCGTCCAGGAACAGCGTGCCTTCATTTGCTTTTTCGAACTTGCCTTCTTTGTCGCTGGCCGCGCCCGGCAGCGCGCCTTTGCGATGACCGAACAGCTCGCTTTCAATCCAGTCTTCCGGGATAGCGGCGCAATTCACCTCAACAAATAGTTTGTCCTTGCGCAGGCTGTGTGCATGGATGGCGTGCGCCACCAGCTCTTTGCCTGTCCCGGACTCGCCATAAATCAGTACGCGGCCGTTCGTAGGCGCCATCACGGCAATCTCATGCCGCAAGGCCTTCATGGGAATACTTTCACCCACGATGACGCTCCTGGCCTGGAACTGCTTTTTGAATTCGGCGTTCTCCAGCCGCAGCCGGTGCGCTTCCAGTGCGTTCTTTAGGACGATGAGCGTCCTATCCAGCGAAAGCGGCTTTTCCAGAAAATCAAATGCGCCGAGCTTGGTGGCGCGGACGGCGGTCTCAATCGTTCCATGGCCGGAGATGATCACCACTTCCGGCGGATCTTCTAATTGCCTGATTTTTTCCAGCGTCTCCAGGCCGTCGATGTTCGGCAGCCAAATATCCAGCAGCACCACTTCGCACGAGCGCTTCTTCAATTGCTCCAGGCACGCCTCGCCGCTTTCCGCCAGCAACACCTTGTAGCCTTCATCCTCCAGGACGCCACGGAGCGACTCCCGGATATCGCGTTCATCATCCACCACCAGGACGCTATGCACTCTGCGACTCCGATGCCGCAATCTCACCGGCCAGCGGCAGCTCTACCAGGAACTTTGCGCCCTCCGGCTTGTTTTCTTCCACGCGGATGGAGCCGTGATGATCGTCAATGATGCGTCGCACGATGGCCAGTCCCAGCCCGGTGCCGCGCTTCTTGGTGGAAAAATATGGCAGGAACAATTTCTCTTTTACCTCGCGATTGATGCCGTGGCCGGTATCGGCAATCATAATTTCCAGGCCATCGCGTCCATCCAGCAGTGATGTAGTGATATGAATTTCGCGGACGCGGGAATCCTGCATAGCTTCAGCAGCGTTATCGATCAAGTTGGCCAGCGCTCGCTTGATGGCCTCCGGATCGGCCATGGCGAGGGGCAGGTTTGCATCCAGCTGTTTTTCCACGCGTATCCCATCAAGCCTGCCATTGAACATGGCCAGCGTGCCTTCCACAATTTCGTTGATGTCCGCCGGCCTCGGTTGTGCTGCGGGAAACCGTGCCAGCGTGGAGAATTCATCCACCAGCGAACGGACCGTCTGCACGGCTTCGGTAATCGTTTCCGCGCAGGCATTAATAACTTTCAACGACGCCTGGTCTGGCACCAGCCCGCGCTCCAGATGCTTCCGAATACGCTCGGCGGAAAGCGCAATTGGCGTAAGCGGGTTCTTGATTTCATGCGCTACTCGCCTCGCTACTTCGCGCCATGCGGCTTCACGCTGCGCCTTCAGCAGTTCGCTATAGTCCTCAAACACGATTACATATCCCAGCCGCTGTTTGCCGTGCTGCACGGAAGAAACCGTCACGCTCACGTTGAGCTTGTCTTTATCTAAGGGGATTTCGAACTGCGCGGCGGTCACGGACATGCGATCAGCGCGGCGCAACAGATGTTCGAGATCGGAAGCGGTTTCATCATTGAAGACCTCGCTCAGCGTCGATCCAATCACGGGCGCGCCTCCATTGGGCCAGAACATCCGTCCGAAAGCTACGTTGCTGTGCGTAACGCACCTTTGCGGATCGAGCGAAAGGACGCCTGTGGGAATGCTTTCCAGAATCGTCTCGATATGCCTGCGGCGCTGCTCCAATTCAGTGTTTGACTGGGTTAAAGCCCGTGCAGATTGATCAATCTTGGTGCGGCTGGATTCCAGTTCCGCAGCCATAGTATTGAAGGAAGAAACCAGTTCACCCAGTTCATCCGCCGCGGAAACCTCAACGCGGTGCCCCAGGTGTCCCAGCGATATCTCGCGTGTGGCCAGCGCCAGCGCCTCTACCGGACGCGTAACCAGCTTGGCCACAAAAAGCGACGACCATGTAGCCACGAACAGAACCAGCACCGTCAGCATCGTCAACAGCAACATGTAGAGACCGCGAATGCGTTTGGCTTCATGACCCAAAGTTTCGTAGTCGTGCTGGTCCTGGTTGATCTGCTCCAGCGTTGGAGAAAAATCTTTGGGCAATGACAGCCCAATCAGGATCGCCCCGGACTTTCCCGCCGGAGCCATGGCCACAAGATATTCCGTGTTTTGATAAACCCATTTCTCCGGAGACTGCTGAAGCACTTTCAGGTCGGGAAGGGATTGACGCAACGCCGGCCACGGACGCGGCAGATTCCAGCTTGCTACTGCAGTGTCATCGCGGATGGCCATGGCGAATCCGTTTTGCAACGTGTTCTGGTGACGACGGAATTCATGCAGCACGCCGCTGTAGTTGGCGGATTCAAACGCATGCTGAATTTCCGGAGACTCCGCTATGTCCATGGCGGTATGGCGGGCGCTGTCGCCCTGTGAGGCCGTGAGCAGAGCGGCCACGCGCCCGGATCCCTGGTGCAATGCGTTGACCGGGCTGGAAAACCATTTGTCGATGGACCGGTTCATCAGGCCGTAAGAAAACATAAACATCACAATCGCGGGCGCGAATGACAGTACGAGAGCGCCCACCATCATGCGCGTGCGGAAGCGTGAGCCCAGCACGCCCAGCCGCCGCTCGGCATAAAGTTTGAGCAGGTTGCGGAACAGGACAAAGGTGAGCACCACCAGCAACAGAAAAACCAGCGCTGAAAGCGCCACGAGTCCAAGCGTCTGTCCGGCGGAGTCTGGCCGCAGTTGTTTCAGATTGAAGGCCTGTTGTGAGAAGACAACGCCAAAAAGCAGCACAATGCCCAGCGCCAGCGGGATCAGCAACGCGCGCCGCTGCGTCAGGGGAAGGGAACGGTTGCTCTTATCCGGCTTCTGTTCGGACACAAAACAGCTCTCGCGTGCTTAGAGAATCCGCGGGAGTCCTGCCGCTCATTATAAGTTGGCAACTGGCAATTAGCAGCCAGCAATTAGCTTTGGGTCTTGGCTTTGGAAGTTCTGCCTCATAAAAGACGCAGCTGTTTCATTAGCTTTTGCTGAGCTAATTGCTAGCTGCTGCTCTTACTCTCCCGTATCAATCTGCGCCCGTTGCAGCCGGTCAGAGAAATCGATGTAGCATGACTTCCACTGTGTGTAGAAATCAATCGCGCCCAGCCCGCCTTCGCGATGTCCATTGCCGGTCGCCTTGGTCCCGCCAAAAGGCAGATGGACTTCCGCCCCAATTGTCGGCGCATTCACGTACGTGATGCCGGCGTAAATATCGCGCATGGCGCGGAAAGCCTTATTAACATCGCGCGTATAGACGGACGAGGAGAGACCATAAGGCACGCCGTTGGCGATCTCGATTGCCTTGTCAAAACTATCTACCGGAATCAGGCTGAGCACTGGCCCAAAGATCTCTTCCTGGGCCACGCGCATCTTTTCATTCACGTCTGTGAAGATCGTGGGCTCAAAGAACCAGCCATAAGCGTGGTCAGTCGTGTTTAGCGCCTTGCCTCCCGCTTCCAGCTTTGCGCCTTCATTCTTGCCAATCTGCACGTACTTTTCCGTGGTGGCCACTTGTTGTTCATTGATCTGCGGCCCCACGTCCACGCTTTCATCCTGGCCATTGCCGACCTTCAGCCGTTGAGCGCGATAAATCAGCCTGTCCGCGAACTGGCGGTAAACACCTTTCTGTACGATTACGCGGCTGGCAGCAGTGCAACGCTGCCCGGTCGTGCCGAACGCGCCCCAGAGAACGCCTTCCAGCGCCAGATCAAGGTTCGCGTCGTCCAGAACAATGATTGCGTTCTTCCCGCCCATCTCCAGAGAACACGGCTTGAAGCCCCGGGCAGCTGTCTCACCCACAATGCGCCCTACCTCGCTCGATCCCGTGAAGGAAATTGCCTGAATATTGGCGTGCTCGGCAATCGGCGCGCCGACTTCCGGCCCAAATCCTGTCACCACATTAACTACGCCCTTGGGCAAGCCGGCGTCGGTAAGCGCCTTGAGCAGGTTCATCGTTGAAAGCGGAGTATCTTCAGCCGGCTTGATCACGCATGTATTGCCGCAGACCAGAGCTGGCAAAAGCTTCCAGGAGGGAATCGCCATGGGGAAATTCCACGGCGCAATCATTCCGCAAACGCCGATGGGCATGCGCACTGCCATGGCAAACTTGTTCGGCAATTCTGACGGCACTGTCACGCCGAATTGGCGCCGGCCTTCACCCGCCATGTAATAAGCTGTGTCCACGGCTTCCTGGACATCGCCGCGCGTTTCTTTCAGCACCTTGCCCATCTCCCGAGTCATCAGGCGGGCGTATTCTTCCTTGCGCTCCAGCAGGATTTCTCCAGCGCGATAGATGATCTCAGCGCGTTTGGGTGCGGGAACCAGCCGCCAACGCTCAAATGCCTGTTTGGCGGCGGAAACGGCATCGTCCACGTCGCGCTTGTCTGAGCGCTGGAATACGCCAATCACGTCACGCGTGTCAGCTGGGTTCAGGTTTTCGTAGGTCTGGCCGCTGCGCGATTCGACCCACTCGCCGCCGATAAAATTCTTAAAGACTTTGGCTGCCATTGATACAGAAGTCGCCTTTCACTGGGATGAAACTCTTTATCGTACCAAAAAATCTTAAGCATCGCGTGCCAGGAGTCGCTGTCCATCCGCATATACAGACAAGGAAATTCATTAATAGCAAGAGACTTGAGCTTTGGGCGGTCCACCGCTGCTGCTTTCCATCCGAAAGTTCAGAATGGAGCAGAGTTTTCTAAAATTACATTAATCTCGGCTCATGACGCTTGGTTATGTTCTAGAATCGTGGCCGTCTAACCCTTAAATAGTGCAGGTTGCAGCTATTTAAAGCTAGTTAGACCCGGATTCAGTAGTTTTAAGATGTTCCTAGCTGCAAACGTAATGAAAGGTCAATTGCTGTGTCCATACTCCTTGCCGACGATGATCTTCACCTGGCGACATTTTTATCGAAATCGCTCGAATCAGAAGGCTATTCCGTCCATACCGCGCTAAATGAAGACAGCGTGATTTCCGAGCTACAGCGCCAGAATTACAAATTAATCATTCTTGATTTGAACTTCGGCCAGACGGATGGATTGAAGCTGCTGGAAAAATTGCGTGCTGAAGGTTTGGAAACGCCAGTGATGGTGCTGAGCGCCCGCAACCGGGTGTCTGACCGGATCCAGTCGCTGAATCTGGGCGCGGACGATTACATTACCAAGCCATTTTCCTTCCAGGAACTGGCGGCGCGAACGAATGCGTTGCTGCGCCGCAAGGCCGATCCCGCATTGAACATTCTGCGAGCGGAAAATCTGGAGCTGGATCCGGCGTCGCGCAAAGTGCATCGTGGCAAGCATGAGATCAAATTGAGTCCCAAGGAATTTGAGCTTCTACTGTTGCTGATGCGCCATGCCGGTGAAACCGTCACGCGCCACGATTTGCTGCGCGGTTCCTGGGGATCGCAGCCAGATAGTGACAGCAATCTGGTGGACGTTTATGTGAATTATTTGCGCCGAAAAATCGATTTTGCCGATGAAGAAAAGCTGATTCATACCGTAAGAGGCGAAGGCTATCGAATTGGCAGGCCGGCCCCTTCACAAGTGGCGGCATCGCCTGCGGAGGGCCAGTCCGATCCCGCGCATATTGATATGAATCATACCTTTCCTCCCGGCGCACTTATTAATGCGGCAGATAGCCTCAATATGCAGCAAACGTCGCTCAGGGCGTTGATTAATTCACTGGCGCACGATCTGGCCCAGCCCCTTACCAGCATGCGTTGTTTTCTTGAAGTCGCGGGTATCCACAAAGATGGGCCTCAACCGCTGACTGATCTAAGAACCATTGAGCAGCAGGCGGACCGCGCCATTTCTCTGGCCAAGGCAATATCGGTCCTGGTGCGAGAAGTTCCCGCTCCCAGCGCGCCCTGGACTTCTCTGGATTCCCTGCTCAATGAACTCTTCAACGATTTTATTGTGCTTCTGCATTCAGGGTTGGTGACTCTGGAGCGCCAGTGGTCTTCTGCCATCCAGGTTACCAGCAGCCCGGTCCTGCGCCATATTCTGGTGTTGTTTTTGAGCAAGCTGGTGGGCCGGAATACCAGGCCTTTGATCCTCACAATTTCAGCGCAGGCAAATGATGGCCGTTGCGCGATTCAGCTTAAGTGGAGACCGGCTGATAGTGCGCAGGCCGCTCTGTTGGACGCGAAAAGCACGATCGCCAAGGAACTCAGCTACATTCACGAGCAAATTTATTCCATTGGCGGCGAAGTATCTCTTATCGACGGGCATTCGGAAATCCTGCTGAAAGTGCCCGCGGCAACGCAGGGCAGCAGACCGGACATGGTCGTGCACTAGATCGCTTGTTCATTTCAGAGGTTAGCTACTCTCCCATCACAGCTACCACCACTCGTTTGGATCGCTGGTCATCAAATTCCGCATAAAAAACCCGCTGCCATGTTCCCAGGAGCAGTTTACCGTTCGTCACAGGAAGAATAACTTGATGGTGTATAAGAAGGGCCTTCAAATGTGAGTCGCCGTTGTCCTCACCGGTTCCGTGGTGCAGGTACGCTTCGTTGAACGGAGCAAGCTGCTCCAGCCATTTATCGATGTCCTGGATCAATCCTCGCTCGTCATCATTTACATACACGCCGGCGGTGATATGCATGGCGGAAACCAGAGCCATGCCATTGGTGACGCCGCTGGCATGCACAATCTTTTCCACCTGCGGAGTAATGTGAATGTATTCGCGATGCTTCTTGGTGTTGAAGGTGAGATATTCCGTATGAAATTTCATGCTGAAGCCTGCCTTTGAGAGCGCCTTGCCGGGCAGTTTATTAGGACGATCAAGCTATGAGCGAAGCCGCCCAGCTTTGCCCTGGATGCATCAAAAATAGCATGGCCAAACGTCCAACCCGCATCTCTGCTGCGCCAATCCCGGACAAACTTACGCTGCCTGCCCTGCGCGCAGCCGCTGCCGGATGCAAGGCGTGCGACCTATGGAAGCTGGGAACGCAAACTGTTTTTGGCGAGGGAAGCCATAACGCCCGAGTGATGTTCGTAGGCGAGCAGCCCGGCGACAAAGAAGACTTGAAGGGTCGTCCATTTGTAGGACCGGCAGGCGCGGTGTTGGACAAAGCTTTAGTCGCCGCCGGAATCGACCGCAATGATGTTTACGTAACCAATATTGTGAAGCATTTCAAATGGGAGCCTCGCGGAAAACGGCGCTTGCACAAGAAGCCCAATTCGCTGGAAATCAGCGCTTGCCGGCCCTGGCTGAACGCCGAGATCAAAGTGGTTAAACCTGAAGTGGTGGTGCTGCTGGGCGCTACGGCGGCACAGGGCATTATGGGAAACAAATTTCGCGTAACCCAGCAGCGTGGGCAATGGGTGCAATCCGATATTGCGCCGCTGGTGATGGCTACGGTGCATCCGTCATCGATCCTGCGCGCTCCCGATGACGATTCCCGGCATGAGAAAATGCGTAAGTTCGTGGAAGATCTGAAAAAGGTTGCTGCGCAATTGCAACGGCGCCGGGCTGCTTAAACCGATCTACTGCTGGCTTACCTGCATCGTCTGATCAACGCTGAGAGTCTGTGGCATCCCAGAACCAGCAGGGCCGGAGTATGTAGCAACAATTCGGAATGAAGAATCGCTGATTTCGGCGGAGTAGTTATAGGGCCCACGATTATCCCGCGTCATGGTGAGTTCGTTCTGCGACCTCAACGCTTCAATGGACACATAACTGCCCTGCGCTGCCGCGTGGCTACGCTCTGCCTGGGCAATCGCCAGCAGGTCATTTCTCACGCCAATCAGGTCCACGGTTGCTGTGGGATTGCTGCTGCCGGCCGACATCACGCCCTGCGTCTGACGCATGTAGATATAAGCTCCAATACCGACCACAATGATCAAACCTATGAACCCAAAGGCGCGTCCCATTCAATGATTCCTCCAAGCGCCCTCATGATACCCTTTGCCGCTTTGGCCAACGTCTGAGAAAATCAACGGTTGGCTCACGAAAGTCCAATTCGGGTTGCGGTCGTTGGTGTGGGCTCTTTCGGCCGCAACCACGCCCGCGTTTACCACGAGCTGCAAAAACAAGGCGCAGGCGTGGAACTGGTTGCGGTGGTGGATAGCGACATTGCACAGGCGCAGGCTGTGGCCAGCCAGTTTGGCTGCTCCGCGCTGGCCACCGTGGAAGAGCTTTTTGGACGCGTTGAAGCGGCATCCGCGGCAGTTCCAACGCTGCATCATCGTAGCGTGGCGGCGGCATTGATGGCTGCCGGCATTGATGTGCTTATCGAAAAACCACTTGCCTCGACCCTGGCAGAAGCTGATGAACTGGTCAGTCTGGCCAATGCCAACCAGCGGATTGTGCAAGTCGGGCATCTGGAGCGATTCAATCCCGCCGTGAGAGCGACAATACCGCTGATTACGCAGCCCATGTTTTTTGAGGTGCATCGCCTCAGCGTTTTCAGTCCGCGCAGCCTGGACGTGGACGTGGTTCTTGACCTGATGATTCACGATATCGATGTTGTGCTTTCTTTTGTGAAATCGCCGATAAAAGAAATACGCGCGGTGGGACTACCAGTCGTTACGGAAAAAGTGGACATCGCCAACGTGCGCATGGAGTTTGAATCCGGCTGCGTCGCCAACCTGACCGCCAGCCGCATCAGCACGGAGCGGGTGCGCAAGCTGCGCTTCTTTCAGCCGAAGGAGTATGTTTCGATTGATTACGGGCGGCAGGACGTTTTTCAGATTCGCGTTACCCAGGAAGAGAAATTTTCTCTGCATAATCTAATGTCATTTGCGGAAACGCCTTCTACGCTTCCGATTCCGGGCGTGACTCTGAACAAGCCGAAAGTGGAGGCTGAAGAGCCATTGCGTGCGGAGCTGAAATCCTTTCTTCATGCAGTGCGTCACCGCAGCAAACCCGTTGTAGCGTTGGAAGATGGCCGTCGAGCGCTGGCGGCTGCACTGAGTATCCTCTCTGCCATTGAAGAGCACACAAAACGTGCGCGGATACATTCCCTGTAAATTTTCTGTAAACATCTGTTAAGACGCGCAGTTGGCCCCTTGGTAATGAGTAGTTTCCACTAGGAATGGCGGTTTTTTCATCGTGGTGCCTGCAAGAGCAGCTCACAATCGCCGTTCTAATGAGAGAATAGTAACTAACAACGCAATAGCGCCTGGAAGCAGGCTGGTGGTGGTTTATTCCTGTAATGGAAGAAAAGGGTCGTCCGGCTGAGGAACAGTCGCGAGCAGAAGTGCCGCTGAAGATCACTGCAGCAGAAACGCGTTTGCATATCCTCACGGCTGATCTGCCGGAAGAAGATGACGTTGTCTCTACGTATCGCCGGCGCGAGGCAGCATGGATCTCCCTGATCACCCATGCGATCATCATCGCTTTGCTGATCTTTATACCCAAGTGGAATTTCAACAGGCCGGTGATTGTCCCGATCAATCAAAAGCAGGAAACTACATTTATTCCGCTACCCGACGACCTGGTCAAAGTAAAGCCACCCAAGACGAACATAACTTCAGACAAGAACCGCATTGCACAGACGAAAACTCCGACAGTCGATAAAGAAACATTGCGCAAACTGATCGACGCGCGCAAGGCCGGGCCGCCGAAAGCTTCTCCGCCACCTCCTTCGGGCCAGCAGGCGCAGCAACAAAATCCGGCGACGGCCCAGACGACTGCTCCAGCTCCTCCGGCGCAGCCTACGCCGCCCGCAACAGCCCAGCTGGAATCACCCGCTCCAGCAGCGCCTAAGAAATCTCCATTTGCTATTGCCTCACCCGGCGCATCAGTGAACGATGCCATTCATTCTGCGGCGACCGGTCATGGCAACGCACCCGTGGCATTCGGCGGCGGAGAATATGGCAGCGGTATAAAACCCAATGTCGCGGCAAAAGGCGGCCTGGAAATTTTGAGTGACACTATGGGCGTGGACTTTGGCCCATATATGAAACGCCTGCGTTATACGGTGCAGACGCACTGGGACCCGCTGATTCCGGAATCTGCCATGCCGCCGGTGATGAAAAAGGGTGTGGTGGTGATTGAATTTGCTATCACCAAAGATGGCAAAGTCATGGGCATGAAGCTGGTCGGTACCTCTGGCGATGTTGCGCTGGACCGAGCCGCCTGGGGCGCGATTACCGATGCGATTCCGCTGCCCAATCTTCCTACGCAGTTTGCCGGAGATTATCTCTTGATCCGGGCGCGCTTCTACTACAACCCTGACAAAAATGATTTGGAATAGCGAGCCGCCGCGTTTAGCGCCCGCTCTGCATCATCTTCATTAACGTGCGTTGCGCAAACGGCATGTAAACCAGCGCCGCGCACGCGCCCAGCGCAAAGCCAAGACCAATCCGGTCAGCGATGAGCAGCGGCGACAAAGCCCAGATCATATCCAGGACAAAAAGTGCGGGCGTAAGCACCCGGTATTTGCTGCCAAGCAGGTGATAGTCCATTGCCGTGGCAGAGATCAGGTACAAACGCACGGCAATGCCGACCATCGATGTTGCCATATAGACCACGAACGCCGTTGCTCCGGCGCGTCCCCAGGTATTGAAGGATGCTCTGTACGTGTTTTCCCAGCTGAAAAGCGCCGAAAGATAAAAGATCAGGTACATGATCTGCGTGAGCGTGAACAAAAGGCGCGCGGTGTTTCGGCTGGCGCGGGGAAGCGCGGGATCTAATTCGGTTGGGAGACTTGCAGGCTGTAGGGTTGGATTGCCGATGATCGACTGGATCACTTCGGCAGGTGCGGGAACTTTTGATTCCGCTGATGCAGCCTGCTCTGAAATAACTTCTGCAGTTCCAAGAAATCGATAGCCACGCTTTGCAATTGTCTCGATAAATTTCGGCTTGCTGGCGGAGTCGCCCAGAACATCGCGCAGCTTGACCATGGCGGTATTCAGGCCGTGGTCAAAGTCGACAAATGTGTCCTGAGGCCATAAGCGTTGCCGCAACTCCTCGCGGGTAACCACTTCCTTAGGCCGCTCAAGAAGCGCCACCAACACTTGGAATGGCTGCATTTGCAACTTCAGGCGGTTGCCATTTTTGCGCAACTCCGCCGCGCGAAGGTCGGCTTCAAATTCATCAAATTTGTACTTAATCACCGTTGCCATGGGCCATTGATAATTGCTGGGAGTGAACTCTGCGCTTGAGTTTAGCATTTCTATTTCCTGCCTATGAAAAGGCAGACCGCCCCTATGGCCAGTCTAGCTACAATGTGAGTGCAATGGATTCCCCACGACAGCAGGCCCTGGGCCTGGCCTTGCTCGCGCTGCTCATACTTCTATTTGTATTCCTGCGACGCATCTGGAGTGGCGCATGAGTATGCCTTTGCTCGTGGTGATACTTGGCCCCACGGCCAGTGGCAAAACCGCGTTGTCACTCCATGTGGCGGAGCGGCTGCAGGGAGAAATTGTCAGTTGCGATTCTGTCGCCGTCTATCGTGACTTTGAAATCGGTACAGCAAAACCGTCGCAGCAAGAGCGCCGGCTTGTTCCGCATCATTTAATTGATATTGCTGGTCCCGAAGAACTGGTTACGGCGGGCGATTATTCCCGGCTGGCACGGCACGCAATCGGCGAGATCAGAGATCGTGGGCATTTGCCCATCGTGGTTGGCGGCTCCGGGCTGTATCTGCGTGCACTTCTGGAAGGGTTGTTCTCCGGCCCGCCTCGATCGGAAGAACTCCGCCTGCGGCTGCGAGAGCGCGCGACAGAGCGTGGAACTGAGTATCTGCACAAGCTGCTGCGCCGCATTGATCCGGCTGCAGCACAAACCATCCATGCCAATGACGTTCCCAAGGTGGTTCGAGCGTTGGAAGTAAGCTTCAGCGCGAGAGCGCCCATGACCGATCTATGGCAACACGGACGCGACGCATTGCAGGGCTTCAGAATTCTTCGCATCGGCCTGAACCCCGATCGCGAGACCCTTTACGCGCGCATCAATCAGCGCGCACGTGAGATGTTTTCTGCCGGTCTGCTGGACGAAACCCGCATGTTGAGAGAACGATATGGCTCATCCGTATGGCCGCTGAATTCTCTGGGTTATAAGCAGGCTATGCAGCACCTGCGTGGAGAACTTTCACTGGAACAGGCCGTTGTCGCGGCTCAGCAAGGCCACAGAAATTACGCCAAGCGGCAGATGACATGGTTTCGCCGTGAGCCGGAGGTCCACTGGATCACAGAATTTGGATCGGACGCGGCAGTGCAGAAACGCGTTGTTGAGCTGACCAAAGCAAGAGATCAGGATTGAAATTGGTTGCTGGGTCTGCAAGGACCATTGTGGCCGAACTTAGGTTCCCTATGTAATCGAACGATCCACTTTAGAGCAACATTCCGGTACGGTTCCAGCGCGTATTAGAGAAGAAGTTCTCTGCAATGGAAGCGTAAAAAGAAATCCTGTGTCCCGGATTCTCATCCAGCCAGCGCGAAGTGGGCGCATCATAAGACCAATAGACAAACAGCGGCTCGCCGATCACGTTGCCCATCGGCACAAAGCCCCAGTCACGGCTGTCACTGGAATTGTCGCGATTGTCGCCCATCACAAAGAGCTTGCCTTGCGGCACAACCGTTGGTCCCCAATTTTCTTCCGGGCTGTGTACCGGCGCATGATGCACCGCGTATGGCTCCTGTACCGGCTGCGAGTTCACATACAACACGCCATTCTTGATTTCCAGGCGATCGCCACCTAGTGCCGTCACACGCTTCAGGAAAGTTTCAGCCATGTTTTTTGGATAGCGAAAGACTACGATGTCGCCGTGATGGATGGTCTTCAATACCGGCAGTCGCCAGTGGACCAGCGGAATTTCGGGACCATAGAGCAGCTTGTCCATAAAAAGATGGTCGCCCACCAGAATGGTGCCTTCCATGGATGCCGTTGGTACCACAGAAGCTTCTCCCACAAAGATACGTATTCCCAGAACGATCGCAGCCAAGATGACCAAACGCCGGGTGGAAAGCCGCCATGGCCATAAAATGCCGCGATTGCGGCGTGAGTGAGTATCAGCGCGTGAAGCTTCAGTGGCAGCTTCGACGTAGGAACCGTGGGCAAAACTGCCGGTAGCAGCATCGGCCAGCGATGGCGCCACCACAACTGGCTTTTGTGGCGCGGCGGCTCGATCGCAGAGGTCAAGTGAAAGCATAAGGGCGCAACGGGGGAAGCATTATTCTTTGTCGCAAACCTCTAAGCCACAATCAGGTGAATACCTGCTGTTATTGAACAATCGGCCATGAACCTGTGGAGTTTCTCAGAGCAACCGGATTTCTGCCGCATATTTCTGCGGGCAAGCATATGTGGGAATCAGTATGGGAAATCAAAAGTCGCAATTGCGTGTCCGGCGATGGTGTCCGGCAATACGGGTTTGATATGGATGTCGGAAACTGTACGGGAGATCGGCGTCAAAATCCACGTGTCGGAATGTATCGGAGATCAGCATTGGCACTCACCCGTTTACTTTATCAGTGCTTCGGTTTCTGAGTTTTGCACGCGCGATACTCTGCTATAATCAAGACCTACCAATGACCATCCGCTCGGGTGGTCTGCGTCGGGGAGTGGCTCAGCCTGGTAGAGCACCTGGTTCGGGACCAGGGGGTCGGAGGTTCAAATCCTCTCTCCCCGACCATTTATTTTCAAGTAGTTACACGCCTTCCAAGTCGCGAAAAATTCTCGCCGTAGGTAAAAATGCGACAGTGCTGACCTCGTGGGTTTTCTTTTGAATTGCCATTGTCATTTCCCTTGATATTTACAATCCAAAAAACTTGGCAAAATTGCTATTAGCAAATCTTGGCCCCTTTTGGTCGCTTGCGGGATTGCGCAAAAGAGGTATGCTGAACATAGTTGAGTGGTGCGTGGTTAATAGCGCACCAGAAAGGAAATCATATGGACGATAAATTAGTAACCATTGTGGTCAACGGAGAAGACCAGGAATGGCCAAAAGACAAAGACATCTCATACACAGATGTTGTTTTGTTCGCGTTTCCAGACTCCAAGAATCACCCGGAGATGACATTCTCCGTGAAATTCACGAGAGGCCATGGTGACAAACCAGAGGGCATTCTGGCACCTGGGCAGTCGGTGAAGGTAAAGGAAGGAATGAATTTCCGTGTTAGAGACACTGGCCAATCATAATCCTGATATTAAGCAGTTGATGGAAAAGGGATATGCTCTAACCATCGACAGCAATTACCTGATCGTCCGGGATATGCCGTATCTTGATGTCAATAGGAAATTGCAGACCGGGGCCATTGTCACAAAACTGAAATTTGTCGATAAAGACCACGTTGAGCAAGAAGATCATCAAATATTCTTCGCGGGCTCCTTCCCCCACAACCTAGACGGCACTCCGGTCCGAAACCTGGCCGGCGGAGAGATAACTCTGGCCCTGAGTCATGCAAGCAAGGACGTCGTGGTACAGAGATCGTTTTCCCATAAGCCAGTAAAAACTGGCAAGTATGAGAATTTTTTGGACAAAATTGAAACTTACGTCGCGGTTATTTCGGGTCCTGCAATGGCACTTTACGGGGACGAAGCGAATCCTTATACGTTTCGAACAGTCGAAAACAATCCCGACTCGGTCTTCAAATTTCATGACACACTTACAAGCCTAGCCGAAATAACGGATCTGGCGGCCAAATTCAAAGAGGACATCGTTGCGATAATCGGAGTTGGAGGCACAGGGTCTTACATTCTCGATCTGCTCGTTCGGACACCAGTCAAGGAGATTCGTTTTTTTGATAACGACAAGCTTTACATACATAATATCTTTCGATCACCTGGCAAAACTCACGAAGCGGAATTTAATCAAGCGAAGGTCAAAATTTACAAGGATCGGTACGATGATTTTCGACACGGGCTCAAACCGGAGCAAAAGTTCGTAGACGCAACATGCGAAGCTGACTTCGAGGGCGTAACCTTTGCCTTCGTGTGCGTCGACAAGGGCTCGTCCCGCTCCGGGATTTTCGATCTCTTGATTGGCAAAAAGATCCCGTTCATCGATGTGGGGATGGGATTGGACCGCAACAAACATGACAACTCACTCACAGGAATGGTCAGAACGACTTATTTTTCGGTTGAGCATGCACAGCAGGTTCGCGATCAAAATCTTGCTGATATGTCGGACAATCCTAACGATATTTATAGAACTAATATTCAACTGGGCGAGCTGAATGCTCTTAACGCATGCTTGGCCGTGATCAAATTCAAACAACTCAGGGGCTTTTACTCGGCCGAAACAGATTCGCCGTATCACTTCTTATTCGACATTCAAGATTCGAAAATAGTTCACTTCTGATGAATATTAAGCTTCAACGGGTTCACAAGATGCCCCCAACCTTACAGCCCGGCATACTGTACGTATCGGAAGAATATGAGATTGCAATGCATATTTGCCCGTGCGGGTGTGGCTGGAAGGTTAGCACACCGCTGGGGCCCGCTGAGTGGAAATTTAATGAAGGCCGGCGTGGCCCCTCGCTGTTTCCATCCATTGGAAACTGGCAGAAACCCTGCCAATCGCATTATTGGATAAAGAACGGTGAAATTATTTGGGCTCCTAAGTGGACGCAAGAGGAAATCCTTGAAGGACGCCGAAGAGAGCAGGAGCAGAGCGCAGCCTATTTTGAGGCGCGTGAGTGGGGACGGAAAAGTCTTATGGGGAAGTTATGGGGGTGGCTGACGACCCCGTTTCGGAGAAAACGATCCTAAGCAAAGGGGCCCCCAGACCGGGCAGCCACGCCTGATCACTTCTTCTTAATCAAGGACGCCGAAACGCGCGAAATAAACACCCAAAACGTCAATCCGGGCTTCCTTGCACTCAGATATACCTCCGATCTGTGAAAGCACGTAGTAGCCGACGAGCTGGTTGAATATTGTGGATCTAACAGCAGGTGTTTATTGGTTTTGAGATCAGTAAGTGTGCCGTCGATAAGGAGATCTGCGTCTGCTGCATGCACCAGCCCGGAGCCAGCGCCAAAAGTCGGATTTAAGATGCAAATTTTATTGGCACGGAAATCCTCAGGGCGCACCAGAGCCATCATCGCTTCCAATCATCCAAAATAGCTTTGGGTGTCTCGTTAAACATCATCGGATCGACAAAGTCATCCCGGAATATAAGTTCCAGATAAGCCAACATCACAGTAAGGCAACAGGCAACAGCATAGCTGGTGCCTGTGACCGCCATAAGAGAATTCAGGGGTTTGACCAAGAGAAGTTCAGCCGAAGTCACGTGCTTTGTATTGGCGCAGGCGGTCTGATTAGCAATGTAGCCCCTGCGCTCGTGCGCAAAGGCATCGGTGCTTGAACAGTCTTAGGCCATGACGATGTTGAAGTCTCGAACTTGAGCCGGCGTGCCCGGTAGCCTGAGTGTCCTAGGCGAATAGAAATTCGAAAATCCCTCACAATCGTCTCTTGATACACCTAGACCTTCCCTTGACATTGAAGAGATGATCGGCTACAGTCGGCGACACTTCCAAGCTCACCGTTTAAGGCAAGCTACTGATTGGGGATGAACATGACCTCTACCACCCGTGCAGTGATTCTTGCGCTCACAGTTCTCATGTTTACGAATGTAAGTGTGGCTGAAATTTATCGAACATATCCATCGAGCCCACTTAAGCTTTCTGCAGGTTTCGATCCTCTTCGTCCGACCAAATTATTCCCGCCCTGCATTGAAAGCGATGGTGTAGATCCAACTCCAGCGGCAGCTCCGGCAAATCAGACTCGCTATTCATCCGAACTAATCACCAAACAGGATGATCTATTTAAGAAACTCCAAATTGACGCGAATTTAGCTGCTCGCTATGCATTCGTCAGCGCGTCAGCGAGTATCAGCTTCTCTGAAGAGGCTACATTTCATAGTGATGATGTTGTCTGGGTCGTCAAGGCGTTTGCTGACTACTCTGACGAAACTTTGAAAAACCCGCGGCTGAATACCGATGCCAAGCGTCTTGTTGGAAGTCCTGATGACTTCCGAAAACGGTGCGGGACAGAATGGGTTGGGCAACAGCACAAGATGGCGCAGGTAGCCGCAGTCTTTTCATTCCACAACGTAAGCGACTCATTAAAAAGGAAGATGTCAGCTTCGTTTGCCGGTGATGTATCGACGATGAGTGGCGGCGGGAGTATTTCGGTCAATGTAAAAAGTATCTTTGCTGAGGCGACACAATCCGGCCGTGTAACGCTAAACATTGTCGTCGTGGGAGGAGATGGTATCTCTGACACGGGCCCCTTCATTTTAAAAGACGACAATCTGGAGACAGTGCGCCAAAACTTATCAAAATTAGTGTCGAAGATAACAATTCAAAATGCCGCGATCTCCAGTGTTACCACTGGTGATTTTACGAGTTTTTACCCACAGGCGCAGACGAGCCCAAACGCGGATCCGAAGATGCAGGAACTTTATTTCACGTATCTCGATTACGCGTCCCGTTACCATCGGCTCGGCGAGATTCTCCGAGGTATTGATGAGGCCTATGCTTACTTAACAGATGACCAGGTGAACACGCTACGTGCGGCTTACAACAGCTACGCCACTGCGGTAGAACAAGTGTTCACCGAAGGAAGCAAATGTGTAAAAGGGCAGCCCTGCATGGCTTTAGCGCCAATTGTAACCCGCTTCGATTGGCCGCTCAATCCGGAGCCGAACTGCACACGTTGGCGGCACGGATTATGCTATCGATGTGAGATCATAGCGAATTTCCAAAACAAGCCTGCGGGATCGCGTTATCCAGTTGGCTGCACGCATATGCCTCCAAATACTACTGCAACGGCAGATTTCGTTGGATATGTTGTCGTGGATCAGGGAATACCGGACAACAAGATTTGGAACGCGATTGTTACTGTAGAACTGCTCGCTCCCACCGATCAAGGCGGCAATGCATTGTGTTCACAACCCCCCCGCGATAGCAACTGCGCCACGCATGTTGGAAATTATAGAGGCTCCCCGGTTTTCAAGTATGCGTGGACTGAGTTCAGAATGTCGCGGAAAGCGCCATCTGGAAACGGAAATCCTACATGGGATATATTCATTCAGGAATGCCATACCGGACCAAATATTAATGCGCTTTGCGACACTGTGCCGCCCGGCCAGTCAGCCGTGCCGAATGGTTTGCCATCAGCGGTACTAGCTGCGAATGTCACAATCCATGTTGAGCCAGAGCTAAGTCCGACTGAGATCAAGCCCCGATAGTGGAGCGGATAAGCACTGCACGGGCAAAGTTCGAAATCGTCTGCTCGGGCTGACCATTTATTTTCAAGCAGATACGGATCTTTCAAGTCCCCGGCATCCAGCCTGTACGAAGGGATCTCCACAAAAGACTGCACAGTCCGGGTCTTTTTCTCGGATTTCTCGAACAATGCTGTCCAACACAAGGGAACTTCCCTGTACGACCTCGCCAATGCTGCCGCCAAACATCTCAGCTAGCAGAAATGAGCCGGCGAGTCCGGAGACAAAACTATACGAATCATTCGGACGAACTGGTGCTCCAGCAGGTGGTGCGTTGTCACACCCCACGCGACCGACATGACTCACGCCGGTGCGAGGAGGGAACAGACATCCGAGACACGCTTTCTCTGTGAAATTGTGCGTGGAACTCAAAAAGGAATAGCTGCTTGTTCCAGCGTTACATATGATCCGGGGAAAATCAGACTGGACTTCAAACCGGGTGACCACGTTATCCAGGCAGGTTATCACGCGGTCATACGACTGGAGCGTCCTTGCGACCGCCGGGCCATAAATGCCCCCTGCCCGGAATGCTTTTAATGCACTGTTCGCCGTGAGGTACGCCGCAAGTTGTTCCGCTTTGTCGCGGGTCACATCATCCACAAAAGCACAGAGATAACGGTTCAAGTTGCTCGGCTCTACAGGTTCGAAGTCGCAAGTCCCCAATTCGCCGTGGGCATCGCAAAACTGAAGAGCCCAAGACAACGCATGCCCGATTCCGCCAGCTCCCACGAGGAGCGATCTGCCGAGATCGAGATGTCGGAGAGCAGGGAACGGAATGTGGAGCTCAGGGACCGAGCGCTTTTCGAGATGAGGGAAAACGGTTTTATAAACCTCCGCCACTGCAGCATAGGCGCTGACCGTTGCCGCCGCAGGATTTTTGCCCCCCGTTGAATTCTTTGGACGCGCGGACAGCACTGCGGCATCTTTCTGAACGCTGGGGCATATAGCATGCTTAGCCGGAATCTTCGACTCTCCGAGGACTATGGTGACATCTGCTTCGTCAGCCTCGTTGCTCACGGCGCAGTGCGGATCGGCGGCCGACGCGATTGCCATCGCCGCTTCCCGGATAGAGCATTTCGGTAATCCCGCGACGCGGACCCGGAGCATTACTTCAGGCACGAGAATAGCGGGCCGGGAGAAGAATCGTCCCATTCTGAGCAACGTGTTCACGACGGTGAGTAAAAGGATTTGACCATTCTCGCTTGAGACGGCCCGTTTGCTTGCGATGAGCGCGACATTCGCGTCCATATTTGAGCGGACCCGCGCATTCGTCTCTCCTGAACGCTTATCGCGTTCGAGATAAAAAAGGTCCTTTGAGCGCTTGATGTCCGCTGGCGTTACGGGTCCGAGGAGACTGATCACAGACGGATCCTCCGTACATCGAAGGGTGCCCATGCGCCTCTGTGTAGTTCATATCCAAACCAATTAGGGATCGCGGAAATCGTGAACCGCGCATAGAAGGGGAGGATCAGAGAGATAAACCCTTCCCGCTTCGAAATGGTGCCGCAGTCATCGACGTCCGAATGATCCTCGTCATTCGGATGAGTATGAAGCTGGGCGATTAAGAATTCGCCATGTTCGTACACATCATTTACAACCCGCGAGACTTCGATTGGATCAACATGGACGTACCTGCGGCCGCGCTCGGCATTTGGCTCGATAACACGGTGCACTGTACCGCTCGCCTCATTGCTAGTTCCGGACCAGTACACGATGTTCTCAACCCTCCCGTATCGCCGCAATGAGGAGACGGTCTCGAGAGCAATTGCCAGGGTCACGATCACGGTGTCGAGTCGTTCAGGCGGCTTCCATAAACTCACGTCGTTTTCTTCTCCCACATCGGCCCTACGTAACGGGGACTGGTGATTACGTTCCGCACCTGCTGGACGATGTGCGCCAATGTCATCGCATGAGGGTTCCAGCTTTCATCACGATGATGAGCGAAATATTCCCGTGTGAAGCCAGGCTGAATGCAGATGAAGACCCGCGGATCAGTGTGAAACGCGGTTTTCATGCGTTGCTGGCCATCGTCCCCGTCGTTGGGAAAGAATGTCGGATTCTTCAGTTCCGCCGTATCCCATTGCGCTGCCGGGAGAGAGGGGTCAATAAAACCAACGTCGAACGGCTCAACGGGAAACCGGTCAGTATCAATGCAGAGCAGGTATCGGTCGCGCTCGCCGGATTTGCGAATCCCTTCGACCCAAACCACCACGCGCGTGCCGGACATGACGGGAGGCGGAAGCACACTCTCTGCGGCAATGTCCTCAGTCAAGCGCGCAAACTGCCGCTCAATAAGTTCACGGTACACGGAGTGCATGGTTTGCCTCAGCCAGCGATATTTTCCCACGTGAGAACAAACAGGACTTCGTCATGTTCTTCGCCATCTGCGAACTTGCTCACCGGATCGCTTTCGTTCTTCACCCGCACACCGCCGAAGGTGAGAAATGTGGCCGAGAGCGAGATACCACTGGGCTTGATGCGCTCAAACGCGAATTGCTTGACTTGCCCGACGGGAGTAGAGCCGTCAAACTCATGTTTGATGCTCCCATCGGCGCTCCGAACTGTCACTTCAATCTTTTTCATCGTCTTCCTTTCTGTCACGGGAGTCCCAAGGAAATAGCGCTAAAAAAGCAGCAGCGTCCTTGAGAGTTGATCAAAATTCTCGCACCAAAACGGTAATTAATGCAAGATAATAATGGCAGCATGTTTGTAATACAAACATTAAGTGTGCAGCTACCTTGACATGGGGTTTACCATGAAGGTGACCTTGCAAAATAAGAGTTTGCTCTATATTGAATTTGGCAGACGACTCGCTAGAGTCCGAAAGCAAAAGCATTTGTCTCAAGCTGCTCTCGGAAATCTAGTGGGATTGTCCCGCACGTCGATAACGAATATCGAACGCGGGAGGCAAGCCGTGCAACTTCATCAGGTCTACAGTTTAGCATCGGTTCTTGGCGTTGATGTTTACGAACTCTGCCCGAAACAAATCGCCATCCCGCTCGCGCCAGTCCAAAATATCAGTCCTCAACAGAAGTATCTTGAGCGTGCCAAGCAACTAGTTCCAACTACAAAGCCGCAGAAATCAAACGCATCATGACTGATATCGATATAGATGTACCGAGAAGGGTCGAGGACCTGCTACAGCAATTCCGGATTCAGGGGCCGCCAGTACCAGTCGACAGAATTGCCAAAAAGCTTGGCATATTGATCTGTCAATTGCCCGCAGAGGACGAGATTTCGGGTGCGCTAGTTCGCAAAGATGGACACGTAGTAATTGCAGTGAATCCAGCTCATCATTCGAATCGTCAGCGTTTCACGATTGCCCACGAACTCGGTCATTACTTCTTTCACGCTGGTATGGAAGAACATGTAGATAGAGACTTCCGAGTGAGTTGGCGTAGAATTACCGATTCCCCTCCAGCTGTAGACTGGCAGGAGGTTACAGCTAATCGTTTTGCGGCCGAGCTACTAATACCTACTCGCTTTATGAAATCCGATCTCGACACAGTCGGTGAAGTCAACAAACGCGTCGTCACCCTCTTTGCTCTTCGCTACAAAGTCAGCCAAGAAGCTATGAAAATCCGCCTCTCGAATCTTGGTATAGTAGGCCCCTTCTGAAAGAAAACCGTCTACCTTAAGGACAAAAGAACAGAGTAATCCCTGTATCAAGACGGCGCATTAGTTCTTGTCTTTGAAGAGTCGCTCGACCGGCAACTTTTAGAAACTGTTTGTGAATTGAATGGCTCTTGCGTTTCCTCCCTAATATGATTAGCATTTTCCGAAATCCCCTTGGCAGACCTATAAAGAGCGACCTTCCTGCCTATATCGAAGGAATTTTCGGCTTTATCATTTAGCGAGGAACGGCAGAGTTACTTTTCGTTGAAGTGAGCGGTGAGCAGAATGCAACGGATGGACCTAGACCTTCCCCCTGCTTAAGACAGTCCCGTGAGCGCCATCGGCTTGGGAAAGCTCGGGCTGAGGCTCCAAGGTGAAATAAAATGTGGCCCCTTCGTTTACTTCAGACGCAGCCCAAATGTCACCGCCATGTCTCTGGACGATGCGCTGTACCGTGGCCAACCCAATTCCGGTGCCGGGGAACTCCGCTGCAGAATGTAGCCGTTGAAAGGGTTTAAATAGACGTTCGGTTTGATTGCTCTCAAAGCCAACACCATCGTCACGTACAAAATAGACATAACCTGTTGCACGTTTTTCACAGCCAAATTCAATTCGTGCCTTAGCGTGTCCAGAGGTGTATTTTCATGCATTACTCAATAGGTTCTCTATTACAATTCGCAAAAGCCTCAAATCCCCATCCGCCATCGGACAATCTTGGATCGAAAATCGAATATCTCGTTCGGGAAACCGCCTACATAAATCATCGGCAACTGACCTGACCAGTTTTTTCAGATCGATTCTTTCCTTGTGCATCGCTGTGGTGCTCACACGGGAAAGGTTCAACAGGTCTTCGATCAATTCGGACATGCGGCGAGAAGACGTTCGAATCTGCTGCAGGTACTCACGGCCTTCGTTGTCCAGCTTTGAGCCATAATCGGCCAGCAGGATATGGACAAATCCATGAATCGTCTGCAACGGACCACGAAGATCATGCGAGACAGAGTACGAGAACGCTTCCAACTCCCGGTTGGCTATAACAAGCTGACGTGTGCGGTCCTGTACGCGATCTTCCAGTTCATCCTGAGCATTTCGTAAGGCTTTATCCCCGCTTTGAATTTGAGCAAGCATTTCATTGAACGCTGCAGTAAGAAGCCCGATCTCTGTATGGTCAGTCACGGCAGGTGCTCGAAGGGAATAGTCCTTTTGTTCTGTGACAGTCTGCGCGGTCTGCGCCAGATTGATAATCGGCTGAGCTAGCCCACGCCGATAAATAGTTGAAACCAGCAACGCACCCACAAGAGAGATCAACAATACAATTCCGGAAATCAACCCGTAGCGCCACAAACGACGGGACAGTTCATCGAGGCTGGAACGGACAAAGACCGAACCGATCTTTTTGCCCTGAAATTCGACGGCCCGAACCAGCACGACATCACCGGAGTGGAAGGTTACTTTTTCATTTCTTTCCGAAGTCTCAGGGAAAGCGAACTGCTCATTCGGATCACGCGCAAAACGCGCAAACACGCGTCCATCGTTTGTGATGATGCCGGCAGAGAGAACTTCGGGGAAGTTTTTCAATGCTGAGAGAGTGTTTTCCGCGGCCTGAGGGTCATTGAAGGTGATAGCTGAAATGCTGTTCGCTCCGATAATCTGCGCCTGGGCGGACAGGTTGCGACGAAGCCCCTCACGGAAGGCGAATTGATCGTAAATCAGAAATCCTAGGCTAGCCAAAAGCAGCGCAGCTCCGCTGGCTAAGAGGTTCATCCAGGTAAGACGACGAGAGATGGACGTGGAGGGACGAGTGGCCGTGCTCATCGCGCCTCCGCCTGCCGCCGCCGACGAACGGAGCTCGCCACCTTAAGCAATTCAGAACTGAGGGTGAGATCAACTTCCTGACGGCATCAAGATTTACTTCAAAACGGATGCGGTTGCCCACAAACGTGAATTGGATCATTCCGCCATGATCGAGAAAGCCCGGCATGTCACTCACAGTGAGCACACCAGCCTTGGTTAAAGAGGGGATAAACTTCCGCGCCTGCCCTTCTTCTGAACGACTGATGAATACTATCTGGCAACCTGCTGCTTCCTGGGGGCGGACGATCCTGCGCGCCACAACCTGCCTGCCATCAATTTTTTCCTCCCGGACAGTGGTGTCTAAGATAGAGCCGAAGGGATCCGTCCCAAGAACACAAATTGAAAAGGAAGCGCCAGCAGCCGAGGGCCACTTCACGAATTTTCCGAAGTTGAAGAGATAGGCAGCTTTGACTTGGTATTCGGTAGGAGAGGGCTGCGCTGATAAAGTGAACGCGAACAGACACGCCACAATTACAACAAGTTTCATGCGACATAACGGGAACAAATCCCTACCGTATATGCGCACGTTACCTGCTCCAGCTGATCTTTGCGAAGATCGCACGCCTGATCCCAACAAGCGGATTAGAGCTGCTGGTTTCCACATGGTGCGGTTGCAGGAGGTTCTGCCCCACTACCGAGATATCGAATTGCTGTCGCAAGCGCCAGCCCAGGCGTATATCGACAGTATGGTATGCCGGGGCGGGGTTGTTGAAGTCGGACGCGATGGCACCCTCATAACGGTATGTGGGATCAAGTTCAAATCCGCCCGGCAAATCCACACGGGGCGTTACCACCACGCGATGGTGCGGGCCTTCATGATTCAGGTTTCTCACCACACTCTCTCCTATTGCACCGACGGTGCTGCGGAAATCCAGCGTCAGATAAGAATAGGAACCGGCGAGCTGCATCCAGTGCCCGACTTTCAAGTTAGGAGCTACTTCCGCCATCGCTGGTTCCGGCCGCACCATTCAAGAAGAAGAGCTCTAAATCAATGTGAGGGGGCGGCGGAGCAGTGGAAAGAACAAGTGTAGGATTTCCCACGTTCTCAAGCCCATGATAGCTGTTGTGAAAAACAGCTAAATCAAAATAGAACGTTTTTGTCAGCAGTTGGCGATAGCCGCCTTCATAGTTCACGCCGGGCTCAGAGTCATAACTTTTCCGGCCGATGAGTCGTATGAAAGTCGCATTTCCCGCAAAGGCAGCAATGTTGATGTCTTCATCGAGCCGAGAAGGTGTCTGAACAGCGCGGGTCACGGCTGCCCAGAAGGTCTGATCTTTTTTCGGGCGGTATAGCAGACGCGCGGTTGGCTGAAACTCAAAACCGCTGTAATCGTTATGTTCCAGCTTGACGCCGATCGTTGCGGAAAACTTGTCCGGCACAAGCTGAATGGTGTCCTGCAAAAATGCGGAATAAAGCTTGTCATGGCGATCCGCAGCTCCGGGAGAGGAAATCCAGAGTGGTCGTATGTGTGGACATGTTCGGCGAGGGGTTTGATTTACCGGAACTGAAGATCGCGGCCTTGCATAGTATTCACAAGAGTCTTGCCGTAACACTCCAATTCATGGGGCGCTTCACTCGCAGCAAGGCCGGCCTGGGAGAAGCATCTGCGATTGTTAACATCGCAGATCAGGAGGTTGATGATTCGATCCGGGAGCTGTATGCGGAAGATGCCGATTGGAACATTATTTTGCGCCGCCTCAGCGAAGCGGCCACTGCCGAGCAAGAGGCAAAGGAGACGTTCTTAAGCGAGTTTGAGTCTGGCGACGGTGTGCCGGTACAAAATATCACACCGAAGATGAGCACCGTAATATACAAAACCACCTGCAACAACTGGAAGCCGCAACGGCTAGCGGACCTGTTTGATCCTGAAAACATGGTCGGAACTGTCGCGCTTAACCCAAAAGAAAAGGTCGCATATTTCATCAAACGGGAGATGGAGGAGGTGTCATGGGGAGAGCGAAAGGATTTAGCCAATGTCCGTTATGATCTTTACGTCTTGCATTGGCAGCCAGATACAAGTTCGCTCTTCATCAACACCTCCAATAACGAAGCGGCACAGGAACATCTCGCCAAAGCAGTTGCTGGAGACGACGTTTCTCTCGTGAAGGGAAACTCAGTGTTTAGAGCACTGCACGGCCTAACGCGGGTGTTACTCCAGAATTTGGGACTTACTCACGCTGTCAGCAGGGTTATCCGCTTTACGATGTTTGTGGGAGGAGACATATACAGCGGACTTGCGGATGCAAACCTGGCCAACAAAGTGAAAACTAACCTCTTCGCCTCCGGATTTGAAGGCGGCGAAAGAGTCACAATCGGGTGCTCGCGAAAAGGACGCCTGTGGTCCTATCAAGTTGCTCGCACCCTCTTCGAGTGGATGTCGTGGTGTCATGAGATCGGCGCAAAGATTTCAGACACAAGCATCAGTGAAGATGACATTCTGCGCAACACGATTGTTCCAACTGACATATCAGAGAGCCCAAAGCTATTTGCTCTGGCAATTGAATGGCCCGATAGCTTTTACACGAGAACGGAGGATTCCGTTCAGCTCGGGTTTGGAAGTGCCAAATATTCGTTCCACGAGGTCGGGTTTGAGCTAATCAACCCAGATGAGTCTTCACCGATTCGTTTTCGAATTTTCACTGAGACTCAAAGCGCGACATTCGAGATACGTTACTCAAAGACGGGGGCTGAGTATGTGCCGCTCGACAACATGAGCGTCACAGTTGCAGTAGGGAAGAAAAAGAAACCGCTGCCGGAATGGTTCCAAACCGATCCGCCGATCGTGCGATTCGAAAACGACACTTTTGTCGAAGACAACCAGCTGTGCCAACCCTATACCTCCAGGGTTATAGCGTTCAATTCCGACCGCATCCAGCCCTGGAATTGGCAGGGAGTTGATTTAAAGAAGGAATCGCAAACCAAAGCAAAGTTTACGGATTCGATCCAATATCGTGTCCTTCAAAGAATTCAAGAGCCTGGCTGGCCCGTTGAGTACGACATCATCTTCGATGATGACAACACAAACGAAGCCGCTGATATTGTGGGCATTAAGATCCAAAATCAGGACCTGTTAATTCACTTTTTTCATTGCAAGTATTCAGGCGGGAAGGATGCTGGGGCAAGGGTAAAGGACTTATATGAAGTTTGCGGCCAAGCCCAGCGCACAGTGCAGTGGAGGGCAAACATTCCCAAACTGTTCAGTCATCTGCACAAACGCGAGACACTGCGTCTCAAGTCCGGTGGTCCGAGCAGATTTGAGAAGGGATCTGCAAAAGCGCTGTTTACGATTAAGCGTCAAGCAAGAATGCTGAAGCCCGATACGCGGGTATTTGTGGTACAGCCAGGTCTCTCGAAATCGCAGGTGACGACGAAGCAGTTGGAGCTGTTGGGTGCGACTGACCTCTATTTGGCAGAACAATACAGTATAAAGTTCGATGTCATAGGGAGGGCATGAGCCCAGCTCGTTATAGCGCGGGTATTTTTTGATGACGGATGAAGCTCCGTTATCCGCGTCAAGCGGACAATTGCGGGCTAATTGCGTCTTTTCAAACCCCCTTGAATAGTTCTGATAAAGAAATTTTGAGAGCCCTTGCGACCTTATTCACCATTGCAAGGGTGATGTTCTTCTCGCCCCGCTCCACGGCTCCCATGTAGCTCCTGTTGAATCCGCACTCGTGGGCAAAGCCTTCCTGGGAAAATCCGCGCTTTTTGCGTAATTCCGCAATTCTTTTGCCAAGTTTTTTATGAACTTCTTGCATTCACGGCATTGTGCGTGTATGCTCTCCGGCCAGTCTACATCCTATAGGAAGGCATCCTATAGGGAGACTACCCTAAAAAAACGGAGAGAATACGATGAAAAGAATGCAGTGCATTGGAGCGTTTGTCTTGATTTCTATTTGGATGCTTCTCGAAGGCTGCGGAGGAGGCGGAAACAGCAGTTCCGTAGGACCTCTGCCTCAGCCGAATCCAGCGCCCAGTGTCACAAGTGTGACACCGAATTCCGTCTCAGCAGGCGCACCGGACACCACCGTTACGATCTTAGGAAGCGGGTTTATCTCGTCTTCAATCGCGAGTTTGAACGGGCAAGCCTTGAAGACCATCCTTGTTTCCGGGACGCAGCTCACAGCAGTCATCCCATCAGGAAATCTTGCTGCCGGCACGATTAGCAATATAACCGTGACGAACCCACCACCTGGAGGTGGAGTATCGGGCGGGTCTGTCGCATTTACGGTCACGAATCCAAGTCCGACCGTCACCCAGGTTTCGCCAAGTTCGATTCCCTCGGGAACAGCGACGGCGCTTGTGATAACGGGAGGTAATTTTGTCACGACATCCAAAGTCACGCTGGACGGCCAAAACCTCCAGACCTCGTTTATTTCTTCAACAAAGCTGCAAGGCACGGTACCAGCCAATCCTGCCGTACTGTCTGGAAACCACGCTGTGGCTGTGGTCAATCCTGCACCTGGCGGCGGGACAAGTGGAACATTCCCCCTCGCCGTTCATTTGACGATCAAAGTCTTCCAAGCAGCGGCCCTTTGGTTTCCCAGTTCAACGAATGACGTTTGGGCTCGTGTGTCGGGAGGCGCGACCGGAACAATAACATGGAGCATTCAGGAAGGGAGTGCAGGAGGTCAGCTCTTTGTTAATGACGTATTTGATAGCTCCCTGAACGTCCGCAAAATGGGATATATCGCTCCGAGTACCCCAGGCACATACCACGTCATCGCCACCTCCGATGACGATCCAACCCAGCAGGCCCAAGCCGCAGTGACCATCTCAGCAACTGCCGAGATATTCAAAAGGACGGGCAATCTGACTACTAATCATCAAATTGACTTTTCCGCAACACGGCTGGCAGATGGCAGAGTCCTGATTGCCGGGGGAGGCAACGGTGTTGCTCTTGTCTCTGCGGCAGAGCTTTACGACCCTGCTGCCGGAACATTTATCGCCACCGGCAGCATGACCCAAGCCCGTATGCAACAGACTGCCACGCTATTGCACAGTGGCAAAGTGCTGGTTTGCGGCGGCATCGATAGCTCAGGTAACGCCCTTTCATCTTGCGAACTCTATGATCCGACGAGTGGAGTATTTACATTGGCCGCAAGCATGAGCGGCCAAAGACTTAACCACACGGCCACACTCCTGGCGGATGGCACGGTCTTCATCGCAGGTGGTGACCGTCTACATCAAGGCAGGGGAGCCTGCGAACTTTATGACCCCGTTGCAAACACGTTTAAATCAACTGCAGACCTCACCGCTCCGAGGTTTGCCCATTCGGCCACGCTGCTAAACAACGGCAAGCTGCTCATCACAGGCGGCTTCAATCCGGTTATTGGCGCGGATCTCGCAAGCGCGGAAATCTATGACGTAGCGGCAAATACTTCGACGCCGACAGGCAGCATGTCGTTAAGCAGAAGGTTCCATAATGCGGTCTTACTCAGCAACGGTAAAGTGCTCGTAAGTCCCGGCGAGGATCTGCTTTCTGCCGACATGCTTGAAATTTATGATCCCGTGTCCGGCAAATTCAGCCAAGCTCAGATGCATATCGGTCGTAATGATGGAACCGCAATTGTCCTTTCAGATGGCCGAGTCCTGCTTGCAGGTGGCACATTTCTGAGCGAGGTACTGTTTTCAGCGGAAGTATTTGATCCGACCACCCAATCATCGGTGTTTACCGACAATGCTGCGGTCGATCACTTCCTCGGTCGCTCTATTCTGCTAACCAATGGCACCGTTTTGATCGTTGGCAGCGACTTCTCTCCAACCCACGCTGATATTTACACAGTTGGGCCATGAAAGGGCTTTATTGAATTGCTTTTGATTCTGCGCATCAGCAAATCAAACACATTGCTCGGAGGCCACACAGAAACGAAAACGGGCAGCGCCCGGTGCTGAAACACCGAACGCGGCCCTAACCAAAGTGCCTGTTAAGGAGGCAACAATGGCTGCAATTGACGTTACCAAAAAACTGCTCATTTATCACACTCTCTACCGCCTCAGTCTGTCATTTTCAAACATTGTTACGCACTGCCGCACATTGCAGGATGCGGGAGTATTCACCGCAAAATCAACCAAACTCTTTCAGGGATATGCCCAAGAGCTGCAAGCCGAAATGAACCAAGAACTGTTAGAAACGATGCATTCCGTTGAACTGGATGATTGGGGTCGGTTTGGAAAAGTCCGCCAAGCGGAGGAGAAGCGGCTCAGAGACCCCGACGACGTGTTCATCCAAGCTGAGGAGCGCAGACAAGAGCTTCGCAAAAAGCGCAAGAACTCAAGAACTAAAGAGTGAAAGCACTCTAAGAGAAAACGCCCGCTCCGCTGAGGAGCGGGTTCTTGTTGTTCCATAATCTCTGAATGGGCCACGACTCGCCGGTATTCGCTTTCAGTTACGCGGCAGCGCCGTAAGTCGCGCCTTAGGTAAAAATCGTGTCGCATTAAGAGAATCCCTTATATACGTTCAGCTACTCACAATTTAGCTTCTCACTAGCTTCATACTTCATCCATCACGAAAGATTCAAATGAGACTGTTCGGTTCCCTCGTAGTCCTCTGTTCTGCCCTTAACTTATTTGCATTCCAAGTACCTAAGTCAGTTAACTTGGCAACAGCTTCCGCCGCAGTTGCGACACAGCCTGCTCTTCCTGCAATCACGTTTTCCAGCGTTGGCCCTGTGGCGAGCATTCAAATGACCGGCACTGTCAATTGGTCTTATGGTTCAGATCAGCAAACGGGAACCGTCACGCTTCAAGCCAATGCAAACGGTCAAAGCAGAATGATACTCGGATTGCCCTCTGGCAACCGCATCGAAATACAAAACGCATTTTCCGAGTCACAGAGGCAGTGTTCTTGGAGTGGCGCCGATGCAGTCGTTCACACGACCCCCGCGCATCAATGCTGGGCCGCTGCTACATGGTTCTTACCTCAGATAACGATGCAAACTGGCGGCGGCGCAACTGACGATGTGGCATCAGTTGTTCAAACGGGAGATGCAAACATAATCCGCCTTCATCATGAACGCCACGTTGCGGACGTTGGTGACGCTGCAACAGGACAGCTCATTGCCCATCTCAGTGCAGTGGATCTCGACATCAATGCTGCCACGGGTTTGCCTGTGATGATGGCTTTTGCCGCGCATCCCGATAATGATGCAGGCGCGGATCTTGGTGTCGAAGCTCATTACAGCGCTTATAGCACTTTTAGTGGCGTGACCGTTCCAACTCACATTCAGAAATTCATCAACCACTCTCTCGTCCTGGATTTACAGATAGCTAGTGTCCAGGTTCAACTTGCCGCACCCACCACCACTTCTGCTTCTTCATTAACTCTGCAATAACAGGAAAATCGAGATCGTTATGAACAACCGTCTTCAGTGCTGGTTTGTCTGCGCAATTCTGTGCCTCGCCATAACCGCTACCGCCCAGGTATCAACCGGCACGCCGCCGTTTGGAAGCTTCTCGTCCGGGCCTGACGTAATCAACCTTGGGAATTTGAACGCGCATTTCGCAATTCCTGTGTTTTCCAAGCCTGGTCGGGGAACACCTTTTGACTATATTCTGAGCTTCGATAGCTCCGTGTGGACTCCGGTTTTGAGTGGTGGGACAAAAAGCTGGCAGCCCGATAGCAACTGGGGATGGCGGGCGATCACTGAAGCAGCCACAGGGTACGTAAATTTCCAGCGGAACACAATCCAGTGTCTCATCGATGATGGGCAGGAATATGTACCTCCCAGACCGCCTCGTTATATCAATGAACCCCAGTGGACCAACTTCAGCTATCATGACGCCTTTGGAGTCGCTCACACCGGGTTTACGAACATAGCAGGCGGTTGCGCAGGGGACATTGACCCCAGTGATTCGGTCAGCACTGATGCAGCTGGACTAACGCTGGATACGTCCTCAGGGATTACCAGGCCTACGATAACGACACCTCAAGGAACAGTATTTGTTGCTCCCTCAGGGGGTGCGAATGGTGCGGCCACTAAAACAGATCGCAATGGTAACCAAATCACAACAACAACTGGAAGTACGTTCACTGACACGTTGGGCATGACCGCTCTAACCGTTACAGGAGGTGATCCCAATCCTCTTGTTATGACCTACACGACCTCTTCGAATACGCCAGCGTCGGTTACGGTCAATTACAGCACGTACACAGTGCAAACGGCTTTCGGGTGCAGTGGAGTGAGCGAGTACGGTCCAGCATCAATTCCCCTAGCTAGCAGCGTTACCATGCCAGATGGCAGCTCATACTCGTTCCAGTATGAGACCACCCCTGGCGTCCCAGCGAACGTAACGGGCCGAGTTAAATCCATTACGTTACGCACAGGTGGCACGATCAGCTATGTTTACACTGGCGGCAATAATGGTATCGAATGCGCGGATGGCAGCACTTCGGGGTTGAGCCGGACCACAATGGATGGAACAACGGATTACAGCCGGAGCGGCTCTGGCTCTGCTTGGACGACCACTATTTTGGACGCTTCGCTTAGCCCCAGAAATCAGACGGTCATTAACTTCCAGAGCGCTGGAGCTCCCGCTAATTTTTATGAAACCCATCGCAGTGTTATTCAAGGAACATCAGGTACACTTCTGCAAACTGACACCTGTTACAACTCAGCGGCTCAGCCCAATTGCAGTACTACGACCATTGGTCTCCCTATCACCGAAATCAAGGGGTACACAATGCTCGCTAATGGTCAACAAAGTCTCAATGACACTCTTTTAAATGGATTTGGGCTAGTATCCGAAGTTGACGAATATGACTTCGGCACAAGTCCACACGGTGCGCTCCTGCGCAAAACTCTCACAAATTATGCCAATGGCCTTGCAAACGGCTTGGTCGGCTTTCCCGCCTCCATTACCGTTCAAGACGGTGGCGGCGTGCAAAAAGCTCAGCAATCGTTTGGATACGATGAAACCACGGTCGTCGCGACAACTGGTGTACCGCAGCACGCTGCGATCACTGGTTCCCGTGGAAATCAAACGAGTCTTACACAATGGGTGAGTTCAACATCTTCAACTTTGGTTTCTCGCTTTACTTACGACGATACCGGTAATGTCTTAACAAGCACTGATCCAGCAGGGAACCAAACACAATTCAGCTATCACGACAGTTTTAATGACGCAGTCGACAGAGGGTCATTGGCTTATACCACGCAAGTGACCGAGCCAAGCACCGGTTCTCCCTCAGTCTCACACATATTGAAGGCTCAGTATGATCCCCGTACAGGAGTACAAACCGCTGCATGGGATTTCAACAACAATGAAGGCACATTCACCTATGATGCATTGAACCGCCCACTTCAGATAAACAATCCCGACGGTGGTCAAACGAGCTATACCTACAGCTCGGCTACGAGCATCACCCAAAACACTAAACTCACAAGCTCGCAGACTCTTTCGGTGACTAGCACCCTGGACGGATTGGGTCGCATTTCCCATCAACAGTTAACGTCTGACCCAGCTGGCACAACAACCGCTGACGCGACGTATGATGTTGATGGTCGAACCAAAACCATAACTAACCCTCACCGCACCACCGCCAGCCCGACCGATGGCACTACTCAGTTCGAATATGATGCATTAGATAGAGTTACAAAAATAACTCGTCCAGATGGAAATACGGTCCAGGAACTTTATTCCAACAATTGTGTTACAGACACTGATGATGCGTCCAAACAGCTGATGAATTGCAATGATGCTCTTGGGAGAATCACCAACTCCTTTGAGCCAGACGGCACCGGAGCACTAAATTGGGAAACCGATACGACATACGACGCCCTTGACAGTATGAGCACGATTGTTCAAAAAGGTGGAACGACGACGAGCAGCCTGTGGCGAACGAGAAGTTTTTCTTATGATGGCCTTGGGCGGCTTACCTCAATGACTGCGCCCGAATCTGGAACTACAAATCTTTATTACACGACAGCAGCTGGCGGATTGTGCGCGGGAGAACCTGAGCTCCAGTGCCGCCAAACCGACGCAAGATCCACTACGATAACCTTCGCTTATGATGCCCTTAACCGAATGACGGGTAAGACCTACTCAGACACTACGCCTGCTGTAACCTATTCATACGATCAAACGTCATTCAACGGATTGACTATTGCGAACGGAAATGGAGTTCGAACTGGTATGACCGATGGCTCCGGTTCCACGGCCTGGGCTTTCGATTCGATGGGCCGTGTCACGACCCGCCAACAAACAATTGGTTCCGTAACGAAGAGCATCGGCTATACCTATAATCTGGACGGCTCTGTTGCCACCATGACATATCCGAGTGGTCGGGTATACTCGTACACCTATAATAATGCGGCTCAGACGACCTCTATTGTGGATACGGCGCATAGTCTAAATCTCTTTACTAGCGGACAATACGCGGCTCCGGGATTGTTGACAAGTGGCATACACGGCGCGGTAACCGGGTGGAATGCTATCACGTTGGCCAACACCTATAACAGTCGCTTGCAGACGACACAGTTGCAGGCGACATCCCCGGTTCCTTCAACACTCTTAAATCTGAGCTACAACTATGACCAGGGAGCAGGAAAAAACAACGGTAGTGTCGTTCAGATTACGAATGGGCGCGATGCCACTCGTTCAACGTCCTTTACTTATGACCAAGTGAACAGACTCAGCACCGCTCAGACAGCGTCAACATGGGGCAATTCCTACGTATACGACGCATGGGACAACCTATTGCAGAAAAATGTTACCAAAGGCACGGCAGAGTCCATGACGCGTACAGTTAACGCCAATAATCACGTGACATCACCTGCATTTACTTATGATGCGGCTGGTGACATTACTTGGGACACTACCAACGCTCTGAAATATGATGCCGAAGGCCGGATGAATCCAGTGTCGGGAGTAACCTATATTTATGACGGTGATGGACGACGCGTGCAAAAATCCGACGGTACACTATACTGGGTAGACGATGCCTCTGAGCCGGTTTCTGTTGGCACCACTGCCGGGACCATTACACGGGACTATATTTTTATGGACGGTAAAAGGATCGCTTTTATTCCTATCTCTTCTGGCAACGCTTATTACTACTTGTCTGACAACCTTGGGTCCGACACAGTTGTCGCCAGCGGTGACGGCAAGACGATTCAGTGGGAAGGTGAGTACTTCCCGTTTGGTGCCTTACGCACCGTGATCACGAACTTGGCTGACAACCCTTACCAGTTCACCGGATATGAGTATGATTCGGGCACGGGCTACAATTACGCGAATGCTCGTTTTGACGCGGGCAGATGGGGACAGTTCTTGTCTCCTGATCCATATCTGGGCAGTATGGACCCGGCAAATCCTCAATCCCTTAACCGGTACTCGTATGTGCTTAACATTCCTACGAACTTAACCGATCCCTCAGGCTTGACGTGTGCTCAAGAATTGGTAAAGGTCGATGGTGTCTGGACCCTCAAATGTGTCGCACACGGCCAACTACTAGATGGTGGAGGAGACTTCGGAGGTGGAGGAGGTTCGCCGCCGCCCCCTGAGGGCGGTGGAGATGGTGGTGGCGGTGGTGGTGGTGATCCTCACACCTGCAAATCAGTTCCATTCAAAGTCACCGGAATCGCTCCTGGGCAGGCCCCCGGGAAGACCGCTATCAGTCAGACTCCACGTGGAAAGATCCCGAATGGCGGAGTTGCTATTAAACCCCAAAACTTTGGGGTAAATGGAGTAAACGGGAATAATCGAAATGTGTTTTTGGGTATTCGTCTCTATGTTGATTGGAGTGGTACCAAAGTCCCTGCCGGTATACCGACACAAGGACCATTCAGCCCTGTTGACGTGATCGGACCGGCGTCAGTTAGACATTCACCCGGCAACATGATTGATGTTTACAATTACAAATCGACAAAGGATGCAAAAAAATCCACAAGAACTGTCAATGTAACTGCGGTTATACCCGCTAATTCATCAGGTGTCACATGCCCCAAATAGTAGCCAAATCTCTGCTAGCTCTTTCACTAGTCTTTGGTATAGCTGCGCATGCTGAAGATTGCGTCCAATCAAAAAACTCGTATTTTAAACAGCTTAACGATCTCGTGGCGGACTGCGAAGCGAGGATACCATCCCCGGATGGGCAGAAGGTGTTACTTATGAGATCCGGTGGCGATCTTGAGCTTTCATTTACAGGGGGACAATCTTTTGAACCGGTCGGGTACAAGGTGGAACCACCAGCGATGGCGTCCTGGTCACCAGACTCAAAAGCGTTCATTATCAATGACGGGGAAGGTTCCGGTATGTCTAGCACTTTCCGGTTATTTCGAATTGATGGTGCTAGCATAACTCAAGTTGCATCGGTTCATCACGCTGCGGTAAGCCTTTTCAGAAAAACGATCCGATGTCCCTCGTCTGCGGTAGACCCAAATGTTTGGGGAATCGGTTGGTCATCTGACGGCAAGCAACTTTTTTTATTGGTCCAGGCTACGGTAAATAATTCATGCGGCGGTCAAGATGCGTTTATTGGTTTGATCGTAAGAGCCACAGACGGCTCGGTAAGCGAGCAATTAACAAAGAAGCAAACGAAGAAGAGATTTCGCTCTTTCCTTCCTGATGTTTTTTATGAGGAGTGATCTCAATTCCCGCGTCTGAAGTCAATCATAAGCCCGCACATGTCGAACACGGTGCCAAGGCCAGAGTTTTCGGGGGAAGGAATCTGGCCTTTGGTCGGCTGTTTCGGGTGCACTCCAAGACCGTGTAACGTGCAGCCCGCGACCAACTTTTATGAGCAACAAGGCGGATCTGCAACATTGGCACAGCAATTCATGTGCCTGTTACTTTTGTACTGGCTGTGGCAGGCACAGGCGCGACAATCTCAAACTCCATTTTGTCCGGATTGTGCTCCAAACCTCGGCAAGTTAGGGCAGATCGTCACGCGTTGGTCTCCTCCAAACCTGCTCACTATTCCACACGCAACCATGTCTGCCACGCTGCCGTCTTGTGCTCTGTGGACTATTACCGGAACAGTGAGGGTATGAGTGTTTAGAGCCGTCCTCGTAAAATCGTGCATATAAGGAGGATCTACAGATTGTTGAATTTAGCTTAACTGTTCACTCCTTGCTGACCTGCTGCTTTTCTGGCAAAGTTGAAAATGAATTCGGCGAGTGTGTCCCAAGTTCGAGCGTTAGCACGAGATGGTCCACCAGAGGTATTGTTTCTGCAATCTACGACCTGATTGAAGGGCACAGCTAGCGTAATATCAAGGGTTTTCTCACTCAAAGTCCGGTTCGAGCAGACATCTAAAATCGCTTCTCGCCTTTCTTCCGGCAAACCAGAGATATACAGTGAATACGCGCTTTTTAGGAGTTCGAGCAGCCTATCAAGTTTTTGGCCGAGAACAGGCGAACCATCGTTTAAATCTTGAATCTGATCTTCAATATCCCGGCGCTCCATCAGGAGGGCTTTTTTGCGCTGCTCAAAAATATCTTTTTCGATAGTGCCGTCCAGGTAGGCGTCAGTCAGCAGGCCTAGCCGGTCTTTGATCTGTGCAACTCGGATTTGAAGCGAATTAATCTCTTTGCTGCGGTTGGCTGCATAGTCCTTTCTGAAATCCTCAAGTTTTCGTGCCAGATATTCGTGCTGCTCGGGATCGAGCTGAACGGCCTTGAGCCTTTCAATGACACGGGCCTCAACCGGCTCTTGCCGAACGCATTTTGTTGGGCAGGATTTCGTCTGGCAGCGGTAATAGACGTGGCCCTTTTGCTTTTCAGGAATCAGGGATTTGCTGCACAATTTGCAGGAAAACAGCCGCCGGAAGGGGAAGTCATGCTTTGCCCGCTGGACTGCGAAATTGCCGTCGAGGGCTGCTTGTACTTCATCAAAAAGGCGCTTTGAAATGAGTGGCCTGTGTGCGCCAAGGAAGCTCTGGCCTGTCTTTTCGATCTGAATCAGGCCGATATAGAAGGAATTTCTGAGCATCCGGCCCAGAAAGTTCTTCTGAATTGCTTTGCCGTTCTTGGCCCGAAGGCCCATGTGATAGAGCTTTGTTGCGAGATCTACCTGACTGTATTTGCCGGTAGCATAAAGCTCGAAACCAAGTTGGATCAAGGGCGCGCGCTGCGGGTCCGGGACTTTGGCTTTTCCAGCGCCAGAATCAAGGTAGCCCAAGGGAGCAGGCATTGGATAAAAGCCCTGCTTGAGCCTTCCATAAAAGCCCTTTTTCACCTCCTCGCGGAGATTGCGGCTGTAATACGCGGATATAACCGCCTGCACATCAGCCGAAAGCATCCCGCCTGGGGAAGTCAGGTCCAGGGACTCAGTTGCGAAATGAACCTCAATGCCAGTTTCGACGAGCTGGCCGATTTCGGCCCAGTCTTTTAGGTTTCTGGCCGAGCGGTCAATCTTGTGAATGATGACGCCTTTGGCGTGGCGCTTTTGTAAGAGCCGAAGCATTTCATTGAAGACCGGACGGCCGACCTTGGACGCGGTTTCGCGTCCCTCAAACCATCTGGAAATCTCAAGGCTCTTGCCTTTTGCATAGCGCTCAATTGCGTCCTTTTGCTCCGGAAGCGAAACACCGCGCTCGCCCTGCCTCGGCGTAGAGACGCGGATGTACGCGAAATATTTCTTGTTCACTTGTTTTAATTGCTTAATGGTGGGGTAGGGGAATCGACCTTTGTATTTGGATCGTAGGAATTTTTGTTGGTCGGGTCAAGGGCAGCATCTTCCCGTTCAAGACGCAAAAAAATTCGGACTGCCAAATTGAAATAGCGGTCCAAGTTTTCCTTGGCCTCAAGAAGCTGGTGGCGGTTCAAATTGGGGTAAATGCGGTGAAGCAGGACTAGATCTTCTTGAATCTGCTCCTGGCTGTCCTCTGCAATGGGATACAACATCCTGAGAGCATAAGAAACAAAACGCCTTTCAAGAAGACGTGAAAAGTTGAATGAGATTCCCATATCTGTGGATTGCGATGCAGGTTCCCAAATGCCTTTTTAAAAGAATCACCGCGATGTTTATTGTAAAGCTGCTTGCTCGGGCTACCCACAAGTTATCAACAATTTTGTGAATATCGTCCACTTTTTCACCCCTTTTTTATTTTTGCCAAATTGGCAAAATATAAATACAAGAAAATAAAAAGTAAAAAGAAAGGAGGTAGACAATGCCTTTTGAGTTGTCTCCAAACCGGCTGTGCCTGCTTCGCAAGCAGCACGGCCTTTCACAAAAACAACTCGCCGCGCTAGTCGGGCAGGACCGCACGATGATTTCCATGTATGAACGTGGTCGTATCCTGCCAACGCTGCCGTCGGCCGGAATGTTCCAGGTACTGTTTGGCCTAAGCGTCGCCGATATTTTTCCAGAGCTCTTTAAACAACTCGAACAAGGGTTGGAGGCCAATCGACAAAAAGTTGGTAGGTATCTGATAGGAAGGCAGCAGCCGCAATGACCAACATTCTAAATACCGTGGCACGGCAAGTCGGTAAATTCGCGCCCAGCAACCCGACTCAATACCTCGTCTTGCAACTCGTACGGCGGCTGTCCGACGAAACTGCGCTGCGGCACTATCTCGTGCTTTTCGAACACCATCCTGAAGACCTTTTGCTTCAGGTATTCCGCAGGTGCTGCGTCGAGAAAAAGCTCACAGGACCGGACTTCATGCGCGCCTTCAGAGAATTAACGATGCAGGAAACATGACTTTCAAACTTTTAGCCATTCGAATTCGCAGGCGGTCTGTCGCTGTTGCCGTTTTCTCTGGCCGGCATCTTGAGTACATGGATATGTTGCACCTGTGTAATGAGCCTGAAATAGTAACGGATGCAGTTGCCAGATTCGTGGCCAGGATTCTTGAGAACTTCAAACCGGGAGATGTTGCGCTGGGAACCAGTCGCGCAGCTCAGGGGGAACGGGTCAAGACCCTGACACAATTGATTGAAAATATGCTGACTGTGGAAGGCATTCCGATTTGGAGAGTGGATGATAAGACGCTGCTTGAAAGCTATGCCGTGCCTAAATTAAAGAACAAGGACCAACTGCGTCCAATTGTCATGTCATTCTGGCCGCATCTGGGACTCAGACAGGCATCCGCGTTTGAAGCCGCAGCTCTTGGCCTGCATGTTCAGGTTGATCGCTTGCTCTCCCACCATTAATATCTTTCACCCATGGTTGGTCCGCTTTCCTATATAGGCGGTAAGAACCGCATTGCCCAAAAAATAATCTCGCTGATTCCCGAACATACCGCCTATATCGAGCCGTTCTGTGGCGGCGCTCAAGTCTTCTTTCATAAGGAGCCATCGCACGTCGAAATTCTCAATGACCTAGACGGAGAGGTCTTCAACTTCCTGCGGACCTGCCAGCTTCACCATCAGGAACTGCTCAGGTACTTACAGTTTTGTACTGTCAGCCGTAAGTGGTTCGAACTCTTCCAAAAACAAGATCCGACAACGCTGTCCGATATCCAACGCGCAGCCCGCTTCTTTTATCTGCAGAAAAATTGTTATGGAGGCCTGATCAGGCGACAAAACTTTAAACTTTCTGTGGCCGACGGCTCCAACTACAATCCTCAGAGAATTCCGATGGTCATGCATCTTGCCCATGAACGGCTTTTAAACGTACAGCTTGAATCCCTGCCTTATCAACAAATATTGCGGAAATATGATCGCCCGTCCACTTTCTTTTATCTCGATCCGCCTTATTTCGGCCTGCCTTACTACAAATTCAATTTGACCGAGAAAGATTACATTGAACTGGCTGGACAATTGAAGCGATTGAAAGGGAGATTCCTCCTCTCACTGAATGATAGACCCGAGGTGAGGAAAATATTTGCAGAGTTCGAGATTCAAGATCTAAAATTTGCCTACAGCTCCCAGCGCAGGGCCGGCAAGCTCTACAAAGAGGTGGTCATTGCCAATTACACTTTGCCAACTGAAATTCCACAGAAGATTCAGGCTGCTTGACCTTGAATACCAGCGGGAGCAGATCGAGGAAGCAACCGCACATCCCGAATTTCTATGGTGCCCTCGCACGACGGAAGTTCTGCATCCTGCCCAAAGACAACCTGTACTACCCGGCTGCGGTTTACAGTGGCAGTGTTATCCACCCAAGCTTCTTTGCTCCAATTGAACCCGTCGAGGTTTAACTCAAACACAGCAAAGCCGCCACGGAGCAAAAGCACTAACGGGTGCCAATCAGTTGACTGCCTTTTGCTTCCGCTTCTTGAAACTTGGGAATCGTCCTCCATTCTTACTTTGAGGAAAATCGGCGAGCCGCGCCCGGCTTTAACGCACCGAGCCTCTATTGCCAGCCTATCGTATTCTCTCAGATCAACTGGCTCCCATTTGCTCGTTACTCGATCAGTATAGAGTGGCAGAGCAGCCGACCACCAAGAGTCCTCCAACTTTGCAGCAATTAGGTTGTGTCGGAGTGGAAGGGCCAAAACAGAGGGGATATCGGGATTAAGCATAATCAGGTGGCGAGGATTTTTTTCCCATTTCACGTGTTCAGTGCTGTGTAAAACGAAATCATTTGTACCGTGATTTACCCATGAATGAACATATGCAGAGCCAGCGACGGTTCCCGCACCTGGAAAAACGTGGAGTGCATTGCCTCGGCTAGGCTTGTTATCGGCAGGAGAAAGTACGGATCGGGCAGTAAAGATGTATCCAGCTCCTGAGACTGGCTCAATTACTTTCGTGCTTCCAATGGCAGCTTCAAGTTCATCTTTCAGGCCATGAACGTGGCGCTCTGTTATCGTAGTGCTGCCAGGCCAGATATCTGCTTTGATCGTTGCATACTTCACTAGCTTCCCTGGGTTCTGCAGAAATACCAACAATAACCTACCCACCTTCGGTCGAAGGGGTACTGCTTGGCCGTCCGGCCTTTCAAGCCGACGCGTTTCCTCAAAATACTTGAAATTATCAAATACCCACGGCTCCATAAGATCTCACATTGAATTAGATGCCACTCAGCTTTATTAAATTGCCGGGTCAAAGCGGTTTGAGATTTACTTGAGATTTTCTTGAGTGAAGTTTGGGGGGACAACAGACGCGGCGCTCGCTAAATTTGGGTTGTGAGCAGCGTGCATATTTTACGAATAGCACTTTCCGGCAGAAATCTGCAATGGATGTTCTGTTCAACTCTCGCGCAGGCCTCTGATTCCGGGGCCCTAATTCAAATCTTTGCCTTCATGAACAGCCTTGCTGAAAAGATTGTTTCAAAAGTTTGGAATTGGACTTTTACAAGAAAGCCGAAGCCGGATGGATCGGGGCTGCTCTTGGGCTTTCTAATCCGCGATGAACGCCCGACCAAGTACCGTGTGTATCTGGGCCAGAAGCAACGTCCCCGTCATACGCTCTTGCTCGGCAGAAACGGTACTGGCAAATCAAGCCTGATCGACTGCCTGATTGAACAGGACATCAAGGCTGGCCGCGGATTTCTCGCAATCAAGTTTCACGATGACCACAAGAGGGTTCTTTCCGCTATTGCACTGGAAGAGAAGCGTACCGGCAAAGACCTAAGCGGCCAAACAATAATTCTTGATCCTTCGGACATTGAATATTCGGGCGGGCTAAATCCCTTGGAGTTTCGCTCCGGGCTTTCAATATTCATTCAAGTCGCGGAAATCTCCACGGTAATCCGCAGCCATGCCCACCTTGACAGCTTTGGACCGCAGACAGAAGAGCTGTTGAGAAACTCGCTGCATGTACTTGCCGATAACGGGCTGACGCTGATCGAACTCGCGGCGCTGCTTACAAATACCACCTTCCGGCTCTCGTTAATGAACAAAGTCAGTAACGTGGAGGTACGCGCATACTTTGAAAACCGCTTTGACCAGCTCAGCGACGCTATGCGCCGCCAGATGACAAATCCGGTCTTGAACAAAACTTCCGCATTTACCGCCGACCCGCACTTCCGGCACATTTTGGGACAAAAGCACTCGACGTTTTCATTAATCGATGCCATTGACGCTGGGTGCTTCATCATCCTGGCCCTGCCCAAGAACCGGTTGGGTGAACAGGCCGCAATGATTGCAGCCGTGTTGCTGGCAAAGCTCAAGAATTCGGCGTTCGCAAGAACGCGGCGTGATCTCTTCACTGTATATGCCGACGAAATTCAGAATCTGGTCTCGAGTGAATCTTCATTGGAAGTAATGTTCTCGGAACTGCGTAAGTTTGGCATCGGGATTGTCGCAGCGAATCAGTACCTTGATCAATATCCGCCGCAGCTTCGTTCCGCAGTCCTCGCCATCGGCACACATATCTGCTTTCAGCTCTCGAGCGGCGACTCCGACAAGATGGCCCAGGCCCTTGACGGCGGCAAGCACCTTGCAGAACTCCTGCGTAATTTACCGCTTAGAAATTTTGTGCTGAAGAGTGGAAGTGACCATTGGAAGCAGGTGCTTGCACCCAAAGTCGAAGCTTTAAAAGCAGATTACAGAAGCCTCTACCAGAGAAGCCAAATACGCTTCGCCCGGAAACGCACAGAAATTGAGCAGGAAATCCAGACGCGAGTACCCAAGTCAGCGGCCACCGCAAAGGAGCAGCTTGATGAATGGGAATAAGGCCAGACCAATGATCTTGCAGCCACGCGACCTGGAACTTTTCAACATTCTTGGCAGAAACGCGAGGATCTTTGACCGTGAGCAGGCCATGAAGTTTGCTGGCTTCAATTCCATCACGCGAGTCAACGCCAGACTGTTGAAACTTACGGGCAATGGTTTCCTGCACAGATATTTCTTGGGCACTTTGAAGGGCGGCTCAAAAGCGCTTTACACACTTTCCCCGAAGGCTGCTGAAGTAGCAGGTATTGAAAATAATCGTGCTATTGTTCGTCGCAAAGAAAGCCTTTTAGTCGGCGATCCCTTCGTCCAGCATCAGCTCAATATAAACGCCGTCCACATTGCTGCCCGGTATTCCGATCTGACGGATTTCAATTCTTCCTTTCAGGGCTGGCGGGATTTTACTGAACCGCTCAGCAGAGCGATTCCTCTTATTCCTGACGGATATTTTTCTGTTCAAACGCCCCATGGCATTCGCCCTGCGTTCATTGAGGTCGATCAAGGAACGGAAAGCCTGAAAGTCTGGGCCAAAAAGATCAGTCTGTACTTGCAACTGGCACTCTCGGGAACATTCAAACAGCTTTTCCAGCAGGAGCAGTTCCGGGTGCTGGTAGTTGCAAATTCCTTGCGCCGGGTTTTGTCCATCCGCAGCGCCGTTCAAAAGCAAACCACAAAGATCTTTTGGTTCACAACCCTTGAAGAAATTAATCGCGCCGGCCTTTGGTCTTCCATCTGGCTTCGCCCCGATGGTGATCAAAAGCAAGCGCTTTTGGAAAGGACACTATGAAGCTTTGCTTCGGCTGCGGCAAGGTGACAACGGGAAGGCCCGCCTATTGTCACAACTGTGGCAAGACATATGACGTCAAACTTTGTCCACGCGGTCACGTTTGTTCCCGGTCGGCCAACGTTTGCTCGGAATGTGGCAGTAAGGAACTCTCGACGCCGCAACCACGGGTGCCTCTATTGCTCCGGCCATTGCTGTTCTTGCTGAGCCATCTTGTCGGCATCGCATTGCTGGTTGCGCTGGTCCTCTTCGTTGGCGTTTTCATTCACAAACTCTTTGTCGATCCAAATGGACTATTCCCTTTGATGTGTATCGGCCTTTATCTCTGCCTTGCCTTCTTCATCTGGATGCTGCTGCCGAACTTCTTGCGTAAAGGCATAGCCAGGTTGGTCAGCAGGAAAGGACATAAGCACTGAGGAGCTATGAAACAGAGTCAGAGAGGAGCCAGCGCGGAGCAGGATCAGGCTTTAGGACCAAGCCGGATTCGAGGCGCCAATGCGGAGTGGGGATTTGCAGCATTGTCGGCTTTCCGCGGAGTGCGGAAAGCCTACGGAAAGTTGGGAGTTAATGACGGCCGGCTAGGGCAGCTAGAGACCTATGCATTGCCCTAGGCAGCTTGAAGGAAAAAGTGTCATGGAATTAGGCGAAGCAATGAACGTGAAACAGGTAGCGAGATTGATCGGCTGCTCGGCCTGGACCGTAAGGCAAAAGCACCTCAAGGCTGGCCTGCCGTGCTTGCGCTCCGGGCCGAGCGGCCGACTGACCTTCTACCGCAATCAGGTCATCGCTTGGATATTGGAACAACAAAAACTAACGAAAGGAGGACAACTGAGATGAGCCTGTGGCGGCGGCCCAGCGGCATCTACGAGTCGCACATCATGCTCGACGGCGTGCGTTATCGCATTTCTACCGGAACAAGCAATAAACGTCTGGCGGAAAAGATCGACCGCAAGCATGAAGAAGACCTGCTGGCCCGGCGCTTTCAGGTGGAACAACACGAATTCAGACCGGCTATGAAATTTGCCGAGCTTGCCACCCGCTTTACCGCAAGTGGGGTGGCAAAACCCTGGCACCTCGATCGCCTCAAAATTGTGCTCCCGTATTTTGCCGGAATGGAGATAGCCCACATTAACAAGAGCGTGGTCGAACGCTTCCGGGCGCACCGCCACAGCCAGCGGAAGCTTACGGAAACAACCATCAATCGCGACCTTGAGTGTTTGCGCCGGATCCTTTATTGGGCGGTGGATGAAGGATTTCTTCCGGCAAACCCACTGACGCGAATCAAGCTTGCGAAACCCCGACGCAAGAAACGTCCGGTCATGAGTTTGGCTGAGGAGGAAAAATTACTTCTGGCCTCTGCTCCACACCTGAAAAAGATCAACGTCTGCGCTCTTGATACCGGCATGCGCCGGGGAGAAATCCTGGGCCAGGACTGGAAAGACATAGACCTTCCCCGCAGACTGATCGTCGTCACGCGGTCTAAAACAGCAGGGGGCGAGAGCCGCGAAATTCCCATGACCGAGCGCATCTACCTGATGCTCTCGGAAAATCGCCAACCTGAAGGGCTGATCTTCACCTATGAAGGTAAGCCTGTTCACCGGATTAAGACTGCGTGGAAAGCGGCAGTCCGGCGAGCCCAGATTCGCCCATTTCGCTTCAAGGACCTGCGCGCAACTTTCAACTCTCGCCTAATTGAGGCCGGAGTGATCAAGGATGTGCGTAAGGAACTGATGGGCCATAGCCGCAACGAAGACACCAACGACCTATACAGCCATATTGAACTGCCGCTGCTTCGGGATGCAATCCAGAAACTCGAAGCGTGGCGTAAACAGCAACTGCAGACGCTCACAGAGGAGGTAAATGGAAAAACTGACGGAACAACAACTCATTCTGGCGCTTCTGAATGTGACCCAGAAAGAGGCGCAACTGTTGGCCATTCAAACAATGGAGATCGTGCAGCTAGTTCAGGAAAGCAAATTCTCACGGGCACTCACACTCCATGAGCCGCTTGTGGAAAGGGTGAGGATTCCCGAAGGCATGTTGGTTCGGGCCGCAAACACGGTGGGCCGTGTGAACTGAATGCCTTGAAGTTCGAAAAAATCAACAACGTACCAGAGGAAAAAGAGGGGAAATAAGCAGTGACATTCATCGTGCAGGAATGCATTGAGCGAGTGAAAGCAGAAATCACAAGGACCTATGGCTTTCCGGAATCGCCCGGAAAGCGTCAGCGTCTCGCGGAACTTGAAGCGATGCTTGACGAGTACGCGCAGGAAGATACCGGAAATAAAGCATGAATCTCAGGGCAGACATTGATGTTCGGCGTTCCGCCGTGAAAGGAGGATGGATTCTGATGGTTGGGCCTGTCGCAACAATCTCAGCAGTGCAGCACATACGCAAGATGCGCGGCGGATCACAACCCCATCTGCTTCGTGCATCTGACGGCCACTACTATGTGGCGAAGTTTCTTAATAACCCGCAGCATACGCGGATTCTTACCAACGAATATTTAGCGACCAAACTCGGGGACCTTATCGGTTTACCAATGCCCCAGGTCGCAATCATCTCAGTACCCGATTGGCTCATTGAAAACAGTCCGGAGTTGAAAATCGATCTTGGGGGATACTCAGTAGCCTGCGCCAGCGGATTGCAGTTCGGATCGCAGTATGTGGTTGATCCGCAGGATGCAAACGTCTTTGATTATCTGCCCGAATCGATGCTGACTCGGGTCAGTAACCAACAGGATTTTGCCCGTGTTCTGGCGTTCGATAAATGGACCGGCAACGCGGATGGCCGCCAAGCCGTATTTGCAAAAGCCGCAAACAAACGCTTCTATCGCGCCACATTCATTGACCAGGGCTATTGCTTCAATGCTGGGGAGTGGGACTTTCCTGATTCACCGCTTCGGGGAGCATATGCCCGTAACAGCGCCTATGCGCACATAACCGGATGGGATGATTTCGAGCCGACCCTTTCCCGAATTGAAGAGATCGATCTGGCTGAAATCTGGAACATCGCGCGTGAGATTCCGGAAGAGTGGTATCAGAGTGACACCGAAGCTCTTTCTCGCCTGATCACATCTTTGTACCAGCGCCGCAGTTTAGTGCGCGACCTCATCACCGCCTTTCGCAAGTCTTCGCGCAGTCCGTTCCCTAATTGGTCGGCAGAGACAAGCCAACCAGAAAGTTCGCAAAACAAACCCAAGGAGGAAATAACAGAAGTGAGCGACAGCAAGCTCAAAGCAGTATTCATTCTCAATCCAGAGACACAAACCTTTAAAGCCACAGCCCATAACCTCGGTGCCAATCTGGCGATGGAACAATTCAGCGCCGATCCAAACGCCAGGATCATCGGCCAAACGGAGCGGCATCGCAATGCCGATGCCTCTAAATGCCGCGCCTGCAAAAAGCAAGCCGATGAGCTGACCGCCAAACATGCTGAATCAGCGACTGGCTCAGAGCAGGAAGCAGAGCCGGCTGCTCAAGAAAGCGAGAGTGACTGAAAAAGACCCAATCACCGGCATGTTGCCAATGCCGCCAGAAAAGTGCTTGCCGATGTGCAGCAGCGCTGCACCGAAGCAATGAAGGCGCTGGAACAGCACGACTATCTAGTTGTGCTTGGAGCACTCGCGGGACTCGAAGACCAAATCCGTTACGTATGGGTAAGGCTGATGGTCCTGCGGGAAATCAAAGAAATACAAAAACAAAACCATGAGAAAAGGAGGAACACATGACGGCTCAAAAGCAAGGTCAATCTGCTTCAGGAGCTTCGGCTGGTTCTGAATCAGGCGGAAAGCGAAAAGCCTGGATTAAAAAAACACCGGTTGAAATCATTCTGGAGCAGGTCGATAAGCAAAATGAAAAAGTCGTGGCTCTGCGCAAAGAGCTTGCCAAAGAAGAAGGCGAACTCAAGAAAATGCAGGACGCCACAAAATTGCTTCAAGCCAAGTAATAACACATTGGAGTTTGCCCATTTAGGCAGGCTCCTTTTTTAATGGTCAGATTCTTAGGAGGAACAAGGAAATGAAACTCGCAATACCTACGCTGATGTCACGCCTGAATGAAGCCCGCAGAGTCGAATGCGATGGATTTTACGACGGCGCTCATGGAACTCCGCTTGAAACCGGCATTGAAGAAATTGATGGCAAATTTGAAGAAAAGAAAGCCAATTTGCAAAAAGACGCAGTCACACGGCAAAAGGGGTTGGAAGCAGAGATACAACACTTGGAGGAAATGGGACCGGCAATAGAACGCAAGATCAAGGCAGTCGAGGGAAAGAATGGCGACGAGGCCCTGACAATAGTCTTCCCGGTGGTGGTCGTGCTTCTGGCGCTTTTTGCACTGGTCTCTGAGGCGCTGCTCCTTGCCCCGGCAATGGACATTCTCAATGTCACAAATGAGATTGCACAGCTATTTACCGCCTTCGGCCTTGCTGCAGTTGCAGGACTGACCTTCCATTTTGTTTGGGATAGTTTTATTTCAGAGGCATTTCCGAAGATTTGGAAAATGACTATCCGGGTTGTGGCGGCCATGCTGGCCTTTGGCCTGGTCGTCTGGGGAATTCTGCGTGGCTACCAAGTTGCATTTGCGGCATCTCTCAATCAAAATCCGCTTGGGGACTTTCTCTCAGGACATCCGATCCTCTCGTCAATTTTCTTTGTCTTCATCACCCTGGCCACGCCTGTGATCGCTGCAACTGCCACCCACTATGGCGCTCACCGCATTCAAAACTGGTGGGAATGGAAAACCGCCAAACTGAAATTTGAGGCTCTCTCAAAGCGCCGGGCGGCGGCGGTAAAGGAACTCGAGGCGCAGGAAAAAGCCCTTCAGCTAGGAATGAAAGCGCTTGATGAAGAACGCAAGCAGTGGAATTCAGTTTACAGCCTGCACCACGAGCGCGGCGGAAAGCATGGAGCAAAGCAGGAACCCTACTGGATCGTGATCGCCAAGGCGACTTTTGCGGCCCTGTTTGCCCTCCTTGCGGCCGGCTGGTTCATTTTCTTCATCTCTCCCTTCTTTGTGCTCTTCCCAATCGTGGTCTGGTGGGCCGCTTTCCTCTATTACAGAAGGCAGTGGCGGACACCGAGCCGGATCGAGTTCTTTGACCTGGAGCATGTCCAGTTTGTGATTCCGGCTAAAGATGCCCATGCCGCAGATGTTCGGGTTGGCACCTTCGGCCGCTTTCGCCAGAATGATCAAAGGGGGGCGGAATGAAAATTAAGAGAACTCTTATTGCGTTGATGCTTGCCGCGGCTTTGCTTGGCTGCGGCAAGCGCGAGCCTAGGCACATTGTCATTCTGCCCGATGTTAGCGGGAGTATAGATCGGCAGTCCTTGGAGCAGGCGTTTAAGGCAATTGACGAACTCGTCAGCAATCTTCAGCGTGGCGACCGCATTGCGATTATTCCAATCCTAAGCGACGCCCAAGTTGAGGCCTCTGGCCAGATCATTCGGTTTGAAGTGCCAAAAACGAGGAAGGCCTATGACGCTGACCTTCGGCAGTTCGCCATGACACTTAAGGCTTCTCTGAGAAAATTGGAGTCTGCTGCCGTTCTTCACCCCGGAGCCAAAACGGACATCTTAGGATCAATGTATCTGGTTAATCAGGACTTTCAGGCAGATACAGGTGATTCGAAGCGATTTCTGGTGGTCTTGAGCGATTTCATCCAGGAAGATGGAGAACTGGACTTCAAGATGGACAAGCACTTGGAATCTCCAGCCACGGCATCGCAATTTGCAGCGATAGCCGCAGAAAAGGATGGCCTTGATTTCCCCAACCTACCTGTTTATTTAGGATCGCTTCGAAGCAGCGAATACTCTCGGTTGGCACGGGGCCGGCGAGCAGGGATTCAGGCGTTCTGGATCAATTATTTTAAATCTCATCATGGCAAACCGATGTTCTCGATTGATGGTGCAGGGCTGCTGAGGAGATATAGCATGCAATAGTAATAGTTGCAAGGTACAGCTCCAGTCGGGGTTTACAGTTAAGTCTCGGCTAACGCCTCTTCGCCGCTCTTGATGTACTGGTGTGTCTTATCTTAGGAGTCTTATGCCGCTTTAAGCGTGCCATCACGATGTCGCCGGCTTTATATCTCGCAACGGTCTCGATTCCGGTTAAGAAAGGTAATTCTTTCGCATATTGCTCAAGCTCGCGGAATGGCATGAAGAATACACCTTTCATCCTCGAACTACCTTTCCAAATAGATCCTTCTCTCCACTTCGCCAGAGCCTGATCTAACGTGAGCACAAAGAAAGTGGCGCCCACGCCTCGCACAGCGTGCCGGAAATCTTCTTTCACTTGTTGAGAGAATCGACTCATATATTCCCAAAGTCGATCAACTAGATCTTCATATGGGAGGCTCTTGTCTCCCAGTATTTCCTTCACCCTTCGCTCCTGTAAAGAGCCCATACATTGCGGAACCCAGGGTTCACTTAACCGAAGCCAGGATCGCATGTTTTGTTCCGTTTTGCGTATGGCCTCATTGAATGCTTTTCGTACTTCCGCCGTTTTAGGGGTTTTTGCAAGATAAACAAGCCCAAATTCATCGCCGCCAATTCTTGAGAAATACCAGGCTATTTTCGGTCCATCGGCCTGCCGAGTCAAAGCAGTCCATGTCCCAGGGCTAGTTGAGACAGGATGGGGCCAACCGCCTGATAGCTTGGACAGCTCTTCGCAGCTGTAACGAATGAAACGCTCTATGAGTCGATCAGCTTTCTCGTATCCCGCAATAGTATTAAGACGCTTAAACCCATTAAAGTCAAAATGAACGACGCCAAGATACGGATTTGCATTCTCCAAAAATTTATCTTGTAACAGCCGTGCAAATACTCGCTTGAAGCCCCCTTGATGGGGCAATAAAGTCCTGCTTTCTCGGCTGGACTCCCAGACTCTTTCCCAGAGAGGCTGCATAATATGACAGCTCGTAAGCACAGGATCAAATGTGGACGGATGAGAATATTTTTCATAAGCGCTTATTAATTCTGACACCTTCTTTTCCGCACTTTTAACGCCACTGTGACCGATTTGACCATTGTCGAGTGCCACCATGAATGCCCCCGCCCAAGAACTGTTGCAAGGTCCAACGGGCAAGTAAACACGATGTCGGAGACCAAGGCGCAGGGATGTGGGGGGATCGAGGGTTTTGCCTGCATCCCCTGTTATCCATTTCCCACCAATGTTAACAAGTTGAGTGGTGCCAGGATGCAAGTAAATCCCTCGAATCCTTCCGGGATTTTTTGCCATGAAGAGGGCACTGAGACCCGCATACTCGGCTTGAGGCACGTATTTGCTATGCTGCCGAAAAATTTTAATCTTGGATACATTGCTATGAATGAGATCTGCAGTGCCGCCAGATATTTTCTTCATGTCACGCGCTGACCAAGCGATTACCAAATTAAATGTCGGGTGATTTGAAAAAAAAGTCACTGAGCCAATCTTGATTTCAGTATCGGAGACAAGTCTTTGTCGAATATAGCGGCACCATTCGACCGAGATTCGTCCGCAAATATCAAGAATGTTTTCTTCTGCGGGGTCTGTCAAGAATCCAGCATGAAACTTCGTTTTCATGTCGCGGTGGAGTTGTTGGCGGAACTGTTTTGCGTTCATTTAGAAAGATCTTTCCTCTGAGCATCCGAGCCGGGGACGACATTACTTTGGGAACGTGCATCTTAACATCGAAGCGTGTTAGGGTGATCTCGGAAGTTGAGAAGTCGCCTGCATTCCCAAATTGGAACGATGCGCTGCTCGTCTGTTGACAAGTTAGTAAATAGGTGGCATGTTGAGCAAGAGGCAGGAGGAATAATGTCGACAGTGAAAGCATCCACACACCGCAATAGACGAAACTCAAAGTCTCGGGCTCGAAACGGGTCTAAAACCAAAGGGCAGCATGAATTATGGAAAGCCGTATACAATTGGGCTCTCCAACGATGCCACTTGGACCCTACGAGCGCTCGGTTAATAGCGAATGCGTCCACCAAGTAATCGGCTGGTTAAAGCACCCGTTCGGGTGCTTTTTCAGCATGGCCATGGCCGATCTCTCCTCTTACTAACAGCTTTGGCGTAATTTGGCCCATTACGAGATTCTCATGCAAAAAATTCTCTCTTTCTTCTTGGCCAACCATTAAATCTTTTGCTACAGTAGCGTCAATCCCAATGACAGTTTCGGAATTATTCGAATGACGAGATGATGAGATCATTCGCAAATATGGAGTTGTGTTGGGTCTATTTGAGGGAGTTTTAAATGGCAGCGTTCAAGGCTAAATCGCACCTGAATGGAAGAGCAGCTAAATCGAAAATCAGAAACTCACGGTCATTCAGTGGAAAAAGCACAGACCCGAAAATGTGGGGTGCAGTTTATACGTGGGCACGCGAAAAATGCCATTTGGATCGCGTAAGTGCCCGAATTATCGCCAATGCATCAACAAAATGAAGCGCGATCCGGTGGGATATGGTGAACACCTTGTAGGTGATCGGAAAGCCGCGTCATTGATTGCACGCTCTTGCCCTCCGTGAGCACTTTTTCCGCCGGGAGCCACTTCGCTTTTACGCTAACCGTGCGGACAGACCTTGACCAATCTGGGCTGCAAGGTCCACCGTCGCGCACACAAGTACAGCATTGCTGCAGGGCAGAAGACGCGACAGTAGAGAGAAGCAGAAAGAATAAGTGACATAAACGTCCGCCATATTTCTGAGTCAGAGAAAGAAATCGCCCTATGGGCAAAACAAAAAGGTTGATGGTCATTCATGTCGCACCTCGATAGGCGGCTTTTCCTCTACAATGACCGGATGAAATCCCCGATATCTGAGATTTGAATCCGATCAAGACCGAACCCATCAGCTCGGTGGACCATACGTGAGTACGTGACGGGCCGTGCGTAGGATTCGACCGCCGCCCGCACTCGGAGGACGTCGGCCTTTCCTATCTTCATTCCGAACACCACGCCGACGATTGCATCAGAGCTTAGATGCGCTGGATTTTCCACCAAGAATGACTCGCGCACCACAACCCGCCGCTCGCGCTCATACGCCCAACTTGTTTGTTTTACAAGCTCGAAAGTTACGCCTCGCATTGGGCCACTCGGCATTGGGTCGTACACAAACAACCCAGGCGCCTGATCCGAGTACAGAACCTGCTGTGCGGGCAGCCTTACGAAGCGTGTTGATGAATAGGCCTCCTGATCAATGACTTTGATCCGACCATCAGCGGCAACTCTGGCGAATGCCATACCAGCAAAGCTGAAGGAGAATTTGGAGAAGGGGAGCCACCACGCCTCGCCAATTTCCTCCGCTTCAATCACGACACAGATGCCACGATGCGAATCCGCGTAGTGGCTCCACATCAGAATGCTGTCAACATTCTCCGAAAGACAGTAGATCCGTGTTCTTACCACACCTTCAGAATGTTCGCGCTCGAATATGTTCATCATGGCCACCCCGAGTAGGGCCGCATCGGTCCCTTTAGCCCGCCGCTCGCGTTTCAGCTGCTGTTGCTGCGCATGTAAGTCACGCTCAACGAAGCGCAGATCGAAAGGATCATTCAACTCCTCTGGAGCTGAGAAGTAGATACGTCCGGCGCTCAGGAAGGTCAACGTGTGCTCGTTAACCGCTCGATATTTGAATAACTCGCCCATCGGATTCTGAGTTTCACCCGCTTTGGGTGATGCCAAAGCCTTCAGTGCATTAAGATGGTCTTATGACAATCGAAGGTATACTAATTTTTCCTAGGGATTTCGAACGCGCTAGCAAATGGCTGTAGGTAAATTTATGACAGCGAAAGCTTCCTGAAGCCAAACTGTTCAATAACTTCCCACAGCCGAGTCGCAACAGCCTCAATGTCAATCACTTACAAACAACAATTCTCAACAGGCCTCAACAAAGGTTGGAATCTGGTTCGGGACCAGGTGCTCTACCTCGAGAAAGTCCTTTAGATGCAACACTGAAAATCCAAAGAGTATTGAACCGTGTTGAACCACGAGGCTTTCAGTGTCACATTTTTACCTACTTGTCGGGGTGGACAATCTGCACAGAAGCCCAAATGTTCAATCCAAAGGGGTTTGCTGAACGCCCGCGATGTAAGACCACCTGGTCTTGTATCAGGTGCTTGAGGCTTTTTGGCCTATGGCGAGTTCATCAAGGAACAAATACGATTTTCAAAACTGAAGAGAAAATACCACTTCACATCGAGTGCGTAGATTTCCGTCTGACTGGATTCGCGCAAGAGCAGCGGAAAATCACCCGGAGAGAGTCCGAACCAAATGCCAAAAGAATCACTGGCTGCGCGAGGAAAGTCTCCGATTCCGACAATGCGTTCGATTTTTTCATTGCTCACCCGCACGCGCCATATCGCATCATCTGGACGGCTTTGCACGACGTCGAAATAAATGTATTGCTCGTCCTGCGACCAGACCGGTTCATTGATCTGACGCTGGGCTAGAGTGCGCCATTGTTTCGTACGAAAATCAAAGACCAGCAAGGCTGGGGAATTCGAAAATACACCGCCGGACTTGAGGGCGAGCAGGTAGCGTCCGCTCGGCGACCAGCGCGGGGTCCAGAGGCCTTCGGAGCCAGGCACTGTGGTGACCTTGCCGCTCGCCAGCTCCAAAATGTGAATTGCGATCTTATTCGGGTCGTAACGCAGCTCACCGAACGCGATGAAACGTCCGTCAGGCGACCATGTAGGAATTCCTTGCTCCTTATTATTCGTGTCCACGGGTAAGAGCTCCCGGGGGACGCCTCCATCCGCCGAGATGATGAACATTCTCCTCGGCTGCCCGGGAAGAGAAGAGCGAAAAGCGATTTGTCGGCCATCGGGTGACCAATGGGGGCCGTCGGTAGTATTGGCACCAAATGTAAGCTGCAATGGATCGCTGCCGTCAATGCGGCTTCGCCAGAGGGTTCCCTCCGGATGTTTTACGTAAGTGACCCACTTTCCGTCACGGGAGAAATCCAAAGCGCCAGCCGACATTCCACCCGCAAAAGGGAGCCAGACACCGGCCTTTCGGTCATAGCGCACTAATTCACCGCGCTCCATTCTGCCCAGAGCAAATATCTTTTTACCGTCCCGGCTGGATGTCGGAGCGTAGAACTCCACCGGATTATCAGTAAGGCGTACTGGTTTAGCGTGACCGAACGGAAGCCAATTGGCGCGGTCGGCGATCGCCCAGAGATCTGATTTGCCATTTGTAGGGGAGGAAAAAAGTAGGTACCGCGCGTCGGGTGTCCAATTGCAGAAAGAGGCATTGCGAATTCCTACATCTGGGGACACCATGTTGCGGAGGTTCAATCCATTGGCGTCAATAGACCAAATGGAATAGATATCGCCGCCTTTGATGGATTCTGGGTCGAGCAGAGTGAAGCACAGCATGCTGCCGTCAGGAGACCATCTGGGTCGGGAAACGATGGAGCCTGCGGAGTAATATATTCGACGCCCAGCTCCGCTCTCAATGTCAGCAACGGTCAAAGAGCGACCGTCTTCAACTCTGGCATAGCGTTGGCCATCGGGGGACAAGGCAATATCTATACCAGACATTTTCCCCAGCGGCTGGGGCGCGCCCCCAGGCATGGGCAATTTCCAAAAAGTAGATAAGGGAAAGCCGTCTGCTACCAGCAAGCTTTCTCCCCCGGGGAACATACCAAGGAGCACAGGAGTTTTAGACGGAGCGGTCAGATAGGCTGGCTCCCCATTACCGCTGGCAGGAACGGCGCCTAGCAATTGTTTGTCTGTCAATTTTTCGCGGAAATATACCCGCACGCCGTCATTGGGCAGCACCTCTCCTATTTCATGGCCTTCATAGGTGAGCTGAACGTATTTCAGGATAACCGGCCGGGATAGCGGAATGAATCTAGATGCAATGGCGGCGACGACCAGCAAAAGCAACGCAGGGAAGACAAGCAGCCATAGGCGGCGGAAATGGGTTGCCCTTGCACTACTAAGAGGCTGGATGGGTTGTGATTCTTTCGGTGGAGGTGCAACGGTAAGCGCCGAAGAGACAGACGCGACAGCGGGTTGGGCCTCTGACTCGACCTTTGTAACTGGGGCCACAAAGCGATAACCCTCGCGGGGAACAGTTTCGATGTAGCGGCTGCCGTTATCTTCGTTGCCAAGGGCCAGTCGCACGGCGCGGATGGTAACTGTCAGGTTAGCGTCCTCAACATGGGCATCTGACCACAGGTTTTCTTTAAGGCGGGTCTTGGTTAGCAAGCGTCCGGCATTCTCAACAAAGATGACTAAGAGGCTGAAAGCCTTTGGAGTTAAGTCAACTGGCTGGCCATGGTGCAGGAGTTGACGCTCGTCGGGATCCAAGCGAAACCCGGCAAACTCAAAGATGGCCTTTCTTTCCTTGTCCATACGTGCTTTTACAAATCTTTTAGAAATCTTTTCTTGAACTCTGATCGTGGGGATGGTCTACTCGCCGCCGAATCATCAGAAAGACTAAAAAAATCCATAGCGGGGAGACCCCGATGGATTTTACAACCTTGGGGGAGCAATGCAAGTTCTTTCGGCATGCCACTGTGGATCATTGTGCAAAGGTCCGAAGCAGAGGGTAGTTACATCTGGGGGCTGGTTACGCTCAAGGAGTCTTGCGATTCTATGGCTATTGTTGTGCGGGATAGGATCCGTATTAGCCAGCCCGTGCCCGATGTCAGATTCGAACGATTCCTCGGCGACCAATCGTCTGCCCAAAAGGGGGGATCACGTTTCACCCGGCGTCCCGGCACGGCTCTCGAAGGTTAAGCCACTTGCACCTAAATCTCATTCTGACGAAACAGAAAGACTCGATTTGCGAAGCCCGGTGTTCATTGAGAATCAAGGCCAATTCGACGAACGGGTCCGGTTTCGAATTGTGGGTAATGGCGCGAGCCTCTGGTTGACGGATGAAGGAATCGTCTATGACTTTGTGCGGTCCAAAAGCAGTCCCGCACTGAACAGTTCCTTTGGAGCAAGGGGCACGCTTCGCAACGGGATGATTGGGGTATCGCACGATCCGCAAAAATCCGAAAGTCCGGAGTTTGAAAGGATAGTGTTCACGCAGAAGTTGGTTGGGACTAGTTTGAAACCAGTCATCGAAGCGCGCCACCCGCTGCCGGGAACTTACAACTACTTCATTGGCTCGGACCCGGCCAAGTGGCGCACGCGCGTTCGTGCCTTCCGTGAGATTGTCTACCACGATGTGTGGCAAGGCATCGATCTGAAGCTCTATGCAAACGGACGCAATCTGGAACAGGAATTCATCGTTCACGCTGGGGCAGATGTGTCTAGCGCGCGTTTGGCATACACGGGAATAAAGAAACTCGATCTAGCCAAAGACGGCTCACTTCAGATTCACACTGAGTTCGGCAATCTGACTGAAACTCAGCCTCGACTTTATCAGCAGTTAGAGGGAAAACGCGTCGCCGTCAAAGGACGATTCAGAATAAGCGGGGACTCGTACACGTTTGATGTCGGCCAGCGTAACAAAGAACTGGCGCTGGTCATCGACCCCACGTTGCTTTATTCCACGTTTCTGGGGGGAAATGCTGGCGTCAGCTGCGGCAACCCACCGTTCGGCGGCTGCGGCTTATCTGAAAATCCTACAGGGATTGCCGTCGATACAGGAGGCAGCGCGTACGTGACCGGAGTCACCGCTTCATCCGACTTCCCCGTGACTACCGGAGCGCTCCAGACCACGTTTGCCCCTGATTGTTGCGCGTTTGTCACTAAGTTGAGTCCGCTCGGAGATCAGCTTGAGTATTCCACGTTTATTGGGGGGACTAACTTCAGCGGCCCAACCAGCAACGCGATCGCGGTAAATGCCTCGGGTGAGGCCTACATCACTGGGTTTGCGGGGACTGGGTTTCCGATTACTACAAATGCGCTGGAGCCGAGCTTCAACGGCGGCATCTTCTTCGCCAAACTAAGCGCCCAGGGCGACGCGCTGCTGTATTCAACGCAAATAGGGAGAGCATCTATCGGACTGGCTCGCGGAAATGCAATCGCAGTAGATTCCACCGGCAAGGCTTACATCGCAGGATCGGTTGACAACGGATACTCCCTGGACGTGACTCCCACAGCTTTTCAAACCAGTCTGCCGCCGCAAGCGGCCCAGGTTGCATTTCTTTCCGTTATTGATCCAGTGCAGAGCGGACGTTCAGCGCTGCTTTACAGCACATACCTCGGGTCAAGCGGAGCGGACAATGCTCTTGGCATTGCGGTTGATGTTTCCGGGATGGTCTACCTCACGGGCTTCGCGAACGATCCTCTTTTTCCTGTGACTTCGGGAGCATATCAGACGACCTACGCTGGAGGAGTGGATGCTTTCATAACAAAAATCAACCCCAATGCCAGCGGGACTGCATCTTTGATTTACTCCACATATTTAGGCGGGCCCGGCGAAGACCTGGGGCAAGGCATCGGCGCTGACTCTTCGGGCAATGCCTATGTTGTTGGCTTCACCAACTCCGGTCTTAATTCGCCCCCTTTTCCAACGACGCCAGGCGCGCTCCAGACCACTTACCCCGGCGGGGGAAATTCAGGCTTTGTAACAAAGCTAAACGCGGCAGGAAATCAGCTGGTTTATTCAACCTACCACGGTGGGTTTCAAGGTGCGCCCTCTTCGGTAACTGTCGGCGGATTGGGCAATGCTTATGTCGCGGGTCTAACCAGCGGCAATTTTCCCGTCACGCCAGATGCATTCCAGCCGGTGTTTCGCGGCGGGAATCTATTCCGCGCCAGTGATGCATTTGTGAGTAAATTTAGTCAAGATGGAACGCTTTTGTACTCGACCTTTCTCGGTGGCGGCGGTGGGGATGGCGCAAATGCCATTGCGATAGATCAGATAGGCGATGCGTATATCACTGGATTCACAACTTCATTTGATTTCCCGGTTTCGCAGTTTGCCCTCCAACGCACGATTAATACAAATGGTGCTTCTGTACCAGCTGATTTCTTCGTAACGAAATTGGCGCTCGGTAGCTTCGAAGCATTGACAATCAAAGGAGTGTTGCCTGTCAGCGGGGGAAATACCGGCAACGTGACACTGACGATTATTGGCAGCGGCTTCGTGGCAGGTACAAATGTAAAACTTTCATGCCCAAATCAGCTCGACATATTGGCCAACAATGTCATTTCAGCCCCGGATGGAAGGGCGCTGACCGCCATTTTCAATTTGGTTGGCTCGACACCCGGACAGTGCTCGCTGAAAATGAGCAACCCGGATGGAACCACACTGAACGCGGCTAATCAGTTCAAAATCGAACGCGGTGGTGCTGCTGATGTATGGGTGGATATTGTTGGATTAAATAGAATTAGGGGTGGCACGGCGCAAACTTATTATTTAGTTATCGGCAATAAAGGATCGATCGATTCGACATTCGGTGCAGTTTGGGTCTCTTTCTCATCCGATCTTAGCTGGACCATCGACCCGGGCCAAAGCATTGCTTCTGTCGCACAGACTGACACCGACATAATCGTCGAGTTGAGCATACCTCCAGTACCCGCTCAACAAAGCCTAACAATCATTCCGATATCGCTAACGGCCCCAACCGAGTTCCAATTCGCGCACCATATTTTCACTCTCGAAGCTTGGACCAGTTTGCCCTAGCCAAAATCATTGGAGACCCGCGATGCCAAAACGTTGTCATGGTTCCGTGCAGCATATATATGCCTTAAAGATGCTTGCGTTCCTGCTGTGCCTCGCGCAGTCGGGATCTGCTCAGAAGTGTCCTGAAGGGTCAGTTATTAATGGCACCACCGGCCCCGCGCCCTGTCGGAATGTCTGTCAGATTCATCTCTCGGTTGGAGAATCGTGGGATGCAGATCAGGTGGCAAATCTGGCCCATGCGCATAAATTCAGATGTCAAGGTTTGCTTAATGCTGTAGCAGAGGCCGGCGCGGAATCTGGAGATGATGCACCCCCTTTTAACTTTCATCCGTTTTTGCAGGATGCGAATGTCGATAGTCAGACGTTTAGAGTCTGCTCAGCGAATCACATAAAGGGTGGGAGCGTCGATCGCGGCCTTTGGCAAATTAACTCCGCTTGGAACCCGGGATGTGATGCAGATACTTGCGCTTTGCAACCAGACACCGCAGCGGATTATGTCTACCGTGTAACCGGCGGCGGCTACAACTGGATTCCTATTTGGAAAGCAACATTTGGAGGAGTTAGATTTCAGGCCTATCTGCAATCCGATGCGGTCAAAAAGGCAGTCAACCAGTTCAGTGATGACTGTACCGACACACCTCCCGTAAGCGGCGGGCCTGCAATGGTTGCATTCCTCAATACAGAGGACTTTTTCGCTAATGACCCAAATGACAAAGTCGGTTCAATCGGGAATGGTAACTCACAGTACGTATCGGGCGCTTCACCTCTCCGGTACGCAATATTTTTTAGCAATGAGCAAACAGCTAGCGCGCCGGCCAGTAAAGTCGTTATCAGTGATCAACTTGATGTGAACAATCTGCAGATTCAGAATCTCACGGTAGGACCAGTCGTCTTTGGCGATCAACTGTTCAATCCGGCGGCGCTTCCCCAAGCCTTTTCCACTGTTGTAGATCTCCGTCCGCAGAGCAATCTGCTCGTCAAAATCGAGGCCGCCCTTGATACGGCGAGCGGAATGCTGACATGGCACTTCACTTCTCTCGATCCAGTCACCAACCAGCCGCCGCTCGATCCTACTGCAGGATTCCTGCCACCTGGAGGTGAAGGCAGTGTTTTCTTCGCTGTAATGCCTAAGGCGGGGCTGCCGACCAATACGCAAATTAACAACCAGGCGATGATTGTTTTTGACGCGAATGCCCCGATTCCGACGCAGACTTGGCTCAACACAATCGACAACGACAAACCACTAAGTCATGTGTTGGCGCTGCCCACACAATCCTCAGCTTCGATTCCGTTGCAATGGACTGGCACCGACGTTGGCGCGGGTGTTCAGGACTTCACGATTTTCGTCTCTGACAATGGCGGACCATTCGCGTCATTCTTAACCAATACCACATCTACATCGATCACCTTCCCAGGACAAATCGGGCACAACTACGGATTCCTCAGCAGAGCGCGCGACCTTGTCGGCAATGTCGAAGATCTGAAGACGAGGGCAGAAGCGACGACCACGATTCCATCCGACCTAATTCCGCCAACCACGGTCGCGGTTCTTGCGCCGCCTCCCAACGTGAACGGCTGGAATAACAGCAATGTAACGGTGAATCTCAGCTCGACGGATAACCCCGGCGGCTCGGGTGTGCAGCAGATCACGTTCAGTGCCACAGGCGCTCAGCCGATTCCGGCAACAATCATTCCTGCGGCGACAGCTTCGTCCACGATCAGCATCGAAGGCATAACCAATCTCATCTTTTTTGCTTCCGATCTGGCTGGTAATGTGGAACAGGCGCACACACTAACGGTAGAACTGGACAAGACTCCGCCTACTATCACTCCATCCAGCGCACCCGCGGCCAACACTAATGACTGGAACAAATCGAACGTGACCGTCAGCTTTGCCTGCGCTGACAGCCTCTCCGGGCTGGCTCCTGGCAGTCCGCCGGCTGCCACGCTGGTTTCGTCTGAGGGGTGAACCAGCAGGTTGTCGGCGTCTGTCAGGACCTGGCGGGAAATACCGCTTCAGCCACCGTGAGCAAAATCAACATTGACAAGACACCGCCGGTAATCTCCGGCATGCCGGCTGGATGCACCCTGTGGCCTCCCAATCACCAACTCGTGCAAGTTGGAGTTATTTCAAGCACGGATGCTTTGTCTGGAGTTGCTGCTTTTGACGTCACCGCGACCAGCAGTCAGCCAACAGATCCAGACGAACCTGCAATCATTATTACAGGATCAGGACTCCAGCCCCGTACGGTACAACTCCGCGCTGATCGGCGTGGACCCGACAATATGAGGACATATACGTTGACAGCTACAACTACGGACTTGGCTGGAAATAGTACCAGTTCAAACGCGACCTGCACCGTGCCGCATGATCAAGGCCAATGAGCGGCATTATCAAGGCGATCAGTTTTGTATGGATAGAGTCGGGTTCAGGCGAGGTGGATGGGCTTGCTTCTCGTTTCATCGCATCCTCCGCAGACGGACTTAGAGCGAACCGAGGAGTCGTCCGTCCGCGGTCGGGGTTCTCTAGATCGAGCCGGGTGTCCTATATCCAAGGATGAGGTGGATGTGCTCGGTGTAGGTAAAAATGTGGCAGCCAAAGCCTCCAATAACCAAAGCGTTCAACAGCTTTCAACAAACGGCCTGCAACAGGCTCAATATCAATCACTTAAGAACCTCAAATTTCCATAGGTTTCAGTAGGGTTCTGGAATCTGGTTCGGGCCCAGGAGGTCTACCCGGCCCACCATCTTACAAGTCTTTTAGATTCAATATCAGCACATTTCCAGGTTGTTGAAGGCTGTTGAACCCTGGAGCTTTAGCAGCTACAAAATTGACCACAGTGCCCGCCTGCTGAACTCCTCCCTTCTTAGAAGTGAGGGAATATAAGCCTGAGAGACTACCTGCCGCGAGGCGCGGCTCGGCTATGCAGCAGTGCCATGGTGCAAAAGTGTATCAATGCCTACCGAGACACATGCTCCTGTTCAGTGCAGCGTTCGCCTTCGGATTCTTGGGCTTTTGTGCTGTGTTTCTCTTTATACGGGAGCTGAAAATCTTTGTGTGTTTTGCCTGCCCCTATGTCTCTTACTCCAACTTGATCGTGACCGTCTTCTTCTCGCTCTCCGCCAGTGTGACGCTCGTCTCCGGCGAGTTGGGCTTATTTCTCTTTTTCGCAACCACCACATATTTACCCGGGACCAAATCGCGCATTTCAAATGTTCCGTTCTGGTCGGTCACGGCGCTGCTGTCAGCGTCGCCCTCTTTCTGGTTCTTGTTTTTTAACATGACCATCGCGCCGGTTTGATTTGTGGTCTTCGAGCGAAGCATCCGACGGGGCGTCCAATACTCTCTTGAGCAGGCCGTCGGGAATTGTGAACTGCTTCTTTCGTAGGGCCGTAAGAGCATCGACTAGCTCAATGCCTTCGGAATAGGAAGTAAGAATTTCGGCTAAACATTATCGGATATCCGATGCTGGGTTGTCCGGCTCTGTCACCGGTCTCAATCAAGGCTGAAGGTCGGTACGTTGTCAATCGCCCTCAGAAACGGCATTATTTGATCATGTTCACGACCAGCCTCGCTAAGGAGTAGATTAAATGCCTTTAAGCAACTAACGGTCGCTACACTTTGCTCTCGCAAATCTAAATGGATTTTCAGTCGCGTGTAACGCTTCCGTTATGCTTAGGACGACACACATATTGTGAGTATCTCAATCTGAATCGCTCATCAATGATCTCCCATACAACTCCTGAACCGCGACCTTGAATCCATAGCTTACAAGGGATTATCTGCACGGAATCTGCACAACTCAGACCGGCCCAATGGAACGTAGGGTCATACCGCCGTTCATGGCCAATCACTTGTGTTGCGACGTCAAAGACCCTTTCTAATGGAGATTGCGATGAAGCGGGTATTGCTGCTTGTCCTAGGAAGTCTTCTTCTTGCATTGCCAGTGAGTGCAAGTCAGTATTATGTCTCGCCAAACGGAAACGACAACAACAGCGGTACATCTCCGTCGAGCCCATGGGCAACCCTCAGCAAAGTCAATAACTTCGTCTTTAACGGCGGCGATACTGTTTCCTTTCAAGGAGGCCAGACCTTCACGGGCTGTCTGGTGTTTAATTCCAGCACAGTACAAAATTCTTCAGCGTCTACTCCGTTTACCGTGAATTCCTATGGTGCCGGTATGGCGACGATTCAATCAGGTTGTACAGGAAACACTTCCGCTGCGGTGATCGCCGACAATGTGAATGGCTTTTATCTCAATGGGTTAAAAATCGTGAACGGCTTTGCGACCGGTGCCAGCAGTTCAACCGCTATCGGCGTCCTGCTCGAGAATCAAAGTTCCAATTTACCTACGCAGACCGTAGTGGTCGAGAATTCCGAGATCACCGGATTCGCCCCGCCCAGCGGCAGCAACACTACCGGTGGTGACATTGTCATAATCGGTTTCGCATTTAATGGCAATACCGGGCCGCTAAATGACATCCAGATCTTCAACAACACGCTGCACGGGGCCAGTGTGACAGCAGGCGACAGTGTCGGCATTGGAGGCTATGGATACGGCGAGAACATCACCAACGTTCTCGTGCAGGGGAACACGGTGTATAACATCGGCGGAGCCACGTCAGATGTAGGCGCAGGCATCGTCGTAGATGGTTGGAACGGGGCTACGATTCAGTACAACCTGATCCATGACATCGGCGCGAACGTAACCTCATGCGGTGGAATGTCGGGTATCGAGGCGTATACCTCCAACAACGTCACGGTCCGGTTTAACGAGGTGTACAACGTGCAGCCCTCTCCGGGTTTCACAACAGGATGTGATTGGGACGGAATAGATCTGGATGGCGGTACTTCGAACTCCATTGTCGAATATAACTACACCCACCATAATGGAGGACCTGGTCTGCTGGCCTACGATGCGAACGTGGATGCAGACACTTGGGGGAATAATACATTCCGCTTCAATATTTCAGAAAATGATCAATGGTTGTGCAGCCAATACAACTCATGCAGCGGAGTATTCGCGGTGGTACCGAATGCACCTGCGAACCCGCTGTACGTTTATGGCAACACGCTGTTTCAAAACATGGCAGGTAATCAGACCCAGCCTGCCGCATGCTTTTACCTCGGGTATGGGTCGGGAGCATGGGCCAGTGGCTCCCTGATCGCAGACAACATCTGCGATATGGAAAATTACGATGAGTTTAATCGGTCCTTGTTCTTTTACAACCCCGGCCCCTATACCATGACGCTATCAAACAATCTCTATCACTCGAGCCATTCGGCAAGCTGGCGCTGGGGAGGAAATAGTTATTCGAGTTTTTCACAGTGGCAAACGGCGGGAATTGAATCGAACCCCATCGAAGGCGACCCGTTGTTCGCAGCTCCGGGCAATGGGGGAACGTGCAGTTGGGTGCCATCCTCGATGAACGGGCCGGCCCCTTGCCCGCAGGCGTACACGTTGCGGTCGGGATCGCCCGCAGGCGGAGCAGGTGTGATAGTTTCGAACAATGGCGGGCGTGACTATTACGGGAATGCGATTCCGACCACGCCCAGCATCGGTGCCCAGGCCACGGCGGTCAGCGGGAGTGGTTCGTTCTGTCACACAGGGGCCTGGTGCGCGCAGGCGAATCTTCCTGGCTCGCCGTCCTATGGTTCGCTCTTTCAGATGGGAGGCTGGGCTGCTAGCCAAAGCAACTGGGTTGCCAGCATTTGGATTCAAGGTTCTGGGTCAATTCAGTTGCAAGCCTTATACAACAGCACTGTTTTGGCGCAAACGGAGTGTACAGCGAATTCAATCTGGACACAGTGCAGCACGCCAGTCTTCAACACGGGCAGCGCTGGCGTGAATCGGTTTAACATAATCGGCTATTACGGCGGACCTGACACAATGTACATCGATGACACTTTCTTGGGGCCCACAGGGGGAAGCAATCAATTGCAGAATGCTGGCTTTGAAAGCGGAAACTCTTTTTGGAACATTGACGGCGGTGGTCAGGGAGTCTACATCATCGATCAATTCAGCAAGTAGCCTTCTTGCATATGGTAGAGGACTCAAGCGGTGTGCTGGTGCAAAAAGAGAGTGGCATCTACGGCTTTATTCATCTGACATTCCAAGAATATATGGCATCAATGCACATTAAGGAGGAAAGACTACTTACTGAACTCATTAGTCGGGTGAACCAAACTTGGTGGCATGAGACTGCGAAATTGTATTCAGCTCAAACGGGCGCAAGTCCCATTGTTGAAAGAGTTTGCTGTCGTTCGCCCCGATGTAAGTGCACTGTTGCTTGCCACCGATTGTGAGGCAGAAGCATTGGAACTACAAGAAAGTTTGCGTGATCGCCTGCGGAAGATGACTGAAGAAGTATATAGGTGCGTTCTCCAAGCCCGTCGAGGACGAATCGACCGGAATCATCGGACATCGGAGCGATGTCCGGTGCCGGTACTGGGCCCTTCACGATGAATACGGTCGCGCCGGCGACGGGCATCCGTTCTCTTGTTAACACACGTCCTTTGACGCTCCCAGTCATGGCACTGCCTCTTTCTGCAATCTGGATTGATCTAGCTATGCCGCCAGCCCCAATTCCTTGGGCACTGGTTGCGGCACTGCAGTGATAACCCCGAGCTTGCTCCACTCCTGCAGATTCTTAAATACGGCCTCAGTGATGCGGGTTGCAGAGTCGCCCGTGGCCGCTCCATAGTTGTGGATGCCAACCACGTACCGCTTGCCGCCCTTGTGCGGGATCTTGCAAACTGCAGGGAATGGCCGCTAGCAGAATCAGAGTATTTTAGAGATTTCTTGTTTTTAGCAGCAGACTGCTGAAGCAGTACCAACGTTTCTCCCAGTACTATTTGCTCTCGGCAACTTGTGATCCCTTTTGGGAAAAAGGACAGAATAGCGATTTGAAATAGGGCTTTGCAACTGTGGAACGTGTCATCAGACGGCCCGGTGGAACGGTCTTGGCGCAGAGTTCGCCGGCTTAAGGATTAGTCACTCATCAATAGCCTGGAGGTCCGTCACTGGCACGCGTACGTGTATCTGGCCAATATCCAGAGCTTCAATTGAACGCGACAAATCGAAAGTGACCGGCTCACCGCATTTTGAGCATTTAGGAAAACGCTCACCTTTGAATAGCACGGCTGTTGCGCTTAGTCGATGCGAGGAGTGAAATACTGCATAGATGCCGCATGCCGACACGGTATCTCCACTGAGAAAAGTTCCCACTTTTATCCGCCTATAGGCCCCGCGTCCAACCTGGTTTTAATGGATTTGGCCTAAGAATAGCAGAGTCGATCAAGACCTATAAAATAAGATTGTTCTAAAGATATCCAGCAAATCATTTGCTTGGGATCAGATCAAAGTCCATTCCTCTGCGATTGCAGGTCTGCTCCTTGTAGACGGGAATTCCGCAAAATCGCAGGAAGTAAAACCGCGTGATGCGATTAGAAAAGACTCCGCACCATCCACGCGAATCGTCACTACTCAACAACAATGGTCGTCGTCTCCACCATCCTTTTTCCGGGAGCGGTCTGCATCAGACGAATTTCCTTCGTGACGCTCATGTGCGGTTGGATTGTAGGAATGGAGTAGCTAACTGCCGTTTCTGGTGTCACTTTTGGATTCTGCTCGGTTGTAACAGCTTGGACCACATTAACTTGGATGTGGAGGTTTGCCTGCCTCGTGCCGGTATTTGCCTGGCCCTGTGCAGAGGCTATTCCGGAAAGTGTGCTGAGCAGTATGGCAGTTATGGCAACATGTCGCGCTAATTTAGTCATGAGATCACCTCGTCCAAAGAATCGCTGTAACGCGAATGGAAATTGCAAGGCGGGAGCCATCTGATGGGTTAGACGTAATTAGTGCGAATTCAACAGCTTAGCTGAATCCGAGATTTTGCAAACAGAATCCAAGGGCGTCTTGAATTTGGACATGTTCCAGAATTAAGGCGACAGCCAGTGTTGAGGAGCGTTTGAAACCTAGATGTCTCAATATATTGGTACCAATCCAAATGATGAGGGACATCGACCCGACAGCCACAAAGCTCGCTCGTCATCTCCGGATCGGCTTCGAAAGATGTTCAAATTCTGGACACTGTCTTACGGATTAGACATCAATGAATTCTGCCAAATTTATTGGAACCTGATTGAGCTTTTCTACCACGTTGATTACAAAGCCGCTTGGGCAGAGCGTCTGCGGAATACAACATTGGCTTGGCGCATGCAATCTAGCAATGCATGGAACGCAGAACTGCTCGGACATTCTGGCTTTTGTTGATACTCCTTAGTGGGACTGTTTCAGCCTGGGGCGAGGCAAAGGGGACGTTGGCAGTTACGGCGGTTGTTCAAACCTCCGCTACCTGGGTGCAGGGCACAGATGGAAGATGGACCCTAATTGTGGCCAATGCTCCTGATTCGCTAAGCACATTTTCTTTCCAATCCGGCATGCTGCAGCGTTCCGTTGGCCAAGTGGCCATTAAAAACGACGTGCAACCCAGATCGAAACGGGCAGGGTCCACTCTTGGTGCTGATACTCATAACAGGAGTTCCAAATGATACAGTCCAGCCGCCCCTGCCCAGCATTGGTCCTTTTCACCTACATTCACGGCTAGTACAACCGAATCGATCTAGTCACAACTGACATTTCTCATGCTGAGCCCGTCACAGCCGTTGAAGACTTTTGTTTAGTCCCAATTTTTGCCAGGATGTTATAAAGAGTCGCACGGCTGATTCCAAGGATCTCAGCTGCACGGTTCTTGTTGCCTTCGGCTGCCGCCAAGACGCGCAAAACGTGCCGCTGCTCAACCGCCTCCAGGCTGGCCATATCGTCGTTATCAGGGTCAGCCGCGATTGCAGTGCGGATGTGCTCGGGAAGGTCATTGATATCAATGGCCGGGCCCTGGGCGAGCATGCACGCGCTGCCAATCACATTTTCCAACTCGCGCACATTTCCCGGCCAATGGTATCTGGCAAGCAGAGCCTGGCCTCGGCGAGTAATTCCTGAAATGTCCTTGTTGTACTGTGCAGCGAATCGTTCCACGAAGTGGCGCTGAAGAAGGGGTAGGTCTTCCTTTCTATCGGCCAAGCGCGGCAATGTAACCTCGACCATCGCCAGCCTATAATAAAGATCATCGCGAAAGCGTTTTTCCGCCACCATCACCCTCAAATCTCTGTTCGTCGCCGCCACCACGCGGACATCAATTTTTCTTGTTGCAGGCGATCCGACTCGCTGCACCTCCTGATTCTGGAGTACGCGCAACAATTTAGCCTGAGCGCCTAAAGGAAGCTCGCCTATTTCATCTAAAAATACCGTCCCGCCATTGGCGAACTCGAAAAGACCGATCTTATCCTGCATCGCGCCAGTGAATGCCCCACGGACATATCCAAACAGCTCGCTTTCAAACAACGTGTCCACAATTGCAGAACAGTTGCATACCGCAAATTGTTTGGAAGCTCCTGGGCTGAAACGGTGCAAGGCCTTGGCGGCAAGCTCCTTGCCCGTACCTGTCTGTCCTGTAAGCAACACGCTTCGAAAATGTGGCGCTATCCGGCGAAGTTTGGCCGTCATGTCCAGCACGAGAGGACTTCGCCCAATCATTCCTTCTACTTCATAATTGGCCAAGAGTTCATGGTCCAGTTGCAGCGTCCGGCGACGGACTTCGGCATCCGCTAGCAGTTGCTTGACACGGCTTCGCAACCTCTGCACATCAAGAGGCTTAGTTACAAAGTCGCAAGCGCCCTTTTGAATCGCCTCAACCGCCAGATCCGTCGAGTAATTTGCGGTCATCAAAATAACCTCAACGCCTGGATCGGCCGCTATGATCGTTTGCAGGATCTCCATGCCGTTCAATCTTGGCATCATGAAGTCAGTAATAACCACTTGCGGCCGCCGCTCAAAAAACAGCTTCCGACCGGCTTCAGGTTCACTGGCAGTAATGATTTCCAGTCCTTCTTGCTGAAGGGCCTCTGAAATCAACTCAAGAACGTGCGGTTCGTCATCAATCGCGAGAAGGGTAATGAGAGTATTTACGGGTTTTTGCATCACTATGGCAAGGTTCCGGTCGACAGCTCTCGTCGCATTTGTTGGGTCCGCTGGGTCTAATGCATTTTGTCTTCATACCAATGCAGCGCCATCGAATGAAGAAGACCAAATTGGGAAAATGACACTAGAGTTTAAGCGGAATTGACTTCCACAGAATCATTCATCTCGCTTTTGTTCCACAAACAGGATGATTGCGCATGGCCGGACGCGAATCGAGTAAGTAATGAGAATCTGATCATACAAACTATATTGCTCTATGTACGAAATAGGCGCAAGACAAGGGACAACGCGATTATAAGTATTCCCTAATACTCCGAACTTGTTCCGAATCGGGACGTATTGCGTCTCGTAATATTGCCATAAGCTGGTCTTGGTACGACAGTAACGTGGCGACGATTAGCAAGGAGTGCGACACTAATATACTAATATGATTTTTCCAGATCAAAAGATAAGCGGAACGATCCTTGTCGCGGATGATCATGGACCGAATCGTGTTTTGTTTGACGAAATGTTAAGCGCCGCGGGTTACACTGTTTCTACCGCTGCCGACGGAGCATCCGCTCTCCGGATGTTTGAATCCGCCAGACCTGACCTGGTATTGCTCGACGTAATGATGCCGCATCCGCACGGATTTGAAGTCTGTGAAAGGATCAAATCCAATAAGGATACTTATCTTACTCCCGTCATCCTGGTGACGGCTCTTTCCAACACCGAAGATCGCGTAAGAGGGATTACTGCCGGAGCTGATGATTTTCTGACCAAGCCGGTAGATCGCAGTGAATTGCTTGCGCGGGTCCGCTCCTTATTGAAGTTAAAGGCACACACCGACGAATTGGAGCGTGCCGAATCTGTGCTGTTCGCGCTTGCCCGCAGCATTGAAGGCAAAGACCCTTACACTCAGGATCATTGTGCGCGCCTCTCGGATTACGCGTCCCGTTTGGGTGAGCGACTCCGGCTTTCGTTTGACCAGTTGACTGCTTTACATCGTGCCGGCATCGTCCACGACATTGGAAAGGTTGCGGTGCCGGACGCCATTTTGTTGAAGCCTGGTCGGCTATCCGAGGAAGAATGGATAATCATGCGGCAGCATCCAGTAGTTGGGGAGAGCATCTGCGCTCCGCTAAAATCGTTCCGTTTAGTTCTTCCCATCATTCGGCACCATCACGAGAAACTGGATGGCACTGGCTATCCTGACGGCCTAAAGGGCGAAGCAATCCCCATTACAGCGCGCATATTGCAAATTGTTGATGTCTACGATGCGCTAACTACCGCCAGGCCTTACAAGCGGGCACTTTCAAGAGTCGCGGCCCTGGAGATCATGGCGCAAGAAGTGCGCCAAGGATGGTGGGACAGCAACGTCTTCTCTGAATTCCAGAAACTAATCGCTGAATCGGAGCGGCTGCCCTTACAGCGTTTTCAAACGAGTGCTTTCTGAATCCGAATCCCCCCTGCTTCGCATCTGGAGTAATCCTATGAAGTTGTCAATCGAGCGTAAAACCGCATTGGGCCTCGGTCTGGTCGGCATGCTCCTGGTGCTGGTTTCGATCCTGGCTTATCACAATTCGAGAGCATCGCTTGAAAACAGCCGCTGGGTAACGCACACACGCGAGGTAATCGCAGAATTGAATGCGGCCCAGTCAGGGGTTGAAGATTGGCAAAGTGCGGTAAACGATTATCTACTAACTGGCGGAAGTTCATACCTTACGCCATATCGAGACTCTTTTTCGTCTGCCCTTGATCATGTTGATCGTCTGAAAGCACTGACTTCGGACAATACACCCCAAAATGCGCGGGCTGTCGCGCTAAGATCCCAGTTGATGACCTTGTTTAATGTGCTGGATCAAACGGTCAACTCCAGGCATGAGAAGGGGCTCGTGGCGGCGCAACAGGATGTGTTGCTTGGCCGGGGAAGACCTGAAACGGCCGCCATCCGGGAAACGATTGCGACAATGCGGGGTGAAGAGGAACAACTATTAGGTGTCAGGGAGAGAACACTTCAAGCCAGCACTCGTCGGACTGTAATCGGATTTGCTTCAGTCATCATGTTCGAGATCATAATGCTCTTGCTGATCTATTACGTGGTCCGTAAAGACATCACGCAACGCAAACGTACAGAGGCTGCGCTGCGGGAGAGCGAAGAGCGGTTTCGACTCCTGGTGGATGGAATCACGGATTACGCCATCTTCAGGCTCACTCCCACGGGTCATGTGGCCAGTTGGAATCAGGGCGCGGAGCGTATCAAGGGATACAAGCACGATGAAATTATCGGACGACATTTCTCATGCTTTTATCCTCCGGAAGATCTTGCCAGCGGCTTTCCCGAGCACGAACTCCAAACAGCTTTATTGGCGGGACATTGCGAAGAAGAAGGATGGAGGGTGCGCAAGGACGGGTCACGTTTTTGGGCAAATGTGGTAATCACTCCTTTAAAGGATGAAAGCGGCACAGTTCGAGGATTTTCCAAGATTACACGGGACATTACGGAACGTAAGGCCGCTGAAGAGCGGCTGCACGAGAGCGAAGAACGCCATCGCATGCTTTTCGACAACAACCCGCATCCGACGTGGGCCTATGACCGAGAGACGCTGCGCTTTCTTGCCGTGAACAACGCTGCACTTCACAAGTATGGTTATTCGACTGCCGAGTTTCTGGCCATGACGGTAAAGGACATTCGCCGGTCTGAGGACGTTCCCGCCTTGCTGGAGAGCGTGGCTCATGTTAAAGAGGGAAACGCAAACGTAAGCGATTGGAAACACCGCCTCAAGGATGGTTCAATCATCGACGTCGAAATCACTTCCTACGCGCTAAATTTTTCCGGGCAGCCGGCTGAAGTAGTTGTGGCGGTGGACATTAGCCAAAAGAAGCGCGATGAAGCAGAAAAAACGAAATTCATGGACAGTCTGGCGTCGGCGAACCGGCAATTGGAACTGCGCAATCGCGAAGTCGAGCAGGCGACGAAACTCAAGAGCAAGTTCCTGGCGAGCATGAGCCATGAATTGCGAACCCCGTTAAACGCAATTGTGGGTTTTTCCGGACTTCTGGCCGACGGAACTGCCGGGCAAATGAACGATAAGCAAAAGCGTTTTGTCACCCATATTAAAGATGGCTCCCATCATCTGCTACAGCTCATCAATGACATACTCGATCTCTCGAAGATTGAAGCGGGCCAATTGGAAATCCGCTGTGAAGACTTTCAGGTGAAAGATGCGCTCCCGGAAGTTCTGTCCACCATTCGTCCACTAGCAATGGCCAAAAATATCCAGGTACATGACGAGTTGGCGGCCGCGTATTCCATTTACGCGGACCGAGTCAGGTTCAAACAAATTCTGTACAACCTCTTAAGCAACGCAGTGAAATTCACACCCGAGGGTGGTCAGGTATCCGTGAATTGTACAGACCAGGATGAACTTGTATGCATTTCTGTGGCAGATACGGGAATTGGCATTCGCACTGAGGATCAAGGGATCATTTTTGAGGAATTCCGTCAGATCGACGGCGATGGAGCCCACGAAGGAACCGGCCTGGGACTGGCCATCACCAAAAGACTCGTAGAACAGCAGGGCGGCAATATCTGGCTGGAGAGCGAATTCGGGAAAGGAACTCGCTTCAGCTTTACCCTGCCTGCAGGATCGGCACACTCCCATGTGACTCCTGACCTGGCTCCGCGCATTCAGCCATCGTCAAATCCCAGTTCAGGCAAAATGCCCTTGGTCCTGATAGTGGATGACGAGGTGCCGGCACGAGAGATTCTAGCGAGTTATCTGGAACCAGAAGGCTTCAGAGTTGAAGTTGCTTGTTCGGCAGCGGAGGCGCTTGCAAAGGCACGCGAGTTACAGCCGGACGCGATCACATTGGATATTCTGATGCCCAACTCAAACGGTTTTGAAGCCCTGTTGAGCCTCAAGAGCGAATCCGACACAGCAAATATCCCAATCATCGTAGTGTCGATAGTTGACCAGCAAAAAATGGGGTTTGCGCTGGGCGCCGCAGATTACCTTGTCAAGCCGGTTGACAAGGAACGGCTCTTGCAGACGATTCGCAAATATACGCAGCCACTCACGATTGCGGAAAGTCTCATTCTGGTTGTGGATGATGATCCCCTTACACTCGATTTGCTTGAAACAACACTTCATTCCGCTGGATATAAAACTCGGACTGCACTAAGCGGCAAAGTGGCCCTCGCCACCCTGGCCCATACGCACGTGAATGGCGTATTGCTGGATTTAGTGATGCCAGAAATGGATGGATTTGAAGTCCTCGAGCACATGAAACACGATCCCGCCCTAAAAGACATACCCGTCATCATCCTGACGGCAAAAAGCCTGACCGAAGAAGACGCTGCGCTTCTTAAGCATCAGTCTCAAGCACTCTTGCAAAAGAATGGTGCATGGAAAGAGGGATTGATGGCAACTCTTGAAAAGGTCATAGGCTAGCGCAAGCCATGGACTGTTGCGAGGAGATGATGAGCACAATTCTGATAGCTGAGGATAATCTGGTAAATCGTGAGCTTCTACGAGAGATGCTGGAAGCCCGCAACTACCGCGTTGAGGAAGCTCGTGATGGAAAGGAAGCACTCGCCAAGATGGACGAGGTTAAACCTGATTTAGTCCTGCTCGACATTAACATGCCTGTTCTAGACGGGTTTGCTGTAATCCGACTCATAAGAGAGCACCCCACCTTTTATCAGGTGCCTGTCCTCGCCGTTACGGCTTACGCCATGAAGGAAGATCGCGAGCGAGTGCTCGGGGCTGGATTCAACAGTTATATTGCAAAGCCGATTGACTCCGCATTGCTCTTTGAAGAACTGCAGAAATTCATGTTGTGAAGTAACGGCGAATGATGTTTGCCCCAACAGTGCGAAGTTTATCAGTACAACATCCCGAGAGAGAGGTTTTACGGATAGCTCAAGAGGCCAGGCGCTGTCGTCTCATTGAAGACACTTGTTATTGAACGGAATTTTGGATCAGTTACCCCGCTGACCTGTGGCCATATGCCCCCTCAAGCCGGGCTCCTGCAGCAAGCCACGCAGAAAACCGGTTGAAGACGTCCACACCTCCAACCACGTCCCTCTCAGTAAAATCCACAACGCTAGAATTAAACGAGTTTGGTCCAAAATCGTAAAAATCCATATGCGGTAAGCCGCGGCAAAAGAATAGGCTTCGAAGTGACGCGATCTCTTCATTTACTACGGATCATTCACCACAGCGACGAGTTTGGGACTGCGAGTAATGTCCTGATCTCGTAAAACCTTGCCTATAATGAAATGTATGACGCTTGAACACAAGGCTGATCTGACGGCTCAGATCATGGCAGAGATTATCCGGGCCATCACAAGACTGGGCGGTGACGCCAAGTCCCTGCCTGAATCGCCATCTCAAGATGATCTCTTGGCCTTGCTTCACCAAAATGGAGCTGACCACTATTTGCTCGGTACCGTTGCATCCTGGAAAGACACAATGGATGACGAAGAGGTTTTGGACGATCTGCAAAGACTGAATGAGGGCAGGCCGTATTTCGACCGAATCATTGCGAGTCGGAACGACAGGACAGAATGACCCTGGTCCTGTTCACCACGATAGCGCCTGACCCGCTGGCCGAAGAACTCTCCCGGCAAGGACACACCGTCTACGAAGCACTGGCTGCCCCAGATGAGTATGCGCTTGCCGAGCAGCACCCGGCTGCAACCATCATCATTACCGCAGATGTTCACCCCGAACAAGCCAAGGCCATCCAGCACCATCACCCGACCCTGCACCTGCAACCGAATGCCACGGTCAAGGACATTATGTGGGAAGCGTCAACCTTCAAAGGCGCGATCATCCAATGACCGCCCACGACCATCGTGGCCATTCCAACAAGGAGATTCTTTGATACGGTAACTATCATCGCGGATTTGGAAGCTGAACGTGACCGGCTCGACAGAGCCATTGCCGCCGTGCAGTTTATGAGAACCGTAAAGCAAATTCCCGTAACGGAATTAGCAAAGTCTTATTTGTGTTTTCGTGAAGAAAATTACCTCGCTAGTGATTCAACACATCGCTGAGCGATACTCTGGACATGAAAGTCGGGTTCGTCCTTATTCTGGTTCTTATCTGCAACGTTTCACATTCACAGGCACTACGCAAACAGTCAGGCTCATCAGCGCAGAGTTCACTAACCGTTACAGCTATCGTTGAACCGTCGGTGTGGTTGGTCATGGAGCCTGATGGCCAGAGTGACGTGTTTGTCGCCAATGCCCCCGATCCGAAACAATCCTTCTTTCACGCGCCTCTCAGCAAGCCTGGCAGGAAAAGCGCCGCTCTGGCGAAAGCGAAACACACTGGCATAGTGAAACAGCCGGTGCGCAATCAGAACAGTGCTGTCCAATTCAGCTTTCCCACCGGCTCAAAGCAATTCGATGTGAGCAAACGGACCATAATGATGGATGTTTTTGAACGCGGCGTAACCGCACGGCGGCCTGTGATAGTTACAACGGTCGTACCGCAATAGTCACGAAGTCGTTCCACTCCACACCTTTACACTCAATGCACGGCTGGTATCTCGTATTACGTCCAGCCGTTGAAATGCCGATAAGAGAGCATGAACAATGGTTTCAACGTCGATTCGACGTGTCTCCAGGAGCTTTATCATTGGGCGACCACCGAGTGACACTGGAATACCATGATCTCTCCTTTTTTCACGTGTCGCCATCTAATTCATTGTGGCTACACGCAGTAAGTGGACAAGACGGGTGCTCTTTCCAAGCACTGGATTTGCCACGGATGATCTGGTTGATTTTTACGCTAGCATTGCTCCAGTGCTACTCCCCCATTTGGCGCACCGCCCTCTCACACTCAAGCGGTTCCCCGACGACATAAAAGGCGAGAGCTTTTGGGAGAAGGACATACCTTCTTTTTTCCCCAAATGGATCAAAACTTTCGCTGTCCCGCGTGTGAATGAACCGACCGACATCCACTACATCAACATCTGCAATGCAAAGACGCTGGTATTTGCCGCGCAGATCGGCTGCGTTGAAATACACCCATTCCTGCACTGCTTTCCTGCAATCCAGCAGCCTACCGCTATCGTGTTTGATCTTGATCCCGGCCCTCCCGCGAACATAATTGATTGTTGCCGAGTCGCTGTCCTGCTGCGGGACTTCCTCGCCGAGCATGGATTGGAAACGCTAGTTAAGGCATCGGGATCAAAAGGGCTTCAGGTCTACGCGCCACTGAATACACGCACCACCTATGCGATCACTCAGCCATTTGCAAAGCGAGTGGCAGAGAATCTCGCACAAAGGAATCCAGGATTAATCCTGTCCGAAATGGCGCGGGATTTACGACCAGGTAAGGTGTTTATCGACTGGAGTCAGAATGCTTGGCACAAAACGACGGTCGGAGTGTATTCCGTTCGCGCTAAGCGAGAACGACCCTTCGTTTCAATGCCGCTGAAATGGGCGGAACTACAGAGAGCTGTGGAATCAGGTGAGCACGACGGTCTGTATTTTGAGCCCGATAAGGCTCTCTCTCGTGTGGAAGAGCTTGGGGATTTGTTCAAGCCGGTCCTTCATCTCAAGCAGCAGCTTCCAACCGAGCTACTGCGCGAATGGGACATAGAGGCTACACTCTCTGACATTCCAACACCAGCACAGTCCCGTAGGTCTAAAGTGCAGACCGCACCCGGACTGCCCCGCAGCAGTGGACAGGGCGGCAGAAGGCTTTTTGTCATTCATCGCATTCAATGGGCGGATTGGGAATACGAGCTGTCGCTTGAAGAGAATGGCGAGTTCATTTGCTGGGATCTTGGATTTGCTCTGCCGATAACGGCCGGCGGTGACGCTGATGCAAAGCAGGCGCATACCGAAGATCTGAAATACCTGACATTCGAGACACCTAAAAGCATCGTTTGGGACCTCGGCACGTATGAGGTTGTGGAAGGGAGCGTGGCAAAAGGCGATGTGCGTATTTACTTGTCAGGACGCAAACTCGAAGGTGAACTGTCATTGACGAAGGCCACCGAAAAACGATGGAAGGTCGTTAACAGCGGTATGGCGGTAAAGGACAATTCCCGATTGGATGAATCTGCGCTCACGGCGGCAGACGTTCCTGCAAAGCGATCTAACACGAAAGCAGCCACGAAGAAGAGTCCCGTCCGGCAGGTTCTTGATCTCGCAGCACTGCCGAAAGCCGAGCCGAAATTCATTAAACCAATGGAATGCTCCGAAGTTGGCAGCCCAGAGCAGTTGCCTCATGATCCGGCGCAATGGCTGTACAAAATCAAATGGGACGGTTTCCGCTGTGAGGTCGTCAAAGAGAACGGAAACACTCGGTTGCTCACGCGACGCGGAAATGAACCGAACGCTCGATATAAGCACATCCTGGAGGCTCTTGAGGCCAGCTCATTACCTGATTGCGTTCTGGACGGCGAACTCGTCGCGCTCAGTAAGGACGGCGTACCGGAGTTTCAGTTGCTTCAGAACAGCAGGCACAATGATGCACCCGTTGTGTTCGTTGCATTTGACGTTCTCAATTGCCAAGGACACGATTTGACCGGTATCCCACTCGAAGACCGAAAACAGTTGCTGGTCTCATTGGGGCCCATTCTGCCGGCGCAGGCGGCTCTCATTTCCGAGGGACTTGAAGGCAATCTGGACCAGATCATAACGGTTATTGAGCAGAAAGGACTGGAGGGCGTTGTGGTAAAGCGCCGCAGTTCCTTGTATCACGCCGGTAAGGACAAGTTCGAGGGCTGGGTTAAATACCGCATTTCAGAAGTAGATGAATTTGTCATCGGTGGCTACATGCGCCGGAGCGATCCAGTGTTCGACGCCTTGGTGGTTGGCCAGTACCAGAACGGCAAGTTGCTTTACAAGGAGAAGATCAGGTTCGGATTTGAGGGAGGGGATAAACGCGAGATTGTGAAAAGCCTAGAACATCTCCGCGTCCGTACCTGCCCATTTGCGAATCTTCCACAGAAGAAACGTCGTGGTGCTCTCGATGAGGCGCAGATGCGCGAATGCACTTGGGTTCGGCCAGAACTGTGGTGCGAGATGGAGTTCCCGGAGTGGACGAACACAGGAGAGATTCGGGGACACGGTAAGTTCCGGCAGATCATCCGGCGGAAACAACGGGCCGCATAGCTGCGTACTACCGCATCAAAACTTCTATGACGAAACGCACCGAATCCGACCTCCAACGTTTGAGAGATGAAATCCAAGAGCAGTTGTGTACAGGAAAGATGGACAGAGAGACCGTGTTGTCTCGTGAGCAGAGACTTAGATTGGATTTTCAGCAGCAATTGAATGCACTCCGTGCGCGAGTTTCTTCGTTGATACCGAAAAAAGAGGCAGAGGCGGAACAGTGGATCGGACAACTGATCCAGCTTACTGACGACCTGCTGGACAAAATACCAGACGTTCCTGAATACGAGTGGAAACCTAGTGAGATTTATTGGCAGTACCCGGACGGCAGTGGCGGGATTTCAGCCGATCAGATGCGGAATCTCCTGCACACATTGGCGATTGTGCGATATGGTAGGCAGTCTTACGGGCCGGCAATCACGATGCTTGCCGACCTTGCAAGCCAAGGGCGAGTCGAAGGTTGGCGACCGGAAGCTCCAACATTGCATCCGCCGACGAAGGTTCTCGGTGCCCTTCTTTACGCCCTGGAGCCGATTGGAAACTGCCCCGGCTGGGCAGGAACGCCGAGCGATAAACTCGTCTGGCGGTTTCCAGTAGGGCCGAAGGTGCAGGGTCTCACTCCAACAGACATTCGTGCCCTCCAGAAAATTTACGGACGAGCCGTAACTTGGGCGAACAGCAACGCCGTGGAGATCGCGCCCATAACAGACCTAGCACCACCGACGAGAGAAGCGGATCTTAGCGGCCAGGTTCGGAGCGTGTCGCAAGCTTAATCAACTGACCAGAGCAACTCTAAAAATCGTTACAACCTGATTCAGCCCGCATCCTTGCAGCTGGGGTCCATCCCCAAATTTCAAGGATGGCGGGCATGAATCGGCGTTGCTATATAACCTTCCGGGCGATTACAGCTGTCATTAAAACTGATTGATAAGGGTTCCAGGTTGACATTGTAAAGAAGATTTGTGCAGCTTCCTGATCGACTGGTCTAGTAAAGCGAGTAATCTGGTAAGGACCATATACACCCGCCCATTCATCATCGCGCCAGCCCCCAAACAAATCGTCTTGCACTTGGTCACATTTCCTGACAGACCAAGGAATATGCATGAATCGACCCAGGCCAGCTCCGGAACACGGATCACGAGAGTTTTGCAGAGCCGCAGGATCGAAAATCATCACCGGAGCGCTTGACCAAGGGCCCCACGGGGTCGGCGCAGAATGCATAAGGATGCCTCCGGGATTCGCACTGTTAAATAGCGCAAGATAGCGCTGTAATACTGGATTCCAGCGAACCGAAAGCTCTCCTACATCTTGAGCACAGAATAGAGGGGCGGCATCCGCCTCGTTCCAACTCCAGGATCGGCGGCCGGCATAGAACCTCAAGCCGCCCAAATTCTCCGCCTCTTTGAGTAAGAACATTGCCAGGTAAACCGCGCTGGAGCGATAGCGGCCACTTCCCCAAACCCAGACCACCTCTGTGCCCACCGAAAGATTCAATGCTACCGCCGCTTCATTTCCTAATATGCCGATTTCCACCGAAACATTCACGAATTTGTTCCGCGAGAACTCTCTCAACGGGACGTAGTCATAGCCGTCGTTGTCTGAACGCGCCAACACAGAGCGACCCATGACGTCATAGCCATTCGGATGGAGAGGGTCTGTTGCGCCAATATTGTAATGATCCGTGGAGAAAAAAACGTACATTGCGTCATTCCAACTGAATCCATCCAAGGGTACATTAAACGCTAACTGATCAATATCTCCAACCAGCGGAGGTTGTTTGTAAAATGTGAGATGAAGACCGCTATCGGCGCTGGTATCGGTAGTGAAGGCAATACTATCGAGGTTCATCCGCCAGGGCGAATCATTGACACGAACAGTATCTCCGAACAAGAAAAAAATCCGGTTCCGGTGTTCAAAAGAAGAACCCAAGTCACAACCGCGTATGCCATAACGCGATTCCGTTTGATTGAATGCTAAGGCCGGCGTGCCCTCTCCGTTCCAGCCCTCGCGATCGAACTCTCCCGTGAGCTGAACAATCTTACGAGCGCCAGTGACCTGAGCAGGATACGGCTCAGAAATGAGGGGGCCGAACCATAGCCAAGGTAAATTGACGTCCCGATTGGGATGCCAATAGGCGACGAGCGATTGGCTGCATTCATCGGCCAAAACCTCAAAATTGCCGTGCTCACCGTCGCGAAAATCACTTTGAAGAATGGATCCCCATCCGGTGGATGCGTCGGAAATCAATTGGCCCGGCTGCCAGGGCGTGGAAGGGTCGCTATTATCGCGCCAGAAATGTACCAGCGACGGCCCCATTGGTACCACCAGCTCAAAGTTTCCATGGCCTCCGGAGATGAAATCGCTTTGAATCAAGACTGCCGGTCCTCTCACGCCAACCGCGATCCTCTGTCCTTGGCGCCAAGGGGTTGAAGTATCATCATTTTCACGCCAGAAATGCCATAACTCGAGCAGGCCGCTTACGCCAAGACGCGGTACAACGACCTCAAAATTTCCATGTTCACCACGGAAATCACTCTGAATCATACAGGCAGGACCATCGACGCCGGTTGCGATGCGTTGGGCACGCTGCCAAGGCGTTGAGGGATCGCCGTTATCCCGCCAGAAGTGCCACAAGTTGATTTGGCTTCCCTCGACCAGCGGTACCACGACTTCGAAGTTTTTATGCTCGCCGCCGAAATCGCTCTGGATGATGCTGCCGGATGAGGCGATGTTAGCGGCAATCCGCTGTGCCCGCTGCCAAGGCAAGTTAGGATCAGAATTGTCATGGAAGTAGTGCCATAATTCCATCGTGCCATCGGGTGCAAATACGGGTGCTACAACTTCAAAATTTCCATGGCGGCCATTGTGGGTAAAATCGCTTTGGATGAGGCTGCCCGGTGCAGCCGCTCCTGCAGGGATGATGTTTTGGCCGCGCTTCCAAGCGTTGCCATTGGCATTATCCCGCCACCAATGATTGAGTTGATCCCCTTCCAACACCACTGCTTCGAAGTTGCCATGCCGCTCGTCGCCGAAGTCGCTTTGGATGAAACTCTGAAATATCCTGGGCATCTGTAATCTCCGGAAAATATTTCCTTCTCATTGAACCACCGCACAATCAATGCAGCCACAAACAGTCTTATCTGTTGCTATAAATAGAGAATCTGAGAAAGCTGTTTCGCCTAGGTAAACATTTCATCCGCATCTGGAGCAACTTTCTCAATTTCGATTCGGAAATCGTCCAAGAAAATTGGATTCTTGATGATTCTTGGGCCACTTCTTGCGATAACGCCCGCCGACAAGAAATAACCTTCCACTCGCATTCCCATGCTTTTCACGGGCCTTGACTGTCCCGAGAATCTTTGTCTCCCAGAAACAAGGATCGTAGTCTTGAAGGCGTGGTTATTCGCAAGGATAAGCATTGCAAAGCCTGTCTGGTTATTGCGAGTTGGATCACTCACGGCTGCGAAAAAGAAAGTTTGCCAGATCGGTCCATCGGTTTCCAATCTTCCGTGCAATTTCTGCGTCGATTCTACACCTGCCTGTTGCAATCCATGAAAAATGCTGAAATTGTCGATGAACATGATTGTCTTTCAACAAGAAGGCATACAAGCTCCTTTTGCAGCTAGTATCGCGACTGGAGCGGTTTCAACAACTGCGACTCGACTGGAGAAAACACGAGTAATGCGGCAAAAACGGATGCGAGACAGTTGGCGTTTTGCTACCCAAATCCAATAACTCCTGTCATCGGCGATCATGTTCAGAGAAGCTGGAGAACCGACGCTTGCTACGCCGCGTCTATGGTGCCGTTTTTAGGCCAAAAAAGAAATTCGGTTAACTATGAAAAAGAAACGCCCTGACTTGTATTGAATGACCCGTGAAAGTAGTTGGTAATAGAGAGCACAGGATCAAGTTTGTAGGTAAAAACGTGACATCGAAAGCCTCCGATTTCAACAAAGTCCAACTGCTTTCCACGAACGGCCCGCAATAGGTTCAATAACAGCCACTTACCGTCAAACAAATTTCTACCAATTCCAATAGACCTTGGAATCTCGTTCCGGAGGTAGCCCCGCACTAAACCCTTTAGATTCAACACGACAAGCACGTCCGGTGGTATCTCTTGCGCGCGGGGTGCTACTAGATGAGTCAATCGGATCGCGATGCATGATGAGTGATTCCGGTTGGAGACCCTGCCTGCTGAACGAGCGAGGTAGAGCACCTGGTTTGCATGAAATGCGTGATCTAAACGTCACGTGATTTCGAGACTATCCGCGGATTCCTTCACCGTCTTTATGATGAATCGCAGTGTGTTCGAGAAAAGGGACGAAGCTACAGCGGCAACGAGCAGAAATGGAGAGAGTCGCAGAGGAGAATTCCTGAAAAAAGAAATCTTTATCGCTGTGCGATACCTACAGTATTTCATCATGCTACCGTCCCTGTGCATTTCGAACGGATTTCGTTTCACAAAAAATCATGTTCCCTTAGATCAAGGATTCTGAGAACTAATTAAAGACTTCCGCGGCTTTTCCGAGGTTAAGTTTGCCGATCATGTAGCTAGAATTCCCACTTAAAGGAGACAAATATGCGCCGAATGACGACAGCTGTAGCAACAATAGTTCTATTCTTATCCTTCACAGGATGCACATGGCCCAAGATCAGTATCACTGTTACCGTAAGTCCACAAGGCAAAGCGACCGTGGCCCATCAAAAAACAGCAAGTCAAGTATCCATTGCAGATGCTGTGAATACTTCGCCTGGAGACGTGAACACATTGGTTGATGTGGAACCCACATTGACACTTGATTCCACCACGTCAGCTAATGCCCTCATTACCGTGACTACAGATAATGGACAAACCTTTGCACAAACTTTTCCTTTGGTTCCAACGGATGCCAGTTCCTTTGCTCCTGCAGCATCAGGAACCGTCACCCATGCTTTTGTAGCGCAAACGCCATTGGATGTGCACTCCTTCATCCAATCAGCAGCAAGCCATGCTAATTCAACTGTGACTATCGATATGCAAACATTCGCCACTTTTCAGGGGCCAACAGATGGAAGCTCCCATACAGTCATTGGGCGTCAATACACTCCATCCGATGGTGTTACGACCATAGGGTCCTCAACTTATGCTGCGCCGTCAGATTCCTCCGGTGATTGCGGAGCTAAACTCTGCGAGCCCGCACCAATACAGTAGCATCTTGCCCGTGTGATGAAAGCTTCTAGACTAATTCTTGGGGGGGAAGGGATCAATTAATGCCTCTCCCCCCAAGCCCATTCGACTTAGATAAGGAAAATGGGTTTCAGGAATGCATTCGTCGCACCAGTACCGACATACGCTGGCACGCGTTCCTCTGATTAAAGGAATCTTTTCCTCGACGCAGAATCCACAGGTGTTCCAAGGTTCCGACGGGAGCCATAATGAGTTTTGTTTCGGATAACCCACACACCGGCGTTGGCGCTAGGGCTACTCTCAAAAGAGTTGAGATAGTGTTGGAACAAGGAGACGTCGTCGTGGAGCTATGCCACGTCTCCCAGTTTATCTTTTACAACGGTGACCACTAAGGCCGGCAGCTTTCACCGCGTTAGCGGCAATCGAGGCTTTGGTATTCGTCGTAACACCGACGGTAGTTGGGACCTTTCACACAATGGGAGCAGATCGTAAAGCCAAAACTGGTGCGACGGAATTAGAAACGGAGTGAAACTGATGTGCCGTACTTCGGAAATCTGGCCTTGGACTTTGCTTTTGTTTGTAAAATGCACTTATGCTGATCATGTCGACTGGAATGACTTCAAGGCCTCATCCCTTTGCTCGATTCCAAGTCTCCCGCCGTTTTGTCAATGCCGGAAATCCTGGGCTAGCAGATTTGCAGAATAAGAATCAGTGGGTCAGTTGCACCGAACCAGGGCGAACATCTTCAAAAGATCTGACTTTCTAAAACACAGATAATCCGCCCGGCGATTATCTGTGTCAATGACCTTACAACGTCCATAGAGAATCGCTTGACCGAACTTTTAAGCTGCCTTTTTCCGCGCAGCCCATCTTTTCTTCATCGCCTCACTGATCCTCTTGCGAACTGCGGGAGATAACCTACGCTTTCTGCCATTTGTGCTTCCGGTTGGCCTTCCTACTCCGCGCTTTCTCCCCTGTAATGCCGTTATTGCCTGGTCCAGCCGGGTCCTTTCGGCCTCCAATTCCTGGATGATCGCTTCTGTATCCATGCTTCTCCTTAATGATTAGAGTTTGCTTATGATTCTAATGATGGAAGCTGCATGAGGGCAACAGAAGCAAAATGATCCAGATGCTCTACCCAGAGCTCCTCCCTAAAATAATTTAGATCAAAACATCAAAGAGACTTGTGGGCCGTAAAACCCTGTTGAAATCTGCGGCTCTGACAGCTACGAAATCGACTTTACCGTGCTCACTGCACTCGCTCAGTCAAACTCCCAAGCTGTTCAAGTTGAAGGATTAGCGCGATGCCTCTGCCCGGTCAAATCTCAGCACTCCAGCTCAAAAAGAAATTATTCGACGACAGAAAATCCTGGTGGCCTTGCGCAACGAATATGTGCTCTCGCACAACAACGTCAGTCCTGCCGTCATGTCCGGGATCCAAAGTCCTCCTGCTGACTGGGTGAACCAAATGACCGCCGTATTACGGCTGGAACGGAATTTGGCGACGCCATTGATAGCAATCTCGATGTAGCGGACGTTATTCTCCTGCTCATAAGCCCGGACTTCATCGCTTCCGATTATTGCTATGAACAGGAAAATGAGTCGAGCTTTGACATCCCGAAAGCCGTGTTTAGCTATTGGATAGCGGACTACTCACTACACCCTGGGTGCGCCACTGTTCTAGCGGCTTGCTGCCTTGCAACGCACCCGGTTTTTGTTCCAACACTCCCAGGTAATGCTCCAGATCGAGAATCTGTTGGAAACGTTGATAACTCCGTTCGTGCCGGGCAATACAGTTCCTGTCCTGCCAGAACTCCACCACACTAGCTAAAGCTAACACTCAGTATGATCTCAACTCAACTGGCTCCTTGCCCGCATTCCCGAAAAAAATAGCTCATGTCATAGACGACACCTCCTGGCGTACTTCGCTGAAGCTGTAAATGCCGGAAGCGCAACCATTTTCATCGATGGATGCCGGAAATTGAAGTTATGGATGAAAGGATTTATACTGGCATCCTAACAAGACTGTCATTTGGCCAAACTCGGGCGTTGACGGCAGGCGCAGGGGGAACGGGGCATGTCGATTCGAGGGTCATCGGAACCACCCGCAAGTCGATTGCGGGCGCTGGGCACGCATGCACTGAACATTTCGCGCCATCCAATTATGCGAGTGGTTTTGTTTGTCTTAACTTTAGTCTTTGGTGCCCTGATCAGTTTGCTAATCCAAGATTGGTGGAACCGCAGTAAGGCAGACCCGTTCGTTGTAGTCATACTTTCTAATGACGATCCAAATTTCACGATCCCGATGGAGCTTAAGCAAGGCATCCAGCAGGCTATGAATAGTAGGCCTTCGATCGAGACACCAAATCAACAATCCGTTGGTATCCAGTTTTTGCCGACCGCAGCCACACCAAACGACACGGCTGACGCGGTGCGAACAAGGTGCCTCCAGATGCCTGCTTGCATCGCGATTGTCGGAGCTTCGGACAGTACGACAACTACAGCAGCGCTGAAAGAAATCCTGAAGTTCGAAGGTCAGAAACCTGCGCTGATCATGCCAATTGCAACAGCCACATCATTGACCGACATTGCAGCCATAGGCCACTTTTCGCAGATTTTAAGGTTAGTGCCCAACAACAATGAGCAGGCGCAAGAGATTAAGAGTTTTATTGCTAGCAGAGCTCGCACGCAAAAAGTCACAGTGGTCATCGATCCAAACAATCCAGATTACTCAAAAAACCTCTCCCGGCTCATTGTCCAAATGGTTGGTGACAACCGTGGAGATGCAAGTACGCTAGATTATAGAGATTCATCGACACTGGCCATTGCGAATTCGCGCTTATCCAGTCAAGATTTTCTCGTCTTTGTTGGTACATCGAGCAACGGTCTGGAAATCATAAAGGATATGAAGAGGTTGAATATTCGAGTTCCAATCATATTTACAGATGGAAACACGGTAAAGGAGGTAATTGACAGGTCAATCGGCATGCCAGGACCAGCTTACTTTCTCACTCCAGTAAAAGAACTAAACAACTTTATGGAGCCCGGCTACACGGCAATCGGCCGTGATACGCATGCAATTCTTTCCAGTATATTCTCGCAGTCGCCCGGACTGACGCGAAGCGCGGTGGCCAACTTCATATCAGATCGTAAGTACGATATCGTCCTAACCTCCGGTGCCGCTGGAAGCTACAAATTCGGCCAAGATGGTGAAAATTCGGGAATGCGGTTCAGCATTTTTTCTATCGAAAAGGGTAAAGTCGTTGTCCAAAAGGACTTCTGAAAAGGACTGTATAAATTGACGTGCTCGATAGCCCTCATTCAGCCGCGTCATTGTTATGCCGAGGCCGCCAGTACAAAGACGTTGGGACATATTTATTTCCCAACGTCGCTGTATGTCATGGCTGCACGGCTCAGATCCATCGGCTTGGATGTTAAAGTCTATGACGAAAACGTCTCTCGGTGGTGCGGGACCGAGGAGACAGTCGGGCTTGGCAGTATCGGCAGTCCGTACATGGCCGCTATCGCGTTACGCCTCTCAGAACTTAGGGCCCAAGGCATTTCAAAGCTGATGGTCGGCGGCCAGGGGGTTAAAGGTCTTTCCCAAAATGAATTTTCCCGACTATTCGGTGTCGAAACCGTCAACGGCTCGGTCGATGAACAGTTGATCTCAGGCGAGATCATTTCAAAGCCGCTGCCACGCCAAGAGTGTGTTTCCATAGCGCACGAAATCGCTGAACTCAGTGACACGGTGTTTCGAGTCTACTTTTCGACTGAGGCATCGCTTTATTTGTCTCAAGGCTGTCGTTTCTCTTGCACCTTCTGCGGGGCTGAACGGTCCAACCCTATTGCGAAGGCGGTTGTTCGAGAAAGCTATCGTGATCTTGCATGCGTCAAGGCTGACCTCGTCCAGATTGTGCGGCGGTCGCAGGTCCTTGGCATTCCGGAGAACAAATTCTACCTCTCGAACCTCGACTTATTTCAGACGCCAGCAAGTTTGTCTCGGTTCGTCGATACTGTCCACTCCGTTTTGGCAGAAGTCCCCAATCATAAGCTCCGATTTCGCGCCCTCTCAACGACAAATTCATTTTTGACCGTCTATCGAGAATCCCCTGATCTTATTCGGAGATTCGCTGAAGTCGGCTTGGAGCGAGTGGGATTTGGGATCGATGGTGCCACACCTGAAGTTTGGCGCGCAACACGCAAACCCCATACAAACAGCAACTGTCTAGACGCTGTTGCCGTCGCTCGCGAAGTTTTCGGTTTACAGCCTGAGGCGCTAATGGTTTTCGGCCACGATGGCCATGATAGCGCACATAGCCTGTCTCTAGCAGTAAGCACAGTTAGATTTCTGACCGAAGAATACGGCGCTATACCGAGGCCTCACGTTGCCAAGGGTTTGATTCCGGGGAACGATGGTTGGTTCCGAGGAAATGGTGGATGGCAAAAGCAATTTCTGCTCGATAATCTATGGGCTTTCCAGTTTCTGGATTTCACATGCCTTCCAACAGACTTGACGCATCAGGACGCCGATTTTCGAGAGGCAGTAAAGAACGCATTTTTGGAAATATGTCAGATGCCGAATTGCTTGACCCAATATGTGCTACCTGAAGATCAAAGGCTCCCAGACCAATGCACGGAAGTAGTTCGGTTTAACAGAGGTCGGTTCGACATCTAATGTCCGATCTCATCTCCATCGGCCGTTTGGGAAAGAATGCAGAAGTCAAAACCGCGCAGAACAAGAAGGATTACGCCGTCCTCAGCATCGCCACCAACTAGAGCTGGAAGAACAACAAGGGCGAGTACGAAACCCGCACCGAATGGCACCGCGTCTACGCTTGGGGCAATCTCTCCAACTTCGCCAAAACTCTCCAGAAAGGGTAGCTCGTCAGCCTGGAGGGGAAGATCAAGTACCGGACGGTCGAGGAAGATGTCGAGGGCAAGCCGTCAAGCACATCAGCCGAGATCCACGCTTCCAGCATGAGGCGCCTCTCGAAAGTCGAAGTCGCCGACGATCCGACCGACGGCCCGGACAAGGACTAATCCTCGTTCGTAAAGCCCAAGGGCGAGCCTCCCTGGGGGTGGTTCCCTGATTTCAGATTAACCGGGGCGCTCACTTGTATTCCAGCCCCAAGTCATTGATCTTCCAGCTCATCGCAAAGCGGGTCCACGACAGCCCTAATGGCATATATGTTTTCATTCCCCTACAGGTTGCTCTTGTGAGCGCCGATGCGCGAGAAGTGTGATCAACGCAAAGACGCAGACAATGCCGGACAGAACCTGCAAACCGGCGAAAACTAGTTCTCCTGCCAAGTACGAAGCTAGAGAGGTCGCAACATGTGCTGATAATAGAAGGCTCCAGCCAAGTGATCTATTCGCCACCGCGAGCGCATAACCACCCCAAATGAATGACAACGAGGAAATAAGCTCGTATATAGTTAGCCCTCCTTTGAAGAGGGCTATTGACAGCACTAGCAATATGCATGTCAGCAGAATATCGAACACACGCTCGTGAACATTTGAGCGTTTCGTGTTTGAGGCGTACCCATAGAGCATCACAACGAAGAAACCTAGTTCTGCGAAAGCAAGGATCTTCAACCCTATGGAGTAGAAGAAAACCGAACTCAGTAAACCGATCACCATTCCTGAAGTCCAACCGGCCCGTCGATTTGCCAGAAGCAGTAGCTTATTCGCAATGCTCAATATCCCCAAGAACACTGACAGAATGAAAATAAACGAGAACATTTTTAGTCTTTCGGGGTAAATTAAGATTAAGATGCCCCGCGCAATCCCGCCACAAGGTTGGAGGCACTTCGAGTATGGCGCTGGCCTGCTTGAGTTTGAATGTAAGGTTTTGTATTTGAATCAAACCATTTAAACTTTAGATGGTTATTCGTTTGAATGCAAGGGCGATAGCGCTCAAAATCCGCCATATGAGCCAAATGGCGATTTTGTAACAGCTGTGGTCTCTTGCGTTCAGGTTCCCAGCCCCTAGGCTCAGGACCGTGTAATATAGACAGATGAACTGTTCGCTGCGAATTTTTTGCCTCGACCGCAGAGTAATCTACCAAAGAGATATATCCGAGTTTTTAATCCGCGGCGCGCATTTCGAGGTTCCGCCAGTTTTCATTCCCGACCACAACTCACAGGAGAGCATCACCGGGGACTGGAAGTCTTTAGTCATAAAATACCATCCAGGGCATCTCCCGTTGATCATAACGCGTAGTGAGGGAGGCGAAGCATTTCGGGAACAGATTGACGAGCTACTCTTGGACGTGAGTGCTTGCTCTGCGTCAACGCTGCAAAGGGAAGTGGTGAAGCATTTGCGGCACGTGTCACAGGTGTTCTCGATCGATGTTAATCCGGGGTTACCTGAAAAATGTTGGACAATGTTAGATGACTTAGAGCGTCATTTGGCGCGCAATCTAGATGGGATAATCTATGCTCCTGCCGAAGGCTTCTTCGATAGAGATCTGCAACACATTTTCCTGTTCCAAACAAACGATCCGAGTGTCCCCGACGCTCTCATGTAATGAGTCTTGGCAATCAGATGGGTAGTAGAACAGCCAGTGCCTAAATGCGACTGTCCGGAGGTTAAAGCGTAGGTAATTCTGTGACAGCGAAAGCCTCCAATTTCAATGAGGTTCAATAGCTTTCCACGAACGGGCTGCAACAGCTTCAATATCAATCACTTGGAAACAACGGAATTCAACAAATTCCAATAAGGCTTTGAATCTGGTTCGGGACCAGGGGGTCGGAGGTTCAAATCCTCTCTCCCCGACCAACTACAACAAATCCAAGCGATTTCTGGCATGACCCTCGCTGCGGTGTAGGCGATTTTGTAGCTGCGAAAGCCTCAGAGATCAACGAGAAGAATTTCGACGTGGCGTTTGCTGCTATCTGCTCGTCATTTCCACCGCTGAGAAATACAGCCTCCCTGAAGCGGGTGAGGTGATGGGTGTAGTGAATCCGGTAATCATCATCCTCCACGGGATGGATCGACTATGCCGAGATCGCACGGATCCGGCGGGCGTCGCTCACCATGACAGGGTGTTTGTAGTTTTGTTTACGCGGTCAGGCTGATCACCGGGGCCGATCTCACACGGAAAACTTTGGATCACCTTCGACGACTTTGGTATCCAGCTTCGGTCTCTCGCCCTTACGCCACATGGGTGCTCGGAACTTGACCCGATAATTTAGGGGACCACCGTCCGGTTGATCGTGTCGAGTGACGGGGCGCTCGATGCAGACAAATTCTGTCTCCAGATCGTCGTTGCTGACGCGGACTACTGCATACCCGTGCCCGCCCGTATCGACAAAAGAAAGATGGGGAGACATTTGCGGATTGGATTGTTCTCTGGCCTTGTTGATGTCGCCGGACTTGACGTATTCCAGACAAGACCGCACGCCATGCCGCAGAAGCATGTTGATCATAGGCTGAGGAGCCTGGTCCTGGGGCCCCTGTCCAACGAAAAGCGCGCGAAGCCGTTCGTCCTTAGGGAAGCCATATTGATAGGCTTCCCATGCTCCCGGGGCTGAAATGGAGCCGGTGACAAAAGCCAGGCCTACCGGTTCAAACTTCTTGGGTGGCAGGGACTTGGCAGAAAAGCCGGCCCAAAAGGAATGAAGGTCGCCTGCCACGGTGGCAAAGCCAGTAATGCCGTGCTCCCGGACGAAATCATAAATTTCGCCTTTTTCCAGGAAGGCAGTCGAAACATCGCCGGCCAATGTGAGTGCGTAACCTTCTCCCGGCCACTTTTTGGCGGCCAATCCGTCAGGCAGGTTCTGGGGATCAACCCGCTCCTCTAAAGTTGCGGTCGTGCTTCCCCAGATTTTCCATGTTGCCTTTGAGTTCCTGAGCTGTTCAAGGAACCAGGCTTTTTGCTCCGCGCCTAAGATGCTTTGCGGAGGCTCGTCTTTGCGGAAGTTGGGGATTTCCTTTTCTCCCATACAGATGGTCTGGGGAGGTTTTCCGTTGTTGTAGCCGCGTCCACCATCCAGAATCTCAATCACTTCCTGTGCGTTGAAAAGGCTGAAGTCTTTGTCGTCCAGGCCGTCGGTTTCAGGACGCTGGAACGGGTCTTCCGATCGATAGCTGCGCTCGTCCGTGATGATTAAGTCAAGATGTCGGCCCCACCGCAAACTGCGATGGCCCTTCAAGCTTCCGATTGCAGCCAGATTGTTCGGTTCCTGGCCCAGCCCGTGCTCGTCAAATTTCGTGATCGGGGCATCCACTACTTTAGGTGGCCCGAAGGTGGCCAGTGAAGGGCCGCTGGACTTGATCATCCGCGCCGGCTGATACTCAAAGAACGCCTGCATGGCTGCCACTTTTCGCGTCTGGGCCGGAAAAGTTTTCGGTCCAAATTTTTGGAAACTCTGCCATCCCTGCCAGCTGAACTCGTGGTTGTCCCACATGGGCACAAACGGAAAATGTGCACGCGCATCTTGCAGCTCAGGATCGTGCAGATACGCCTTATAGATGGCACGATAATCGTCCACCGTGGTGGGGATGTGAAAGTCCCCTACTTTTTCGCCGCTCGGATAGCGGACTATGTCCCGTACTTGACGGGCGTAGTATGTCTTGCGGTCTTCTGGATACCAAACCAGCTCATAAATGAAGTCGCCAAGGTGCAGGACGAAACCCAGTTTTTCCGCCTCAGGAGCGCGTTCGTCTTCATAAAGCATTCTTCGGTACGCGTTTTGCGCGCCGAAGTTTGCGTTTTGACAGCTTACAAACGCAAAACGAACAGGCCGCGGATCATGATCGTCCGGTGCAGTGCGTGTCCTGCCAATTCGACTGCCATTTCCATCACTATCTGTAAAACGATACCAATAGACCCGAGCAGGCTTTAGCCCTCCCACCAGGACCCGGCAGGTCCAATCGGCCTCCGCTGAGATTGGGACGCTCTGCGTCGCCACTACCCGGTGAAAAGCCTGGTCTTCTGCCACCTCCAGCATCAGGTGCGATGGTTGTGGTTGAGCCTCGGGCGCCCTGCGCGTCCACAATAGGACGCTATTGCTGTTTGGGTCTCCGGACGCGACTCCCTCAGGAAAGAGGTCTCGCCGTTCATGCCATGACACGGTTGATGCTGTTGCGAAGTGCTTTGCCCAGACACCCGATGCACTGACAAGCATGGCGGTTTTCAAAAATTGTCGTCTCGTAACAGGAGCCATCTGCAAAGACCTCAAATCAAGATTTATCTCTTTGAAGTAAAAGAGTGGTTTTTCACTTTGGCGCGGGCGCGGCGCATGCCTCAAGGAGGTGAAAAGCCCGCACCGCCTTCTTCTCTGACGAACTTCAAATGAATTGGTTATCGAGATGCCAGGGCATATTCCAGTTTCGACAGGGCCATCATTTCGGCGTCTTACTGAACCCACGCCCGCTCAGGGCCATTGGTGCGCTAACCCAAGCTTCATATCCGAAACTGGGGTTGCAATTGAGAATTTACATTACGCCAAGACTGGCGTGACTGAGCAAGAATTAGACGGTTGGAGCACCACTCAGATGATTGAGTAGCAAGTAAATTGGTTCCGACCTTCCTGTGTTCGGAACCAGGGGGTCGGAAGTTCAATCCTCTTCCCCCGACCATTTATTTTCAACAGATAACGCGCTTTTTGTCACCCGTCAACAGCGGTGTAGACGGATTTCGTAATTGTGTCAGCAACTCTAATATCCCTCGTTCGGTTCCTACGCTGAAATCGATGATGCCTCCTATTCAGAACACGCTCAGAATTTAACAGACAGAGTCAGCACATCGGTAGCCATCTAATCCCATCCATTAGACAGCAAAATTACAAAGCGAATTTAGTGGTGAGCGTAGATTGTGGTATCAGGAACCACTTCTATGAGCTCCATCATGCCGCGGTCCTCATGTGTAAGGATGTGGCAGTGCAATACATACTGACCGGGATAATCAACAAACCGGCTCCGCATCTTGTAGTACCCGGGAATCGTGACCGTACAAACCGGATTGGCTTCCGTGGTGCAACTCGTATACTGCCGGATATTCGCCGGACAAGCACTCTGGTCCGTGCACATACTCGTAGACAGATTATCTTTCCGTGACGCCGGTATGGCGAAAGCGTCCCACCAGATAAAGTCTTTTTCCGGAGAATGGCATGGCTTCCATGTCTCAGGCTTGGTAGGGTCCGCATAACATGGGTTCTTCGGGTCCTTGGCTTCCGCGCTCTGCGGCTGAAAGACCTCTGTGATCTGAAAGGGATTCACGTGGATATGAAATGGATGTTCCTTGTCGTCATCAAGATTGGACACTTTCCATTCTTCTGTGGAATTTAACAGCATCGCCTGGTTGATCACATGATCATTGAATTGTTTGCCGTTGATTTCAAGTTTAAAAAGATGGTCCTGAAAAACAAGGTCACGTTTCACAACAATATCGCTGGCTGGAATGTCAGCCAGAAAAGCGGGAAACGTGGGGAAGTCTGATTCATCGGAAATGAATGGCATGGCGGGAGAAATGGCGCTGCCTTTCACCACCACGGTCAACAAGGTTTCTGTCCGTGGTTTGCAGCCATGCCGGCAGACTCCAGCCTGGACTTTGAGATCATAGGTACCCTCAGTGGAGGGGGCCTGAACCAACAAATCTGCGCGGTTCGCGGGCGCCATATTAATTTGGCTGTCCTCGCTGCCAGCATAGTTGGAATATTTGAATTGGACGCCATCCTGGGCGATCTGCTTCCAATGGACACACATCGTGGTTGGAGTGCCCGTACACGCTGTAGTGACTCCACGCGCGAAAAATCCTTGAAAGAGCGCTGCATCGCGCTCCGCGCCGTTTACCAGCCGCCAGAACTGGACCTGGTTCGGCTGCATAGTAATGACCGGCGCAAGACGCCCGTTTACTGACAGCGGTGGTACAGAGCGGGTGCCCGGTCCGCCTCCGGGAACTGTGAGGTTTAGCACCGTAGTTAGCTGTTGAATGACAAGAACCTGCTCCTGAAACTTCCAGTTGGGATTTGATTTATAGAATTTGTTCAGGTCGTCATCATATTTGCCTTCAACGATGAAAGCTCCCGTCATGCCGTTGGCCACATTCAGGGCCGTAGACCCGTGCTTGTGGGCATGGTACCAGTGCGTCCCCGGCGACTGCCCCATCTTCACCTTTGCTGGGTCATAAGTGGGAATCCTGAAGCAATACGGAAAGTAACCGATGTGGTATTGGGGCCACATGCGGTTTGCGATCTCCGTCTGGTTGACAGGAGAGAGTTGCATGTCTTTGGGCAGCACGGGAGGCCCGCCCTTCGGCGGCGACTGTCCTTTATAGGGCGCTGTATTGTCGTAATTTGTGACCCACTGCTTCTGCAGTCCCTGCCACGGGCTCGGCATATCGGTCCAATACAAGGGTGTGCCGTTTTTTTCGCACGCCGTGAAGAAATCGTTTATCGCTTTCTGACCGTCAGGCGGCAGAGCAGCCTGGGCCGGACGAATAAAGAGAAGCACGTTATCGCCGGTGGTATTGGGAGTGGTATGCGTCCCATGGAAATGCACGTTTACGGTGCTGGAGCCATGCAGGCAATTCGGCATTGTGTCAGCACTAAGGTTTCCCGACTTTCCGCCAGAACCGGCAAAGGTAATGTCACAGCCGCCGTCGCCACGGTCAAGCGAGTTGATGAAATGCTGAGTATTGATCAGGTTCTGAAACTGTACCTCGATCAGGTCGCCCACCCTGGCCCGAAGTGTCGGGCCCGGAATAGGATCACTCTTAGAAAAAAGCGGGTCTTCGGGACCAAGATTTAAGAGGTCTCGTCCATGAAAATACCTCATGTACTGAGTGGCACAGCGCGGCGTGCTCCCGGAATCCCACATCACGCGCTTGTCGTTATCGCTTAGCACCAGCAAAGCTTTCAGCCGCCCGCCCGCGCTCTTGATCTCCGGCACCGTAAGAAGCGCCTGGCCGGCAAGGGGATTGGGGCAATCAACAATCTGCGGGCCTTGTGCAGTGGCGCGCGGAACAAAAAAGAAGAGAACCATGAAAAGGCCGCAGCTTGCAAACAGGGCGGTGCTTTGGCGTTTCCGTTTCATTCCCTTTTCATCATGAATACATTCAGCATTTACAGCCTGGCAGCTTTTCATAACTCATCCTTATCTTTATCTTTGCGGCATCTGCGCGAAACGCTGGAATAGAACAGAGTCTTGTGTGGCATCATTTCGCCGGATCATTTGCTGGCGGCGCTGGAGGGGCTATCACCTTGATTGTGCCCTTTTCGTCTGGATGCAACGAGCAGAAGTAATCGATATCCCCTGCGGCAGTGGGAGCGAACGCACTGGAAGAAGAGTTGGGCGCAATCTGATTCGGCATGAAGAAAGCAGCATTTCCGGCTACGCCGGGCCAATGCGGCACAGAGTCATTGTTGGCCCACACAATGTTGTCGCCCGGCTGGACTTTCGGCAGTGGGTTCGGATTAAAGCTCGCCCTGGGTGGTTTGGTTGCGTTTGGGTTGATGTTGATGAGCCATTGAAAAGGCATGTGCGGACTTCCTCCTTGCAAATCTTTCCAGCCGTGTTTGAAACATCAGTGTTCGCCACAAAGCGCTGTTTCGCGATGAGGAGTTGCACAAATATCCCCTCGCTCCGCAGCAAAGACAACTCCGCGGGGAGTGGCTTCTGATTCTGTTGTTTCTCCAAACCTGGGACTAGGTTCTGTGGAATCCGCCGAGGCATCACCATGATTGAGGTCCGGTGGAGGAACCGATGAAAGTCGATTCCTGAACAAATTAGGAGAAGATTAACGCTCGTTCGCTTTGCCGTCAATGGAAGAGTGATGCAATCACCAAAATAGTTAGCCTGCTTCTTTATTTCACTCTGCTGCAGTAAGAAAAAGATTGCGTACAGCGATTCAAATTTCCGGACTAAGGCGAACTATTCTGGTATTGCACTTTGAATTGTCGCTGTGCAAATGGAATCACAATGATATTTAAGCGTGGATACAAAAAGTAGTTTGCATATTGGCGAGGGGCGAGATATATTCTGCGCAGACTGAGGCGCTACGATCCCCGCTGGTGTCACATCTAGCCTTGTACAAGAAAGCCGAGCCTGAAAGACATGGCAAATGAAGTATCTTTCTACCTCAATGGAAAAGAAGTTACTATCCATGATCCCTCGCCTAAGCTGCTGCTGATTGATTATCTGCGTTCGCCTGAAGCTGCGTTGGCCGGACCAAAGAAACCCTGTGGTCAGGGAGGCTGCGGCGGATGCACGGTGATTCTTTCGCACTGGAACACCGACGATAAAAAAATTGAGCATCGCGCCATCAATTCGTGTTTGCGTCCAGTGTGCGCGCTTGGCGGGCTGGTGGTCACTACCGTTGAAGGCACAGGCGCGGCGCGGCGTCCGAATCCTGCCCACCCTGATCATGCTCCCACATATTCCCGTAGCGGCGCTCCTATTGATGCCCCGCCACTGCCGGCTGTGGTCCAGGCCCAGCTACAAACAGAAGCGAAAAGGAAAGAAGTGCACACGGCTGTGAAGCTTGCCCTCGGCGTACTGACCCCAGGCCACAAACCCGAGCTCAAGGAGGTGGGAGAGGAAGCGGCTGAGCATCCTTCCTGCGCTGTGCATGAAGGCATGAACCCGGTGGCTTACCGGTTGGCTATGAACAACGGCAGCCAGTGCGGTTATTGCAGCGTGGGCTTTGTGATGAACATGTCAGAGTTCATTGTGAACAATCCCAAGGCCACAAAGAAGGAAATTGAAGACATTTTCGACGGCAACATCTGCCGCTGTACCGGATATCGCGCCATTCTGACCGGAATGAAGACTTTTGCTTCTGACTGGACGGCGGAAGACGAAAAGCATCGCATGAAGTGCCTGGGTGATGCCGGATGTCAGGCGCAGAAACCTGCTGCACTGATAATTCCATTTCCTGATGCCGCCAAAGCGCCGCCGGAACCTGTCTCAGTGCAGCATGGAAAGCAGACGTGGTACACGCCGGTCACGCTGAATGAGCTGGTCAAGATCATTGATAAGAACCGCGACAAGAAGCTGCGGCTGGTGCACGGCAATACCGGATATGGAATCTACAAAGAGGAATATCTGGAATCCGAAGTGATGGTAGACATCCGGCTCATTCCTGATTTGTATGCTGAGTCCAAAGTCAGGAAAGGCGCGCTGCATGTAGGTTCCGGCATCAACTACAACGACCTGATTGAAGCGATTGGAGTTGAACTCAAGGCCAAAGATCTGCCGGTTTCCAGCCGTCTATGGGCCACGCAATTCATGGCGCGCAGGACCGCCGGACGAATTGTTCGCAATGCGGCCTCACTGGGCGGCAACACCATGCTGGTGTTGAAGCACATTGCTCAGGAAACCGGCGAGCCGTTTCCTTCTGACATTTTCACCACACTGGTGGCAGTTGAGGCGCGCATTGAATACCTGGATATCAGCACGGGCAGGCAGCGCCGGGTTGAGAGCACAGTGGAAGAGCTGGTGCAGAAGGTGGTGGCTGATCCCAAGCTGGCTGACAATATCATCCTGATCAGCTATGACCTGCCGCTGGGCGAACGGCGCGAAGTCACTCTGGCGCAGAAAGTGGCCCTGCGTGATGTAAACGCGCACAGTATTGTGAACGTCAGCACACGGTTTGAGCTGGGCCGCGATTTGACAGTAGAAGGAGCAACGATTGTCTTTGGCGGCATTGCTCCTTATCCCTGGCATGCAAAAGAAACTGAGCGCGCGATGAAGGGGAACAAGCTGTCGCTGGCGGAAATGCCGCGACTGGCTGAAATCCTGGAGCGCGAAGTGCTGGCGGAGCTGAAGCGCTGGGCAGCACGCATGAAAGGGTTACCTTCAGAAGGATTCACAGACGAATACCGCGCGCAGCTTGCAGTTTCCTTCCTCTATAAGGCCGTAGTGAACGCTCTCTTGCCCGACAAGGGCGCGGTCCCTGAGGACATTCGATCGAGCGGCATTATCTATTGGGGGCGCTGGCCGGCAAGCGACGGAATACAGGATTGGAACAAGAGCCAGACTTGGAAGGCGCCCGTGGGCCAGCCTTACATCAAGTTGACAGCGATGTACCAGACATCGGGGCAAATGCACTACACGCATGAGTTGCCGGTGCCGCCTTTGACGGTGAATGGAGCATTTGTCCAGAGCAGCCGTGCACTGGCGAATTTTTACTTCATTATTCCCGGACAGAAAGGCCAAGTGGATGCGGTCAAGTTGCGCCATCATCTATCGGAGCATTCTCCGGCCTTTGTTGATCTCATCACTGCCAATGAGATTAAAGATGGCGGCATAAACTTTCAGGGAATGGGAGGAGACCAGCCGCTGTTTGCGGTTGACCAGGTGCGTTACCTGGGACAATCGATTGCCATGGTGCTGGCGAAGACCGAGCAGGACGCCATTGATATTGCTCTATACGTGACAAAGAACTGCATTGCCTATGAGCCGGTAGTGTGGCCCAAACAGCCCGCGCCGCCCGATGGCAAGCGCTGGAACAAAGAATGGTATGAGCCGATTCTGGATCTGGAACAGGCCATCGCGATGGGCAGCATCTTTCCTGATGCTCCTGCGAGCGCGCCTTTCACGACGCACATCTGGAAGATTACGCGTCCGGGCAGCCGCTTTGACTGGATGACCCCGAACAAAGACCCGCTTGATCGCAGGATTGTGAACCGGACAGGAAGCGTGGATGGGCTCTCGTGCCAGATCGTGGAGAGTACCCAGATCAATGGCGGCCAGGCGCACTTCTACATGGAGCCGCAAGCCTGCATTGCGCTGCCCGCAGATGAACGGCGCATCATCATCCAGCCCTCAACCCAAAGCCCCATGGAAATGCACGCAACAACTGCGATGGCGCTGGGCATTGAATACCATCGTATTGACGTGCAGGTGCCGGCGGTAGGCGGGGGATTTGGAGGCAAGACGGAACAGGCACGTTTTGTTGTGGGCCCCACTGCTGTAGCTGCGTATTCAAGCAAGCAGCCGGTGCGGGTGGCGGTGCCGCGTGAAGAAGACACCAGCATGATCGGCAAGCGCCACGCTTATTATGGCCAATACCAGATTGCGGTTGACCGGGGCCTGGCCAATTCTGACGACAAGGGAATCATTCGCGGCTTCCAGACCAAAATGTGGGGCGATGGAGGGGCGTTCTACGACTGTTCTTTTATCGTGTCGAACTGCATCCAGCTTCGCGCCGACAACGCTTACAAGATTACGAACTTCGAAAACCAGCTTGATGTCTGCCGCACCAACACCGCCCCGAGCACGGCGATGCGCGCTTTTGGCGATGTCCAGGGAAAGAACATCATTGAGAACGCCATTGACGATGCAGCTTTCTCCCTCGGCATGAAGGCGGAAGATTTGCGAGAGAAGAATTTTTATGACCGGGGCGACGTGACTCCATTTGGACAGGCGTTGTCTTACTGCTACATGAAAGACGTCTGGAAGTACCTGAAGGATATATCCAAATATGCCGAAAAACGGCGGGCCGTGGATGAGTTCAACAAGAAGAACCGCTGGCGCAAGCGCGGCCTGGGCATGATCCCGGTGAAGTATGGCTCGGGATACAACTTTGTGCAGATTGAGCAGGCGGCAGCCATCATCTCCATTAATCAGGGCGATGGCAGTGTGATCATCCACCAGGGCGGCATAGAGATGGGGCAGGGGCTGACGACCCAGATTGTGCAGGTTGCCAGCTACGTGCTCAATGTGCCGATGGAGATGATCTATGTGGAAGCCACGCGCACCAGCGTGACTCCACATCCCACAAGCACCGGCGGCTCCACAGGAACCACATATAACGGAACTGCCGTCAAGAGGACGTGCGAGCAGTTAAGCTCGCGGCTCATGGAATTTGCTTATGAGATGCTGAAAGAAATGGGGCCAGATTTTTGCACGAGTCAGCACATAGATTTCTGGAACTACGGCCAGCAGGGCTGGGCAGCGGAAATAGTGACCGAGGTCAATGGTAAAAAAGTAAAGAAACTTATCTGGCAATACCTGGTGCAGCTTGCTTACAGCAAGCGCGTGAACCTGATTGCTAACTTTACCGCGCCCATCCAGGGTGGCACGACTCCGGTGCCGGCAATGACATTCAAGAGCGCGAAAGACCAGCCGGTAATACCAGGCATCGAACTCAGCCCGCCTGGCCCGATCAGCGGCGCTGTTGATTCGTTTATCGGCTTCACCTATTCCGGCGCGTGCTCGGTCGTGGAAGTGGACATCCTGACGGGTGAGGTGAAGATCCTGAGTGCAGACATTGTCTATGACATGGGCTGGAGCCTGAATCCCGCTATTGATGTCGGCCAGGTTGAAGGTGCTTTTATCCAGGGCGTCGGCTATCTCCTGACTGAAAAGTTGGTGTTTGAGCAAGAGGGTCCTGAAAAGGGACGGCTGAATAGCGTGAACACCTGGCGTTATAAGCCTCCCGCAGTTACAACCATTCCTTTGGAAATGAATGTCCATCTATTCCCGCGCAACATACCTAACGTGCCTGAAGACCCCAACGATCTGTTCTCGTCGAAAGAAATCGGGGAACCGCCTTTAGTCTTGTCGAACAGCGTGTTTTTTGCCGTGAAGGATGCGGTCCGCGCTTCTCGCCTTGAACGCAATCTCAACGGCTTGTTCAGAATGGACGCCCCAGCTACCGTGCAGGAAGTCCGGCGCGCCTGTGATGTCTCCACGAACGATTTTAAGAATCCTCACTAAAAGTAGGCTCGAAAGGCGCGGCTTGGCCGTGCCTTAAAAGCCTGGGTCAGGCTTAAACTTCACGCCCAGGTTCCCCATCCACCCAGTTACCTGATCTCGCAAGGAGAGAATCGATGAACCTACATCGGAATGAGACCACCAATACAGATCGCCAGGCAAGCCTACTTAACCCCGCAAAGCGCAGCCAGTTTTTCACCGTGTTCGGACTCTTGCTGCTCGGCGCCGTGATATTCATCGTCGCTTGCAATTCAAAACCTGCCGCGCCGACCTCTGGGGAGAACAAGCCGCTGGCCCCACAATCAGCTTCAGCGGTGGCGCTCTCTGCAGAGAAAGAGCGCGGTATGAGCTTTCCGGATTTTGGTTTCATGGTCAAACCTGCGGACTACATTCAGAACTACTCTGATCAACCTATCTTCCGGCTGAAAGCTGATTTTCCCAAAGAGAAGCCGCAGCATGTACCAGCCTTTGTCGAACAGATAGATTTCAAAAAAAATCCCAAAGAGTATCTGCTAGCGGCCAGGGATTACGCTTTTGAAGGAAACTTACCGGATTGGGATCCATACAAGAACCACATTCGTGGCTGGTATCACATTCCCTGGCTTCACCCCACAACTACGGGCCCAGAAGCCTATCCACCCAACGGCGGCACGGAAGGATTCCGTGGACTTATTAAGGAAGCGCCGGTTACGCCCTACCAGTTAGGGCCAGACCAGAAAGGCAAAGACGGAAACTATTCGGTATACGCAATCACGCTGGTGAATGACATGGCTGGATACACTATGGGAAAAATGTGGGCCGATCCTAACAATCCTGACCCTCGTGCCACGGATGCACGATATGGTGGCGGCTTCCCCATTGGTACAGTTTTCGCCAAGCTCCTGTTTACTGACGCGCCGCAGGGCACAGACAAAATTGCTTATCTTGAAAACCCATTGCAGTGGAAGGCCTATATCACTGAAAATTTTTGGAAATCTTCCACTCGCAAAGTCGCGTCCGTTAACCTGCTGCAAATGGACATCGCTGTGCGTGACGCGCGCGCCGATGCTCCAGGACTCACAGGCTGGGTATTTGGGACATTTGTTTACAACGGCCAACTCAATAACCAGAACAAATTCATGAATCTGGTTCCGGCTGGCTTAATGTGGGGAGATGATCCTGACAACAAAACCAACGTTACCAGCGGCGCTTACCCAGTACTCCACACTACGGTGAATCCAGACCTGAAAGAGACTGCAATTTTTGATTCCAAAGACTTGCCGCCTCAACACCTGGGATGGAACTTCCGTTTAAACGGTCCCGCCGACCTGAACACCACATCATGCATGGGCTGCCACGTTGCCGCACAATACCCGGCTGTAACCAGCTTGGTGCCTCCTACGGCGGTTCCTGATGGACAGAAAGACCCGCCAGCGAAAGGTGGCACCCCTGAGTGGATGCCATGGTTCCAGAACTTACGTTGTGCAACTCCCATGAACGACCACACTTACTCGACGGATTTTTCATTCCAGGTGGCAATTGCATTGGAGAATTTTTTCAATGCCAGAAGCGCCATTGCACAGGGGGCATGGGCTTCAGACTATCAGCTCCAGCGCAAGCCAATTGCCCGAGGTGAACTGATGCCGGTCACTCGCGCAAAAGGGCAGTCATCAGTTGCATTGGTGCCGGCAAAGAAGAAGCAGTAATCGGAAACGGGTCTGCATACGATCGCCATCGCGAAGCAGGTGATAGCGCTGGATCAAGAAACCAACACGCCGGTTACATCACGAAGTTTGAGACAACATAGAGCAAACAAAAGCACGGTCTGTTGTGCGCCCTAAACGACAACATTGAGGAGCTTTCGATGAAAAGAACGATCTTGTATTCCATCTGCTTCATATTGGCTTGCTCTTGCTCGTGCTCGGCGGTTGCGCAGCAAATCGTAACGGTTCAAGACGAGCCGAAGAATCTCAACACCGTCAAACAAGAGCTAAAGCAATATTATGCGTGCGTGGAGGCGAGCTGCTATGGGCCGCAATTGGAACATCAGGCCGATATCGCTTTCAGTTCTTGAAGGAGGGCCTCGCATCGGCAAAATCGGGTCAACGACTGGCAATTGTCCTTGACATCGACGAAACCGCTCTCTCCAATTGGGCCGTCGAGCTTCACGACGATTTTGGTTATGTTCCCGCGGATTCGAATTCGTGCATCGTCTTCCGCTGCGGAAAAGCCATTCCAAGCACCTTGCGAATTTTCCGAGAGGCCATAAAAGATAAAGTTGCGGTATTTTTCATCATCGGAAGGCCGGAGGGACAGCGGGGAGATACCGCAGCAAATCTCAAGACCGAGGGCTACGACGGTTGGGAAGGACTTTATCTGCGGCCCGAAGATCATCCGAAAGATCAGACCGTCTCACAATACAAGTCTGGTGATCGCGCAAAGATTGTCGCCCTGGGATACAGAATCATTTTGAACGTCGGCGACCAAATGAGTGATTTGTCTGGTGAGCCCCAGGCAGAGCACTCAGTGAAGCTTCCAAATCCGTTTTATTTCATTCCGTAGTCTTGGCTATTCAAAAAGGCGGGATTGGAGCGAGGTTGATTCTCTCATCGCGTGAATCTCGTATAGTCAAACAATTCATCTGCAGCCACTAAAGACGATATAGCGATGTGGCCAATCGTTTCAGTCCTCGGTCCTGAGCGATCATATCGAGATGAATCGACGTCCAGTCGGCCAGTAGCACGCTTTCCTGTCCTTCGCCGTCATAGGTTTTTAAATAGCCGCTGCAACTTGCACAGTGATCGATGCGAAGAGCTGGTTCTCCTTCAATTGTAAGTACTGCCAGCTGATGGTCATTCTGGGAATCGCAAAACGGGCATCCAGTACGCCTGTACCACCAGCGCGTGCCGCAGCACCCACACGAGAGAAACCGCCGACGCCCCGGTTCTTTGCCGACTAATTGAGCCATGCTGGGCAATGAGCCACAAGTGGGGCAATAGTTTTGAAGCCATCGCTCTTCGTCGCGCCATTTACCAAAGGCCTCTACCACAGGGCCCAGATACCAGGACAATGCTTTCCAGCCAATGTAACGCAAAAATCCCGGAACGGACGTTGTAAAAGGGGTGCCATACAGCAGCCAGCCCACAGCGGGGCAGGATGCATTAGGAGCGTGGCACAGCTCGATATTCAGAAGCTTGCTCTCTTTTGCAAGACTGTAGGGCAAAGAGCTTGCGGCCAACTTCCCGGTCAACAACGCAATGTATTTCTCAACAGGGTCAAGGTTGATGCGGGCTTTAGGGCTATGTAATAAAGGTACGGCAGCATGAAAATCATCAGCGTAGCCGTCCCATTCAGGAATTGAAGGACGGATAATCGGAATGTCAGCTATCTCCGCGTCGATGTGCGCCTGGAGCGAGGCGAGAGGTTGCAGGTAGGAATGTGTCTTCAGCCATCCGTTCTGGTTCATGACAGTCGTCCTTGTCCGGCTTCCTGCCTTGGGAGTAACGGAACCAGCCGCGCTGCCAGCCCGAAGAGAAAGATGGTTGCGGCAATTAGACCTACCGAAATTCCCCATTCAAAAATTGTGGGGAAATAAGTGGCGGGTGCGCTTTGAGGCATGGGCCCTTTCAGGTTCATTGCGAACAGGATCGCATTCATCCGATTGAAAATGATGCCCAGTGCGGCGAGAAGCTCGCCCCAAAAGAGAATCTGAGGATTATTACGCCGCGATTCGCTAGCCAGCAAAGCGACCGGAACAATCCCGCCCAGGATGATTTCAATTGCGAAGAGCGCGCCCAATCTCCCGGAAAACGCGTGCGTGAACTGGCCGCGTATCGCCATATCACCAAGGCGAAAAACCAGATAGACAAGTAGTGACCAGAATGTGATCTTGCCCATTGCCGCGAGCTGAGTTATCCGAAGCTGCCGGTTCCAGGCCTTCGCGATCCAGAATTCGATTAGTACGACGGTCGCGGTACCAGCAGCAATGGAAGAAAGAAAGAACGAGATTGGCATTACCGGCGACCACCACTGCGGCGCGAGCTGGTCGGGCATCAGCAGGAGCAGTGAGCCAAGCGAACTCTGGTGCATGGTGGAAAGCGTTACGGCCGCAATCGCCAACATGATGGGCTCCGGTTTCTTGCCTTTGGCGCGGAAAGCCCAGGCGAGCAGACCGAACACAATCGCGGTTAACGCCGCGTAGATTAAATTGCGCGAGAGCAGGAAGACAAACACCGTAACCGCAAATGCAACGTAAGCTCCGGACCAGCGACGCCACATATCCATTGCTTTTTGGAGGCCCCAGCGTTCAAAAGGTATCGGCAAGAACTCAAGCAGCAGTACCGTAACGTACAGGCCGACACACCAGGAGACTTCAAACATCGCTGAATGATCAGGCGATTGAAGCCCAAGCTGATAGAAATGCCATGGCAATCCAAGATCGGCGATCAGCGTAACCGTAACGAATGTGTAGCTTAACAACCCGATGAAGACTGCTGATCGGCCCAGTGAGTACAGGTCCTTGCGCTGGAAGATGTAGATGAAGCCCGCACTCGCAAATGCGCCGGCCGCCACCGCGATCCATACGAGATCAAACACAATCCAGAGTCCCCAGGGATAAGTGTCGGAAAGGTTGGTGCTGCCGCCCAGGCCGAGTGCGAGGCGTACTACCAGTGAAATAACGCCGAAGGCCATCAACGCGAGCATTGCCCAATTGAATGGTGTGAGCAGTTTGTGATGAAGCGTTTCAAAATGAACGTGGCCGCCTGGTGCTGATGCTGTAACGGCAGATGCTCTTCGCTTGAAGAAGGTATAGGCGGTGCCGAGTAGTGCGCCTAAAGCTATTACAGCGGGAGGAACGGCGCCCAACGCTGCTTTCGAGTAATTTGGGTACGGCTTGGTCCCGACATCCGGAAATCCGAGCTTTTCAAACGGCACAGGCGAGAGATACAACACGCTGGTGCCACCTGCTTCGTGCTCTCCATAAATATGGTCAACATATTTGTCCGGGTGGCCGGCGACGCGTTTCTTTGCCTCCTGCAGCATTTCATTTCTCTCACCGAAAAGGAGCGCATCGGCAGGGCACGCCTTTACGCAGGCCGGCACAACAACATTATCGCGATATTGTTTGCTCTCTTCCTCTGTAAGCGCCACTCCATTGCGGGTCTCAGGTGGTGGTTGCTCCGCCCGATCGGCACAGTGCGTACACTTTTGTATTTTTGGCGCCAGCGAGTTCCACTCTGTTGTGGGCACACTCCAGGGGCAGGCCCAGATACAGTACCGGCAACCGATGCACTTGTCTGCATCGTAGCCGACGGGCCCATCTGGCTGGCTTTGCAGCGCGGTGGTCGGGCATGCGGAGACGCATGCCGGCTCAAGGCAATGCAGACAACGGCGCATGCTAAAGACATAATCCAGCCCTCCGGGCGCTTTCTCATTGGGCAGCTCATGAAAAGTGATCAGAGTCAGCGTTTGTGCGCTGAGCGTGGCGGGATTCTGGAAACCCATGTAGTCCTGGAACTCTGTTGTCTCTCCCTCACGATCGTTCCATTGCTTGCAGGCCACCTGGCATGCCCGGCAGCCGATGCATTTCGTAATGTCAATCAAGGTGGACTTGATTGGAGTCGACGCTGTTCGCTGAGTCATGTTCGCTTCTCTTTGTTCGCGTGTGCCGATTTCTCTGGGCGGTCCGCCTTGACCACATTCACAAGACAGGCTTTCGTTTCCTGAGTTCCAGCCCCAGGGTCTACGGCGTCAATTGTGAGGTGGTTAACGCTTGGGCCGGATGAGAGCCCGCTGTATCCCCAGTTGTAGGGCATCCACACAATGGTTACATCATGCCCATTTGCCTTCAGAGTTTTCATTCGGGGAGTGACCACGGCTTTTACCGTGAGCTCGCCGCGTGCGGAAGAGACTTTTACCCATTCCCCCGTCTTCACATTAAGTGATGAGCCAAGGCTTTCAGGGATTTCCAGCACGGGTTCAGGAATGAGCTCATTCAGCCATGGGATATTGCGTGTAGAAGAACCTCCGCACCAATGTTCCGCAACCGTTGATGTCATTAGCACATATGGGAATTCTTTGACTGTGCCGATAGGCTGGTGTGATTCAACCCGCGGATATTTGAGCAAAGGATTGCTTTTTACTTTCGGGTGCAGGATGTTCTCGACCGGACTCTCAACAGGCTCGTACATTTCCGGCAATGGACCGTCTTTGGGAACGTAAGCCACGTCGCGCGGCACCTCTGGACTTTTTGCGTCCATGTCAGTGTACGCAGCAGCAAAGAGGCGTCCAACGCCTTCTGGATTCAAGTGGAATGCTCTTTGGCCATTCGGCGTATCCGGGCCATCGGTTGGTACCGGCACATCTGGGATGTCGTATCCTGCCCAGCGTTTAGCCGCCTCATCCCACCAGACGATTGGCTTCGAGCCTGGATATGGTTTACCGTGTCGATCGCAGGAAGCGCGGTTGTACAGGATGCGCATGTTGTTCGGCCAGGTCCACCCGAAATTTGGATACAGGCCCAGACCTCCCGGATCGGTTTGCGAATCTCGACGTTTGGAGAGATTGACTCCGCCGCCAAACACGCCTGCGTAGATCCATGCTCCGCAAGAAGTTGAGCCATCGGGTTGCAGGTCCGATACTTTACGAACCAGATCGCCGGCCTTCAATCCGGAGGCTGGAATATCGCGCAATGCACGGCCATTGATTTCGCGAAGCACGTCTTCGGCAGTCGTGTAGGTCCAGGAAGCATGTTTAAGGATCAAGTCTTTCTCGTCAGTTGAATCTTTCACCAGCTCGCGAACGCGCCGGAAGACCAGATCGACGATTTCGCCGTCCGGTTTCGCTTCCCCGGGTGGTTTCACGGCTGCGTTCCGCCACTGCACCATGCCTCCCGAGTTGGAGATGGTCCCATTCTTCTCCATGAAAAACGAAGCAGGCAGCATAATTACTTCGGTAGCGATGGACTTGGGATCCACACCCGGTCGACGCCAGAATGTCGCCGTCTCCGTCTCCCAGATCTCCTGGACTACCAATGTCTCCAGCTTTGCCATGGCATCGAACGTCAATTTCAAATTGGGCGTGGTTACTGCGGGGTTCTGGCCGACGATCCACAACATCTTGAGTTTTCCCGCGAGAGCATCCTCAAAGATTGACATGGTGCCGTAGTCTTTTTGGGCGTTGCGCTTGGGCAGCCAGGTGTAGCCGAAATCATTTTCGGGAGTGGCCGCGTCTCCGTAAAATGCCTTGAGCATATTGACCAGGCATTTGCGATCTCCAGTGCCATTCTTTTCTGTATACCCCGTGAGCGTGGGCTCTGTGTGCGCCGGGTAGTTGAGATATCCAGGCGTGTAGTTATTGAGCACGCCCATGTCGCATGCGCCTTGCACGTTGGGCTCGCCGCGTAGAGCATTCACTCCGCTACCGGGCTTTCCGACGTTACCCAGAAGGAGTTGCAGGATTGTGAAGCCTCGGATTCCCTGCACGCCGGTGGTGTGCTGAGTCATTCCCAGCGCATAGAGAATTGATCCCGGCCGATTCCTTGCCATGGTCTCCGCTATTTCGCGGATCTGGGCAGCCGGAATACCGGTGATGCTCTCACCGACTTCGAGCGAATAGCGCGAAACAAACTTTTTGAGATGGCTAAACACGGTGTGAGGGTCATCCAGGCTGGTGGCCCGGTGCGGCTTGCCCTTTCCGTCAAGCTGATAACCCCAGCTTTCAGTGTTGTATTTGTGCTTATCTTCATCAAACCCGCTGAAGAGTCCGTCCTTGAAATCGAAATCCTTTTGCCCGAGAAGAAGCGCGTTCGTATGCGTCCTGACGTAGTCGTCGTCATATAGCTTGTTTACCAGGACGTAGTTGATCATGGTATTGAGAAACGCGGCATCGGTGCCGGGGCGAATGCGCGCGTACATGTCGGCTGTCGCGGAAGTGCGTGTGAACCGCGGATCTACATGGATGATCTTCGCGCCATTCTCTTGCGCTTTCCGGATCCACTTGAAAGCCATGGGATGGTTTTCCGCCACATTGCTGCCCTCCACCAGAATCGTCTTGCAATGCTGCAGGTCGATCCAGTGGTTGGTCATGGCGCCGCGTCCGAATGCTGCCCCCAGACCGGGGACCGTGGGGCTGTGTCAAAGTCGAGCCTGGTGTTCGACGAAGACTGTGCCAAGCAGGCGCGTTGCTTTCTGGAATAGATAGCACTCTTCATTCGTGTTCTGCGCGCCGCCCATGAAGGCGATTGCGTCCGTCCGGTTGACTGGGACGTCTTTATCGTCGAGTTTCTCGGTCGCAATCCATGTTGCATCGCGGGTCTTGCAGATCTTTTGCGCAATTCGGTCGATCGCGTTTTCCCACGACATATCTTCCCAGTGGTCGCTTCCCGGTGCGCGATAACGCGGTTTTGCCAGCCGGTGAGGAGAGGCATGTGTCGCGAACATGGAGACGCCTTTAACGCAGAGCGATCCTCGATTTACGATGTGGTCATAATCACCTTCCATGGCAATCAGTTTGCCTTGCCGCGTTGAAGCGATCATTCCGCAACCACAGGAGCAGAAATTACATGAAGTGGTGTATTCCTTCACCTCAGAGAGTTTCATCTCTCTCGTAGCCGCTCTCACCGTTTGCAGGTCAAGAATGCCATCCAGCGCCAGCCCCATGCCGGCGCCCACAGCGAACCTAAGCATGTCCCTTCGCGTAACCATTCCGGTCTTGCTGCGACTTGTTGATACGTCGAGCGGAATATTTTGTGAAGTATCCATAACTATTTCGTCGTGTTTACTTCGTCCCATTGATAAGCGAAGTAGCACCCCTCCACACTAGTTTGGCCCTCCATTCAGGAACACTGTCAGTAGTGCCAGTTCCGAAATTCGGCTCTGGGTTTCTAGACTCAATCTTGCGTGAGGGACGCAGGTGCATTCATTGACCCATGAAGGATTCAAGTACCAATCCTGTTTGGTTCGTGCTCACTCAGCATTGGGTCAGCCTTGCCGGAGTGGCGCTGGTGACGAGCGCCGGGATCTCCTGGCTTTTTGTATGGCCGCTTCATATTCGCAGCCACGCCGAAAATCCTTATGCGGGAATCGTTCTCTTCCTGCTTCTTCCGATGGTTTTCTTTATTGGGTTGGCGTTGATTCCTATCGGCGTATTTCTTGGCAAACGACGCATCCGCGAAGGAGTGGAAGCAGACAGCTTCGATCGCAAAGTGGCTCTGCGGCGATTGGCTTGGTTTTTTGCCGTCACGACGCTGGCGAACGTGATCATCGGAACGCAATTTACCTACGGCGCAGTCAAGCACATGGAGACACAACAATTCTGCGGAGGGACATGCCACACCATGAAGCCTGAACTTGCCGCCCATGAGAATTCGCCTCACTCCAGGCTGGAATGCGTGGAGTGTCACGTTGCGCCGGGCGCAGGCGGCTGGATCAAAAGCAAGGCATCGGGGACTCGTCAGCTTTTTGAGATGGTGCTGAACACCTATCCACGGCCGGTCCCTCCGGCGCTCGAAAGCAACCGTCTGGTGCCTTCAAGCGAAACATGCGAGAACTGCCACTGGCCACAGAAATCCAGCGGCGTGAGTCTGCGCGTGCTCAACACGTATGCGGATGATGAAGCGAACACGCGATCTGAAACGGTTCTGCTCATGCTTGTAGGAGGTAACAAGTTCTCCGGTATTCATGGCGCTCACTTTGGCCCGGGGGTACATATCCGCTTTGCAGCGACTGACCCCAGCAGGCAAACCATCCCGTGGGTTGAATCCCGGAACACAACAACGGGAAATGTCCATACGTTTATCAGCACAGATGCACCGGCTGATTCGGCAAAAGGCCTGCCGACCTATGAAATGCAGTGCGTTGATTGCCACAATCGCCCCGCTCACACTTTTGAATTACCGGGGCATGCGATGGACCAGGCCCTCGTCCGCGGCGAGCTCTCTTCCACGCTGCCCTATATCAAGAAAAAATCCGTAGAACTCCTGCAGGCAAATTACCGCACAACCCAGGAAGCGGCCACGCGGCTACCGGAACAGCTGGTGAACTTCTACCAGCAGCACTATCCGGCTATCTATGCACAACGGCCCGGAGATGTTCAGAACGCGGCCAAGGCAATTCTCGCAATCTATAACCGTAACGTGTTTCCCGAGATGAAAGTTGTCTGGGGCACGTATCCAAACAATTTAGGGCACTCAGATTTTCCGGGATGTTTTCGCTGTCACGATGGTTCGCACTCAACGCAAGACGGCAGGACCATTTCTCAGGACTGCAACACTTGTCATGAAACATTGCCGACCGAGGCAGCCCCGCCTGAAATCCTGAAAACACTTCGAATCGAGCAGAGAACTGCTCAGAACAGATAACTCTGCAGGCTTGCAGATGATGGATGGAAACAAACGAGACGGTGAACAAATAAAAGGAGATGATCAATGAAAGGCAAACTTACAGTAATTGCATGTTTCCTGCTAATCGCATCGGCAGTGAGTTGGTCAGCAGATGACGGAGTAGCCCTCTATAAGAAAAAATGCGCAGCTTGCCACGGCGCAACTGGCGAAGGTAAGCCGGCCGTGAAAGCCCCAGCACTGCAGGGAACGTCATGGGAAATCGACAAGATTGTGGAGCACATCACCAAAGGCGAGGCCAGCAGCAAACCGCCACACAATAAGGGTGTCTCCGGTCTAACTGAAGAGCAAGCCAAGGCCATTGCGGAATATGTGAAGACCCTTAAGTAGCTGCTCCTGATCGATAGATAACCTTGACTGGCAGTTGGACTGCCGAGGAGAGACAACGCAAGTGTGAAACGAGGGCCGGCACATGAAATTGCACAAGCAGGTTGTGGGACCAGTTCTGACGATCATCTCGTTGTTTCTGCTCCGGCCAGCGTTTTCAGCCGCACAGGAGCAACAGAACGCGACCGCCGACAATCAGACAACGCAATATGCTGGCAGCGACACTTGTAAGACATGTCACGAAGCGGTGTATGAAAAAAGCTTCGCGAACACTCCGCATTTCAAAACTACGCTGGGAAATGGACACGGCTGTGAATCGTGCCACGGCCCAGGACAGGCGCATGTGGAGGGCGGAGGAGACGTTACCAAGATCGTCAGCTTCAAAAACCTATCGCGTCAGGAAACCAATGCCCATTGCCTGAGCTGCCATGGCACAAGCCAGAAACAACGGCATTTCTCCAATTCCTCTCACGCAAGCAATGACGTTGGTTGCCTTGACTGTCATTCTCCGCACCATGCCAAAGCTCCCCAATATTTGCTGGCTCAAAAACAACCTGAGCAATGCTACAGCTGCCACACTACGGCCAAGGCCGATTTTGCCAAGCCTTATCACCATCGTGTAAATGAGGGCCTGCTCCACTGCAGTGACTGTCATAACGTGCATGGCACCACGACGTTGCGGCAGGTGAAAACCTTGGCGAACGGAGACGCCGTGTGCGCCAAGTGCCACGCAAATACCCGAGGGCCATTTGTATACGAGCACGTGCCCGTGAAAACGGAGGGCTGCAGTAGCTGCCACACGCCCCATGGTTCCACAAATCCGCGCCTGCTTCGGGTCAGCCAGGTCAATCTATTGTGCCTGCAATGCCACACCTTCCCCACGCAGGGGCCCAATGGCCCTACGCATAATCAGGCAGCGAAGTATCAGGCTTGCACAATGTGTCACGCTGCCATTCATGGCTCGAATTCCAGCAATGTGTTCTTCAGATGACATTGTTTGTGGTTCTTCCCGGCTGACACCAAGGTAGGCCGCGCTGAACAACAGGAGAGCAAAGATATGACGCCGAAATTGTACAGGTTACTTTCACTCTTGGTGCTCAGCCTGCTCCTGCAATGTGCAGTGTTGTCCCAGTCGACGGGAAGCAATACGGGAAGCAATAGCGGCCAAAATCAACAACAGCCGGCGACGGAGGGGAACAATAGCAGTCAATCTCAACAGCAGCCATCGTCTGGAAATTCCCCCAATGCACAGACAGGGAATGCTCCAGGCCAAGATCAGAAGCAGCAGAAAGAAGCAGAAAAGAGCCCGGATCAAAAGCAAGAGCAGAAACAAGATCAGGACCAAGATGCGAATGTGCCAGCGGGCAAGGAAACTGGCGGCTACTTGATTCACCAATCCATTGAGATTGGTTATCGTGGAACGGACGTAACCGGCAGCCAGCCGATGTACAACAGTCTAGTGGACTTGCCCAGCGGCCCTCGACTGCTTGAGCAAACGCTCACCATGCAATCGCCGGCCCACGCGGGCTTTTTGTTCGATAATCTGTTTGTCAGCAGTTTTGGATGGGGAGGCGATCCGAATAACGCATTCAACGCCCGGCTTGATAAAGGCAAGTTGTACGACTTCAGGGCCATGTTCCGCGCAGACCATAATGATTTCAATTATGACCTGCTGGCCAATCCCCTGAATCCAGCGATTTCAAACCCGAGCCTTCCGGTGACCTCTTCTCCTCATGCATTTTCCACTCGCCGGCGGATGTACGATTATGACCTTACTCTTCTGCCGCAATCCGTTGTGAGCTTTCGCGCAGGATACTCGCGCAACAATATGACTGGTCCTTCATTCTCCAGTGTCCATGAAGGGACTGATGCGTTGCTGTCTCAGCTATGGAACACCACATTGAATTCTTATCGTTTTGGAGCAGATTTCAAAATCCTTCCGCGAACAGTGATCAGCTATGACCAGACGTTTGATTACTACAAGGGAGATACAAGCTGGCAGTTGGCCCCATTTGCTCCAGCATTCGTGCCGGGAGCACCGGGAAGCGTGGACCTTGGGCTTCCGATTGATACGGTAAACAAGAACCCGTGCGCAGCTACGCCATCCACCGCCAGCTTGATTGACGCTACCGGAACTCTCACCAACCTCGGCTGCAACGGATTTTTCAACTACACCCGCGCCGACCACATTCGAACATCGACGCCGACGGAACGTGTGAGTTTGCACACCAATTTTTCCATGCTCGAATTAAATGCGTCATATGCCTATAGCAATGCGGATATGATGGCCCCGGTAAATGAATTCTTTAACGGGCTTAGTTCGCGTGGACGCACACGCCAGACCACCGTTGTGGGTCCGGGAGAAGCAAACCAGATTTCGAATGTGGCAGACTTCACCGCGACGGGCCACATCTCGCAGCACTTCCGTGTGGTTGAGACCTTTCGCTTCTGGGCATATCGCATTCCCTCTGCTTTCAGTTCTGTTGAAACCGACTTTAACGTACCGGGAAGCGGGTCGTGCGCTCCTCCGAGTTGCTCACTATTGACTCCCATCACCGCGACAACACCAAGTTTGAGCAATACTGCTGACCAGCTCTCGTTCAACCAGAATTGGTGGCGGAATCAGGTGGACCTCGTCTGGGACGCCTCAAAGCAATTTGGCGCGCGGATCGGTTTCCGATATGGCGATCGGGTGTTTCATCGTTTTCTTGACTTCACCACAGGAGATGAAGACCGTACTGTGATTCACGAATACACGCCATTGATTGCATTCTGGGCAAGGCCGATGCATTCTTTGCGCTTGAATTTTGACTGGGAGAATACCAGCAACGATGCTACCCTGTTCCGCGTTGCGCCCCGGAAAGATATTCGCTATCGCTTCCAGGCAAACTACACTCCAGAGGCCTGGCTAGTGCTGGGAGGATCAATCAACCTCTGGCAAGCCTCCAATGGCGACCAATTTACCAACTATCGGGCGCACAACCGTAATTACGGCTTCACGGCGGCAGTGACACGCTGGAAACGATTTGGTTTCGACTTTGCCTATAACTACAGCAATTACCTGCAAAGCGCTTTTGTCTGCTTTAACAGTTCTGATACCACCAATCCCGTGGTAGCCGGCGCAGGCAGCTGCACAGCAAATGGCTTTGATGACGGCGACAACAACCTGCTGATCGATGGGCGCTATACAAACAATACCCACTATGCCCTGGGATTAGTGACGATGAAACCGGAGCCACGGCTCACTCTCCAGGTGGGCTACAGCATCAACAGCGTCGGTGGACAGGCGCCACTGCTGAACAGTCTTCAGCCCTTCGGGCCTCTTCAATATAACTACCACCAGCCTCTGGCGAATGTGGCATTGGATCTCGGCCATAACTTAACCGGAAAAGCAGCATGGAATTATTACCAATACGGTGAGAAATCTTTTGTGGGACCTACCGATCCCCGCTATTTTCATGCCAACAACGCGACACTTTCGCTGCGTTGGGGATTCTGAATAAACAACCAGAGGGGAAGTGGTTGTGCGTCAGAAGGAAGTCCTCACGACAGAATACAAGCAGCGTCCTCCAGCGGCAGTAATTAATGCCGTGGCTCAGTCAAAGACGCGGCGATCTCACCATCCTATTACCACCTGAAGGAATCTTGGAATCGAAATGCTTAGGATCGAGGAGCGTCGTAGGCTCCTAGGAAGGTGCAGAGGTTCCGCCTGCTTTGAAACCGGATCGACGATCGAAGGAGTAACTATCACCACCAGCGCGGAATTGGTCTTGGTCACGCTTTCAAAAACTGATCTGCAGGATAGGTGGCGTAATCGCCTATATCAGCCCTGTGCGCGGAATTAGCGCTGTGGCTTTATAATCGGCATGTGCACGTCCGATGTGCAGTAACCGTCCTTATTCTTAGCGCAGGGATGCTTTCGCAATCCGCGCCTCCGTCGTGCCCCGCTGGGCGTCCGGTGGATGACCTCATCGCTGAGATACATAAGCAGCAAGCTAAAAAGAAACATCGTAATCCCAACCCTCTACCGGACTCCATTTGCACCGGCGGGTGGTGCCGAGGCCGCCCAAGAACGCCGCCGCCCATTCCAGAACCAGCGCCGCGAGCGGAAATACCCAGCACCACCGACTCAAGTTCCAGCAGCTCAAGTTCCAGCAGCTCAAGTTCCAGCAGGGCTCCCGTCGATAAGTGTGACGCCGCGATGGAGCTGGCGCTTGAAGCCGCTCACAATGTTGAGGTTGGCGATTACTCCCTGGAAAGTAAGAATTATAAGGGCGCGTTGATGCGATACAAGGATGCGGACGAAGAGAAGCCTGGAGATGCTGCAATTCATGTGCGGCTGGGGCGAGCGCTTGAGGAACTAGGCCAGCTTCCGGAAGCGATGGAACAATATAAGGCAGCGCTGGATTTGGCAGGACCACAGAAGTGGTTGGATGAAGCTAAGGCGGCCGTAGACCGGCTTCAGCAGCACTCTCCACATTAAGTCGGATCACCAATCTCCGGCGCGGACGGGCGCACCGAAGGCAAGCTGGTGGACCTCCATCTGGATAGCAGATGGTCTCCAAAATATGGGCTTTCAGGTTCTGATCAGACTGCGACGGTGTGCTTTCGGCCGGCCTTTTCCGATTGCTCCAGTTCAATTGCCTGCTTGAAATAGGCCATCGAAAGTTTCAGCCCGGTTTCCAGGTCAATCTTCGGCTCCCAGCCCAGCAGCCGCCGTGCTTTGCTGATGTCCGGACGCCGCTGTTTAGGATCGTCCTGCGGCAGCGGCTCATGGACGATTGGACTCTTCGATCCAGTAACCTTGAGGACAAGCTGGGCACATTCCAGAATCGTGAATTCAACTGGGTTCCCGATGTTCACGGGATCGTGCTCGTCCGATTTCGACAAGCGCACAATGCCATCCACTTCGTCACTCACGTAACAGAAGCTGCGGGTCTGGCTGCCATCGCCGTAAACTGTGAGCGGCTCTCCGCGCAGCGCCTGCTTCATGAAGTTGGAAATCACGCGGCCATCGTTCAACTGGAGCCGTGGGCCGTACGTATTAAAGATGCGCAGGATGCGCGTGTCCACCTTGTGGTAACGATGGTAGGCCATGGTCGCGGCCTCGGCAAAGCGCTTTGATTCGTCATACACCGAGCGTGGGCCGATGGAATTTACATGCCCCCAGTAAGTCTCTTTCTGCGGATGCTCCAGCGGATCGCCATAACATTCTGAGGTGGAGGCGATCATGTACTTGGCGGAATATTTCTTTGCCAGATCGAGCGAGTGAAACGATCCCAGGGAGCCGACTTTGAGCGTCTCAATGCCGTGTTCCATGTAATCGGCGGGACTGGCAGGCGAGGCAAAGTGAAAGACGTAATCGACGGGACCGACGTCATACGGCTCATTCACGTCGCGTTGAATGAATTCAAAGCGCGGCTCATTTTTCAGGTGGACGATATTGCGCAGGCTTCCGGTCAGCAGATTGTCCACGCACACAACGTGGTTGCCTTCAGCCAGCAGCGCATCGCAAAGGTGCGATCCCACAAATCCCGCTCCGCCTGTCACCAATACCCGCATAGAAGTTTTCCCTTTCAACTCGACTACCTGGCCCATATCTTTGTCCCTTATATTTCTGCGGGCACAACCCCATTCTACTGCTGTCCGGCTGCCATCCCGCTGATAGTGCTATTGCCGCCGCAGTGACCTATGCTGCGCTCCACGTCGGTGCCTTCTTCATAGTCATTCCAGGTTTCCACCAGCAGATACGGCGCCGCATTCTGCGATCCGTAATATTTTCGGAACACCCGCAGCACGTCTTCAAACGTCTTACCGCATCGATACGCAATGTGCCGGTTCCGGCTCCATGAAGCCTTGCTGTCGTCAAAGCCCGGCCACACCGCGCCCACCGCCAGCTTGTCCGGATGGTGCTGCTGCATGTTGCGATAAAAATAATTCAGGTAATCTTCACCGTAGTTGCTGCCGTCGCGCGCCCAGCCATCTTTGCCCGGCTGCACCCATGCGTAATATCCATCAAACGCGTCCGGATATTTGTCGCTCATGTCCTTGTAAATCAGCAGCGGAGGATCAGGCCAGGACCGGGTGACCTGCCGTATCCGATTCCAGTCAGTGTTGGACTCTTTAGGAAAAATAAAGATCACCGGACGTCCGTTGTAGCGCAGATAAGCAGAGCGTGAAGGGCCCGCTTGCGGCCCGATATAGCGATCATAAAGATATTGCAGGTCCACGATCACCGCGTCCGTGTCATACCCAGGATGATCCACCGCTTCGTCATACTGCGCCGCCACTTTAAAATTGGGATCGGCGCTGGCCGCCTGCTGCATCAGCCCATAAGCCGTGTCTTCAAACTCCTTGCGCGGGCCATACCAATTCACCACAAACCCGCTGATGTTCAGCTCTTTGGCTTTGGCAATCTGCTGCCGCAGCACGTTGGGATCATGGCAGGAATAGCCGACATCGATATGGGCCTTTTGCCCGAACCACGGTTGGTAAATGGCCAACAGCCGGGGGCTGCCTTCTGGCGCGCGTCCCTGGGCCGCCAGTGTCTCGCGCGGATTCACCTTGGCCGCACAGCCGGTTGCGCCAGCCATCATGAGCAAAGAAAGGGCTGCCATTACCAGCAATGCGATTGCCCGGAAATCTGCCGTCCGCCGCAGGCGTGGCGCTATCTGCAACATAGTGCTTGAAGCGCAACTGCGCAGACCGGGAAATGGACTTGCTTTGATAAAAAATGCCCTGAAAATGGAGATAAGAATGCCCTTCATGACCTGCCAACTGCAATAAGACTATTTGTGACTTTCAGTTGGATGAAAAAGCAGCAGTTTTGGATGGATAGGGCCGTTGCAGCTACCATTTCAATTCACCCATTGCTCTTCCAGAATGATGCACAAGCTTTGAGCGTTCCTGCTAAATCGCCATTTTCTCTCAGGCCATGCCCTGCAGCCACGGCTTTCGTAAACGCGGCTTTCCGCAGTACTTAAGTGCATCGCTAAGGTAAACCCCGGGTAGTCAGGACAGTCAGGAACCATGTTACGATGATTTTCCGCAATGTCGACCCTGGCACGCGATCTCCGCTACGCTTTTCGGGCTTTTGGCAAGAGTCCGGGCTTTACCGTGGCAGCAATTCTGTCACTGGCCATTGGCATTGGAGCCAACACGGCCATTTTCAGCATTACCAGCGCGTTGCTTCTGCGGCCTCTGCCATATAAAGACGCGGACCGGTTGGTGATCATGTGGAACACCTCGCCCGGACTGGGCATTACCCGGGACTGGTTTTCCAGCGCGCAATATTTCGATATCAAGAACAATCACCATGGATTTGAGCAGGTTGCGATGGCCATTGGAGGCAATTACAACCTGACTGGTGAAGGCGAGCCTGAACGCGTAGGCGTGGTCCGGATTTCCAATAACCTGCTGCCTTTGCTGGGCGCGCAACCGGCTCAGGGCCGCCTCTTTACTCCGGGCGACGACCGTTACGGCGGACCAAACGTGGTAATTCTGGGCTATGGCATCTGGGCGCGCCGGTACGCGTCCAACCCGCACATGGTGGGCAGGCACATTACCATCAACACCCATGATTATGAAGTGATCGGGGTTTTGCCGAAAAGTTTTTCTTTACCACGCGAGGTCATGCCCACGCTCGATGGCGCGGAACAATGTGACCTGCTACTTCCCATGCCTCAGGTTCCCATTCTCGAAACGGACCGGGGGCATGAGGACTACAACATCATCGGCAAGCTAAAACCCGGGGTCACCATTGAACAGGCGCGCGCTGAAATGAACACCATCACAGCCCGCCTGCGCCAGGACCATCCGGATGTTTATCCTCCAAATGGCAATCTTACGTTTGTGATTCTGCCATTATTGGAGCAGGTTGTAGGCAACGTCCGTCACACACTGTGGCTGCTGCTGGCCTCCGTCGGCTGCGTGCTGCTGATTGCCTGCGTGAACGTGGCCAACCTGTTGTTGTCGCGCGCCGTTGGACGGCAAAGAGAAGTTGCCATTCGCACCGCCGTAGGCGCAAGCTCTGGCCGCATCCTCCGCCAATTGCTGACGGAAAGTGTGTTGCTCGCGCTTTGTGGCGGAGCATTGGGTGTGCTGTTTGCCTTTATCAGCATTCATTGGACGCGTGTTCTCGGACCACACAGCGTGCCGCGGCTAGCTGAAATCAGCGTTCGTGGTGATGCGCTTTTGTTTACCCTGCTCATCTCCATAGGATCGGGAATACTGTTTGGACTTGCACCGGCGTTGCGTGTTGCACGCGTTGACCTGCTCACCACGCTTAGAGATTCTGATCGTGGCTCCGCAGGCGCAAGCGCAATGTGGGGACGCGGCAACAATCTGCGGCGCCTCCTGGTAATCGCCGAGCTCGCTATTTCAGTTGTCGTACTGATTGTGGCCGGACTGCTGCTCCGCAGCTTTATCCGCCTGCAGCATGTCGATCCCGGATTTAATCCCAGCAACGTGCTGACGCTGGAGCTGACGCTCAGCGGAGATAATTATAAAGATCCAGTAGTTGTTCGCGCTGCGTGCCGCAGGTTACTGGAAAACCTTGAGCATCTGCCGGGCGCGGTCCGCGCGGGCGCTGTTTCGTCCCTGCCGCTCAGCGGTATGGATGCATGGGGCCCCATCACTGTAGAAGGTCGGGTGCCTCCGCCCGGTGAAAAATTTATTAATGCTGATGAGCGTGTTGTCGCAGGCCATTATTTTGAGACCATGCAAATCCCGCTGCTCAAAGGCCGTTTGTTTAACGATCAGGATATGGCCGACAAACTTCGTGTCGTGATAGTCGACGAATTTATGGCGCAGCAGCTCTGGCCCAACCAGGATCCATTGGGCAAGCGCATCAGCTTTGGCGATCTTGCCGCCAAGCCTGTTTGGGCTACGGTGGTCGGCGTGGTTGGCAGAATAAAACAAGACACGCTTGACTCCGACTCGCGCATCGCCATCTATATCCCATATAGCCAGTTCGTCGGCCGATTGTTCAACATAGTTTTGCGTACCACCACGGATCCCGACGCTCTCACTTCTGCTGTCACCCACGAACTTCATGAAGTTGACCGCGATCTTCCGCTTTATGGAGCGGTCAGCATGGACCAGCGCGTCGCGGAATCTTTATCGCGACGGCGCTTCACAGCCGTCTTGCTGGCAATGTTTGCCGGCTTTGCTCTTGCGCTCGCGGCGATCGGCATTTATGGCGTTATGGCTTACCTGGTCAGTCAGGGAACGCGGGAAATCGGTATCCGCATGGCGCTCGGCGCTACTCAGCGCACCGTGCTCAGGCTTGTTGTGAAGCAAGGTATGACTCTGGCTTTAGCCGGCGTAGCGATTGGCTTGATAGCGGCGTTTGCTTTCAGCCGATTGGTTAGCGGCCTGCTCTTTGGGGTTAAATCGACTGACCCGCTCACATTCGGCGGCATTGCCATCTTGCTGACGATAGTTGCTCTTATCGCCAGCTATATTCCTGCGCGGCGCGCGGCCCGCATTGATCCTATGATCTCTTTGCGTTGTGAATAGTGAGTCCTACTCGTCGTATTCGCTGGATCCTTGCACCCAAATAAAAGATTGCAAATCGATCATGTCCCGCGGCTTTAGGTCGGCAAGATCGCCGCGCACTGCTTCAGCAAACTCCAGGCAGTTCGCATACGTCCGCCACTCCGGCCGTGATCGATAATGAAATGGGAAACCATATTCGTGGGCCGCGGTCCGCGTTACATTGGGCTTTAAGAAGATATGCTTTTCCGGTTGCGCCAGAAAGCCGAACACCGTCACAATGGGCCACGTTAAAACGCGTGTCTGTTTGCGCGGCAGCCTCGCCACTACATCGCACCATCGCTCAAACCGCTCCTGCATTTTTCCTTTTCCGTGGAGAAAGTCATACAGACCCGTGGCAAACATTCGCGCGCCTTCGGGAGGCTTCACCGCATCGCGCAGCGCCATCTTCTCGAATGAAAAGATCAGGTTGGTCCGTGCTTCAATCCTCACGGCGCGCAATGCCACCTCTGCGTAGTCGCCTTCGCGCAGCAATGCTGAGTAGGAGGCCTGATTCAGCATGCGGTCCCACTCACGGTTGGCATTCCATTTGTAATCGCGTTCCCACGCGAGATACGTTTCATCCTCGAAACCCTCGGGGAAGAAGTGAAGAAACTTGCGGCGGCAACGTCTGGCCTCCGGCGAAACTTGTTCTAGATGGAGGGTTCTGGGGCGAGGTTGGGCTAATGCAAGATTGCTGGCGCGCATGTCGTAAATCCTTTGTTCCATTGGATTCACGAACACTGTCTAGGTTTGGCGACAAATCGAGGGCTGCAGCTCAAATCGAGCTGCGCTGACGCGAATATACGTCAGGACTTCGGCTGGTAGAAATTCTCGCTTTCAAAGCCGAATACTCGGTTCGATCTCGCTCGATAATTTTCCCACGCTATCGCTGCGGCCAATTCCACCAACTGCGGCGTAGAGAACCGCTGTTGCAGCCGGTCGCGTAATTCGGGAGTCACCTTCGCCGGCGTGGCCGTGATGGCGTCCGCCATTTCCAGGACCAGTTTTTCGTCGGGAGAAAATAGGTCGCTTCCCGCGTACCAGTTCAGGTTGCGGATCTGATCGTTACTCAGGCCTGCTCGTCTGCCGCCGGCAGAATTAATGTCGATTCAAAAAGGACATTCCACCAGCTTGGCCGCGCGAATCTGCCCCAGGACTTTCAGCTTTGCCGGGACGAGATTGGTTTTATCCAGCGCCATGCTGAACTTGGCATAAGGAATGAGTACGTCAGGGTGTGTTGCTATTGTCTGCAGTGGAGCAATGTCTTTGCCCAGGCGCTTACGAGCGAATTTGCGGATCAATGCAACCTGTAGCTTTTTAAACATAGTGTTAGTGCAGGATTCCCAGCTTCTCCATGGGCCAATAGCCAAAGACGGCTTTGCCATAGATGTAGCTGCGCATTACCGGGCCAAATGCTCGGCTGTCATTCGACATGGAGCGGTGGTCGCCCAGCACGTAGTAGGAATTGTTGGGCACCACAAAGTCAGAGTAGGAGCGGGCATCCAGGTAGTCTGAAGGCACGTAAGGCTCAGCCAGTTGTTCGTCATTCACGTAAACGTGTCCATAAGCAATATGGATATGGTCGCCGGGCAATCCAATTACGCGCTTGATAAAGCTTTTCTGCGTATCGCGCGGATAGCGGAACACAATAATATCGCCGCGTTCAATGCTCTCAACCCGGTACACCAGCTTGTTGATGACGATCCTCTCCTGGTCTTCCAGGCCCGGCTCCATGCTGCCGCCTTCGACTTTTACCGGCTGATAAACAAACACAATGATGAAGAAGCAAACTAATATACAAAGCAACAGATCGCGCATCCATGTGCGCAGTGTCCTCAGGACGCTGGAATCCGGCGCAGGCTCTGCTGGTTCCGGTTGGACCTGAATTGTCTCCTGCTCTGGCGTCTCCACTTGAGATCAGCTCCTGTTTCCTGATTATACGTAGATTGGGCGCGCGTGATCCTATTTCAGTGAATCTTCATTCTGGAGTAAAATAGCCGGAATATGAAGCATTTTCTAAGTGTGCTCACTGTTCTTCTTACGGCCGGCATGACGCATGCACAGTTCGCGAACCAGGCCGCTGAGATCCCGGCGTTCCATCCCGCACCTCCCAAGGCCGGTGCCACGCTGCCGCCCATTCTCACGCAAAAACAACTTGCCGAGGAGGGCATGATTGCCCCGGCGCAGGTGGCTTCGTACAAAGCTGCCGCCAGGGCCGGTGCTGTTCTGTACCAGATGCCGTGCTATTGCTATTGTGACCGCAACCATGGCCACGCCAGCCTGCGCAGCTGCTTTGAGGGTACGCATGGCGCCAACTGCGGCACCTGCATGCAGGAATCGCTTTATTCTTATCGCCAGTCCAAAAAGGGATGGTCCGCAAAAATGATTCGTGATGGCATTCTGCGCGGTGACTTCAAGTTGCTGGATCTTCAAAATCCAGAGCCGGTAAACTAAAGATGCATACTTCCTGGTGCAGTTGACGCATGCGTTTTTTCTGCGTATAAAGGGCTGCACCCCTGGGCGGCTCTGTCGCTGGCGGGATAGCCGATTCTTCCGATTTCCACAGCCTGTTTTCGTCGCTATTCTGACCCGAGCCGTAAGGAAACAACAGAATGAAGAAGAAACTGGCAGGAAGTGTTAAACGTTCGCCTGCTAAACCTTTGAATCAAAAACCTATTAGGACTAGAACGAAGATGTCTGGGAAGAAACCACCTGCTCCGCCGCCAAAGCCCGCATACAGGGAAGATCCTGGTTTTACACAGGCTGTGCAAAATTATGAAGCTGCTGTCAAGGCCATGCAGGAGCACAAATTTGAAAAGGCCAAAGGCTTGCTTGAGAAGATTCTCGCTGCAGGCAATCGCGAGCTTATGGACCGCGCTCGTGTCCACCTAAATCTCTGCAATCAGCAACTGGCCGGTTCCGCCACCAGCTTCAAGACCAATGAAGAGCACTTCGATTACGCCGTTTCTCTTTTGAACGGCGGTCAGTTTGATCAGGCCCGTACACACATGGAAAAAATCCTCAAGAGCAATCCCAAGGCAGACTTTGCCTATTACGGCATGGCCGTGGTTGATTGCCTTACCGGACAGGTTGAAAGCTCGCTGAAGAACCTTGGCGAATCCATCCGCCTGAATCCGCAGAACCGCTTTCAGGCCCGCAACGATTCTGACTTCCAGAATATGGCTGACGATCCTCGGTTTACTGAATTGCTCTATCCCGAGCCGACCGATCTTCCGTCTTCCACCTTCGACCAAAGGAAGCGCTAGCGCAACGCTCATGCCGCAACCAGCAGAGCAGAATCGCGGCCGCTCAGCTCGCGGGATTCGTGTTGTTGCCATCGGCGGCGGCACCGGTCTCTCTACTCTGCTCAAAGGTCTCAAGCAATACACGGTACGCACTGGTGAAGTTGCTCCCGATGGTCCTTACATCTCAGATCTCACTGGGCTGGTCACCGTAAGCGATGATGGCGGGTCCAGTGGGCGCTTGCGGCGTGAACTGGGTATGCTGCCTCCGGGCGATGTTCGCAACTGCCTGGTTGCGCTTTCTGAAGACGAGAACTTTCTCTCCAAGCTTTTTCAATATCGCTTCTCCAGCCCCGGCGATCTTGAAGGACACAACTTCGGCAACCTGTTTCTGGCCGCGCTCACAGCCATGACCGGCGACTTCGCCGTTGCCGTCAAGCAAGCATCGGAGATTCTGGCAACGCGTGGCCATATTCTTCCTGCCACCTCGGCTAATGTTCAGCTCAAGGCCCTCATGGATGATGGTTCGCAGGTGCTGGGAGAAACGAATATCAATGCTAGCCATCATCGCATTGTCGAACTTCAGATGGTGCCGCCGAATCCTGAGCCTCTGCCGCAGGCGCTGGCAGCCATCGCCGCCGCCGATGTGATCACCATGGGGCCTGGCTCGCTCTTTACCAGCCTGGTGACAAATCTTCTGGTGCGTGGCATTCCAGAAGCCATTGCTGCCTCGCCGGCCTTGAAAGTTTTCATCTGCAACCTGATGACTGAGGCGAATGAGAGCCTGCACATGAAAGCCTCAGATCACATCAAGGCGCTTTACGATCATTCTCCGCGCAGGATTTTTGATTACGCGCTGGTAAATACCGCGCCCGTTTCTGCCAGCATGAGAGAGCGCTATGCGCAAGAAGATGCCGAGCAGGTGGAAGCAGATATTCCCGCCATGGAAGGGTTGGGTATCAAATGTATTCCCGGCAATTTCATCATGGAAAGCCATTTTGCCCGGCACGCCACTGACCGCCTGAGCCAGGAGCTAGTGCAACTGGCATATTCCGTCCGCCGGTCTCCCGAACTTGCGCGGCAGGCTTTAAGATGATGGTTTGATGCGTAACCAGAAAACCAACGGAACTCCTGATTTCGCCATCGTGATCATGGCTGCGGGAAAGGGCACCCGTCTCAAGTCCAAACGCGCCAAGGTGCTGCATGAGATTGCCGGCCAGCCTTTGCTTGCACATGTAATCAAGGCAGCCCAGCAAATCGTCGCGGCCGAGCACATTTATGTCATCGTCGGCCATCAGGCGGAGAATGTGCGCGCGGCTGTCGAACCGCTCGGCGTCAAATTTGTTTTACAGGCGGAGCAGCGCGGCACCGGACACGCTATCATGTGCGCCCAAGAACAGGTGGGCTCATACCAGAATATTCTCGTGCTCTCTGGCGATGTGCCTTTGATTCGTCCAGAAACCATCGCCCGCCTGCGTGATTTTCATCTCAAAAAAAAAGCTGCCATGACAATCCTTACCGCCGCGCCTTCTGATCCTTTTGGTTACGGCCGCGTGATTCGTGTGGGGGCCAGTGATCGCGTGAAAGCCATCGTCGAGCAAAAAGCACTTACCAAGTCGCAGCAGAAAGAACGTGAGATCAATTCGGGCATTTATGCATTCGCCACCAAGCCGCTGTTCTCCAACATTGACCGCCTCAAAACGGATAATGCGCATCATGAGCTATATCTAACAGATATGGCTGCGCTGCTGGTAAAGAGCAAAGCCCTCGTGGTCGCTTTAAAGGCTTCCGATCCCGCCGAGGTTCTCGGTGCAAACACTCTGGCGGAACTATCGTCTCTAGATGCGACGATGCGCGCGCGCAAGTGTTCCGATCTCATGGCAGCCGGCGTTAGCATCTACCGTCCAGAAACCTGCGTAATCGATAGCGATGTTGAAATTGGCGCGGACACCATTATTGAGCCGTTTGTCCAGATTTTTGGCCGCACGCGCATTGGCTCCGATTGCCGCATACGCTCTTTTAGCGTGATCAGCGATTCCCACATTGGCGACAATGTTTTGCTTCGCCCCGGCTGCATTGTTGATCAATCTACCATCGCCGCTGGAGCGCAGCTTGGTCCCTATGCGCATGTGCGTCCGGGATGTGAAATTGGTGAAGGGGCGCATGTGGGCAACTTTGTAGAAACAAAAAAGACCCGCATGGGACGCGGCGCCAAAGCCAATCACCTCAGCTACCTTGGCGATTCCAATATCGGTGCAGGCGTCAACGTGGGCGCGGGCACAATTACTTGCAATTATGACGGCGTCAACAAGCACATGACCGTGATTGAAGAGAACGCGTTCATCGGCAGCGACTCCACTCTGGTTGCACCCGTTCGTATTGGCAAAGGTGCTTACGTGGCCGCGGGTTCAACCATCACTGAAGACGTTCCCGCTGACGCTCTGGCGCTTGGTCGCAGCCGCCAGACAACCAAAGAGGGTTGGGCACGCCAGCAAAGGGACGAGCGGGTCAAAGCCAAGGCGGGCAAATAAGAGTTCCGATAGGACATTGCTTGAGTTCTATGACTACTAATTTTGTGTTCATACGTCTTATCACATAGACATTTTTTCGAAAAGATGCCCATCTGCGCTTTGCCACTTCAGGAGGATTTTAAATGCGTCGTTTGTTTCTCGTAGCTGTCCTGTGTCTCTCTATATTTGCCTTTTCCCAGCAGAAAGGCTCCTCGCAAGAAGAGCTGCCCAAGCTTGAGCACTTGAGCGCTGACCAGGTAAATCCGCAGGTCGATCCCTGCACCGATTTTTACCAGTACACATGCAGCAAATTTTTTGCTGCTAATCCCATCCCTCCTGATCGCGCGGCGTGGGGCGTTGCCGGGCCTTTGCAGCAATGGAATGAAACAGTTTTACGGCAGGCACTGGAAGCGGCTGCTGCCAAAAAGCAGGGCCGCACGGCAGTGGAACAGAAGATCGGTGACTACTGGACAAGCTGTATAGATGAGAGCGCCGTCGAAAGCTCTTCCGCCAAGGCCTTCCAGGCGGAACTCAAGCGCATTGAGAATCTTAAGCAGAAATCTCAGCTGGTTGATCAGATCGCCCATCAGCATTCCACTATCGGAAGCGCGTGGGCTGTCGATGATAATGCCACCTTCGCTCCGCTGTTCGGCTTGTCCGCAATCCAGGATTACGACAATGCGCAAAAGACCGTCGCGCAGTTTGACCAGGGCGGCTTCTCTCTGCCTGGCCGCGAGTTTTATTCAAAAGAGGATGCCAAGTCCCAGGAGATCCGCAAGAAATACGTGGAGCATATTGCGAACATGCTCAAGCTCAGCGGCGAGTCCCAGTCGCAGGCCACCGCTGACGCCGCCATCATAATGCAGATTGAAACAGAGCTTGCCAATGCTGCCATGGACGTGGTGAAGCGGCGCGATCCGAAAAACGTCAACAATAAGATGACGCTGGCAGAACTCCAGAAACTAACGCCGTCATTCGATTTCCAGCGCTACCTCACTCTGGTGCATGCTCCCGCGCAGCAGACGTTTCTAGTGACCTCGCCCGATTTCTTCCGCGGCCTGGAGCACGCCATCCAACAGCATTCCCTGGCCCAATGGAAGGCCTATCTCAAATGGCAGTTGGTGCATGAATCCTCGCCATATCTGGGCAAGGCGTTCGTCAATGAAAACTTTAATTTCTTCTCTCACACGCTGGCTGGCACGCCGGAACTTTCGCCGCGCTGGCGCCGTTGCGTCCACTCAGCCGACAACGCTTTGGGTGAAGCTCTCGGTCAGGCTTATGTTGCCCGCGCTTTCCCGCCGGACAGCAAAGAGCGCGTACTGCGCATCGTGAAGGCCATTGAAGGCGCACTGGACCAGGACATCACCAATGTGACCTGGATGACCGACGCCACCAAGAAGCAGGCCAGCGCCAAGCTCCATGCGATCCTGGATAAAATTGGCTATCCCGATAAGTGGCGCGACTACTCCGCTCTGCAAATTACGCCCAACAATTATCTGGAAAACATACACCGCGCCACGGCGTTTGAGTTCAATCGCTGGCTGCAAAAAATCGGCAAGCCTATCGATCGTTATGACTGGACCATGACGCCGCCCACGATCAACGCCTATTACGATCCTCAGTTCAATACCATCAATTTCCCTGCGGGAATCTTGCAGCCTCCTTTCTTCAACGCCAACGCCGACGACGCAACCAACTTTGGCGCTGAAGGCGCTGTCATTGGCCATGAGATCACCCACGGCTTTGACGATCAGGGCCGCAAGTTTGATGCCCAGGGAAATCTCCACGATTGGTGGACTCCCGAGGATGCGAAGAATTATGACGAGCGGGGCAAGTGCATTTCTGATGAATACACGCAGGAAATTCCTGAAGCTGGCGTGAAGCAGAACGGGCTTCTTACCCAGGGTGAAGATACGGCAGACAATGGCGGGCTTTACCTGGCGCTTATCGCATTGGAGAATGACCTGAAGCAGCAGGGCAAAACACTGGAAACCAAGGGTGACGATGGCCTGACGGAGGTGCAGCGATTCTTTCTCTCCTTCGCTAATAACTGGTGCTCGCAATTGCGTCCTGAAATCATGCGGACCGTGATCCTCACCAATCCTCACTCCATGCCAAAGTACCGGGTGAATAACACGGTGGCCAACATGCCGGAGTTTGCCAAAGCATTCGGATGCGCAAAAGGCAAGCCTCTGGTGCATGAAAATGCGTGCCGGGTCTGGTAGAAGCGTAGCGATTGTTTCGCCGGGTGCGCGTCAGCTCTCGATTTGCACGCCACCCGGCGGCTTCCCTTGCCATCTCAGTTGGATTAGAGGTGGCGTATGGCAGAGCGCAAAGGGCCCCAGGCAGTCCCCCCACAGAAGCGACAGTCAGGCAAGGAAATGTCGGAGAAGAGCCCGAATCCGCACGGCGAAAGCAAGGTCCTGCAAATGCCGGTCCGGACGCAGCAGCGCAATGAAACCTCAGGCAAAAACATTGCCAAGGTTCCTAATACAGTGGGCGGCAGCCTGAACCCCTCAGTTACGCACGATTTTGAAAACCGCGCAGTCAAGCCCAGGAACGCTGCAGAAAAACGCAAGGATCCTGGCAAGTCGCCCAAGGACATTGAGCGCAAAGACGCCTGACCTGCACTTTTCCGCAATGGTCAATGGTCAATGATCGATGGTCAATGGCTTGATTCTCTGCGGGCGATGCCAAACCCGTTCGAGACTTCATACGCGCTCTATAAAGTGTGAATCGCGGCGAATCTTGAGGACCGTTTTCTCCATTCGAATCGAAACTTGTATACTCCCCGCATGCAAAAAATATTCTGGAGCACAATTGCGCTCGGCTCGCTATTGTTCATGTCCGCCTACTCAAAAGGAGGACAGGACGTGCAATCTCCGCAACATAATCCGCAACCTGATCCGCAATCTGAAAAGTCGAAGCCGCCTGTCAAAATGGAGCAGCGCGGGCGCATCCTTGGAATCGGTGGGGTCTTCTTCAAATCCGCTAATCGCGATCAAATGCGCGAATGGTATTCAAAGCATCTTGGCCTAACTGACAAAGGCGGCGGCGCGATGCTTCCGTGGCGCGAACACGACGACCCGCAAAAAGAACACGTTACAGTTTGGACTGTTTTTCCCGACTCCACTAAATATTTCGATCCCAGCCACGCACCGTTCATGATCAACTACATTGTGGACGATATGGATGCTTTGCTCGAACGCTTAAAACAAGAGGGGGTAAAGATTGACGCCAAGCGAATGGATGCATCCTACGGTCGCTTTGCCTGGATCTATGATTCTGATGGGAACAAGATTGAGCTCTGGCAGCCGCTGCCCGCAAAGCCCTGAGGGCCTTCCCACTGCATTTACTCAATTGTTTTCTGTAGCTACGGTCCGGTAGTCATAGAATGGTCGAGGATCGATGATTCATAATCTGTGGATAGCTGCAGCTGAGCACTCTTGTTAGACTATCGCTCATGCCCGCTTCCAAGTCAGCGTCCGGAAGTTCCCAAGGCAAGAGCTTTGAAGCAGTGCTGGAGCGCACCGCCGACCGTCTGCGTTGGGTGATTGCGCGAGTTCCTTTTGACGCGGCCAAGCTTTGGGGTAAGCGTGGACAGATAAAAGTTCAAGGTGAAATCAACGGCTTCGCTTTTGGCGCTACTCTTTTTCCCGATGGCCGGGGCGGTCATTTTGTCATTGTCAACAAGAAGATGCTTTCTGGTGGAAAGACCGCAGCCGGACTGACGGCAAAATTTCAGCTCCAGCTGGATACGACTCCACGCATCACTGTTTCACCGCCTGCGGAACTGTTGCGCGAATTAGGACAGTCAAAGCGCCTGTTGAAGTTCTTTGAATCATTGAGCCCATCGCGACGACATGAAATTGCCAAATGGATTGCGCAGTGCAAAACCTCAGACGCTCGTAAGCGCAGGTCTCAGCAGCTTGCCGAATGGTTCATGGAGACCATGGAAGCCGAGCGCGAGCTGCCGCCCATTCTGCAACTGGCTTTTCGCCAGAACCCTCGCGCAAAAGAGAAGTGGGAGCAAATGCCTCGGTCACACCGCCGCGCGCATCTGTTCAGCATCTTTCACTATCGCGAGCCGGAAGCACGCGCGCGGCGGCTGGCCAAGGTGATCGATCAGATGCTGGGCAGGAAGTCCGAACGAGGAAACAAAAAAGATTTTAGCGAGAGCGTCTAGGGCAGGTCGTCATTTCGCTGCTCCCTTAGAAGAGTCCTCATCCCGGGCGGGAAACTCTTCTCCCGACCAGGACTGGCCGCCGGCAGCTTCCTGCACGAAGCCCTGATCCACCCACTGATGGCCACAGCCATCGCATCTCCACTGGTACCTGACCTCGCGAGGGGAAGCCTCCAACGTCGCGGTTCGTCCTTTCAGAACCGCCTTCGCGGAGCGGCACTTGGGGCACAAGATGGCGTATTGCTTCTTCTCTTGGGGATCATCATCTTCTTCGAATTCATCGTCGATGGCGCACTTCAATGCGGCATGGGCGCGCTTCACATCAGCCGCCCGGACTTCCAGGCAGAGAAAAGACGGAATCCCGGCTGCGTCCAGGGCCCTCATGGTCCACACGGTTTCGTTGAGGTTCGTCTCTCTGCGGAAAATCACAAGGTCCTCATCCTCAGGCGGCAGAGGCGCAAGAGGGTCCAGCGTGAGCCGGAGATCTACGCCTTTCTCCATGATGACGGCCTGCAGCGCTTCGCGGGCGATCTCCGTAAGATCGTAGGCTTTCTCGGCGAGAGAGTAAAGCTCGCCTTCAGTCATGTGCTCGTAATTTTCCTTCAACTGCCGGAATTGCTGGTCGACGCTTTCCATGGGCGAAATGATATGCCGGAAAAAATATTGCAGATAAATAATATTTTTCTTTGCGTCCTGAATCCCGCTAATCCCAAGAGGCCTTTTATGCCGCAAAGGGTGGATACGGTGAATCAACTCTCTCCCGCCACAACCGCAATCCCTGCCTCATCCGCCGCTGCAATTATCTTCTCTCCATCCAGAAAAAGGCATTTACCTGCATCGATAGCCAGGCAGGTTGCGCCGGCCTGTGCCATGGTCTCTATCGTCTTCAAGCCAATTACCGGCACGTCAAAGCGCATGTCCTGATTTGGCTTGGCGACCTTTACCACGGTCAGCTTGCGGCTAAGCATTGAATCGCCGTCGCCGCCTAAAGCCGCGCTCTTCATCAGCTCGCCTGCCCGGATAATCGTAGCGTCCGTGCCTTCCATGGCTTCTAGTGCAACGCAGGCAGCCTCAGCGATTACGACCGTCTGGCCAATATCATACTGGGCAAGTTGGCGAGCCAACTTGCGTCCATACTCAATATCCTTTTGCTCGGCTTCACTCGGCCTGCGGCGTGAGAGTACTCCGGGCCGGGCCAGCAGCGGCTCAAGATATGACGTGGAACTGATGAGGTGAATACCTTCATCTTCCAGAACCTTGGCCACGGCGCCGATCAGAGAATCCGTGTTGCGCGTTCCCAGAGACAAAAGCACTTTGGCCAGGCGCCAATCCGGACGTATAGAGGAGAATATCTGTTTGTGCTTGACCTGACCGGCCATGATCGCGGTGCTCACGCCTTCACGCTTGAAAAATTCTATAAGCTTGCTGAGTTCTCCTAGAGACATCCAGTGCACCACGGCTGCCCCGCGGCTCTCGATGAGAGGGGAAGTTTCTTCCTTGATGGCAGCCACTATCACCTGAGCGCCCTGCGCGCGGGCCGCATCCAGCAGCAGCAAAGGAAAACTGCCATTCCCTGCAATCAGCCCGAGTTTTTGCCCTGCAGACATTCAAGTCAGTGTATCAATTGTGCTGCTGTCATTTAATTCTTCGGTAGTAAGCCTACCTACCCCTCGCTGTACGCATCATAACCAAAGAGTTAACATGCGGGTAATTCCAGACCAACTCAAGAGCAAGAACCTTGTCCCGTTCAAAAAGCGTCATGGCCGATACAAAATCCCGGGCATGACGACAGAGAATGAGGTCTTGATGAACCGCGTTGATGCTGATTTGAGTCCTGAAGAGCAGACTTACGTCGGCCATTATTTAGGCTACGCAGATGCTTTAATCAGAGCAGCTGGCGAGAATGCTCCGCTCGAACCAGATAAGGCTGATTCGCCGGAAAGCGCCTCGTCGGCTAAAGAACCGCTGAAACATCTGCCACCAGCCGATCAAATTAAGGTTACATTTGCAGACGAACCCAGCTCTGCCACGAATGACCCTCGAGAAACGGCCGCCTGAACGTCAATTTTTTCTTTTCCGACGTCTACTTAATAATTCCGCGCTCTGAATCTTCAATGAATCGCAGCAGCATGTCCACGTCTTCACCGCGGTCGCTTTCCGATTTTAATTTCTCCAGCGCCTGCGTGGTATTCAGCTTGGAATTCAGCAACACTCGAAAGGCATGATGGATTTTGCGTATACGCTCATCGCTAAAGCCACGGCGTTGCAGCCCCACAGAGTTCATGCCGAAAGTCTGCGTGTGGCGCGGGGTAACGCACTTGGCAAATGGCAAGACGTCCTTGGTGATAACCGTGCCGCCGCCAATATAAGAGTGCGCGCCGATCCGGGTGAATTGGTGGACCGCGCACAGCGCCCCCACCACAGCCCATTCTTCCACCGTGACGTGCCCAGCAAGCGTTGCCGCGTTTACCAGCATGGCATGGTCGCCAATCATGGAGTCATGACCAACGTGGGCATAAGCCATGATCAGCGTATGGCTGCCGATCTTCGTCACGCCGCCGCCCTTGGCCGTTCCCCGATTCAGCGTTACATATTCACGGATGACATTGTGATTGCCGATTTCCAGCCGCGTCTCTTCCCCTTTATATGTAAGGTCCTGCGGTTCGCCGCCAATGGCGCAAAAAGGGAAGAAGCGGTTGTGCGTGCCGATTTTCGAGGGCCCATGGATCACCACATGCGACATCAACTCGCAGTGCTCGCCCAGTTCCACGTCCGCGCCCACCAGGCAATATGGCCCTATGGAGCAGGTGGGATGCACCTGCGCTTTGGGATCTACTATTGCTGTAGGATGAATCATTAGTGTGCGATCAACCATGGCTGTGGGATCATTCCGTTGGGTCAGCCGGGGATTCTGAATCCGCCTGCCCACGCTTGAGCGATACCAACTGCGCGCTCACCGTGCCGTCACAGACCACTTTGCCATTCACAAACGCCTTGCCTCCCATACGCACGACAATGCGCGATGCACTCTGTTTCCAGCTCAACATTACTACTTCAATCCGGAGCTGGTCGCCGGGCACCACAGGACGGCGGAACCGCGCCTTCTCTATTCCGGTAAAGACAATCAACTTGTCATTGCGGTCTTCCACTTCCGTAAGCAGCATGGCGCCGCCCGCCTGGGCCATGGCTTCTACAATCAGCACGCCCGGCATGATGGGGAAGCTGGGGAAATGTCCCGCGAAGAAAGGCTCATTCACGGTGACATTTTTGATGGCCACAATCTTCTTCTTGCGCTCGATCTCCAATACCCGGTCAATCAGCAGAAACGGGTAGCGGTGCGGCAGGATCGCCTGAATCTGGTTGATATCAAGCGGGCCAGTCTTGGTCTCAATGGCAGGAGGTTCTGCGGTTGCGTTCAAATTTGTGGTTTCACTCATTCTGAAGCGCGAATTATAGAGGATTTACCGCCTCGTTGGGAACTTGCCGCAACTAGGTTTGCACAAGACCCCAAACCTTACCACGGATGAACACTGATAACACTGATTTACACGGATCAAGAAGGTTCAGTTAGGACCGCTTTTAAGTTTGTAAATCCGTGTCATCCGTGTTCATCCGTGGTGAGATTTGCTTTTTATGCAAAGCCGCCGCGACTAGGCAAGTTTCCAAGCACCTGTCAAAAGACGTTAATCCTTCATCTACTCTCCTTGGGTATTTTAGTTCTCTTTTTTATCCTTTTTGTGCAGCTACTCTGCTGGGCAGGAAGCATTTCAGAGAGCAGCAACTTGGCTTTTGAATTGCTTCTACCTGTTGCATCACGATCTTTCAATTCCGGTTTTAGAGGGCCCCATTAGTCATGAAGTACCCATCCCTGCACATCCCCAAAATCAGCTTAGCAGTTGTCGCGTTCGCGCTCTGCGTTTCTTTGCAAGCTTCCGCCGCTTGTCCTGAGCCGGCCAGCGGCCACATGGCCATTTGCCAACCCAGCGCCAATTCCACCATTTACCAGGTTCCTCATATTGAAGTTACCGCTAACCCGACTTCCGGCAGCATTAGCACCATGAAGGTCTATATCGACAGCAAAATGGTTTTTCAGAATGGCGGTGGTTCACTCAGCTTGTTTGAGGGAGGCGTTGCCAATGGCACGCATCATCTGGTGGTGAATGCCTGGGACGACTTTGGGCGTCTCTATCAAGCCTCGGAAAATTTTAGCGTCACGGGCAATCTGCCGTTTAGCTGCCCGGTGACAGGCGTCGGCGTGCGAATCTGCGCCCCAACAACAGGATCCGTGGTCTCACAAAATCTGGGCTTCACTGCCGGCTTTAAGGGCAGCACGCCCATAAAGTTCGTCCGTGCATATCTGGGCAGCGCTGACGTTTTTGATTTCGCGCCGCCGACTTCCGGCCAGACCAGCGTTACTGTCGGCGCCATTTCTGCCCCGGTAGGCACTCAAACTTTGACAGTGGTTGCCTGGGACACCAACAACACTGTTTACAAGAGCAGCGTAAGCCTAAAGACGTACTATGAAGCTGACTGTCCGCCCAAGGGGACCACTTGCAACCCGGGGATCTATCAAAGCACTCCTAATGATGGTGAGGATGTGCAGTCTCCGTTCCGGGTGAATGCAAGTGTCCAGAACAACACCGCATCGATCACGGCGATGAAAGCTTACGTCGATGGCGTGCAGGCAGGCGCATCATCCGGGCCGACCTTTGACCAGCCGATTACGGCAGCCAAAGGCACTCACATTCTGGTGATCCAGGCGTGGGACATGGCAGGCAAGCTCTACCGGCTCACGGAAAACGTGAACGTGCAGTAAATCCATTTTCTCCAAGGCGCTCTGAGGGCGCTCCTTCGTCGGAAAAACGGCGGTCCCTTTAACCGAGGGGGCTGCCGTTTTTGTTTGGCTTCCGGCAATCCGCTTTGGCTTAGGTTGGAATTTTAACGGCTTAAAATGCGCATGATGGCGCGCAGGAAATCGTCGGCGCCCTGCGATTGATGAAAATAGGCAGGCGACTTCAACTCCGGTTTTTCATTTTGGTGCAATTCAAGCACAGGAACATGGCAGTTCTTTTTAACTTCAAACCAGACCTTCCTCTTTTCCGATGGCAATAACGAATATCCAAGCATCACCAGCTTCAGTGATGGATGGCGGCACGCTGCTTTCACAGCCCCGGCATCCTGGGCCGGGATCACCTCAAAGCCCGCATTTTCCAAGACGGTTTTTCGGACATCGGCCAGCTTCTCGTCCCGCGATACTACGAGAATTGCTTCACGCGGCGAACTCCCATGGGCCTGGGCTACCATACAAAAAATTAGATGCGAGCCGCCGCAGGGTCGTATATTTAAGGAATTCTGGAAAAAACTTAACACCAGGCAACCGAATGTACTTTGCACAAAAAGCAAATCTCACCACGGATGACACGGATTTACAAATTGTTTGAACTTTTGATGCGTGTAAATCAGTGCTATCAGTGTTATCTGTGGTGAGGTTCGGGGTTTTTGTGCAATGCCACCGGAATGTACCAGCAATCGTTTATGAATTGAATATCTGTTCGAAGATTAGCTCACCGCTCGTTGCTGGGTTAAAGACGTGACCAACTCTGCAAACTCCTGCGGGTTGTTTGTCGGCATCGGCAACCACGCATCGGCCTCGTCCAGGGCTTTTTGACCATCTTGCGGATACAGTTCCAGGATCTTAGATGAAGGGCAATTTTCCCGAATCAGCGTGAGCACTCGCTCCTTCGCCTTGGGCGACAAGGTATGCCCTATTACTACGACGTCGATTTTGTGGGCAACACACGCGCTGTCAAGCTCCTGCTCTCCAGTGGCAGAAATCACCCTGTGGCCAGCTCTCTCCAGAATGAGTCTTCTGTTTTCAAGCGAATCAGAATCAATACCAGTACACAACACCAAAGCCACGCGTCTCCCCCTAACGAGTACGGCTCCGTATTTACTCTTCTTGATGTGTGGATGCTTTCCGAGAGTTAGGGGCTGCAAGGCTTTTTAGAGCTGGTAAGAAGAATTACCGCGTGTCCAGGCCCTCCACCCATACGCTTACGGCATAGCCATCTTCCTCTTCAGCCAGGGCCTTTTCCCATCCTCCGCCAAGTTCAGGAAGGGCCGCAGTTCCCTGGATGCGCGCGAATACTTTAAGCGTAGGTTCTTCACAGGGAATCTGCATGTGGATGATGCCGTCGATCAGTTTTACTTCGCAGGTTGGCTCACAGGTTTTGATGAATTGCTTGCGCAGCGCGAGTAAAGACGTATACCAATCGAGCATCGGATTCTCACCCTGCGTGAGCTGCCAGTTCAGTTTTGAGCGCTCAAAGGTTGCGGGATCCTGCGGATCAGGCACCTCGTCATTGTCAAAATCAAAATCTTTGAACTCCTGCTTGCGGCCTTCGCGCACAGCGTGTTGCAAGGCAGGATCGCCATAGTCAGTGAAGAAGAGGAAAGGATTGGACTCGTCATATTCCTGGCCCATAAAGAGCAGCGGCGTTTCTGAAGCCAACAGTAACAGCGCTGCGGCTAGCATTCGCACACCGCGAGGGACAAGCGCGGTAAGCCTCTCACCTTTGGCGCGATTACCAACTTGATCGTGGTTCTGAATACAGATCACATGCGCGGCGGCGGGCATGTCGTTGCTGCTGGTACCGCGCGGGCGTCCGCCCCAGAACTGGAATGGCTCGCCCTGGAAGACGAAGCCGTGTGTGAGCGCTTTGGCGATCTGCTCCGGGTGGCCAAAATCCTGGTAATAGCCTTTGCGCTCACCGGTAAAGAACGCGTGGATAGCGTGATGGAAATCGTCACTCCAGATTGCATCGAGTTCATAGCCGCCAGCTTTTGCGGCGCGAACGATTTTGGCGTCGTTCTCATCGGTTTCAGCAATCACACAAACGTGGCAGTCAAGTTCAGTGGCCAGCGCCGCCACATCGGCTTTGATTTCAGCCAGAATGTGCCGCGGTGAATCGTCCTTGATGGTCTGGACAGCGTCAAGGCGCAGGCCGTCCATATGGTATTCGCGCACCCAGTAGAGAGCGTTTTCCGCAAAGTAACGGCGTACGCCTTCACAGCCGGGTTGATCGAAGTTTATGGCTTCGCCCCAGGGCGTCTGATGTTTAGCGGTGAAGTAGGGGCCAAAGAGCCGCAGGTAGTTGCCTTCATTGCCAAGGTGGTTGTAAACCACGTCGAGAATTATGGCCATGCCGATTGCATGCGCGGCATTGACTAGACGCTTAAGACCGGCGGGACCGCCATAACTGGCCTGCACTGCGTAAGGCGATACGCCGTCATAGCCCCAGTTGCGCGTTCCGGGAAAAGCTGCGACCGGCATAATTTCAATTACGGTGATGCCGAGCTTTTTCAGGTAAGGCAGCTTGGCGATGGCTGCATCGAACGTGCCTTCCGGCGTAAACGTGCCGATGTGGAGTTCATAAATCACGTAGTCGCGTAGCGGAAGGCCGTGCCATGCGGAGTCAGTCCAGGCAAATTTTTCAGGATCGACGATCTCTGTTGGTCCGTGCACACCTTCCGGCAGCAGGCGCGAAACTGGATCAGGCACCGGCTTGTTCTGATCAACGATGTAAAAGTACTTGTCGCCGGGGCGGGCAAAAGCCTGAAGTGAGAAGAAGCCGTCGGATGATTGCATTGGCCAGTCGTTAGAGCCTTGATCGTTGATCAGGCGAAGTGTCACGGTTTGTGCGGAAGGCGCCCAGACAGAGAAATTGCAATTGTCACCGGCGAGATTGGCGCCGAGCATTGTAGACATGGCGTTGCTAAGAGTGCGGGTGGTCACGTATGTTGAGAAGGATTCGATAACCCTCAGGATGCATCGACAGAATAAGCCAGAGTTGATTTTAGCTTCGTCTTCGCCGCGACGGCAGGAGTTGTTGCGCGAAATCGGAGTTCCGTTCCAGGTACATGCCGCGAACATCAATGAAGATCAAATCGCCGGCGAAGCCCCGATCGCATATGCACTGCGGCTGGCGCGGGAAAAAGCGCAGGCAGTGGCTGCGCAGTATCCGGAAAGCTATGTGCTGGGCGCGGATACGATCGTCGTCCTGAGAGGAGAGGTTTTGGGCAAGCCCAAAGATCAGCAGGATGCGGCGCGAATGTTGCGGCTGCTTTCGGGACGCGACCATGAAGTCACGACAGCTGTAAGCCTGATTATGCCGAGCGCAGTTCCGCCGAGCGAAGTTCCTCCAAGCACAGCTGCGCCAAATATGCTTGCATGCACCGTTGCGCAAGGCACGCTCGCGGAGACGCGTGCCAGCACAACGAAGGTTTATTTTCGTGAAATTGCCGAAACCGAGATTCAGCAGTATGTGGCCGGCGGTGAGCCAATGGACAAAGCCGGAGCATACGCCATCCAAGGCGGCGCTTCACGCTGGACCGACCGCATCGAGGGGGAATTTTCCAATGTGGTGGGATTGCCTCTGTCTTTGGTGACAGAGATGTTAAAAATTACCGGGTTAATGAAACGCTGATTATTTCTTTTCAGCAGGTGTAGCGGGGCCCTGCTCGCCATCTTTCATTGCGCCCTTGAAATTTTTGATCGCGTCGCCCAGGCCTTTGCCCAGATCGCCCAGCTTGCTAGGACCAAAGAATATCAATGCGATAACCAAAATAATCAGCAGTTCAGGTACACCAAGTTTTCCACCAAACATTGTTTTGCTCCGTCTAGGTAACGCCTTGAAGCAGGCTTCCCATGGGTTGTTTATTAGATTCAATTCGATTGTAGGTCAACAAAACTGGGGAGTCAAAGGAACATTGAAAACTAAGGACTTTAAGTAACTCAGTCTTAAGTTCTCTAATAAATCCTTATGTTTCATACACTTTGGATTAAGGTGGTGAGTAAGGCGGCACGCTGAGGAAGCTCCTGGATTACAACGGACTCATGAGCCGCGTGGGCTCCTTCGCCCAGAGCGCCAAGGCCATCCAGCGTGGGAATGCCCAGGGCCGATGTAAAGTTTCCGTCGGATCCGCCGCCGGTGGAAGACTCCTCCAGTTTCCATCCGATGCTGCCGGCGATCTCCCGGGCCAAGCTGAACAGACGCACTGTCCCTTCCGTCCGCTCCATCGGTGGGCGATTGATGCCGCCGCTCAGCTCAATCGAGCAATCCGGATCGAAAGGCTTCAATGCGGCAAATTTCTGTTGTAGTTCTTGAGCATCAGCAGCGCGGGCAATCCGCAGGTCAACCTCAGCCCACGCTTCTGCGGCGATCACGTTGCTGCGCGTGCCGCCCTGGATCACGCCCGGATTCACGGTGATTCCGCGGGAAAGATCAGTAAATTTCACAATCTCCAGAAGCTGTCGGGCCAGCTCAACAATGGCGCTGCGTCCTTTCTCAAAATCCACGCCAGAGTGCGAAGCCCGCCCGCGAACGCGGATAGTAATATCACCTACTCCTTTACGCGACGTCTTTAAATGGCCTTGCGGCCCCTGTGAAGGCTCCAGCACCAGCACAGCTTCGCAGTCTTTCGCCGTCGCTTCCACTATCGGGCGGCCAGTAGTGCTGCCAACTTCTTCATCAGTATCCAGCAGGATTGTTACAGGACGGTGCCCCACTCCAGCTTCTTTCAGCGCGCGCAAGGCAAACATCATCATGGCGATTCCGGCCTTCATGTCATACACGCCGGGACCAAAGGCGCGACCGTCTTTCATGTGAAAAGGCATTTTGGCCAGTGTGCCCATAGGCCACACGGTATCAAAGTGTCCCAGCAGAAGCACCGGCTTGCCAGAAGCTCCGCCGGCAAATTCCGCTTTCAAGTGATTGCCGGCTGTTTCCTGCGGATAAAAAGTTATCTGACTGCCAAGGCGCTCAAATGCCTGCGCCAAAAATGCGCCCATGCGGTCGACGGCGGCTTTATCGTCGCTGGGAGATTCAATCTCTACCATCTTCCGCAGCAGGGACATCATTTCCCCTTCATGCTGCTGGCAAAAAGCAAGATACGCGTGCGCGGATTGGCTGCCGGTCTGGCTGTTCATGCAGCAACAATCATAAATGTTCCTGCCTGTAGGCGCAGCAAAGGCACATTGCGGGTAGTTTGAACGATTAGAACAATCAACATCTTATAATCGATTCGTCATCCCGAGTTCCCGTCAATGAGGGCGCGCCGTCTTCAGCGCCCGAATAGGGGCGAGGGACCTTTTGTTTAAAGTAAGCACAAGGTCTCTCAGGGCTACTCCCCCGCTGATGACAATGCGGTCTCGCTTACGCCCTTCGAGATGACGCTCCGCAAATGGTTTGAATAAACAGAGAAATTCAAACTGCCCACCACGGGGTTGTGTCCGTAAACTCACCTGATCTACTCCTCTTCCTCCGCCTCGAATTCCACGTTGCTCATCGCCACCTCTTATTGGCATTCAACTGGGGCATGTTACAAACAGGGTCCCCCCTCGCTTCGGTTGGGGTAAAAAAGCCTATCTGATCCCCACCTGCCCTTTCGCCGAATCAATTAGCTTCTTTGAATCCCACCCCACGCCGTCCTTGAACACCAGCTCAACATTTTCTATGTCGGCAATTTTGCTTGAAGGATCGCCCTTCACCAGCATGATGTCCGCCTGTTTGCCCGGCGTCAGCGAACCCACCTGATTGTCCACTCCCAGAAATTGGGCGCCGTTGAGCGTCGCGATCTTAATCGATTCAAGCGGCGTGAATCCCGCATCCACCAGCAGTTCAACTTCACGCAGGTCGCCAAACCCGGCAATGGTGCCACCGATGCCGGTTGGATCCAGTCCCGCCAGCAGCGTTCCTCCGGCCTTCACGAATGCACGCTCAAATTCCATCTCGCGTTGAAACATCGTGGGCCACGGGCTCTGCTGGTTCTTGGCGACGCGCTCACGGTTGTCATGATATGCCTTGGCCGCTTCGTCGCTCAGCATGTCCAGCGCTTTCTGCGGCACGTCCGGACGCGAAGGCACAATCTGCTCAAACACCGGCAGCGTTGAAGTCACGGCCACGTGTTTTGCGACGAGCATTTTGATCGTTGTCTGAATCGGCTCACTCGTAACTTCCAGCTTGGCTGCTGCCGCCGCTGCCTGGTTTGGGTTAGGACATACATCGGGCTTCTTCTCCGGATGAAATTCCGTATCCACGGTCAGCCCATGTTCCAGATTGTCGATGCCAAGCTCGGCGGCCTCGCGGAATCCAATCGAGCACAGATGCCCTGTGACTTTAATGCCGTGCTTGTGCGCTGTGTCAATCACCGCTTTCAACTCCGCGCGCGTGAGGTAGTTGTAAACCTTGAACGAGCGCGCGCCCTCGGCCACCCAGTACTCCACCGTGCGCGTGGCATCATCCGGCCCGGTAAGCTGGTGCAGTTGCAACAGCGGAATGCCTTCGCCTTCCATATACGGTCCGGTGGCGTTGATCTTTGGTCCGGGCATTTTTCCCGCGTCCACGGCCTTCTTGATTTCCAGGTCGGTATAAGGTTCCATGCTGCCGGTGGTGCGGATCGTTGTCACGCCCAGCGCCAGATAGAGCCGCGGAAAGCTGAACGGCATGTCATGGTAGAGCCCGCCGCCGCTGGGATAAAAAAGATGGTCATGCATGCCCACCAGTCCGGGCAGCGCGGAATAGCCTGTCATGTCCATCCGATTCGCATCGGCCGGCACCGGCACTGCTCCCGCATTGCCTATGGCCGTGATCTTTCCGCCGGAAATAATAATGGTCTGGTCAGCCTTTGCCGCCGCTCCGGTTCCGTCAATCACGCGTACGTGTTCAAGCGCAATGACCGGCGACTGCACGCGGATGAAGTCTTTCGTGGACGGCAGCTGCGCCTGAGTGAAGCACGGAGCAGCATAGGAAATAACCGCGAGAACGGTAAGCAGACGGCGCATTGGAACCTCCAGTGATTCCGGGAACATGCAGCATAATTGCGAACTGAATCCCACGCAAGAGTTGTAGGTTGTGGTGGTCGTGCAGTATTGAGTGACAAGCCCGTCATCCCGATGGCCGTTGAGCGAGCACGCGTACTCTTCAGCGTGCGAGTAGGCCGGAGGGACTTATGCTTTCAGCGTGCCTGGGCATAAGTGGCGGATCTTAATCTCCAGCGGAGAGGGAATCGCGCAGGCAGTTCGCCCGCAGATGCTAGAATGAGATAGTCAGCCCATCCTCATGGACCGCGCACACATCCGCAATTTTGCCATTATCGCCCACATCGATCATGGCAAATCCACGCTTTCTGACCGGCTCCTGGAGCTGACGGGAGCGCTCGCCTTACGTGAGATGCAGGAGCAGGTCCTGGACGCCATGGATCTGGAGCGGGAGCGCGGCATCACCATCAAGGCCCACGCCGTCCGCATGAAGTACACAGCCAAGGACGGGCAGGAATACCAGCTCAACCTGATCGACACGCCCGGTCACGTGGATTTTTCTTATGAGGTCTCGCGTTCTCTGGCTTCATGTGAAGGTGCGCTGCTGGTGGTCGATGCCTCACAGGGCGTTGAAGCGCAGACGCTGGCCAACGCTTACCTGGCTATCAATCATGGGCTGGAGATCATCCCGGTCATCAACAAGATTGACCTGCCCAGCGCCGATATTCCGCGCGCCAAGGAAATGATCGAGCAGACCGTTGGACTTGACACAAAAGATGCCATGCTGGTAAGCGCCAAAAGCGGGCTGGGCGTGCCGGAGCTGCTGGAAGCCATCGTAAAGCGGCTGCCGCCACCCAAAGGCGATCCCGATAATCCGCTGCAAGCTCTGATCTTTGATTCATGGTTCGATCCGTATCGCGGCGTGATTGTGCTGGCCCGGCTATTTCAGGGTACGTTGCGCAAAGGCATGAAAGTGCGCCTGTGGTGGAACGGGAAAACGCTCGACGTTGAAACCCTGGGCGTGCTCACACCCAAGTCCGTTGAAATTGACGAGCTTGTTGCCGGCGAAGTCGGATTCATTGTCGCCAACAACAAGACTGTTTCTGATACCAAGATCGGCGACACCATCACGGACGATGCTCGACCCGCCATTGAGCCGCTTCCCGGCTTTGAAGAACTCAAGCCCATGGTCTTTGCCGGGCTCTACACCGTGGACGCGCACGAACACACCGCGTTGCGTGAGGCCTTGGAGAAGCTGCGGCTCAACGACTCGTCTTTCTTCTTTGAGCCGGAAAGCTCAGCCGCTCTGGGTTTTGGCTTCCGCTGCGGCTTTCTCGGATTGCTGCACATGGAAATTATTCAGGAGCGGCTGGAACGCGAATTTGGCCTGGAATTGATCACCACCGCGCCGGGCGTGCGCTATGACATCACCAAGACTGACGGCGAAAAAATTCAAGTCGATAACCCTTCGCGCTGGCCCAACCAGAGCGAGATCGCAAAGATTGAAGAGCCGGTGATTCTGGCCACAATCCTGACCAATGAAGAATATGTCGGTGGCATTCTCAAGCTGGTGGAAGATAAGCGGGGCAAACAAAAAGGCTTTGAGTACGTGAGCGCCAACCGCGTGATGCTGACTTATGAGCTGCCGCTCAATGAAATCGTGCTCGATTTTTATGACCGGCTAAAGACCATTTCGCGCGGGTACGCCTCTCTTGATTATCATCTTGCCGGAAGCTGGGAATCGCCCATGGTGAAGCTTGATATCCTGGTCGCCGGCGATCCGGTGGATGCCCTCTCCATCATCGTGCATCGTGATTTCGCTTATGATCGCGGACGCGCGCTCGTCTCAAAGATGCGCGAACTTATCCCACGACAAATGTTTGAGGTCGCCATTCAGGCGTCCATCGGCGCAAAGATTATTGCGCGTGAAACCGTAGTGGCCATCCGCAAAAACGTGCTGGCCAAGTGCTACGGCGGTGACATCTCGCGCAAGCGCAAGCTGCTGGAAAAACAAAAAGAAGGCAAGAAGCGGATGAAGCGCATCGGCAAAGTCGACATCCCTCAGGAGGCCTTCCTTGCCGTGCTCAAGGTTGGTGACCACGCGTGATGCATGCTGGCAACGAAAAGTTGCGAGCGCTAAATGTGCAAATCTCCTGTTTTTCACGAAAGTACATGCCCATTTGTGGTGCAAGCTGTTCGCCCGCGCGCGGTTCGGCCTAACCGCTTGATAATAAAATTCTTACAAAGTGCAACGCTAGTGAGGCAGATCGTTAACTTATTGAAAAATCATTGTGCTACTCTCCACGGCCAGACACATTTGCACAAAGTTTTCCACAACTGCGTTTCTTGAAATTGCATTGGCTAGCGCATTTCTTTCTTGAAGTTGACGGTGATGAACGTCTCCACTTCCACGGTCTCGCCATTCAACACGTATGGCCGATAGCGCCACTGTTCCACGGCCTCAAGCGCAGCGCGCAGCAGGAGAGGATGTCCACTGATTGCGCTCAAGCTCTGTATCCTGCCATCGCGCCCGATAATGGCGTGCAATTTCACCAGCCCCTGAATCCCGCTGACGGCGGCAATGTGCGGATACACCGGTTCCACTCGATTCACCAGCTGCCCTTCAGACAATACTGAAATGATGCGCTTTGGGCCGCTGGGTTTTACGTTGGGACCATGATCATCTGCCAGACCACGCGGTAAATTATGGTCTCCGACATAAGGGCTGTAAGATGGTCCGTCTTCGCCGGGCTTCGGGTCTGAAGCAATACATGTCAGACAGATTCTGGGATTGCCGCCGCCAAGAGTTACAACCGTTGAACTTGGCACCGAGGATGTGGGCCCTGAAGTACTGGATCCGGCACTGGGAACTTGCTCTACCGGTGGTTCCACCGTCACGCGCAGCACTGGCTTATACGACGGCGGCATTCCTGATACGGGTATCACTCCAGTGGAAAGCAATGGAATGATTACCAGCAGGCCTCCCACCATTGCCTCTGCGGTGAAAGCGGTTGCCATGGGCCAGCGTTTTCCTTTGCGCGGCGCGGATGAAGATTCAAGCAGCGTATCTCCGAACATTTTTCTCACCTCCATGGAAGTGATTTGACACCGTAGCGTCACGCCGAAGTTCCGCTGCAAGCAAAATAAAAAGGCCGCCTGCGCAGGCGGCCTGGGTGATTTCTCAGGAACAATTACGGTTTCTTCGGTGTCGGAGAAGCTGTTGCCGGACGAGCAGGAGTTGTCGCCGGACGATTAGGTGCGGGCCGTGCTGCGCCCGCAGGCTTGGTTGCGGGAGCTGTTGCGCCTGCTGGATTCTCTTTGTCGTAAGCGTCCACCAATTCTTTGGTGATCACGGTACCTTGCGTGGCCCAGAGCACAGGCGATGTTTGCGGATTGGAAACATCCATCACCACAGCAAAGCCGTTGGCATTTGCATATTTCTCTAAAACAGCCACCATCTTTGATCCAATGCGATTGATCACGTCCTGCTCAGCCTGCTGAAATTCGGCTTGCGCATCTTCCATGTTGCGCTGAAAACTTTTCTGCTTGGTTTCAATGGTCTTGGCCCGGCTGTTCCTTTCTTCATCGCTCAGCTTTTCCGCTTGCGCCTGATATTGCTTCTTCAGGGCCTCCACGTCGTCACTCTGCGTCTTAAGATCCACCTGTTTGGGGGCGAACTTCTGCTGCAAAGCGTCGATTTCCTTTTTGCCTTCAGCGCATTCCTGGATTGCTTGCTGAATATTAACCACGCCAATCTTTGTAGGTACTGGGCCGGTGCTGGCGGCTGGGGTGCTCGCCGCTGGGGCGCTTGTCGCCGGCGCCGCTGTATTTTGTGCAGCGGAAAATGTACCCAGGATTGTGCTCAGACCAACGGTCAGTGCCACGTTTCTGAATTGTGCCATGCTCATGATAGTTCTAGGTGCTCCTTGATTTAGTTGCGGCGCCCAATCTCAAGGCGCCGTAAGCTCACGGTTTCTTTGGTGTTGGCGCAACAGATGCCGGAGGCCGCGAAGCTGCGGCACCCGCGGGCTTGGTTGCCGGTTTCGATGCGGGTGTCGCCGGCGATTCCGCATTGTACGCATCCACCAGATTCTTGGTGATGTTCGTACCCGGATTCGCGTAGAGCACTGGGGTTTGCGGATTGGAAACGTCCATTATTACCGCATAGCCATTCTCTTTGGCGTACTTCTCCAGCACGTCCAGCATCTTCTTGCCCAGCCGGTTCAGGATTTCCTGCTCCGCCTGCTGCACTTCATTCTGGAAATCTTCAGCGCTCCTCTGCAGGCCCTTCTGTTTCTCAGTGGCGGATCGCACGCGGCTGCCGCGCTCTTCTTCGCTTAACTTGTCGCCCTGGGCCTGAAGCTGCTTCTTCAGGTTTTCCAGTTCATCATTCTGGCTTTGCAATGCCGCCTGGCGAGGGGCAAATTTCTGCTGCAGAGCTTCCAGTTCTTTCTTGCCTTCATTGGTGTTGGCAATAGCGTCTTGAATGCTGACGATGCCTACCTTGTTGCCGCTGGGGGAACCAGCCGCGGGCGCCTGTGCGCGGGCTGCGGAAATGCCCCAGACCAGGACCAGTGCCAGACTTAGGACGCGTGTGTTGATATATCTTGCCATGTAATATTGGACTCCTTGGTGGTTCTCAGGTAACTATTCTTCGCGATACACGGTCACGAGGCAGCTCAATGAGTGCGTGAAATCTGCGGTGGGAACGGGTACCTAAATTATAGGTTGTGGCCTCCGCCAGCGTCAAACAATCACTTCCGTTAGAAAGTGGTGCTGATGGTGAATCGAAACGTCTTACGCGGTTCCTGCAGGCGAAAATCTGGGGCCAGCGCGGAGATCGCGGATTGAAACGAAAAATCGCCTACAGTACCCACCGGGAACATGCTTCGCGTAATGGGGCTGGGAGAATGCACAAGCGTGTTCAGGGTAAGCGGATTGTACGCATAGTAGATGCGGAACGGCTGTTGCACAATCGGCAGCAGCACCTGTAATTCCAGCCCCGTGGACATGCGAGGGACGTAATTCGTGCCGGCCACAGGCTTCAGATCCCCGCTGAATGGAAATGCCGTTCCTCCGGAACACTGGAAGTTGACAATGGCAGGGCAGCCAAAAACTGTGCTGTTCAGCAGTGTCAGTGAATCTGAGCTGACTTTTAGCTGCGATGGCAGCGAGACAAAATCCATGCCAAAATCGGCAAATGGAGCCAGCGTAACCGGCCCAAGCACGTGCACTCTGTACTCAGCGTTTGCAACAAACTGCGTATCCCCGCCGGGCAGCGTGATGTTATTCACCGGCAAGGGAACGGTTACATTGCCGCGCCGCGGGTTTGTCGGATCAATCGGTACCTGGCTGCCGTCAGGGTTCGTAAGCGGGAAGTTCTGCACTGTGCTCACAAACACATAAGGCGAAACGGTGCGCACGTCAAAGCCGCGCAAATCGTTTTCTCCGCCCATGTAGAAGCGCTGGTAAGGCGGCGCTTCAGATCCGGCAAAGCCGTTAATGAAGCTGCCCTGGAGGCGTATTCCAAACGTGTTCTGGTGATACAACGGCTTCCACTCCGTGAACGCCACTAATGGCCGATAGAATTTCACGTTCCCGCCCAGGCCGGCTACTTCACTGGAGATAAACAGGCTCTTGCCGCGATGTGGACGAATCGGACTATCAATCGTGCTGAAACCGAAAGACGGAGTCAAAGAACTTGTGACGATGCCCTTCAGCGCATCGGGGCCGGAGATATTGCGGAAATTCAGCGTCTGGAACAGGTTGCGCGACGCATCACTGAAAGTGTTGATGGTCGTATTGTCCAGCGTGTAAGTCAGCCCAACGCGCTTGAAGGAATGTCCCAGCAGGTAACTCGATGAGGCCGTGAATCCCGTGCTGGACTGGTTGTAATTCAATAGCTGGTTGAGCACAGACTGCGGCAGGTTCAAGTTCTGTCCAGCATTGATGGAGGCTTGGCGCGCCTGGTTGAAATCAAATCTGCGGCTGTAGACCGTGAACCCGAGCGTCAACGGCCGATCAAACATGTAAGGCTCAGTAAAGCCGAACAACAGCACGCGGGAGAGGCTGCCAACGTTGCCCTGTACCTGCAGAGTTTCGCCCAGGCCAAGGAAGTTGTTGGTCTCATAATTCAGGCCAATGAACGAACCTTCCAGTCCGCTCACACCGCCCGTAAGACCAATGCTGTTCTTGCCTTTCTCTTTTACCTTAACCGTAAGATCCACCGTGCCATTCTTCTGGTCAAGCTTGCGCTCGGTGTCGTCTTCCGGTTTGAGCGCGTCAAAATAGTTCAACTGATTCAGGCGAAGTACGCTGATGTCCCACAGGCGGCTGTTAAAGACCTGTCCTTCCTGCACCAGCAGTTCACGGCGAATAACTCGATCGCGCGTCGTGGTGTTCCCCTGGAACTCGATCCGGCGGACAAAATACGGCTTGCCCTCTTCCATTTCAATGTTCAGGGTGATCATCTTCTTTTGATCGTCGATTTCAGTCGTCGGGACTGGTGTAAAGTCGATATACCCAAGCTCGCCATAAGCCTTGCGCAGGTTGTCCAGTCCTTTTCCGACCAGCTGTTTGTTGAACGTGTCTCCGTCTTTGAGCGGGAACACACTCCGCAGGAGTGCCTTGTTCAGAATGGCTTTGTTGTTCGTGAAATTGATCGCTTTGAGCTTGTACTTGTCGCCTTCCTCGATTGGCACGGTAATGTCCATCACCTTGCCCTGCCCCTTTTGGATAAAAGGAACATGGAGTTTCGACGACGTATCCCGCATTTTTATCTTGGGATCGTCCACCACCGCCTGGAAGTAACCAAAGGTCTGCAACGCTTCGCGGACGCGCTCCGCGTCTTCTTCCAGCTTGGAAGCGTCAAACGTCCGGGCAAACATGTTTTCCAGGAAGATGGATTTGGGAACGCCGATTGGGTGGAGGTTCTTCATGGCCGCCCGCAACGTGCGGCTATTGACATGTTTGTTGCCTACAAACGTAATTTTGCCGACCTTGATCTTGGGCCCTTCCTTGATGTTGAACGTCACGGACACTGACGCCGGAGGCACCTGCTGGACCTGTATGTTGATGGTGGCAAATTGGCGGCCATGCTCCGCCAGCAGCTGCTGCAATACCACCTTGGCCTTGATCACCTTGGTGGGATCGTAAGGACTGTCAACCGTCAGCGGGACTTTGACCTTTTTGTAGCGCTCCAGCACATCGCTCTGGGAAACCGAATTGAGGCCGTGGTAGTCGATTGTCCGGATCGTGGGCTTTTCATGCACATAGATATGGATCAGCCATCCCTTGGGCGTTTTCTCCCGCTCCATTCGGACATCTTCAAAGTAGCCACTGTTCCATACCGACCGCAGATCGCGTTGCAGCGCGGCTTCGTCATAAACATCACCGTTTCGGGAATAAATGCGGGATTTGACGGTCTCCGTAGGAATACGGCGGTTACCGATGACGTCAATATCCTGAATGACTTCGCCGGTCTGCGGCGCGGCAAAGACCTTTGGAACCATTGCCAAAAGCAACAGGCAAAGGATCAGCCCTAAGGGACCGATCCGCGCGACGTGCTTAGGACTGGTTTCCTGAATGAACGACGAAGCTATATGACTACCCTCAGAACAAGGTGGGAAAAGCCAGATTATACGGGAGTTATTGCTGAAGTGCCACTTTGGCATATTCCTCACCCTAAAAATCTTGTCAAACCACCCGCGTTCTTGCTCTTGATTTTTTCCAGGATTCAGCCCGGCGTTTTGGGACGGTCTACTCCCCGGTACTGGAACGATCCAAATTGGTGAACTTGCAAGATTTTTTGGAGGCCGCTTTTCTCAACAACGGCAGTTCCGATGAGAGCGCTTGCGTCGTGCAACGCCCCTGGCTTTGGTTATGTGGAGATCGAGCCCGGTTCAACCTCTACCAGACAGGAATAAAATGTAGCTCCGCCTCCGATGTCGGTTAGCGTCTCTGAGGTCAGCACATTGATGCTGTTGCCATCCGGAGCGAAACGCGCAGCGTTGAGCCGCGCCGCCACCACTCCCGGCTGTACCGCGCCATTTACATGGGCACGCAGCCTTACTTCGCCGCGAGAGTTGAAGACGCGCACCCAATCCCCTTCTTGAATGTTCCGGCGGTCGGCATCCGTGGCGCTGATTTCCAGCAACTCCGGCTGTTCCATCTTTTGTATAGAGGGAATGTTCGTAAAAGAGCTGTTAAGGAAGTTATCGGCTTTGCGAGCCAGCAGCTCCAGCGGAAATTTCTTTGCTCCCTGTGACAAGCGAGACTCTTCTGCAGGAACAAATGAAACCACGGGATCCATTCCGTGCGCCGCCAGGTTTTCACTGTAAAGCTCCGCCTTGCCGCTGGGTGTGGCGAACCCGCCTTTTGCGAACGGCAAAAATGGTCCATCACCCAGATTCAGCCGCACATGGCCTTCTTTTTCCAGCCGCTCGCGCGTGATGCCTTCCATCCAGCGCTCCCATCCCTTTGGCATGGGCTGGTTCTCGGCTCTGGTAAGTGTGGCGTCAATCACCTCGTCTGTGTTTTGCTGGAAACAATCCTCGGTAAAGCCCATTCGCTGCGCCAGATCGCGGAACATATCAGTGTTCGATCTGCTCTCGCCTAGCGGCGCAATCGCCTGGTTGGATATCTGTAGATATGTGTGGCCGTATGCTTTATTGAGGTCTTTATGCTCCAGGAACGTTGTTGCGGGCAGAACGATATCGGCATAATTCGTGGTGTCGGTAAAAAACTGCTCATGCACCACCGTAAACAGGTCCTGGCGCATGAAACCGCGCACCACATCGTTGTGGTTCGGGGCGACAACTGCCGGATTGGAGTTGTAAACAAAGATGGCCTTCACCGGCGGATCGCTCAACGTGTTCAGCGCCTTGCCCAACTCTGACATGTTGACCACGCGCGCCGGCCGGCCCAGCGGGCTTTTTTGCATCAGGTCCGGACGGTCCAGCGCTTGCATATTCAAATAAAAGGAGCCGCTGGTAGAAAGCTGAATTCCGCCTCCAACCTCAGCCCATGAGCCGGTAATGCAAGGCAGCATGGCGATGGCGCGCATCGCCGAGCCGCCATTTTGCGAACGCTGCACTCCATAATTCACGCGGATTGCCGCCGGCCGCACCGTGGCATACTCCCGCGCCAGTTTACGGATATCTTCAGCGCTGATCCCTGTCCATGCGGCCACTTTCTCCGGCGGATACTCCTGTACTCGTTGCTGTAGCTGCTCGAAACCAAGCGTGTACTTGCTGACGTAATCCGCATTGAAAAGTTTTTCGTTGATGATTACGTTCATCATCGCCAGCGCCAGCGCAACGTCAGTGCCAGGATTGATGGGCAGATACCAGTCAGCGCTCTTCGCCGTGCGCGTCCTGTAAGGATCGATGACCACCAGTTTTGCGCCGTTGCGCCGCGCTTCCGCAATGAACGGCCATAGATGCACGTTAGTGGCGTGAATGTTCGCGCCCCAGGCAATGATGTATTTGGAATCACGAAACTGTTGCGGCTCCGTCCCAACGTTGCGTCCTGTAACCGTTAACATGCCCGCGCCGCCGGCAGAAGCGCAGATCGTGCGGTCCAGCTGCGAAGCGCCCAGCCGATGGAAGAACCGGTGCGCCATGCCCGAATAACTCAGTACGCCCATGTTTCCGGCATAGGAGTAAGGCAGGATCGCCTCTGGGCCAAACTCGGCTGAAATCTTTTTGAATCGTGAGCTGATTTCGTCCAGCGCTTCGTCCCATGAGATTTGTGCGAAGTCGCTTGCATCTCCATTGCCCTGTCCTTTAGGGGCGGTACGCCGCATAGGGTGCATGACTCGGTCGGGCGAGTAAACGCGATCAAGATATTTCGTCACCTTCGCACAGAGAAATCCGCGCGTTACCGGGTGCGCGGGATCGCCTTGCACTCGCGTGGCCCGGCCATCTTCCACGGTAACCAGAATTCCGCAGGCATCGGGACAATCATGCGAGCAAACGGCGTGTACGACCTTCTTCATGATTCCATTATTATATGGCTTCTGACGGGAGAGAATTAGCTAAACGACGCACCAAGTTCCAAAGGTAATAACGCTTTAGGCAGAAACGGAACGCACCATCGAACTGGCCTGTATTTTTAACGCGCGCAGATCAAGTTTGCCGGTGCCCAGGATGGGTAGGGCATCCACGCGGAAGAACTGGTCTTTGCGGGGCTTCCAGAGCGGCGGAAGCTCTGCGGAACCAAGTTTTGCCAGTACAGGTGCGAGTTGTTCCGGGCTAAAAGTGTGCAACACCACCAGTCGCTCTCCTCTTTTTTCGTCCGGAGCGGATGAGACCACAAACACCTGCTCAGCCGTTTCTGCCAGCTCGTGCAATTTTTCTTCGACCCTTACATGTGGGACCATTTCACCGCCAATTTTGCTGAAGCGGCTCAGCCGGTCCGTGATGGTAAGAAAACCATCGTCAGCCACGGCCGCAATATCGCCGGTGGTATACCACCCGTCCTGCAAAATCGCGCGGGTTTCTTCCGGACGCCCCAGATATCCTTGCATCACGTTTGGCCCACGCACCAAAAGCATTCCCGGCGTGTCCGGTGGCAGCGGCTGTCCTGTCTCAGGCTCGACAATCCGGACGCTCATGCCCGGTAAGGGATGGCCAATCGTCCCCTGGCGCGCTCCGCGTTGGACGATGCCTGGAGCGCGATAGTCAAAAATATTTACGGCCACCACCGGTGAGCATTCCGTGCAGCCGTAACCTTCCAGCGGCCGGACGCCAAACTGGTCTTCAAACGCGCGCGCCACGCGTTCTGGAAGCTTTTCCGCGCCCACCAGCACACAACGCAGACTGGCAAAATCTTCTTTGGGAACACGGCGCGTGTAGGCCTGCAGGAACGTCGGAGTGGTAATCATGAAAGTGACGCGGTACTTCCGCGTCAACTCGCCGATAATTTGCGCATCCAGGGGGCTGGGATGGAATACCACGCCTACGCCATACGTTGCCGTAAGCCACAGAGTAACCGTAAAACCAAACGCATGGAAGAAGGGCAGCACGCCCATGATTTTGTCGTCGCTCGAAAAGGAAAATACCTGCGTCATCTGCCGGATATTGGCCAGCACGTTGTGGTGCGTGAGCATCACGCCTTTGGGGTCGCCTGTGCTGCCGCTGGAAAAAATGATGGTAGCCAGATCATTAGTAGTACGCTTCCGCGCGCCCACTACCTTCTTTATCAGCGTGTATGGCAGGAAAACGGCCACGAGCAGCGCCACAATTTTTTCAGTGGATTTAAGATTGGCCAGGACGTCTTCCAGATAGATCGCGCGTCCGGGGACCTCAATCTTATTGACGGCGGCAAGCTTTTCCAGAAAGAGCTTTGACGTCACCACCGTTTGCAATCCGCATTGTTGCGCGCAGGATTCCAGAGTTTCAGTGCTCGCGGTGTAATTCAGGTTGACTGGAACTTTGCCAAGCAATACAGCGGCAAAATTCACCAGTGCTCCCCCGACTGATGGCGGCATCAGCACTCCCACCATTTCCTGGTCTTTCCACTGCGCGCGCAATCTGCGGGTAACAAAAATGAGCTTGATTAACATGCTGACAAAGGTCACTTCAGGGAAACGCGCATCGCCCATGCAGAAGCGGAAGGGATGGCGTCGAGCTGTATGCACCAGCGCTCGATCAAGTGTGAGGCTCTCAACGCGGTCTGCTTCAAAAGCGGCGGCCTGCAGGGCCTGGACTGACCTCCGGACTTCCGCGGCGCTCGCGCTAGAAGGCAGCCATGGGCCAAAGCTAACAGTCACGCGATACGGCATGCGCCGCGGCGCTTTCCATAAGAACCGCTCACGCTCATAGCTGAAGATGCTTCCCCATACGCCGTGCAGGTTTACTGGAATCACAGGCGCGGCCAAGCCGTGAATGATCCTCTCCATGCCTTTGCGGAACGGCAACATTGAACCAGTACGGGTGATATGGCCTTCAGCAAACACGCATACCAGTTCGCCTGCTCGAATGGCATCACTGGCGATCCGGAATGAACGCACAATGTCCCGTGGACGCATTTCCGTGGGAATGGGAATGGCGCGCATGAGCAGCGCGAAAGGTTTTATAAAGGGAAAGTTATAGACATCGCTGAATATCAGAAAACGTACAGGACGCTTGGCCGCTGCGCTGATAAGCACCACGTCAACAAAAGACATGTGGTTGGAAACCAGCAGCGCGCCCCCTGTTCTGGGAATGTTTTCTTTGCCCAGAAGCTTGACCCGATACATGATCCGGGACAGGAACCACAAAAGAACGCGCAGTCCCCAGTTGGGCAATGCAGTGACCAGGCGGACCAGCAGAGATTGCCGGGGCTGTGAAACTTCGTGAGTAGGTTCCCTGGTGGGCATCACGCCACGCTCAGAAAAGTCGGCGGCGGACATTCTGGCACCAACTGCCATCCCATGTAAAGAGCAACGGGAGCGCAGTTCCATTTTGGAATAAAACAGTCGCACCAAGAGTCCGCATTTGTGCAGATCTTCTCTGTCAGCGGGCCGGTATTTCTGCTTCCAGAACCTCCTAGACATCCCTTCCAGGCACAAAAATTCCGGGCGTCAGTGAGAATCAGATTCTCATCTGTCCTGCTCGTCATTGGAAACGGCAGCATTGAAATTCCGTTGGGCGCTCGTACGCCGGAACCACCGAGGTAACTCAACGTTACCAGCGTAACCACACAACATGATTGAAGTTGACCTAAAGTTACGGCAATCAGGCGAAGGACGATCCGGACGTTTTCTTCCTCGTCTAGCTGTCGCCATGCCCAGGTAGGCAAATGGCGCGCAGCGCAGTAACAAGGAGATGGGTGTTATATGTGTGAAGGAGAAATTCGGGGCGCAGCCCGTAATACTGCGAGACCATCGACAACCGGCAAACCGCGACGGAACGGGTACCGCTTGGGATGGTTAATTCTGATTTCGACCACAATTCTAGCCGGCTTATGTACGGCGGTTTTTGCCGCAGAGCCGCAAGGTGTTGTATTGGTCGGGGCGGGGTCCAGCGTTCCTCTGCCGCTCTATCGCAAGTGGGCTGACCTCTATAACGAGAACAACAAGACAATCCAGTTGCAATACATCGCGCTGGGAACTATTGAGGGGATCGCCCAAATTAGCCATGGTACCAGCGACTTTGGCGCGGGAGAGGTTCCCCTCTCGCCGGAAGAGCGCCGCCTGGGCAACTTAACCGAGCTGCCCGTGGTACTGATTGGCATCGTTCCTATTTACAACCTGCCGGGAATCCAAAACCTGCGGCTCACGGGCGACGTGCTGGCTCAGGTGTACTTGGGGCACATCACCAACTGGAATGATCCGGCAATCGTAAAGCTCAATCCGGGCATTGCTCTGCCTAACCTGCCGATCCGGGTGATTTACCGCCCCGGCGGGAAAGGCAGCAACTACGTGTTTACGGAATATCTCTCGAAAGTCAACGGAAAGTTTCACGATCAGATAGGACGGAGCGCTTCACCTAAGTGGCCAGTCGGGCAACCGGCAGAGCGCAGCTCAGATATGGCGGACAAAGTACAAAGTACGCCTGGGGCACTTGGGTACGTGGAACTTCAGTATGCAGACGATAACAAAATCACCCATGCCAGCGTGCTGAATGCAGCCGGAAAGTTTGTGAAGGCCACGGCGGCAAGCATCACTGCTTCATGTGTCGCCGTGGAAGCTCCGGGCTGGGACAAACTCGCGGCTTCGTTGACGAATGCTCCGGGAGCAGACTCTTATCCGATCTCCAGCTTTACCTGGTTATATGTCCGACCCAGCGCGCGCGACCAACGCCGGACTGCGGCGCTGGTAGGCCTGCTCAACTGGGCGTACTCCGATGGACAGAATATTGCAGTCCAGGAGGGCTATTCCGATTTACCAAAACAACTGGTGGTGAAGGTTTTGACCAAAGTTAATGTCATGAAATGAATCACTGGCCAATTAATGAATTTGTAGAGCGCCCCAGTAGTGCTCAAGCTGAAATATAAGGAGATAAAGTGTGAAGACGTTAGTTGACGAACAGGAAATTCAATCTAACCCGGCGATAGAACGCGACGAAAGAAGCCGGCATGAAGCCCCAAAGATCGGTGTGAGACAAAGGGTAGCAGTACCAGCAACGCCCCCGGCTGCGCAGTCCCAGACGGACTGCTATGAAAGTTGCCTGGATCTTGCCGCTGAGTTCCTCGGACGCGGGTAATTTGCCGCTGTTGTGAAAAAAGCCTGGCGTTTTCATGCCAGGCTTTTCCAATTTTAAATACTGCTAGACCGTCATCAATTCTTTTTCCTTGGCGGCGGCCATTTCTTCCATCTTTTTGATCTCGGCATCGGTCAGCTTCTGGACTTCATCCAGCGCTTTCTTCTCTTCATCCTCAGAGATTTTTTTGTCCTTCATAGCTTTCTTGATGGCTTCATTGCCGTCACGGCGGACGTTGCGAATCGCCGTGCGATGGTCTTCCAGAATCTTGTGCAGATGCTTCACCATGTCCTTGCGGCGTTCTTCCGTAAGCGGCGGAACCGGGATGCGAATCAGTTTGCCATCATTTTGAGGATTTAGTCCCAGACCTGCGGAGCGAATTGCCTTCTCAATATCGGCAATAATGCCTGGATCGTATGGCTGCACCGTGAGCAATTGCGATTCCGGCGAATGCACCGTCGCCACCTGGTTCAACGGCATTTCTGATCCGTAATATGGCACGCGGACCGGATCCATCATGTTCACGGTGGCGCGACCAGTACGCGCCGCGGCCAGGTTGGCGCGGAAGTCTTCCACCGCTTTGTCCATCCGCGTTTTGAGCTGCGTATAAACTTCTTTCAGCGCGGGTATCGCCGCGATTCCTGATATTGCCATTGCGGAAAGCCTCAAAAAAGAGAGTAAGCGAACGCTCGATTATACAGCCAGTCGCGTGGATGCAAAGACAGGGGAATGTTATTGAAAAAGGGCCGCTGAATTATGTTTTCGGCAACGACTTGCCACTCCTGACCTGCCCAAAATTCAAGAGGGTCACAATTGAAATGCCGCCCACAATGTTGCCGAGAGTTGCTGGAAGCAACCATTGAAAGTAGCTGCTGAAGTGCAGATGTCCGGACATAATGGCCGCCACTATCTCTGCGCTGCTGGCGATGCAGTGAGAAAAATGTCCGGCGCCAACGATAAAAGTCAGCATCCATGTGATGACAACTTGTCCGATTGTCCAATGGCTGGCGGTGACCATCCATGCCACAAGAGCAATCAACCAGCCGCCGATGATTCCCTTGGCAAAGATAAGCGTGAAGTGCCCCTTTGCGGCTTCAACACCCAGACCCGCCAGAGCGTCGGCAAAGTTGGGTGAAAGCGCTCCTGTCTTCATTACAAGCCAGCCAAAGAAAACCGCACCGGCAATATTGGAGACAAAAACGGCCGCCCACAGCCGCAGAGTATTCAGGAAATGTTTGCGCTCATCCAGGACCAGCACGACGGGAAACAATGTGTTTTCGGTAAAAAGTTGCGCCCTGCCAATGACTACAACAATGAACCCGATGGGATAAAAGAAGAACGAGAGAAATTCCTGTACCGGCCCTTTGCCGAGATAGCTGAGCGCCAGCGCGACGGCCAATCCGGTCAAGCCCATGCTTATCCCGCCGCCAAATCCAGAAAATAGCAATCCAACTGTCGAACGGGAAAGTTCATCTCGAGCGTTCTCGATGACCTGTTCCAATATCTCTTCGGCGCTTCTGCGGATGGATTCCTGTTGCGGCATAGGTCAATTGAGATGCAGCCAGGAACACAACAGTTCGCAAGCAGAGCTTTATTGCCGCGTCAAGCTGCGCTCTTTTGCCCGGCTCTGCGATAGAGCAGCCACGTATGCCAGAGAATTCGTAGCGTAGCCAGTACAGGAATTGACAGAAAGACGCCGATCACGCCTGCCACTTCACCTCCGGCAAATACGCCGAACAGAACGGTAAGAGGATGAAGCTCCAGCGTTGTTCCCATAATACGCGGCGAAGTGACATAGTCCTGGAGGCATCGCCACACCAGCAGGAATATCAGGAGCCACCAGAAATGTCCGTAACCAGAGAGCAAGGCCACTCCCAGCACCACCAACCCGCCAATCGCTGGGCCCACGACCGGGATGAATTCGAGTGCTCCGGCGGCCGGGCCCAAAGCAAAGGCATATGGCACGCGCATAATCCATAGAACGAAAGTGATTACCACCATGGCAAGCCCAGCCAGCGTTAGCTGGGCGCGGATGAAGTGGCCCAGCATGGAGTCCATCTCTTGGACCGTTTCGGCGACCATCCGGCGGTTGCGCGGATCCTCCACCGAATTAATGATGTTCTGGCTCAGCTGATGTCCGTCTTTCAGAAAGAAAATCGCGAGAATGGGGACCAGCAGCAACCACCACATACCTTGAATGCTCTTTACAGCGCGCAGGGTGAAGGTTTGGGTGGTGGCGATCAATTCACTCTGATGCTGGTCCAGATATTGAGCCATTAAATCCACTGTCTGGGGATTCCAGCCATGCTTGGCGCCAAACTGGTGCACCAGATTACCCGGGCTGATCTTCTTGCCCATTTCCGGAGTTTGCTGCGTTAGTTTCTGCACTTCTTCCATGATTGGAGGGCCAACCAGATAGAACGTGGCTACTAGAACGCCAATAAATAATAAATAAACCACTGTAATGGCCGCAGGGCGCGATCCCTTCAGCCACTTTTGCAGTTTTGAAACAGGAGCTTCAAGGATGTAAGCAAAGAAAATTGCAAAGAGAAACGTGATGATCGCACGCCAGGCCACGTACAAAAACATGAGTATCAGGACGAAGACCAGGATCGTCATCAATGCCTGAGCGGTTTTTTTGTCAAAGAGTTTCAAATACCCCCCGTGGCGATTTCCATTGTAGCTGCTGAGGACTGAACTTCAATCAACCTCTGCGACGGTTGAACTGCCTTCTGCTGTTCATGAGATGATTTATTCAGATGCCAGAATTGCCTGAGGTCGAAACAATTGCCAATGGGCTGAACAAGCGCGTCGCTGGCGACCGTATTGATTCGGTCTGGGTAGGCAGTAAACCTGAACCGCTCAAATCATCGGCAGCGGAAATTTCCTCCACTCTGGAAGGCGCGAAGGTCGAACGCGTGCGGCGCGTGGGCAAACATATTGTCTTCGATCTCGCCTCTGGAAAATCTGCCGGCAACCGCCAATGGATTGTGCATCTGGGGATGACGGGGCAAATGCTGGTCGCCAACCCGGAAACCGAGACTCCCAAACACACTCACCTGGTAGCCAAACTTGCTTCAGGACGCGAGTTGCGGTTCGTGGATCCACGGCGTTTTGGCCGGCTGGAAGTGCGCCAGGCGGGTTTCAACGGTCCCGGTGCTGAACCGCTGAGTATTGGGGTGGAGGATTTTGCCCAGCTGTTTCATTCGAGCAAAGCGCCGATTAAAGCCGCACTACTGAATCAGAAGCTGCTGCACGGCGTGGGGAATATCTATGCTGATGAAGCATTGTTCCGCGCCCACATACGACCTCGTCGCCGGGCCAATACGCTCACGAAATCCGAATTGCGCAAATTGCATGCAGCTTTGCAAAAAGTTTTGCATGCGGCGATCAAAGCTGGAGGATCATCGATTTCTGACTATGTCGATGCCGATGGGGAAGCAGGTTTTTTCCAGATCCAGCACCGCGCTTATGGCCGTGAAGGCAAGCCGTGCCTGACCTGCAAAACGCCGATCAAGAAAATCGTGGTGGGTGGCCGGGGGACGCACTATTGTCCAAAGTGTCAGAAGTGAGTACTCAGCACTCGGCAATCAGCCGGAGAACTTGACTACGAAGGACCAAGAAGCAAAGCCCTCCTGCCCCCAATTCTTCTTTGTGCTCTTTGCGTCCGTTGCGATAAATGTTCTTCTTTTAGACGATCAAATTCCTCTGCAACTTCTGCATACCTCTGATCCACCGTTGGTAATCATTGGCCTTGTTCTGAAAAAATTTACCCGCTTCCGGATGAGGGAGGATCATGAATCTTTCTTCTGCCATCGCTTTTACAACATCATCGGCTACCTGCTCAGCTTTAATCGCTCCATTCAACAGCATCTTTGTGCCGGGATGGTCTGCCTTCAGCATGTTTGTGAGCACACCTTGCGGGCAGAGCGCTGAAACGCGAATTCCCTGTTCGCCATAAGTGATGGCCAGCCATTCCGCAAATCCTAACGCAGCATGCTTTGTGACTGCGTAAGGCGCGGAGCCCAGCGAGGTCAGCAATCCAGCGGCAGAGACGGTTTGCAGGAGATAACCTTCTCTACGCGCGAGCATCTGCGGCAATACCGCGCGCGCCGCGTAAACGTGCGCCATTGTATTAATGTCCCAGCTGCGCTTCCAATCGCGGTCTGAAGCTTCCGGTCCGCCGGAGACAGCAATCCCTGCGTTCGAGCAGAAAATATCAACCTGGCCAGCCGCGCTGCTGACTGACTCCACCAGATTTTTCACCTCGGATTCCTGTGATACGTCGCAAGAGAAAAATCCCGCACGGCCGTTCTCTAGCTGGTCCGCCACCGCTGTGCCATTTACTTCGTCCACGTCAGAGACGGCAATAAATTTCGCGCCTTCTTTGGCAAAGCGAAGGCAGAGCGCCCGTCCGATTCCGTTTGCCCCGCCGGTTACTACCACTGTTTTTCCTTTGATTTGCATGCGGGACAAGATAGACCGTTCGCTTTGAATCTTCAACAGCGGCAGAAACTCGCAATCGCTGCTGTAAGCTATTAAGCTGATGCAGGCATCATCTACGCTTGCAGGAGAGTCAGAATCCAAAATGACTACATTGGCCATCGGGGTTGATCTGGGCGGCACCAATCTGCGCATTGCCGCCGTGGATAGCAACGGCAAGGTGCTGGAGAAAATCACTACCAGCACGCAAGTGGCGCGCGGTCGCGACCAGGTGATCGATGAAATGTGCGTCGCAATCCAGGAGGTTGTCTCCAAGCGGCCCGGCGCGGGCGAACTGGCCGGGATCGGCATCGGCGTGCCGGGAATTATTGAAATGAAGACTGGCATGTTGCGTGAATCGCCAAACCTGCCCGGTTGGGACAACTATCCCGTGCGCGATGAAATTCAGGACCGGCTGAAAACGACAGTTATTTTGGAGAATGATGCCAACGCTGCTGCGATGGGCGAAAAATGGCTGGGCGCGGCTGCCGGCGTGGACGATATGTGCATGTTCACTCTGGGCACGGGGGTGGGCGGCGGCGTGGTAATGAACGGGCAAATCTGGCACGGCATGACTGGAATGGCAGGTGAGCTGGGTCACATCAATGTGGAACCTGAAGGCCATCCGTGCAACTGCGGCAGCTGTGGCTGCCTGGAACAATATGCTTCTGCCACAGCAATCAAGCGTATGGCGCAGGAGGCTATCGCAGCGGGAACTGCTCCCAAGATGGCCTACGCGCTGAAGGAAGATGTGGAATTTAATTCCAAAATGATCTTTGACCTTGCCATGCAGGGTGACGCGGGGGCGCGGCGAATTTTTGAACGCGTTGGGAAAGCGCTGGGAACAGTAATTGCCGACATGGTGAACATCTTCAACTTTCCCATGTATGTGATTGGCGGCGGAGTCTCTAGCGCCTGGGATGCGTTTGCTCCGCTGATGCTGGAAACTGTGGGGAGAAATTCTTTTGTGTATCGCGCCACCGCGCCCACGGAAAATATCCAGGCCGGCAATGCGCCAAGCCGTTCTATCCGCGGCACCATGATTACCAAGGCTATGCTCGGCGGCGATGCCGGATTGATCGGCGCTGCCCGCCTGCCGATGATCGCCAGCTTGCTGAGCCCGGTGGGATTCAGCAAAGCATAAATCGCGCTGATAGAAAGTATTCGCAAACGTAAGGAATTGCTTTCCATGAGCATCTCTATTCGTCCGGCGAACCGTGCCGATCTCCCGCGACTGACGGAGATTTACAACCACTACGTTATCCATACGCCGGTTACATTTGACGTTGAACCGTACACGGTGGAGCGACGCGCAACGTGGTTTGAGCAGTTTGCGTTGACCGGGCGCTACCGCCTGCTGGTGGCCGAAGAAGATGGCCTGGTGTTGGGATACGCCGGCACCACGCGTTTCCGCCCCAAAGCGGCCTATGACACAACTGTCGAAACCACGGTTTATAGTAGCCATGAAAGCGTGGGCAAGGGAATTGGCAGAAAACTTTATGCTGGATTGTTTGAGGCGCTTGCCAGTGAAAACATCCATCGCATTGTTGGCGGATACACGCTGCCGAATGACGGTTCAGCCAGACTGCATGATTTTTTTGGCTTCAAGAATGTAGGGGTTTTTAGCGAGGTCGGCTACAAGTTCGGAAAATACTGGGACGTGCAATGGACGGAACGGCTGCTACGTTTGCCAGGCAATTAGCAGCTAGCAATTAGCAGTTAGCGAGTATTGTTTCCTTCCGCCATGCGCGTTCTCTCATTAGGCTTCATCCGAAGCATGCATTGATTCGGCTTTAGCTGGGCTAATGGCTAATTGCTAGTTGCCGGTTTCCAGTAGCTGGCGAGCGACAGAGCAATACAAATCCACGGCTTCATGCAGCTGTTTTTTGGAAATGTATTCACGCTCAGTGTGCGCTACGTGAATCGACCCCGGCCCCAGCAGCACCGGAGTGCCCCAATTTGTAAGCGATGGAATGTCCGTGGTGAACTTTGCCACCATGCTCTCAATGCCGGGGACAGAGCGCAGCTTTACGAATGGAATCTCCAGGACGAACTCAACTTCGGTCAGGCCGGAAACTTTTTCCATGATTTGCTGGCGCAGACCGTCGGACGGACCAATGAGACGATACAGAAGTTGCGCGCGAGCGTAATCAGAGATGACGTTCGTCGCCCGGCCGCCCTCAATGAGCCCGATGTTGAGGGTAGATGGGCCAAATTCAGGATGGTGCGGCAACTCCATGGCGCGCAGGCGCTCCAGAGCTGTGAGGAGCTTATCAATGGCGGATTCGCCCAGCTCAGGATACGCAGAGTGCGCCATCTTGCCATGCGCCGTCAGCACAGCGCGGAGCACTCCCTTGGACGCGGTGGCAATCTTGTTTTCCGTAGGTTCGCCATTGATCAGGAAGCGGCTGCCCAGCGGATTTTCATTCGCGACTCTCGCGCCCTGGCTGTCTCGCTCCTCACCCACCAGAAACAGCATTCCGACAGCACGGCCTTCTTTGCGCAATCTCTGGCAGGCGGCAATTTGCGCCGCGATGATGCCCTTGGCGTCACACGAGCCGCGCCCATAGATGTTGTCGTGGTCTTCCGATGAAGAAATATACGGCGGAACCGTATCCATATGCGTGGAGAAAACAAGGTCAGGGTTCTGGCCGTCAATGGTAGCCAGCACGTTGAACCGTTCATGGGCCACTGGCATTTTGTGCGTGGTGTAACCCATGTTGAAGAGCACTTCATACAGCTCTGCGCCCACGGCGCCTTCATTGCCGGAGATAGATTCAATGTCGATGAGCCTGCGGGTTAGGGTGACGGGGTCCATGGGCTGGCATACAGGATAAATGGTAGAGGCAATTCTCACCACGGAGGCACAGAGACACGGAGAAAACCAAAACTTACACTGATCAACACGGATGAACACTGATGTGATAATGCTAAAGAAAGCAATATCCAAAAATATCCCATGTTGCTCTTTCTCCGTGCCTCTGTGACTCCGTGGTAGGTTTTGGTTTTTCTCACAATACTCTGATAAAAAGACGTGATGGCCAATGGTATCAAATCCTTCTTCGTTGATGGACCCGCAGGACGGCTGGAAGCGTTGCTAAATGAAGGCGAGCCCAATGCGATGCACGCGGCACTGGTCTGCCATCCGCATCCTCTATTTGGCGGCACCATGCACAACAAGGTGGTCTATCACGCCATGAAGACTCTCAGCGGTTTCGGCTTCCCCGTGCTGCGCTTCAATTTTCGCGGCGCGGGCATGAGTGAGGGCGAGCATGATCGCGGACACGGCGAGCAGGAAGATGTCCGCGCAGCGCTCAACTGGCTTGATTCAGCGTTTCATCTGCCTATGATCTTCTGCGGATTTTCTTTTGGTGCTGCTACGGGGTTACGCGTCGGCTGTGACGACCAGCGCGTGGTTGGGCTCATCTCGCTGGGGACGCCGGTGGGTGTCGAAGGCCGTACTTACAGCTATAAATATTTGCCAGGCTGCACTCGTCCAAAGCTTTTCGTCAGCGGATCGCGCGACCAATACGGCCCGCCTGAAAGTCTGAAGCACGTGGTTGAGGCTGCGCCGGAACCGAAAGAAATGGTGATTGTGGAAGGCGGCGACCATTTTTTTGAAGGCCATTTGCCGGAGATGCAGGCAGCGATTCATGCCTGGGTAAGCAGGCTTTTCGCGCCGGGCCGTCAGGCGGAAGCCAGCTAATGTCGATTGCCCACAGCATGCGCTCCGCAGCACGCGAAATTTTCCTCCATGCCTTGTCCGAAGCCAGCATTGAAAAGGCCTTTGACCGCCAGGTGCATTACCAGCGCGGCGTACTGCGCGTATGCGATGACCTCTACGACCTCAAATCTTACAGCCGCGTGGTTTCGATTGCGTTTGGTAAAGCAGCACACCGCATGACGGAGATATTGGCGCGGCAGGTTGGCGCAACGGTGGAAGGGATTATCGTTGATCCCAACCCGCATCCCTACCAGCTTGCGGGATATCGCTACTTTGCCGGTGGGCATCCTCAGCCTAATGAGGAATCCATGCGCGGGGCTGAGGCAATCTTGAAAACTCTGGGCGCTCTAAACCCGCAGTCGCTTGCCATCTTTTTGATCAGTGGCGGCGGATCGGCTGCGGTGGAAAAGCCTGCGGACTCGGAGATTGCGCTGCCCGAGCTGGTTGCGACGTACAAAGCGCTGGTAAATTCCGGAGCTCCCATCGCGCAAATCAACGCTATTCGCAAACACCTTTCCGCCATCAAAGGCGGGCGCATGGCCCAAGCTGCGAATGGCGCGCAGCAGGTTTCCATCATGATTTCCGATGTGCCGGAGAATGCGCTGGATTCACTCTCATCCGGGCCAACCATGCCTGATGCCAGCACGGTGGAAGATTGCTACCGCATCGCGCATGAGCACAATATGCTGCCGGATTTTCCGGTATCGGTGCGCGAGCTGTTTGAACGGCGCGCGCTGGAGGAAACTCCCAAGCAGGATGACGCTGCGTTTGTCCGTTCACGCTGGTGGAAGGTGCTCTCGAATGAGACAGTTGAGAAGGCGGCAGCCGCGGCGGCGGCACGCCACGGATTCGCCGTTGAGATCGATCATAGCTGTGACGACTGGGATTATGCGCGGGCAGCGGATTATCTGCTGGACCGTTTACGCGCACTAAAAAAGAGCGTGGCGAAGGTCTGCATCATTTCCGGCGGCGAGGTCACGGTAAAAGTTCCGTCCAATGCTGGCGCGGGCGGACGCAACCAGCACTTTGCTCTCTATTGCGCGCAAAAGATTGCAGGCGAGAACATCGCCGTGCTGAGCGCGGGGACAGATGGAATCGACGGCAACAGCCTCGCAGCGGGCGCGGTGGCCGATGGCACGACGCTGGAGCGCGCACATAAGGCTGGGCTCGATGTGGCGGCGCACTTCAACGGCTTCAATTCATTTCCACTATTTGAAAAGCTGGGCGACGCGGTCCAGACCGGGCCGACGGGGAACAATGTGAGGGATTTGAGAGTGCTGCTGGCCTACTGAATTTTTATCCCGAGGGCCAGCTAGGGAGTTCTATCGCATCCATGAGCCGGAGGTCGGGATTTGGTAGGCCGGCCTTGAACAACCCGAATCGTGGGGATAGGGATCCCTCGCTTCGCTCGGGACTTCGGAAAGTTTTGCTCGGAAAGATCTACTTCTTCGGGACCAGCTTCAGCTCGTCGGCGGCCAGGATTTTTCTCATCTGATTACGGGCGTGAATAGACCACGGACCCACGGTATCGAGGCGGGTATAAGCCTGCCAGTGATTAAGGGCCTTGCGCGGCTGGCGCGCTTTTTCATATGCCAATGCCAGGTTGTAATGAGCGTCGGCGTAGGTCGGCGCGAGTGAGATGGCGGATTGATAAGCGCGAATGGCGTCCGGCAGGCGGCCGGTTTCATCGAGCACGTTGCCAAGGTCGAAATAAGCCAGCGCGTAACGCGGATCAACTTCAATGGCTTTGCGGTAAAAGCGCTCAGCCTGCACGTAATCATGGCGGTTGTAAAAAAGCGTGCCCAGGTTGATGTGCGCAGCGGCGTGCGTGGGATCAAGATCAACGCACTTTTTATAACTATCAATGGCTTCAGCCTGCGTGCCGGGATCTTCTTCCAGGGCAACGCCACGCGCAAAAAACTCGCTCGCCGTTTCAGCGGCGCGCATGGCATGGATCTTGTGCGATTCCACCATCTCCCGCTGATTGAAATCCATCACAAACTGTCCGGCCAGCGGTTCAACCGCGGAGCCCTGATGGCGGAAGACCACGCGCGACTGGCTGGCGAACGTCCCCATCTCCATCAAAGGGTTTTCCATGCCGGCAACCTGGCGCATGGCGCGCAACGATTCCAGGATCACGGCAGAGCGCACGCGCTTGGCGCGGAGGTCGCGCAATTTCTTGATTTGCAGGAGATCAAAAAAGGAATAGGAATCGGCTGCGGGCAACAAACCGGCTTTTTCCCAGCCTGTAAGCTGCCGAGCTGTAATGCGAAGGATCCGCAAAATGTCCGATCGATCGTATCTTTCCACTCGTGGCCTTTGGAAGTAC